>Ga0070737_10000436_pt1 | contig 89418 bp, 90 predicted proteins | sample Coa_R1_10_FD_66438 | JGI IMG/M metagenome (GOLD analysis project Ga0070737, IMG submission 66438) | Surface soil microbial communities from Centralia Pennsylvania, which are recovering from an underground coalmine fire - Coalmine... | ecosystem: Environmental > Terrestrial > Soil > Unclassified...
GGTCCGGAGCGTAGGTCGAGAGCTTCAGCGCCACCGCGCATACGGTTGTGACCGTGCCGGCAATTCCAACCAAAACGTTGGGACGGTAGTTCCAGCCCAGCGAATCGATCGCGCTGTCAATCGTCGTGCGCAATGCCATCACTTCGGCGGGCGCCGGCGGATCGTGACGAATGTGCCGCTCGGTCATCCGCACCGATCCAATCTGAAGGCTTACGGTCTCCAGCGGGCGGCCCGGCTCGGCGCGGATGAACTCGGTGGACCCGCCGCCGATGTCGATGATCAGCAGACGCGCCGCGGGATTGATTCGCAGTCCGCGAATGACGGCGAGATGCGAAAGTTCGGCCTCCGTCTGACCGCTGATGACGTCGAGCGCAACTCCGGCGTCGCTGCGAACCCGTGCGAGGAACGCCTCGCCATCGGCTGCATCGCGAACCGCGGCGGTCGCGGCCCCGATTATCCGGGTGGCTCCGAGTTCGCGCGCGCGTCGCGAGAACTCGACTATCGCATTCAGGGTGTCGCGCGCCGATTCGGGATCGAGATGTCCCGTGCTGTCGACGCCGCGGCCAAGCCGCGTGATACGCGACAGATCCACGATCGGCACAAGTGATCCATCCGCACGGCGCTCGACCACCAGCATCAGGACTGTGTTCGAACCCACATCGAACGCGGCGAGCCGCTGATCTTTCTGAGACGACATCTAAGCACGTCCTGATGCCGCGATTTTTTGAGCGGCCTCGTCGAATCCGAGCTCGTTGTCGGCAATCCAGCGGCCCATCGCGGCTAGGGCGCGCTCGGCGAACTCGGTTTTTTTGGCGCGTCCGCGGGCACGACTCCTGATCTCGGGCATCAGGCCGAAGTTCGCATTCATAGGCTGAAAATTTTCACGCTTTGAGTCGGTTATATAGGCAATCAGCGACCCGATCGCAGTCTCCGGCGGCGGCACGATGCCCTGGAGACCGATGCACATCCGTGCGGCGTTAATTCCGGCGAGCAGCCCGGCCGCTGCTGACTCCATGTAGCCTTCAACGCCGATCATTTGGCCGGCCAGAAAAAGATCGTCGCGCGCGCGAAGCTGGAGCGTCGGGCGCATCAGGCGCGGCGAGTCGATGAAGGTGTTGCGATGCAACGAGCCGAGGCGGACGAACTCGGCGCGCTCAAGGCCGGGAATCAGGCGCAATACGCGGCGCTGCTCGGGATAGGTCATTTTGGTCTGGAAGCCGACAATGTTGTAAAGGCGTTTCAGGCGATCGTCCTGCCGCAACTGCACGACCGCGAAAGGAGTGCGTCCGGTGCGCGGATCGGTAAGCCCCACCGGCCGCATCGGACCGAACGCCAGCGTCATCGGGCCGCGTCGCGCAAGCTCTTCGATCGGCAGGCAACCTTCGAAGTAGATCATGCGCTCGAACGGATGGGCCGCGACCTTTTCCGCCGCAATGAGCGCGTCGACAAAGGCGCGATACTGCCGCTCGTCGAGCGGACAATTGATGTAATCCTCGCCGCCCTTGTTCCATCGCGAGGCCCGGAACGCGACACTCATGTCGATCGAATCGGCAGTCACGATCGGCGCGATGGCATCGTAGAAATAGAGATTGCGCGAGCCGACGATACGGTCGAGTGCCGCGGAGAGCGCCGGGCTGGTGAGCGGGCCCGTAGCTACAATCGTGATGCCCGCCGGAATCTCGGTGACCTCGCGGCGTACGATTTCGACCATCGGATCGGCGCTGAGCGTCTCGGTTAGGGCGCGCGCAAACTCCCCGCGATCGACGGCGAGCGCGGCGCCGGCAGGAACGCGGGCGCGCTCGGCGGACGCGATCACGATGGAGCCGAGGCGGCGCATCTCCTCTTTCAGGATTCCGACCGCCGTTTCGAGCGACGCGCTGCGCAGTGAATTCGAGCAGACCAGCTCGCCGAAAAGATCGGTTGCGTGCGCCTCGGTCATCCGTATCGGACGCATCTCGTAGAGCCGCACGCGTACGCCGCGGCGCGCGAGCTGGAACGCCGCCTCGCTGCCGGCGAGTCCAGCGCCGATCACGTTGACCGCCCGAGGTTCCATCGCAGAAGCTAGAAGTCTAGGACCGGCGGCGCGCGGATGCCAGCGCGGGATCGATCGCTTAGGTGGCGCGCCGCGAAGTGTGCTAGCGGTTGAACGAAACCATAGGGTCGGCTGGAGCGATTATGGGACTATTGGTCAATGGCGAATGGCGCGACGACTGGTATGACACGAAATCGAGCGGCGGCCGCTTCGTGCGTAGTGAATCCGCGTTTCGCAACTGGGTGACGCCCGACGGTTCACCGGGGCCGAGCGGCGTCGGTGGATTCAAGGCCGAGCCCGGCCGCTACCATCTGTACGTAGCGCTCTCCTGCCCATGGGCGCATCGCACGGTGATTTTCCGCAAGCTCAAGCGCCTCGAGGAGGTCATCTCAATTTCGTACGTCGGTCCCGCGATGGGCAATCGTGGATGGGCGTTCGACAACGGCGGAGGTGCGAACTTCGGCGCCACACCTGATACGGTCAACGCCGCGCGCCATCTTTACGAGATCTATCTGAAGGCCAAGCCCGACTACACCGGGCGCGTGACTGTGCCGGTGCTGTGGGACAAGCAGACCGGCACGATTGTGAATAATGAGTCATCCGAGATCATCCGGATGCTCAATAGCGCCTTCGATCGATGGGGCGATGCATCGCTCGATTTTTATCCGCGCGAGCTGCGCGATGAGATCGATCGCATCAATGCGGTGATCTATCCGAACGTCAACAACGGCGTCTATCGATGCGGCTTCGCGACCAGCCAGGAAGCTTACGAAGAGGCCTTCGATGCGCTGTTCGCCACGCTCGACGATCTCGATTCGCGGCTCTCGCGCCAGCGTTATCTCGTCGGTAATCGATTGACGGAAGCCGATTGGCGTTTGTTCACTACGCTCGTGCGCTTCGATCCGGTCTATCACGGTCATTTCAAATGCAATCTGCGGAGGATTGTCGATTATCCCAACCTTTGGCCCTACACGCGCGACCTCTACCAGGTGCCGGGTGTCGCCGAGACCTGCGATATCAAACAGATCAAGCAGCACTACTACTGGAGCCAGGTGACGGTTAATCCCAGCCGGATTGTCGCCAAGGGGCCGGCGATCGATTTCACCGCACCGCACGATCGCGCGCGTCTCGGGATGCACTGAGGAGGAATGATGGCAACTTCATGGGGCGAGCCCACCAATCTGCAGGAAGCAATCAACTGGGTCGATAAGGCGACCCGAGCCTCGGATCGTTTCCGCGCGGTCTGGGAAGCGTCGCATCGCCACCGCGAGCAGCATGGCGGCGATTGCACGGTCTATCCATCCAGCGACGGCCCGCTGATGGGTACACTCGCCGCGGCGGCCGGCGCGAAGCGGATTCTCGAAGTCGGATGCGGCCTCGGCTACAGCGCCTTGTGGCTCGCGTATGGTGCGGGTCAAGAGGCGCGCGTCGAGACCATCGAGGGCGATCCGTCCCATGCCGCCATCGCGGAAGGCAACTTTGCGGGCGAAGGTCTTGCAGGCCGGATTACGATCCATGTCGGACGGGCTGCGGCGGTGCTCGCGAAGCTCTCCGGACCGTACGACCTGATCTACTTCGACGGCGATCCCGCAGAAGCGATCAACGATCTCGATCAGTTCGAGCGGCTCGTTAGACCGGGCGGACTGCTAATCTCGGCCAATCTTTTTTTGGGGGTCTACATGCCCGATATGCCGGGATTGGAGAAGACCGCCGAGTACCGTCGAAGGATCACGGACGTCAATCGCTGGATGACCGCGTGGCTCAATAGCGGCAGCAAGGCTCTGAGCGTGCGGCGCTAGCGGTCTCGATCATGGCAAAATCTGGCCGCGCCGCGGCTTTTCGCAGGGCGGCAGCGTTACCATCCGGATACGTTTTCCGCCGATAATCGAGTATGGCGGGGTCGGCGGTGGCAACCAGCACGCTGGCGCTGCGAACTGGACAAAATTATCGATGGGCGGCGGGCGATAGCGCGCCCAAAAACCTTGGCATCGATAGTTCCCAAACTGATCGCAATACTCGAACGTTCCGCCGATCGCAAAACTCTTGCCGTTGCGGATGGCCTTGAGTTCGTCCGGCGAAGGAGTCCAGTTGACTGGCAGGTAATCAGTGTGCGTTCCCCCGCCCGGAATCACCGGGCCGGGCACCTCGTCCAATACCCCGCCGTTCGGGTCAGCGAAGCGCTCGATGTGCCGCTCGGGCGCGTGTTTCGCGCCGGGCAGCGATGACCACAGATTGATGACCAGGTTCAGCGCCGGCGTGCGGCCTGCATTGAAGAAATAGACCTCGACGGCCGCGCCGCCGTCGGGCCGCTGCCGGAACGCAGCGACCTTGCCGTCGCGATTCCCGAGGCTTACGTAAGGACGTTCGCTCGCGATAAAGACGCGCTGGCTTTCGCGATAGGTCGCCCAGAGCAGGAACGCCTGGACGGCAGTAATCGTCGTATAGGTGAGGATCAGAAGCGTGGTCAGGATATGTATCCGATGGGTCCGGCGCGCCAGTTCGAGGTTCTGGCGATGGATCTCGTGCGGCGGCTCGGAGGAATGCAACGGCGTCGGCTCGATTGACGATGCCGATGCCGCCTCGCGATGCTCCCTCTCCTTCAAGCGATGACTATTGATCGCTTCCGAAGCGCGCCGGTCAAGGCCATCGCGGCCGGCATCAGCGGGGCGCCCGCGATTATGGTTATATATCGTGGCGCTGCGGGCCGACGATTTCGTCTATGCCGACCCGCCCTACGATGTCGAGTTCACGCGCTACGCGAAAGAGGACTTCGGATGGGACGATCAGGTGCGGCTTGCGCGATGGCTTGGGCGCCATCGCGGACCCGTGGTCCTGTCGAACCAGGCGACGCCGTGGATTGTCGAGCTGTACACGGAGCTCGGCTTCGCTCTTCGCTTTCTCGATGCGCCGCGGATGATCAGTTGCAACGGCGATCGGCCGCCGGCGCGCGAAGTGTTGGCACTGAAGGGATTTGAATGAAGCGCCGCGAGGCATCGCCTCGCGGCGCGTTCACTACTTGCTTAAAACGATGTTGCCGCTCAAGGTCCCGTAGAAGTTTCCACCAGAATCCTCATTTACCGACATCGTGCCGCCGCCGACGGCGTTCAGAAACTTTCCCGTGGAGTGAGCGCCATCTACGGTATAAGGACCGTTAAAACCGATCAGGTCTGCATCGGTAAGGCAGTCCCAGCCATCGTATGCGATCGCTAAGGTATTCTTGATGTTCGCCGTTGTGATTGTCATTGTGCCAGCCGCCGGTTCACATAGGCTTGCTCCCACGATTTGAAGCTCGACAATTGTTTGGGACGTGAAAGTCGATTTACCGATCAGCGTCCCTTTTCCTTTGCCATCTATTGTGAGGCAGTTGCAGTTGCTGCCGTTGCAGCCATTGGTGCCGTTGTTGCACGAAGAAGACGGCGGTGCCGATCCGATCGCGCTGAAAGTCATCGGAATCGGGGGGCCGGAGCCTCCTGCCCTCGCTTGAGGAGCTAACGCCAAACAGACAATGACCAATACAGCCGCCGTGTAACCAAAACAGAAATTACCTTTCATCGCCTTCCTCCGAGTTAACTTACCCCCTCACGGCGCATTTCTTTTAGCCTTAAAAGTGCTCAACGTCAATTGAATATCCTGAAATCTATAGATCATAAATTAAGAGTCCTCTTTAGCAATGTTCGCACTTCGGTTTCGCTCGGCGGTTGCCTGCGAGGCGTATTCAGGCTACTTTGGGTAGCTCGACTTTAGGTCCTGAAACCCATGAATAGTGTTATCCAGAAGCTCGAGGGGCGGAGCCTCCGCAGCGACCTGCCGGAAATCCGGGTCGGTGATACGGTGCGGCTCCAGGTCAAAGTGGTCGAAGGCGAGAAGGAGCGAATCCAGCCGTTCGAAGGCGTCGTGATTCGCATCAACCGCGGCGGCAGCCGCGCCGCCTTTACGGTCCGGAAGGTTTCATACGGGATTGGCGTGGAACGGATTTTCCCGCTTCATTCGCCGCGCCTGGAGAAGATCCAGGTGCTGAACCACGGCAAGGTGCGCCGCGCCCGGCTCTATTATCTCCGCAAGCTGTCAGGTCGCTCGGCGCGTCTCAATACGACGAGCTAGTCGGCCAGCGCGACGGCTTCGCGCGCTCCCGAAATCCGCAAATCCGCTTCGAGCCGCGCCCCTTCGAATACTGCCAGGCGCTCGCTCTCGATTCGGCCGCTTGCGCGCGAGCGCGGCCCGAATATCACGCGCTTTGCCCCCGCCACTTCGCCGCGCATCTCGCCCAGCACAACGAGGCGCGGCGCGCGGACCCGCCCCTCGATCGATCCGGCCTCGGTTATCACAACCATTTCGACCGAGCTGACCTCGCCGCGGAAGCGTCCTTCGATGCGCACCGGCTCATGAAACACCAGCTTGCCCGAGATGTTCGCATGCGCCCCAACCGCGACGCGCGTGCGCTCTTCGATCCACGCGAGCGTCGGCATCGCGCCAGAGTCGGCGCTTTCCGCGAATCCACGCTCGAACGCACTCAGATTGCTCATGGCCTCTAAACCTGCCGCCAACCCGCGCGTCCGGTTCCATCAAGGTGCGGGAAAGACGTGACAGGCGACCGCATGCCCGCCTCTTCCCGTCTCAAGCCGCGGCACCACTGTTCGACAGACATCTTTCGCATAAGGACATCGTGGATGGAAGCTGCAGCCGGACGGGGGATTGAGCGGGCTCGGGACCTCGCCGGGCAGCTTGATGCGCTCGGGACGGCCCGCGGCGTCGATCGTGGGAATGGCGGAGAGCAGTGCGCGTGTGTACGGATGGCGCGCGTGGACGTAAATCTCATCGCGGCTCGCGAGCTCGACGATCTTACCGAGGTACATGATCGCGACGCGCCGGCTGATATGCTCAACCACCCGCAGATCATGCGCGATGAATAGGTAGGTGAGATTAAGGCGCTCCTGAAGGTCTTGTAACAGATTGATGATCTGCGCCTGAATCGAAACATCCAGCGCCGAGACCGGTTCGTCGAGCACCAAAAAGCGCGGGTTCACTGCGAGCGCCCGCGCGATCCCGATTCGCTGGCGCTGGCCACCCGAGAACTCGTGCGGGTAACGATCGAGAGCTTCGGCGCCTAGGCCGACCATCTCAAGCAGCTCGACGATCCGCGCCTGCTTTTCCTTGCCGCGCGCGAGTTTGTGGATCTCGATGCCCTCGCCGACGATCGCCCGCACGCGCATCCGCGGGTTCAGCGACGAATAAGGATCCTGAAAGACGATTTGCATCTCCCGGCGCAACCCCCGCAGCTCCCTGCGCGTCAGCGCCGAGAGATCGCGGCCGGCGAAAATCACGCGCCCGGCGGTCGGCTCGAGCAGTTTTAGAATCAAGCGTCCGAGCGTCGATTTTCCCGATCCCGACTCGCCCACCAGCCCCAGCGTCTCGCCCGGCGCGATTTCGAGATCGACGCCGGCTACTGCTTTGAGCGTCAGCCGCCTGCCGAAAATCGCGCCCGTCGAGCCGGCCGGAAATTCCTTTACCAGTCCGATCGTGCGCACCAGCGCCGCATCGGAAGCCGGCCTCGGCGCTCCGCCAATTCCGGGTGTTGGCAGGCTAGACACGAATGCACGCCACGTAATGGCCGGGGCGCTTGGCTTCAAGGGCGGGAACGATGCGCGCGCAATCGTCGATCGCACGGGGGCATCGCGGATGAAAGCGGCACCCGCTCGGCGGATTAAGCGGCGACGGGATGGTCCCCGGGATCGCCTGAAGGCGGCGTTGATGCGCGCCGTCGATACCAGGAATCGAGGCGAGCAGGCCGAGCGTGTACGGATTGAGCGGCTCGTGGAACAGCGTCGGCGTTGCAGTCTGCTCCATCACCCGCGCTGCGTAGAGAATCGTAACATCGTCTGAGTATTCAGCGACGATTCCGAGATCGTGCGTTACCAGGATGACGGCGAGACCGAGCTGGCGCTGGAGATCGCGGATCAGGTCGAGGATCTGCGCCTGGATCGTGACGTCGAGCGCGGTGGTCGGCTCGTCGGCGATCAGCAGGCGTGGCCGGCACGCGAGCGCCATCGCGATCATCACCCGCTGGCGCATCCCGCCGGACAACTGATGCGGATAATCGCCGATGCGCCGCTCGGGGTCCGCGATGCCGACCATCTTGAGCGCATCGATCGTGCGCCGGCGCGTTTCAACGCGATCGGTCCGTTGATGGAGCCGGATAGCCTCGCCGATCTGACTGCCGATCGTGAAGACCGGGTTGAGCGAGGTCATCGGTTCCTGGAAGACCATTGCGATCTTCGCGCCGCGAATCGAGCGCATCCGGGGTTCATCGAGCGCCAGCAGGTCCTGGCCCTCGAAATGGATCGAGCCGCCGACGATGCGCGCGCGCTCGGGCAGCAGCCGCATGATCGAGAGCACACTGACGGTCTTACCCGAGCCCGATTCGCCTACCAGACCCATCAGTTTTCCCGGTTCGACCGCGAAGCTCACGCCGTCAACTGCGCGCACCTCTCCGGCCTCGGTGAAAAACGAGGTCCGGAGGTCCTTTACTTCGAGCAGGGGAGTCACGTTCCGAAAAGCGTAGCATCGCAGCGGCGGGCGTCTCCAGACGGGTTCACGCTCGCGCGATTTCCGAGAGGGCGCGCGCAGTTTCGATCGGATGCGTGAACATCAGCTCGTGTCCGGATTTGATCGAGCGCGTCACGGGGCGATCAAGCCGCCCCGAGAACTCCGGATGCCACACGCTCGGATGGCCCATCGCGAGGTCGTCCTCGCAGATGATGTAACCGGTCGGAAGCCCGAGCTTCGGGAAGCCGGTGAACGGACTCGGCTCGGTGATCACGCGGGTCGGTTGCGGCACCAGCGCGGCGAGCACGAAGCTCGCCAGATCGGCGGACGCATCCTGGATGTAATATTTCGGAAAATCCTCCGGCCGCACCATCACCGAGTACGGGCCGGTCTTGATGCCGCGCGAGCCGGGGCGCCCGGGCGCGATGCGCTCCAGTTCCTTGGCGGGCGACGCGCCGTCAAGGATTACCATCGCGGAGACGAACACCACACGTTTGAGGCGCTGCGGAATTTTCTCGGCGACGCCGGAGATGGTGAGGCCGCCAAGGCTGTGGCCCGCCAGCACGACATCGGTGAGGCCGCGCTCCTCGATAAAGCGCGCGACGTAATCGACGTAGGTGGAAAGCGTCACCTGCGCGTGATCCATCGGATTGCCGCAATGGCCAGGCAGATCGGGTGCGAAACATCGTTCTCCGTTGCGTTCGAGCTCGCTCATTACCGCCCGCCAGCACCATCCGCCATGCCACGCCCCATGAATCAGGACGAAGGTTTCCGACATGATTGCGCCTCCGATGTTGCGTCGATCAGCCGGCGTTTCCCGGATCGAGCCGGTCGCGCAGATGATCGCCAAGGAAGTTGAAAGACATTACGGCCAGAAAAATGAACACGCCGGGGATCAGGATCCAGGGATAATGCGCGAGCACTTGAACATCCTGCGCCTGCGCGAGCAGGTTGCCCCAGCTAGATGCCGGCTCCTGGATGCCAAGGCCGAGCAGCGAGAGCGCGCTCTCGCCGAGGATAAAGCCCGGGACCGAGAGTGTGGCGGCGACCACGGCATAGCCCAGCACCGACGGGATGACGTGCCGGACGAGCACCCGCATCCGCGAACCGCCAAGCGCTGCCGCCGCCTCGACATACGGCCGCGAACGGACCGACGCCGCCATCCCACGGATCACGCGGGCGAAACCCGCCCAACTGATGAAGCTCATGATAGCGACGATCATCACGAAGGTCTCGACCGCGCTCAATCCGGCGGGAATGACCGCGGCGAGCGCAAGCAGGAAATAGAACGACGGCAGCGACATTTCGATTTCCGACCAGCGCATGATCAGGTTGTCGGGGAGGCCGCCGACATAGCCCGAGAAGGCGCCGATTGTGATGCCGAGGGAGAAGCTGATCAGCACGCCGACCAGCCCGACCGTCATGCTGACGCGCGCGCCGTAAACGATGCGCGAAAAAAGATCGCGCCCGAGTCCGTCGCTGCCCATCATGAAGTACGGCGCGTCGCTGCTCGCGGTGGTGAAGAGATGACCGCGACTGAAGAGATGAATGTAGGTTCGCCGCGCACGCGATTCAGTGTAGGTGCGCGCGATCGGGTCCGTCAGCGTCAGCGGATGGCTGTAGAAGAACCCATCGTGCCAGTCGGATGGCGCACTGAGATGGAGCGACATCGGCGGGCAGTCGGGAAGCTCGCGATGCTGAAGCGTCGGATCGTAGGGCGCGATCACGGGCGATGCCGCCGCCATCAGGTAGAAGAGCACCAGGCAGATAGTCGAGAATCGCACCGGCCACGACGCGCGCCGCCATTCACGCGCCAGCGCCGCGCGATAACCATTTGACGCCGCGGCGGCGTGAGCCGCGAACTGGGCTGTACCGACCGTTACGACCGGCGCGCTCATCGCGACCCCATCGAAGAGAAATCGACGCGCGGATCGACCGCCACCAGTGCGATGTCGGCGAGCAGGTTGCCGAGCAGCAGCAGGACGGTGCCCATCAGCACCGAGCCCATCACGAGGTAGACATCGAGCGAGCGCACCGCATCGAGCAGCAGCAGACCGAGACCCTGCAGATTCATCACCGCTTCGACCAGCGCCGCGCCGCCGAGCAGGTCGGCGAGCGCGTAGCCAGCCATCGTGACGAACGGGTTCAGCGCGTTGCGCAGCACATGCTTGTAGATCACGACGCGCTCGCTCAGTCCCTTGGCGCGCGCGGTGCGCACGAATTCCGAATTCTTGATCTCGAGGATCTGCGAGCGCATCAGCCGCATCAGCGAGGCCATTCCGGCGGTGCCGAGCACAATGACGGGAAGGATTAGATGGTTGATGCGGTCGGCGATCCTGGACATCGTGTCGAGACTCGCGTAATCGACCGAGAAGGTGCCGCCCACCGGGAACCATCCGGTGCGCAGCGCGAAATACATCAGCAGGAAGGCAAAAAAGAAGTTCGGCACCGACATCCCGAAGAAGGCGAGAAACGAGAGCACGCGATCCCAGATCGAGTTCTGCCGGGTGGCGACGATGACTCCGATCGGAATCGCGAGCGCCCACGCGAAAATCATGCTCGAAAGCGACAGTATGACGGTGTTCAGCGCCCGCGATCCGATCAGGCTCAACACGCTCACGCGATAGGCAAGCGAGATGCCGAGGTTTAGATGGAGCACCGCCCAGAGCCACTTCGCGTAACGAAGCATCAGCGGCTGATCGAGTCCGAACTGCGCCTCCATTTGCCGGATCACCGCGGGCGGGATCGAAGGATTCATGCGCAGATTGGAGAGGAAGTCACCCGGCACCAGCGACATCACGAGAAACGAGATGAACGTGATCCCCACGATCAGCGGGATCATGTTGAGGATGCGTTTGAGTAAAAAGCGGGTCATCGCGGCAGGCTGCGATCACTCCGGGCGGAACTCGATCAGCTCGGGCTTGTAAAGTCCCCATACGGTCGGGTGGTAGTTCTCGAGCGAATTCTTCCACGCCTCGAAGCGCTGCTCGCGGACGGTTTCGATGATCGGCAACTGGTCGTGAAGAATCTGCTGAATCTGCCAGTAGTAGGGCGCGCGCTGCTTCGGATCCATCACCATCGTGCCTTGATCGAGCAACTGATCGATTTTCGCCTCCCAGGGCGTCGCCGGTTCGGGCTGAGCGGGATTCCAGATGTGCAGATTCCCGGATGAGCGCAGGAAGTTCGAGGCATTGTTCGGCTCGATCGTGCCGGTGAAGCCAATCAGTACGCAGTCCCAATCGAAACTCGTGTCGAGCCTTTCGACCAAAGTCGTGAACTCCAGCGGCCGATAATTGACGCGGATGCCCAGCTTCGCGAGGTCCTGCTGGAATATGACGCACATCTGGTCGCGAATCTTCACGCCGGTGTTGGTCGTCAGGTTGAAAACGATCGGACGGCCATGCGGATCGCCGCGCACGCCGGGCTTGATCAGGCGATAGCCGGCGGCATCGAGGATTTTCGCCGCCAGCGCGAGATCGTAGGCGTAATCCTTGAGATTCGGATTGTGAAAGACCTTGTTGGCGGGCGAGATGTCAGCGACGGCGGGCGTTGCCAGCCCCTGGAAGCAGAGATTGATCATCGCCTGCTTGTCGACCGCGTGCGCCATGGCGCGCAGAAAATTGATGTCAGTGAACCACGTGAGCCGCGGATCCGTCATGCCGTTGTGCACGTAATGGCGCGGATTGCGATTGAAGGAAAAAAACAACGAGCCGGTGTCGATGCCGATCTTATCGACCGTGATGTGCAGCTCCGCGGCGTGTTTCTCAAGCGTCGCGACTTCCTCGGGCCGCGGCCCGTAGACATCGATCTGCCCGGAGAGGAAACGCAGGTACTGCGCATTCTGATCCTGAACAATGAGCTGCGTCTGTCCCTTGAGACGCGGAAGCGGTCCGCCGTTGGTATCCTTCATCCAGTAATCGGGATTGCGCCGATAGTCGACGAGCTGGCTCGGCACGTAGCGGATCATGCCGAACTGGCCCGTTCCGACAAGCTTCGCGGGCGGCGTGTCGATGCCCCAAAGCTGATTGAAGCGGCCCGCATCGTAAGCAGGTTCCAGAACATGCGCGGGCAGGATCGCGAAGCCCATAGCATAGAGCAGCGGCGCGAACGGCCGCGGCAGGATCATCCGCACCGTGTGATCGTCAGCCGCTTCGACTCGAATCGGCTTGCCATCGACGGTGATCGACGGCGCGATACTGTTGGCTACGTGTGGATCGTAAACCACGTGCATCGTGAAAACCACGTCGCGCGCGGTGAACGGCTGACCATCGCTCCATTTGACGTCCCGCCGCAGATGAAACGTAATCGTCCGCCCTCCGTCGGCGATGTCCCAGCTCTCGGCGAGGTCGGGTTCGGGCAACGTGGTGATCGCGTCGTACTTGATCAAGCCTTCGAAGAGATTATCCAGCACCGTTCCCGAAGCCGCGTCGGTGACGAGGACCGGATTGAAGGTTTTGGGATCGCTGATGGTCGCAGAGTAGAGGATTTGATCGTGAGCATGGTCGCCGCGCGGTCGATCTACATGACATCCGGCGCTGAGCGCGAGTGCGGCGGATGCCGCGATGAAAACCCAGGCTTGCAGCCTTCCCTCAACTGCGAGGCGTCGCGGGCGTCGGTGGGGGATGGTCAAGATCGATCTCCTTGGTTGTCGGTCCGGGGGTCAGCGTGAACATCGCGGGCGCGAGCGGCGCGTTCACGATCGGCCGTTTGAACGTCAGCTTCAACGAAGAGCCGGCGGCTGGAAAGTCGGCATCGATCGAATAGGGGAACATCAACGCGCCGATGTCGTGGTAGTCAGCGTATCGCACTTCGTATCGAATCTGACCTGCGCCGTCGCTTTCGCGCATGCCGACCAGGTTGTCGCCGGCAAAGCGGGCCTCGCGATGGCCGCCATCGGCCGCCGGGTAGTTAATCACGATTGCGCCGCCCTGATCGATCGTGGCTTCACCGCGCGACGCAAGATCCTCGGAATCCGGCGCGATTGCCATCAGGAGATCGACCGCCGCTTTGGGCTCCATCGGGATTTGCGCGAAGCGCTCGAGCCCGTCGGCGGTAGCCGCGCCGTGCATCAGGACGTTCTTGCCGGGATCGTAAATCTGAAGACGGGAGCCGTCGACTGCGACGATCAGCGCGACGCCGAACGGCGAGCTTGCCTCAACGCGCAGCCGCTCGGGTCTCATCACTAGTATTTGCTCGCGCGCCTTCAAATGCCGATTACCGGCGTGATATTCCATCACGGCCGCAGTACTGAGTGACGTCAGTCCTTGATCACGCACGGCAATCGCGCTCATAAGCTGCTGAAACTGCTGCGGGCTTAGGGCGGGAGCGATGGGGACGGGCGGTGAGGGCGGACGAACGGCTGAACAGGCCGCCAGCGTACAAAGAATCAACCACTGCGCCAGCCGGCGCATCACTCCGACCGCGGCATGTCCCGGCGTTTGAAATCAGCGGCCCTGGCGCGCTTCCCCGACATTCTGCAGGCCTTGCAGCTTGCCTTTCAGCCGCTCGACCTGCTCGTTCTCGGAGGCCTTCTTCAGAGCGAGCTGATATTCCTGGCGCGCGTCACCATCTCTGCCAAGCTTGAGATAGGCGTCGCCCAGGTGCTCGGCGATCGTCGGATCGTCGCCGGTGAGGTTGACCGCGCGTTGCAACTGGACGATGGCTTTGGCGTACTGACCCTTCTGGTAATAGACCCATCCGAGGCTGTCGATATAAAAACCGTCCTCGGGCTCGATATCGAGCGCGCGCTTGACGAGCTGCTCGGCTTCGTTCAGGTTTCGGCCGTCTTCAGCATAGGTGTAGCCTAGATAATTAAGCGCGGCGGCATTGCCCGGGTTGAGCTGGATCGCGCGCTCCATCTCCGCGACGCTCAGCGCTTTCTGCTTGTTTTCGTCATAGAGCGCGCCGAGCGTGAAGTGAAACTTGTCGTTCTTGGGATCGAGCGCGACCATCTTCTGCGCCAGAGCGATCGCCGCGGGATAATCCTTCTTTTCCTGGTAAACGCCGACCAGGAAACCCATGATCTCGGTGTCTTGCGGCTTCTGCGCCAGTGCCTGCTTCAGTGCCTCTATGGCGTGGTCGTAATTCTTCTGCTTGTCGTAGAGATAAGCGAGCTGCAGACGCGCATCGACATAATGCGAGCTGGTTTCGGGAATCTGCTCGAACTCGGAGGCGGCCTTGTCGTTTTCGTGCAGCTCACTGTACGCCGCGCCGAGATAATAGTGCACCGCCCAGTTCTTCGGCTCGGAGCCAAGCACCAGGTTGAACTCGGTGGTCGCCTCAGCGTAGTCGCCGCGCTCGAAATAAAGCAGACCGATCTTGGTGCGCGTATCGGCGGGGTTCGTTTCAATTTCTTCGAGGCGCTTGAGCTGGCCCATCGCCGCATCGTACTTCTTCTGCCCGACGTAGAGTTCAGCCAAGCGTTTGCGCACCAGCTCATTATTCGGATTGAGCTGCAGCACGCGCTGGTAATACTGGATCGCTTCCTTGGGCTTGCTTTGGATTTCGCGCAGCAACGCGAGATCGAGCAGGACCAGCTCGGACTGCGGATTCAGCCGGAGAGCGTCGTCATAATACTGCTCGGCCTTGTCGTAGTTCTTGGCTGCGACCATCACACGGCCGGCATAGTAGTAACCGAGGAAGGAATCAGGGTCGAGCGAGATCAGCTTGTGAAAGGTTTGCTCGGCCTGGTCGTAGTCGCCACGTTTCGCGTAGAGCGTCCCAAGATAAAGGTAGGCCTCTTGGTTGTCGGGCTTGAGCTTGAGGACGGTTTGATACTCCTGCTCCGCCACCTGATCGTTGCCGAGCGCCGACTGGATGCCGGCGGCGAGCAGATGGGCTTGTACGGAGTTGGGTTCGATCGCGATCGCGTGGTTCACTTCGTCGAGCGCGCGCTTGAGTTCGCCATTGCGGACATAGAGTGTAGCCAGCCGAATCCTGAGCAAGCCATTATTCGGATCATACTTGACGGCCTGCTGGTAATCGTCGAGCGCTTCCGTACGGTCGCCTTGATCGGTCGCGACCTCGGCCTTCAGGAACGCGCCCATCGCACGGGCCTGGGCGGGGATGTCGACCGGCTCGGCGCCGCCGAACGGATGGTCCGCGGCATCGCTGACTTGGCCCGTCCCGATCGACTTGTCGGTTCCCAAGTGCGTAGCGCTGCACCCCCAGACCGCGAGTAGAGCCGAGACCAGCGCGGCGAGGAGCGATGGCGACAAATTTCTCATCAAGCGCGGAATTCCACGAAACCGATCAAAGATCACGACTAACACAGCGGTTCCCCGGCTTCAATCTTTGCGTTGATGGCCGGAGAACTTGGACTTCCTCCGACAACTAGTTTTGCGCTTGCAAAGCCCCCGGCGCAACCCCGTTCGCGGCGGCGTTCCTTTTGCATGCATGCGACAAACGTGCTCGGTTACAGCCGCGCAGGATATGGAGCAGCTAACGACACGATTTAGGGAGGCGTCCTCTTTGATCTTCGGTCCGATTCCGGATCGACCCGGGTCGCCATTTGCCGGTTCCGCGCGGCAACGACTGCGACTCGGCGCGCTGGTCTGCGTCATGTATCTCACGGTCAGCGGCGGCGCCTACGGCTTCGAGGATGCGGTCCGGATCGCGGGTCCGCGCCTTGCAATCATCCTATGCCTGATCGTGCCAATGATGTTGAGCCTGCCGACTGCGCTGATGGCCGCCGAGTTGACCGCACTCATTCCAGCTCAGGGCGGTTTCTACGTCTGGGTCAAGGAAGCGTTCGGTCCGTTTGCCGGATTCGCTGAGGCTTACCTGACCATCCTTTACACCGCCGTCGATATGGCAATTTATCCGGTGCTGTTCGCAGCCTATCTTTCGTTTCTGATTCCGCTGGGAACCGTTGAGCAAGCCGCGTTCGGAATCGCGCTGGTGTGGATCTCTGGCGCGCTTAACCTGATGGGCGTGCGGCCGGTCGGCCGCGCCTCGATCGCGCTGACGATCGGAATCCTGCTGCCGTTCGTCGCGATGGTCCTGATCGGCACGCCGCGCCTGCTTCATTGGCGTCCTCCCGCCGCACCGACGATTAGCCCCGGCTTCCTTGGCGCGCTCGGCGGCGGGTTGAGCGTAGTTATCTGGAATTTCTGCGGATGGGAAAACCTGAGCGTAGTCGCCGGCGAGATTGAAAATCCGCAACGCAACTACCCGCGCGCGATCGCGATCGCGCTGCCGATCGTAGTCGCTGGCTATCTCCTGCCGTTGCTCGTCGCGCTTGACGGAGCGCGTAGCGGCGCGGGATGGGAGACCGGCTCATTCGCGCGTGTTGGCACGGCGATCGGCGGACCGTGGCTCGGCGGCGCGATCGGAATCGGCGGCGCGTTGGGATCGTTCGCGATATTCGAGGCAGCGATGCTGTGGGTCTCGCGGATGCCGTTCGTGCTGGCCTGCGACAACTACCTGCCTCGGCCGCTGGCCGAAATATGGTGGGGACGCGCCACGCCCGCCCGATCGATCGTCGTCTGCTGCGTCGTCTTCACCATTCTGGTTCCGCTCGGTTTCGTGACGCTGGTCGTGCTCGACGTCTTCTTCTACATGGGTGCGCTGATGCTCGAGATGGGCGCGCTGGTTAGGCTCCGCGCTCTCCATCCGAAACGCGATGGGCTGTTCGTGATCGGCGGCGGACGGGTTGGGCTCGCCGCGGCGGTGACTGCTCCGATCCTGCTCTGGATCGCGACCTTCGGGATGGTTCTGAGCAAGGCGCCCGGCCATGCCGAATTCCTGACCGCGATCGTGCTGGCCGCCGCGGTCTGGCCGGTATATCGATTATGCTGCCGAAGTTACGGCGGACCTGCTAGCGATTAGCGGCTAAGCGCAGGTGAAGATTCTTGCGTTTGTAGAGCTCATAAAAGGCAAAGCCTGCGATTACCAGTGCGTGAGTAATCTTGCCCGACGCGATTAAGTCGCCGACCTCCTTCTCGGGAATCATCACGACTTCGGTCTCTTCGTCCGGCTCCGGCTCGGGCTTGCCTGCGAGTTGCGCATTGAGCGCGAGGAAGGTGTAGCACCAGTTTGGCTGGATGGCTGGATTCGGATGCACGCGGCCAAGCGCGAGGATTCGCTTCGAGTCGTAACCGCTCTCCTCGCGCATCTCGCGGCGCGCCGCGGCCTTGGGATTTTCTCCCGGCTCGACCATCCCGCCCGGGATCTCCAGCGTCCGATCGCTGATGCCATGCCGCCATTGCCGGACGAAAACGATCCGGCCATCGGCGGTCAGTGGGATGATGTTTACCCAGGTCGGCGCGTCGAGCACGTAAAATTCGCGGATGCCGCGGCTCGCGTGGCGTGAACGACGGCGCCGAAGCTCGAAAATCGGCGTAGTGACGAGACTCTCGTTCTTTAGGATGTCCCACTTGCCGACCTTCACGCGCACCTCGTCATTGGAACAGGCGCCGGTACTCGATCGCGGGACAGCGATCCATCACGACCTTGATGCCCGCCGCTTGCGCGGTCCGCGCCGCATCGAGGTTGATGACACCGAGCTGGCACCAGAGGATGCGCGCGCGTTTGCGAATCGCCGCATCGACGATCGCCGGCAAGTGCACCGGCTGGCGGAAGACATCGACGACCTCGACCGGGTCCGGAATCGAAAGCAAATCCGGATAAGCGCGCTCGCCGAGCACCTCGATAAGCGCGTCGGGCTTGAGGATCGGGTTTACCGGTATCACGCGGAAACCCTTGTCGCGCAGCAGTTTCGCGATCATCAGACCGTCGCGCCCCGGGTTGTCCGAACATCCGACTACGGCGACGGTCGTGGGATGCGACAAGATGGCGCGAATCTCGTCGTCGGTCGGATTAACGAACTCGTTCCCCGTCATTGATCGCCATTCAATATACGATTGACGACCATCGGCACCAGCCGCTTGATCTCTTCGCAGCAGCTCGTAAACGCTTCATGACCTTGCTCGACAGGGTCGGCGATGTCGCCGCTCTCGCCGGCGAAGCTCTTGAAGGTCTCGAGTCTGGGAATCCGGACTTCCGTAAAGCGCGCGCGCAAATCGCCCGCCTGCGCAGCGGTCATCGCCAATACCAGGTCGGCATTTTCGAGAAGTTCCGGATGGCGCTTCAGATCGGTCGAGGTGAGTTCGTCGTGCACCGCGATACCTTCGCTGCGCAGCACCATGCGCGTATCCAGTGAGACCAGCGCGCCATCGCGCGCGTAGGCAGCGATGCCCGCCGAGCGCACCACAATCCGATCATCGGCGCCGCGAGCGCGCAATTCGCGAATCAGCAAATGCTCGGCCATCACGCTGCGGGCCGTATTGGCGGCGCAGATCAGGAGGACGGAGCGGAAAGGCGGTGCGGCACGTTCCGCACCGCCGGCATCGTTCGGGGCGGCCACAAGCCTAACGGGATTCCGTGGCTCCCTCGGCCATTACTTCGGCCATGCTCTCTTTCTTGGTCAGGCCCTTGGCGAGTTCTTCCTTGAGCCGCGCGCCCAGCGCCACCGGATCCCATATTGCGCCGCGCTGTTGCACCTTCGCGACCGAATGCCATCCCTTCATCAGCCACACCGTGCCGATTCCCGCGCGGAACACCTCGCCGTGGACGTCCTTGGCGTCGTCGCTCGCGAGCCAGCAGACCACCGGCGCGACATGCGCCGGACTGTGCGGATCAAGCTGGTTCGGCTTCACTTCGCCCATCGCGGCTCCGATCGCAGGCGTCGCCTCCACGGTCATCCGGGTGCGCGCGAGCGGCGCGACCGCGTTACACGTCACGCCATAGCGATAGAGCTCGCGGTCGAGGATGATCGCCATCGCCGCGAGCGCCGCCTTTGCCGCGCCATAGTTCACCTGGCCGGCGTTGCCCAACAGACCGGAATCGGAACTGGTGTTGATGATGCGGCCGTTCAGCAAATTGCCGTTCTTGTGCTGCTCGCGCCAGTACGCCGAGGCGTGGCGCGCCATGTTGAACGAACCCTTCAGATGGACGGCGATAACCGCATCGAAATCTTCCTCGCTCATGTTGAAGATCATGCGGTCGCGCAGGATGCCCGCGTTGTTGACCACGATATTGAGCTTGCCGAAGTTGTCGAGCGCGCACTCCATGATGCGTTTGGCGGCTTTGAAATCAGCCACGCTCTCGTAATTCGCGACCGCCTCGCCGCCGGCGTTGCGAATCTCCTTGACCACTTCCTCGGCCGGGGAGCGCGACTGTCCGGTGCCGTCGAAATGGCCGCCGAGATCGTTGACCACGACCTTCGCGCCCTGCCTAGCCATCAGGAGCGCCTCTTCGCGGCCGATACCGCGTCCCGCGCCGGTGATAATCGCAACTTTTCCGTCCAGTAGTGCCATCGCTTTGGCTTCCTTTTGTCGATTTTAGAGTTCGGCTATTAATGCATCTAATCAAATTCTGGATAGGCTTGCCGGGCCTCCCAAGTCAAGGCAACGAAGTGCGGATTCACTGCGGCGCCATCAGGCCTGCCGCGCGGCGGGCGTGTCGGCCTGGGTCTTGCGCGCCTCTGCGGCGACCCGGCTGTGATAGCGCCCGTAGCCGAAGTAGATCACGAACCCGATTCCCATCCAAATGAAGAATCGAATCCAGGTGACGGTCGGCAAACTCGACATCAGGTAGCCGCAAAAGAGCGCGCCGAGGATCGGCACCAGCGGCACCAACGGCGTGCGAAATGGCCGTACAAGACCCGGCTCGGCGTACCGCAGGATCCAGACGCCAAGGCAGACCAGCACAAAAGCGAACAAAGTGCCGATGTTGGTCAGTTCCGCGATTTCCTGGATTGGCAGCAGCGCCGCTGCGACACCCACCGCAATCCCGGTCAGGATCGTCGGGATATACGGCGTCTGGAAGCGCGGATGGACGCGGCTGAATGCCGGCGGAAGCAGGCCGTCGCGCGAAATCGCGTAGAAAATGCGCGATTGTCCGAGCAGCAGCACCAGCAACACCGAGGTCAGCCCTGCAACCGCGCCAATGGAGATGATTCCTGAGACTGCGCGAAGCCCGCGGATCACGAATGCCGACGCGAGCGGCGCGTTGATGTCGAGCATCCGCGCCGGCACCATCCCAGTGACCACTGCCGCCACCAGCACATAGAGCGCCGTGCAGACAAACAGCGATACCAGGATTCCGATCGGCAGGTCGCGATTCGGCTCGACGACCTCCTCGGCGGCCGTCGAGACCGCATCGAACCCGATGTACGCGAAGAAGATTACCGCCGCGCCCTTCATCACCCCGTTCCATCCAAAGGGCGCGAACGGATTCCAGTTGGCGGGCCGCACATAGAACGCACCGACTACGATCACGACGCCAATCACAATCAGCTTGACCGCGACGATCAGCGAATTGAACCGCGCACTCTCCGAAATTCCGATGTAGAGGATGCCCGAGATCAGCAGGACAATTAGCAGCGCCGGCAGATCGATGATCGCGCCCGGCATTGACCCGGGGGCGTGCGTCAGCGCGACCGGCAGGTGAATCCCCACGCCTTCGAGAATCACGCGCAGATAGCCGGACCATCCGACGGCAACGGCCGCCGCTCCAACCGCGTACTCGAGCACCAGGTCCCATCCGATGATCCAGCCGATCAGTTCGCCCATCGTGGCGTAGGCGTACGAATAGGCGCTGCCCGCAACCGGTATCATCGCGGCGAACTCCGCGTAGCAGAGCGCTGCCATCGCACAGGCGAACCCGGAGACACAGAACGAAAGCACCACGGCGGGGCCGGCATACTTCTCGGCGGCGACTCCGGTCAGCACGAAAATTCCGGCGCCGACGATCGCTCCGATTCCGAGCAGCGTGAGGTCCAGCGCTCTGAGCGCCCGTTTCAACCCGCCCGCGGTCGCCGACTCGCTCATCAGCATCGCGGCGGGCTTGCGCCGCAGAAGCTGCGCCGTCAATTCGTGCGTTGCGTTACTCATCGAACAGTCCGTGAGCCTTAGCGAACCGGTGCGGGCCGTTCAACCGCGATATGAAAGATTTAGGAACTGATCGACGGGCGCTTTCGCTACCAGGCCTGATAACCGCCGTCAACCGCGATCGTCGAGCCGGTCACGTAGCTCGCCGCCGGAGCGGCAAGGAAAATCACTGCGCCGCGAATTTCTTCGGGCTTGCCCAGCCGCGCCATCGGCGTGAAGGTCTCCATCCGCTCGCGCCATTTCGGCTTGGCGATTCCGCCGGCCGTGGCTTCGGTCGGAATCCATCCGGGCGCGATTGCATTGACGAGAATTCCATAACGCGCCCACTCGATCGCGAGCTGGCGGGTGAGATTCGCGAGCGCGCCCTTCGTCGCGGTGTACGACGACAGGCGGTAGACCGCGCTGCCATGAGCGGCGAGCACCGACGTGATGTTGATAATCCTGCCCGGGCGCCCAAGTTCGATCAGCCGCGCCGCGACCTTCTGCGACAGCACCATCGGCGCGGTCAGATTGGTCGCGATCGTCGCGTCCCAGTCCTTGCGCGGAAATTTCTCGGCCGGGCCGGTCGGCGAGATGCCGGCATTGTTGACGAGAATATCGATTTCGCCCAGTTCTGCGCGGATCGACGCAAGTGCGCGATCGATCGCGGCATCGTCGGTGACATCGCAGGCAGTCGCATAGGTGTGAACGCCGTATTTTTTCTTGAGCTCGGCGGCCAGCTTTTCGATTCGGTCGGCGCGCCGCGCAACCAGGGCCACATCGGCGCCGCCGATCGCAAGCGCGTGGGCGCATTCGACGCCCAGCCCCGACGATGCGCCGGTTACGAGCCCCCGATGACCGCGGAGCGAAAAGAGCGCGTCAAGCGAATCCATCGCAGGCTCAAGCCGCCAGCGTTTCAGCGGCTGCCGCCCGCGCCGCATCGATCGCCCGGCCGATATCGGCGGAATCGATTCCGTAATGAGTGACGGCGCGGAAGACGGTCAAGTAGCGCGGCGAGATCAGTACGCCGCGCGCCTTGAGCGCCGCTTCGAACCGCGACGCCTGCGCGGCGCTGCCGATGACCTCGAAGAACACCATGTTCGTGCGCCGGCGCGCGCGCTGCACGCGCAGGCCTGCGATTCCCGCCAGCCCGCGGGCGAGGGTCTCGGCGTTGCGATGATCGTCGGCGAGCCGCTCGACCATGGTTTGCATCGCGACAATCCCCGCCGCCGCGATGATCCCCGCCTGGCGCATCCCGCCGCCGAGCGTTTTCCGAATCCGGCGTGCGCGCTCGATGAACGCGCGGCTGCCGCAGAGGAGCGATCCGACCGGCGCCGCAAGTCCCTTCGAGAGACAGAACGAAACCGTATCGGCATGCTCCGCGATCGCCCGCGGCGTGGTTTCGAGCGCCAGCGCCGCATCGAAGATCCGCGCCCCATCGAGAAACACCGGCAGCCCTCGGCGATGGGCCAGCTCCGCAACGTCCGCCATATGCGCTACCGGCACTGCCTCGCCGCCGCATCGATTGTGCGTATTCTCGACCGCCACGACGGCGGGCTCTGCAAAATGCGGATCGTCGGGAAGCTCCAGTTCGGCCCGGAGCGCATCGAGATCCAGCTCGCCCTCCGGCGTATTGGGAACCGGCGTCAGCACCACTCCGCCCAGCGCGGAAGCGCCGCCGCCTTCGTAGAGATAACTATGTGAGAGCGCGCCGACGATCGCCTTGGCGCCGCGCGGGCAATGCGCGAGCAGTGCGATCAGGTTCCCCATCGTGCCGCTCGCGACCAGCATCGCCGCTTCCTTGCCGACAGTCTCGGCGGCCATCGCTTCGAGCCGATTGACGGTCGGGTCCTCGCCGAAAACGTCGTCGCCCAGCTCGGCACGCGCGATCGCCTCGCGCATCGCGGGCGTCGGCAGCGTGACTGTATCACTTCTGAGATCGATCATGGCCGGCGATGTTATTCTGAATGCGTCAGGCGGGGAAAATCGCCTTGACGACCTCGTCGATCGCGCGCTTGCTCTCGGCCTCGTCGGTGAGCGACCAGGTGACGGCGACCGTCGCCGCGCGCTGCGGTGAGATCCCGTGGCGAATCAGCTCGCCGGCGTAAATCAGAAGCCGGGTCGAGACGCCCTCTTCGAGACCCGAGGCTTTCAGGTTGCGCACCTTCTCGCCGAGCAGCGCGAGCTGTCCCGCCGTGTCGGCATCGACACCCGACTCGTGCGCGATGATCTCGGTCTCCTTGTCGGCCGGCGGATAGTTGAATTCGATCGTCACGAAGCGCTGGCGCGTGGAATGCTTCAGGTTCTTCTGGATGCTTTGGTAGCCGGGGTTGTACGAGATGCAGAGCAGGAAGCCGGGATGGGCCTGCAGGGTCTCGCCGCGCTTTTCGATCGGCAGGATGCGCCGATGGTCCGAGAGCGGATGAATCAGGACCGTGGTATCTTTCCGCGCCTCGACCACCTCGTCGAGATAGCAAATCGCGCCGCGGCGCACGGCCTGCGTAAGCGGCCCGTCGACCCAGACGGTTTCATCGGCCTGGATCAGGAAGCGTCCGACCAGATCGCTGCCGGTCAGGTCTTCATGGCACGCCACGGTGATCAGCTCGGTGGGGCCGTCACTCTCCTCGGCGAGCTTGTGCGCCATGTGCTCGACGAAACGCGTCTTCCCGCATCCGGTCGGCCCCTTGAGCAGCACCGGCAGGCGGGCGCGATAAGCGGCGGTGAAAATCTCGACCTCATCGCCGACCGGCAGATAATAGGGTGCGTTCTCGGGACTAAGATGGCGCACTTCTGGCGTCTCGTGCGTGCCGAGGCGGGAGTCGAAACTCTTGAGATGAATAGGCATGGTCGCTTTGCGGGATCCTTATTGGAATTTTAGAAAAGCTCGCTACCTTGTATCAAGCGAGGTCCAGCATCTCACGGATTCCTGCGAGGCGCGATCGTCGATCCGCCCGGAATATCTTTGACCTCGTATCCTCTGCTGAAAAGCTCTTTGCGCAATGCGTCAGCGCGGTTGAAATCGCGCTCCGCCCTTGCCTGATCGCGTTTTTTTTGAAGCTCTAAAATCTCCGCAGGGAATTGTGCGTGTGCCGCAAGGCGCCTTTCGTCCAGCTTTAATCCGAGCACGGAGTCCAACTTGTGAAGTGCACTCCAGATGCTCTTGTCGTTTCTCGTATATGCTTCGTGCACCAATTCCAAAGCGACCGCCAGCGCGCGCGGAGTGTTGAGATCGTCTGCGAGCTCTGCGGAAAACCTTTCCAGGTATCCCGCTGTCCACTCCGAATCAGGACCGGCGACCGCCTCATCGGGTACGTTGCTCGCGAACTCGGAAAAATAATTGAGATTCGTCTGCGCCGCGCGGAGCGCATCCAGGCTGAACACCAGCTCCGATCTATACTTCGCGCCGAAGCAGAAGAGCCGAAACGCAAGCGGATCAACACCTTGGGCAACCAGGTCGGCGACCAGCGGGAACTTGCCGGCGCTCTTGCTGATCTTCGCGCCTTCCATCCCGACCAGAAACGCGTTGTGAACAAAGTAGCGCGCGAACGGATGGCCGGTCGCACTCTCGGACTGCGCGATCTCGTTCTCGTGATGAATCGGAATATGGTCGAGGCCGCCGGTATGGATGTCGAGCGTCTCACCCAGGTACTTCATCGACATCGCGGAGCACTCGATATGCCAGCCGGGATAGCCGCGTCCCCACGGACTGTCCCATTGCATCAGATGGCCCGGCTGATTCAGCACCCACAGCGCGAAATCGTGCGGGCTCTTCTTGTCCGGCGAATGCTCCAGGCGCTGGCCGGCGTGCTGCTCATCGAGGCTCTGACGCGAGAGCCGTCCAACGCGCGCTGCGCCGCGCCATTTCTCGACGTCGAAGTAGACGCCGCTCGCGGCGACATAGGCATAACCGTGCGCGATGATTCGTTCGATCAGCGCGATCATCGCACCGATGTTTTCCGTCGCGCGGCATAGCACGCTCTGCGGCGGACTCACATGGTCAGTGCTATCCGCGTCGGGCGGCAGCTCGATATTGAGCGCGGCGCAATCGCGCTTGAACTGCGCGATGTAGAAATCGGCGACTTCCCGCGGCGACTTGCCCTCGGCGCGCGCGGTCTTCTCGACCTTGTCCTCGCCGGCGTCCTCGTCGGACGTCATATGGCCGACGTCCGTGATGTTCATCACGTGGCGGACATCGTAGCCGTGGAAGCGAAGCGCGCGCTTGAGCGTGTCGACGAACAGATAAGCGCGCATGTTGCCGAGATGCTGCGGCAGGTAGACGGTCGGACCGCAGGAGTAAAGCGTCACCGTCGGCGGCTTAAGCGGCTCGAAGCGCTCGACCTTGCGGCTGAGCGTGTTGAAAATGCTGAACGGCTTCATCGGCACGCGCTCATTCAGGATGAGCGATGAGCGCAGGGCGTTCAATCCACCCGTGACGGCTCCGCAGCGCGTTTGGGCTGAAAGCGGTAGCGCGAGGCCGCGATCCGCTTGTATTGCCGATCGGCAAGCCACGCATAGCCGGGGACGTACCACAGATAGGCGAGCAACCCGACTACCCCGCCCTGATGACGCAGAATTTCGTTGACGGCGCGTGCGCCACGGAAAATCCGCCCGCGATCATCGACCGCGTGCAGCGCTTCCATCAGATGCTCGCGCTCGAGCCCCGGAAAGCGGGCTCGCACTGCAGGATCATGTAGATCGAGCGCATCGATCCGGCTGGAATTATCGAAATGGCGCACCGCCTCGAGCATCGAGCGGCAGACCTCGCACGCGCCATCATAGAGCACGGCCAGCCGTCCCGGCGCCGCGCGACCGGATGTTTCAGCCGCCGAAGAAGACATGAGACGATCCGCGCGATCAGCGCCGCGACAGGCGCGGGTTGCCGACTTCCCGCTTGTGCCTGAGATTTTCGTTCGCGATCCGCCATTCGTAGCCGTCGATCAGCGAGCGCCATCCGGCTTCGACCGAGTTGGTCGAGGTGGCAAGCGTGGTCCATGAGAGCTGGCCGTCGGAAAACTTCTTGATCGAAACGACCTCGGCCTCGGTCGATTCGCCGGCCGCATGCGTATAGGTCTCGGTCACGCGCACGCTTTCGAGATAGGGAAAGTACTTGAGCAGGGCCTTGCGCAGCGCGAGATCGAGTGCATGCACGACGCCGACGCCGCGGGCCGCACCGGTCTCCTCGGCGCCGCCGGTGCGAATCACGACCGTTGCGTCGATGGTCATGCGGCCCTCGTAGTAATCGTCGATCACGCGGCGGCGCACCACCTCGAATGGCGGCACGTAGTCAGCCGCGGTGCGCAGCTCTTGGAGTTCGCGGGAGGCCTGCGGCGCTTCGGCCTCGTGAAAAATCGACTCGTGTTCCGATGCCATCGCGATTACCCGGCAGCCCGATCGATTATCATAGCCGGTGGTGGTGCATTCAAGGCGACGCTTCGCGATCCACGCGCGAGGCGGGGACAATTGTGGACGAATGTCAAGAGCTGAACTACATCGCGAGTCCGCCGTCGATCTGGATCACCGCGCCGGTGATATATGCGGCGGCGTCCGAGAGCATGAAGGCCGCCATCGGCGCGACGTCCTCGATACGGCCGAAACGGCCGAGCGGAATCATGTTGAGCGCGGCCGCGCGATTTTCCTCCGGCAGGGCGGCCGTCATGTCGGTCTCGATGAAGCCCAGCGCGAGCGCGTTCACGCGCACCCCGTGGCGGCCGACCTCCTTCGCCAGCGCCTTGGTCATCCCGATGAGACCCGCCTTTGACGCCGAATAGTTGACCTGCCCGGCCATCCCGACCAGGCCGCTGATCGAACTGATGTTGAGAATCGCGCCGCGCTTGGCCTTCATCATGTTGAAGACGGCGGCGCGCGAGAAATTGAACGCGCCGGTCAGGTTGATGCGGATGACCTCCGACCAGTCCTCTTCGGACATCATCATCACCAGCTTGTCGCGCGTGATGCCGGCGTTGTTCACGAGGGCGTCGATCCTGCCGAAGCTGCGCTTGACCTCGTTGACCATCTCGCGCACGACCTTGAGATCGCCCGCATCGGCCTTGAACGCGAGCGCATTCACGCCCAAGGCTTCGAGGTCGTTCTTCAACTGATTAGCTGCCTCATCGCTATGGAGATAATTGAAAGCGACGTGGCCACCGCGGCGGGCGATCTCGAGCGCGATCGCGCGGCCGATGCCGCGGCTCGCGCCGGTTACGATCGTGCCGGTCCCCTCGAGATACTTCACGGTTGGTTCCACCGGCGCGACCGGCGAAGGTGTTGTGATTGAGTCAGCGATTCAGGCGCTGAACGACGAGCCGCATCCGCAGACCCGGCTCGCCCGCGGATTATCGAAGCGGAAGCCCGCGTTGTGCAGCCCCTCGACATAATCGAGCGTGGTGCCCGCGATGTACGGGAGCGAGAGTTCATCGACTAACACCCGGATGCCGTCGAGGGTGGTAACGCTATCGCCCTCTTTTTGGCTGTCGAAGTTAAGCGTGTACTGAAAGCCGGAGCATCCGCCGCCGACCACGCCCACGCGGAGACCCTGATCGGGTCCGAGACCCTCTTTCGCGGCCATCGCGCGGACGCGCTCCAGCGCCCGGGGCGTGAGCTCGATGCCCGGTGATGTGGATTCGTGCGTCGGTTGCGAATTGACAGTCTGCTCTGCCATCGGAAGCCTCCGAAAACGGCTGAACCGCTCGGTCAGCCGCATGATCAGGATAGCCAGCGCAAGATCGGGAAATCAAGCCGCATGGCGCGAGGCAATCGCTACGTCGCGATGCTATCATCGCGGTCACCGTGGATCGCCTTTCCGATCAAATCGTGTCCGCTGCGCGTGCGCAGGGTTTTCTGATGGTCGGATTCGCGGCGCTGCATCGGCTCGATGATCGCGGGCCGTTTTTTCGGGCCTGGCTCGACGAGGGCCGCGCCGGCGAGATGGGATATCTCGCGCGCGATCCCGAACGCCGCCTCGATCCGAGGACTCTCGACCCGCGGCTCCGCTCGGTTATCAGCCTTGCGTATCCGTATGCCGCCCCCGCTCGGCCGAGCTTTCGATGGCCTGAAGAGCTGCGCGGCCGGATCGCTTCGTACGCGCTCGGACCCGATTATCACGACACCGTACTGGCGCGCACTCGCGCGGTCGCCGATGCGCTCATCGCAGAGCGGCCCCAAGCGATCATGCGCATCTACATCGATACCGGGCCGGTGCTCGAGCGCGAGTGGGCTTCAGAAGCAGGACTCGGATGGTTCGGGCGCAACACCAACCTGCTCAACGTTCATCACGGTTCCTATTTTTTCCTGAGCGAGATTTTCACCGACCTCGAATTTGACGCCGAGCCGCGGCGCCCCCGCAACCATTGCGGGCGATGCCGCCGATGCCTCGACCTCTGCCCAACCAATGCGCTCGCCGAAGGCTACGTGATCGAACCGCGCCGCTGCATCTCGTACCTGACCATCGAGCATCGCGGGCCGATTCCGATCGATCTGCGCGCCGGCCTCGGCAACTGGATCTTCGGCTGCGACATCTGCCAGGAAGTCTGTCCCTGGAACGAAAGTTCGCAGACCGCTGAGCCCGAGCTTGCGCCATCGCTGCCCGAATTGATGGCCCTTGATGACGACGGCTTCCGCCGCCGCTACGGCAAGAGCGCAATTCGACGGACCAAGCGGCGTGGACTGCTGCGGAACGTCGCGGTCGCGCTCGGCAACAGCCGCAACCCCGCCGCGATCGATTCGCTCGCGCTCGCGCTCTCGTCCGATCCTGAGCCGCTGGTGCGCTCGCATTCGGCATGGGCGCTCGGCCGGATCGGCGGACGCCGCGCCGGTGACATTTTGGAGCGTGCAGCCCTGCGCGAAACCGCTCCGTCAATCGGCGCCGAAATTCGCGCCGCGCTCGATGCGATGCACGGTGCTTGCGTGTCGGACGTCATCCGTCAAGACTCATCGATGATGAGGTCGATCGGATGAACGCGGCGCGAAGTGAATTCGCCAAACTGGCGGCGCGCGAGCCAATCCCACTCACCCGCGGCGCGCTGGTGATCGCAAAGGAGGAGTACCCCGGCCTCGACGTCGATCACTACCTCGAGCGCTTGAACGCGCTCGCGAGCCGGGCCGAGCCGACCGTGCGCGACGGCGCGGACACCGTCGAGCGCATCCAGTTGCTCTCGGACTTTCTGTTCAACGCGCAGGGCTTCGCCGGGAATCGCGAAGAGTACAGCGATCCGCGCAACTCGTTCCTCAATGAAGTGATCGAGCGCCGCCTTGGCATCCCGATCACACTCTCGGTGATCTATCTCGAGATCGGCCGCCGCCTCGGACTCAATCTCTACGGCGTTTCATTTCCGGCGCATTTCCTGGTCAAGGCGGTCGATGAGCGCGGCGAGCTGATCATCGATCCCTTCAACGGTGGGACGATTCTCAATCTCGAAGATTTGAACGAGCGCCTGGCCCAGATCTACGGACGGCCCGTGCCGCTCGATCCCGCGATGCTGCGCGCGGTTGGCAGCCGTCATATCCTCGTGCGGATGCTGCGCAACCTTAAGAACATCTACATGACCGCCGGCGATTCGAGCCGCACGCTCGCCGCGCTGGATCGAATCCTGATGCTCGACGCGCGTGCCGCCGAGGAGCTTTTGGAGCGTGCGATGCTGTACGAACGCCTGGAATGCTTCAAGGCGGCGCTGGACGATTACCAGGGGTTCTTAAGCCAGGCGCCGGAGCATCGCGGCGCCGAGCGGGCCCGCGAATCCGTAATGCGCCTGATGGCGCAGGTCGCGCGCATCAACTGAGCGAGCATCAACTGAGATGGTTCCGACCCCCGATGGCTTCGACGCATAACAATTTCGATTTCTTTGCCGCGAGCGAAAAGGCGATCGGCGACACCGAGCTGCGCCGCAAGCTCGCTAATGCCAGCGGCCATCATCTGGATGCCGCCGCACGCACGCGCGCCGAATTCCCGCGCTACGACGAGGAACGCGAAGCCGCGCGGCGCATCAAGGCGGAAGCCATCGGGCGGCTCGACGAACTGCTGCTGCAGCTAAAGCAACGGTTGGAAACCAACGGCTGCCAAGTTTTCTTCGCCGCCGATGCCGCCGCGGCGCGCAACTACATCGTGGGGATAGCGAAGCGCAACGGCCTCAAGCGCGCGGTCAAAGGCAAGTCGATGACCACCGAGGAGATCGAGCTCAACCCGGCGCTCGAGCGCGCCGGCGTCGAAGTGTTCGAGACTGATCTCGGCGAATACATCGTGCAGCTTCGCCACGAGCGGCCTTCCCACATCCTGACACCCGCGATTCATCTGTCGAAAGAAGATGTCGGCACGCTGTTCCATGAGCGCTTCGGGATGACCTACACCAACGAGCCCGAGCGTCTCACCGCGGTCGCGCGCGATAATCTGCGCTCGATCTTCATGACTGCCGATCTCGGGATTACCGGCGTCAATTTCGCGATCGCCGAGACCGGGACGCTGGTGCTGGTCGAGAACGAAGGGAACGGGCGCTTCTCGAGCACGTTGCCCGACACCTTCATCGCCGTGATGGGAATCGAGAAGGTGATTCCGCGGCTCGCCGACCTGAGTCATTTTCTCGAAATTCTTGCGCGTGCTGGCACCGGTCAGAAAATCACCACTTACACGAACTTCATCACATGCCCGCGTGGCCACTCCGAGCTTGACGGGCCGCGCGAGATTCACGTGGTCATCCTCGACAACGGGCGGAGCGCGATGCTCGCCGATCCAGTGATGCGTGAGGCGCTCTACTGTCTCCGCTGCGGCGCGTGCCTCAACGCCTGTCCGGTCTACCGGCGAATCGGAGGCCATGCGTACGGTTATCCGTACCAGGGGCCGATCGGATCGATCCTTAGCCCGAATCTGTTCGGGAGCGGCGCGGGCTTTCTGCCGTTTGCCTCGACCCTGTGCGGCGCGTGCCGCGAGATCTGTCCGGTCAAGATCGATATCCCGAAAATGCTGCTGCACATGCGCGCAAAGGAAAACCGCAACCACCTCAAGTGGCCCCGCGGCGCGTCGCGGGCGCGCCGCGCGGTGGCGCGCTTCGCGCGGTTAGCGAAGCGGCCGCGGACGGTGAGGACGCTTTCGCGCATCGCCGCCTGGATGATTCGTCCGGTAGTGCGCGATGGCTACGTCCGGTGGATGCCGCCGCCGTTCAGCGCCTGGACCCGCACGCGCGACTTTCCGGCCCCGAAATCCGCTCCGCGACGCAAACCGAAATCGGGCGGAGTCTGATGGGCGCGTTCGTCAGGGTCCTGGCCTCGGTCAAAACGGCGCTCGAAGGCGGAGCGCATCGCGAGCCGAATGCGCATCCGGGCGCGCGGGTTATGCCGTCCGCGCCTGTGGTCGCGCCCGCCGCGAACCGCGCCGCGCTGGTTTCGTCGTTCGCGCGCGAGCTGGAAGCGGTGGGCGGTCATTTCACCGGGTCGGCCACGCCGGAGGGCCTTTCCGCGCAAATCATTGAAATCAGCGATCGCGTCGGCGCGCTCACCGTGGCCATTGGTGGCGACGGTTCGTTCGATTCGGAGCCGGTTGCAGGCGCGCTCGAACAGAGCGGACGCGACGTGATTCGATGCGGCGTCACGGCCGACGAGGCCGCGCGCCGCGCGCTGATCGAACGCATTGCACGCGCCGACCTCGCGATCGTCGAGGCGCAATGCGCGATCGCCTCGACCGGCACGCTGGTGGTCACGGCCACGCCTGCGCGTCCGAGCGCGCTCACGCTGATACCGCAGGCCCTGCTTGCGATCGTGCGTGCCGACCGGATCAGAGCCGATGCCGCCGAGGCGATCGTCGCGCTTGGCGCGGAGACCATCGCGAACCATCGCGTCGCCTTCATCACCGGTCCGAGTCGCACCGCCGACATCGAAAAGCTGATTGTCGTTGGCGTGCATGGTCCCAAACAACTTCACGCGCTCGTGCTGTGGCCTGCGGATGACTGAAGTTCGGCTGTTCAGCACCTGCCTTGCGGAGCAGTTTTTTCCGGCGGTCCCGCACGCCGCCGCCGCGGTGCTCGAAGGATTGCGCGTCAGGGTGCGTCCGGTTCGTCGCGCCTTCTGTTGCGGACAGGCGCCGTTCAACGAGGGACTTCGCGATGAGGCGCTCGCGCTCGCGCGTCGCTTCCTGAAATCGTGCGAGCCGGGTGTGCCGATCGTAATCCCCTCGGGCTCCTGCACCAGCATGATCCGAAATTTCTATCCGCATCTGCTCGCCGGCCATCCGAAGCTCGCGGCACGCGCCGAGGCGATTCGTCCGTGGGTCCACGAATTTTCGCAATTCCTGGTCAAGGTGCTTGGGGTCAAGTACGTCGGCGCGCATTACGAGCGCGGAGTGGCGTATCACGCGTCATGTCATCTGCTGCGCGAGCTCGGCGTGATCGATGAGCCGCGCATCCTGCTGAGCGCGGTCAACGGGATTCGGATTTTCGAGCTGCGCGATGCGGCCGAATGCTGCGGATTCGGCGGTCTCTTCTCGGTCAAGTTTCCACACATCTCGACCGCGATGCTTTCCGACAAGCTGGCGCGAATTCATCAGAGCGGCGCCGAGACGCTGGTCTCGAACGACTGCGGATGCCTGATGCAGATCGGCGGCGGACTGCATCGCGAAGGCAGCGGGATCGAAACGCGTCATTTGGCGGAGATTCTCGCGAGCCGCTGATCCGAAAACGGGGGAGGAGGGGGTGTGGGCGCGAACATCGCTTCGAAGATTTCGGCCCGCGTCGCGGCCGCGCCGTCGGCGCCGCGCGCGAGCGGTGCGCGCCGCCGATCCCGATCGGGCGTTACGCGGCGTTCTATTTCGACCAGCCGGGCGGGGCGAAGCTGCTTGGTGAATACCGGCACGATTTCGTGATGCTGCGGCGGTCGTCGCCGACGACGACATTAATGAACTCGCAGCCGGGCTGGAAGCTGATCTATCGCGATGACGCGGTCTGCCTGTATGCGCCGCGGGACTCCGCGGCAGCGCGGATCGCGAACGCACCGGTTGCGGGCGTGAACCTGCCGACGGCATTTCCATAGCGTTGACAGTCGCCCGCTGCGCGGCTTAGTTTCGGTTCAGAATACGGACGATTGTTCGCTATACGAACACAAGGAGGCTTGTAACTCCATGGCGATCAAAACCAAGGGCGTGCATCACATGGCCTTCCTGTCCCGTGACATGGACGAGACCGTGCGCTTTTACACCGACGTGATGAATTTTCCGGTGGTCGTTACCCTGCAGCTTCCCGATCCCGATCCGTTTCCGGGCGCGGTGCCGGGCGACCTCGGAGGCGCGAAGCATTATTTCTTCGATATCGGCAACGGCGATCGGCTGGCGTTTTTCTGGTGCCCCAAGGACGAGCTGGTTCCGACCTTCGCCAAGATCGGCGCGGGCAACCATATCGCGTTCGCCGTCGAATCGGGCGCGGAACTGGAGGCCGCCAAGCGCCATCTGATCGCCAAGGGCGTCCCGATCAAGTCGGAAATCGATCACACGTTCTGCCGCTCGATCTATTTCGAGGACCCCAATGGCATCACGCTCGAGCTCTCGGTTTACCAGCATCCATGTACGCCCGAGCAGCCATTCCTCCAGGATCCGGAGCCGACGCCGGCGACGCGCAAGCATCTCGGCGACAAGCAGGAGAAATTCCTGCTGCGCTTCGGCGAACGGGGAAACGCGACGGTGCTTAGCGGCGGGAATGCGGCCGAGCGCGCCAACATCTAGCGGGCGCGCCGCGCTCCGTCAATTGGAGGTCCAGGCTCGTTCCTGGGCCACTGAATCCGCGATGACCTGAATCCGCTTGTCGAGCTTCAAAAGCTCGTCGCTGATCTCGACCAGGCGATTTTCGAGCGCTTCGACGCGTGAGGTCACGTCCTTCACCAGGACACGTTTGCGCCGCGGTTTGCCCTGAAATTCGCTTGTGACGTGGTATTCAAGCGTCTCGGGCGCGTCGTTGGACCCGTTCGATCCGTGTTCATCCATCCGTCCACCTCCCCCGGCCGGCCGTTCCTCCCTCCCACACGGCAGGCATCGGAAAACGTCCGTATGCTATGCGGCGGTCAAAGGCGAGCATAGGTCGCTGGCAGCAGGGACCAGTTTAGCCTAAAAGCTCCAGTCCGCGCTCAAACAGGCGCGGCCCGGAAAGCGCGATCGTCTCCCACATCGGATCGGGGCGCTTGCCGCGCCGATGCAGCATCAAGTTGAACGCGGTGATGACGCCGAAGCGATAGCCCGCGAACGCGCGGAACCAACCGACGTCGCCGCGCTCGATCTGATCGCCGAGTGCCCGCTCGTATTCATCAACGATTTCATCGGGAAGCGGGCACGCGGCCGGCAGCAAATCGTCCGTCGCCCAACTCTCGCGATCGGAAAACATGCAGAGCCATCCGATGTCGATGAGGACCGCGCCAGTCTGCGCGAGTTCCCAGTCGATCAGCGCGACCAGGCGATGATCACGGAAGAGACAGTTGGACCATTGGAAATCGCCATGAACACATCCGAGGCGGATCCGCTGTGGCATTGTGGCGATCAGTCGAGCGCGGAGCTGCGGGGCGCGCGCAATCAATCGCTGCTCGAGGGTTGGCCGGTCGAGGAGGCGGGCGAGCCGGTCGAGCTCGCCGGCGAGCTCGACCGGCTCGCCAAAGACGTGGCGCCATGCGCGCCAGTCGAGCCGATGCAGCGCGGCGGCGGCGCTCGCCGCCGCCGCGCTGCATCGGCGCATCTCGTCGGCGGAGAACCGGCGTTCGCCGAGCGCCGGCTTATCGCCGGCGATGAACTCCGCTACGAAGAACGGCCGTCCAAACCATCGGGGATCATCGTCGTACCACAGGATCGGCGGAACCGGGACGCCGCTCGGTGACGTCCCCGTTCCGGCGGCGCCGCCGAGCATCGCCATGATCCGCCCCTGGCGCGCCACGTCGTTGGGACCGGTGGCCGGCGCGCCCGCAGGGGCGAGCCGTAGTACGAGGGGGGCGGCGCGGGCATCGCCCGCGCCGCCCCCCTCGTACGTGAAACGATAGCTCACCCCCGCATGCCCCGGCAGCGGCTCGATGCCGCTGATCCGGGCATGCGGATCACCGATGCACTCCCGGAACAGCGTCGTCAGCCGCGCGGTGAGATCGATCAGCTCCGGATTCATCGGCGCATCGGTTTGGGAGCCCGTTAGCCCTTGACCTTAATCGTCTCCCACGCCGGATGGAGACTCGCTTTCGCGCTCGGCCGCGAATCGATCCGCTTGAACCACGCGCTCAGATTCCCGCACGATGCGGGTATCGTCTGGCCGACGGTCGCGCCGAAATCGGTGGCGCAGTACAGGATGATGTCGGCGATGGTGAAGCGGTTCGGCACGATGAAGTCGCGTCCGGCGATCAGCTTGTCGAGCCACGCCATCCGGTCTTGCGCGATGGCTTTCAACCCCGGCGACGCCTCGGGCCGCACCATGATCCGCGACTTGAACATCTCGACGCCTTCGCCAAAACGAAAACCGGCGTAGAGGTTCTCTGTAATGTTCAGCTCGACGCGCCGCTGCCACATCCGGGTCTCTGCGCGTTCCTCCGGCGAGGTTCCGATTAACGCCGGCTTCGGATGCTTCTCTTCCAGATACTCCCAGATTGCGACGGTCTCCGCGATCACGCGGCCGTCGTCGAGCTGAAGGGCCGGTAACTGCCCGGCCGGGTTCGCCATCAGATAGTCGCCCTGCCGGTTCTCGGCATGCTGGATATCCATCTCGCGCTGCGGAATCGTGAGCCCCTTCTCGAGCAGGAACATCCGCGTGGCGCGCGGGTTGGGTCCGAAAGAGTTGAACAGCAGCATTGGAATCGCTCCTTGTGCGGATTTCGATGCGATTTACATCATGCGCTGAACTTCCCGGCAAGCCGGACCCGAGGCCCTTCGCGCAAGTTGCCGCCGCAATCAGCGTGGGATAGGACTTTTGACATGCGTTTTTGTCCACAGTGCGGCGCTGAGCTTGTGCCCGAGGCGAAATTCTGCGTCGAATGCGGCGAGCGAGTGGCGCCTGCGGCCCAGGCGCGCGCGCCGGTTCCGACCGTCTTCATCGCGGTGATCGCCGGACTTGCCGTTACCGGGCTCGCTGCCGCCGCTCTTATCCTGCGCAATCTTCCTGCGCACGAGCGCGCTGTCGCCCGGTTTGCCGACGCCGATGCTCCCGACAACTCCGGGATGCCGCCGAATCATCCGCCGATCAAGATTCCCCAGAAGGCCATCGATTTCATCAACGATCTCGAGCGTCGCGCCGAGGCCAAGCCGAATGATCTCCCATTATGGGACCAGCTTGGCGATGTCACCAGCCGCGCCGCCCTGTTCGATCCTGCCTACCGCAGCCGCTCGCTCGCCGCTTACGATCATGTGCTTAAGCTTTCGCCTGATGATCCGGCCGCGCTGCGCGGCGTCGGCAATATCAATTACGATCTCCGCCACTACGATGAAGCCATCGCGGCGTACGAGCATTACCTGAAGGAGAGGCCCGGCGATCCCGAGGTGCTGACCGACCTCGGCACGATGTACCTCTCGAGCGGAAATCCCGATCAGGCCGTCTTGCAATACAAGCAGGCGCTGCTCACCAACCCGAAGTTTTTCCAGGCGTACTACAATCTCGGTGTCGCGTATGGCCAGGAGAACCAGATGGCGCAGGCGCGCGCGAGCTTCGAGCGGGCGCTGGAGCTTGCGCCTGATGAGAAGACGCGCGGCGAGATCAAGCAGATGATGGCGTCGATCGAGGGCGCCGGAAGCGCTTCCGCTCCGAATATTGAGCCTGTGGCTGCGACGACTTTCCAGGGGTCGGTCGAGCAGATGATCCACGCGCTGCCGATCGCGGGTAACAAGGTGACGTCGGTCCAGTGGCCGACCGACTCGCATGCGCGCGTGATGTTCCAGGACTTCCCGATGGACTCGATGCCGCCGTTTGCGAAGATGAAGTTCCTCGCCAACCTGCGCTCAGTGGTCCTTGCCAACATGCAGCAATATCGCGTGGGCGGCCCGGTGATAGTCGATCTGATCGACGCGGCGAGCGGCAAGGTGATGGATTCGGTTGCGGTCACCGCGGCGATTCACAGCGGCGGCGCGCCGTCGGCCGCGAATCCCGCGCCGGCCGTGGCGGCATCGAACGCCGAGGCGCCGACGCCAGCCGATTTCCAGGGTGCAGTCGACCAGATGATGCGGCAATTGCCGATCGCAGGCGTCAAGGTCCAGGCGCTCAAATGGTCAGCGCCGACGCGCGCCACCGTGCTGATGGACAACTTTCCGATGGATTCGATGCCGGCGTTTGTCCGCGCGCGATTCCTCGATCACGTCAAGTCGGGGCTCGAGAATGTAAAACGCGCGCACAACGTCTCGGAAACCGTGCAACTCGACATCGCTGACGCCGCGAGCGGTCGCGTGATGGAGTCGGTGTCGGAATGAGCCGGCGGGCGAAAGGACAATCATGCTGAAAAGCGGGGCGGAGCATCTCGAAAGCCTGCGCGACGGCCGGCGCGTCTTCATCGGCAGCGAGCAGGTCGCCGACGTCACCAACCATCCGGCGTTCCGCAATGCGGCGCGCACGGTCGCATCGATCTACGATCTGAAAGCGGCGCCGGAAAATCGCGACACCATGACTTTCGAGGAGGACGGTCATCGCTACAGCGGCTATTTTCTCCGCGCGCGCTCGCGCGGCGATCTCGAACTGCGCACCGGAACGCATCGCAAGATCGCCGACCTGACCTACGGGATGCTCGGGCGCTCGCCCGATCACGTGGCGAGCTTCGTTACCGGGATGGCGATGAATCCCGCCGTGTTCGGCAAGTACGCCGAGAACATCGTCGCTTACTACCATCACATGCGCGACCAAGACGTTTACGCCGCGTACGCGGTCTCGCCGCCCGCGGCGGCGCGCAATCCCGAGTTCTACCAGAAGAAGAACATCCCGGTGCCAACGCTCCGCGTAGTGCGTGAGGATGACGACGGCGTGGTGATCTCGGGCATGAAGATGCTCGCGACGGGCGCAATCCTCGCCAACGAAATCTGGATCGGCAACGTGCTGCCGCTCGCCGCGGAATTCCGCCGCGAAGCGATCACCTGCGCGATTCCATGCAACGCGCCCGGGCTGGTCCTGTGGTCGCGCAAACCGCTTGAGCCCTACGCGCGCAACGATTTCGACGCGCCGCTCACCGCGCGCTTTGACGAGACCGACAGCATGGTGCTGTGCGAGGACGTCAAGGTGCCGTGGGAGCGAGTCTTCGTTCACGACGATGCGATCCTCTCGCGGCGCATCTACACCGAAACCCCCGCGCACGCCTTCGGCAACCATCAGTCGAACGTGCGCTTCGCCTCCAAGATGCGCCTGATCGTCGGCGTCGCGAGCCGCATCGCGCAATCATCGGGATCGGACCAGGTGCCTGCCGTGCGCGAGACGCTCGGCCGGCTCGCCGCGCTCGAGGCTGCCCTCGAAGGGATGATCGCGGGACAGCTCCATGCGGCCGAGTCGTGGCCGCCGGGCTACATGACGTTCAATCGCCGCTACATGTATGCGGCGCTCAACTGGTGCACCGAAGGACATTCGGCGATTGTCGATTGCCTGCGCGAGCTGTGCGGCGGCGGCGTGTTGCAGATGCCGGCCGACGACTCGGTGATCGAAGAGCCTGCGATGCGCGAGCTGTTCGAGACCTACTGGAGCACGCCGCAGATGGACGCCGAGCGGCGGATGCGGCTGTTCAAGCTGGCCTGGGACCTGGTCGGCTCGGAGTTCGCCGGGCGCCATCAGCAGTACGAGAAATTCTACGCCGGCGCCTCGTTCATCGTGCGCAACTACAGCTTCGTCAACGCGCCGTGGGACGAGTTCCACGCGCTGGTCGACGATCTTATCGGACGCTGATCAAGCTTCGCGGCAGGCCGGGAAGCGGATCGTAATCGCGCGATCGATCAGCTCCGGCTGCCGGAACTCGCCGTGAATCGGACAGCGCGCGCGATAGGCCCGCATCAGCACCGCGGCGCTGTCGACCTGCGCCACCAATTGGGCTGCGACCTCGCGATCGCATCCCGCCTCCGGACATCGAATGGTTTCCCGCATCGCCCCAACTCCTCCCCGTCACCACTAAAGGGGATTATACCCCGATTGTGCGCTTTCCCAACCGGCGCTCGCGGGCGCTGTCGTCCCGCGCCGCCTCCGGCATCGCCAGGGAATGTCGATTGACGCCCGTATTCAAAATGCTTCGGCATCCCGACGTTGATTTGGTGACCACCGGTAGCTACCATTGAAAAAATGAAGTCCGTCGGCGTCAAGCAACTCAAATCGCGGCTTTCGGAATACCTGCGGCTCGTGCGCCGCGGTGAAACCGTCCTGGTTACCGATCGCGATGAGGTGGTGGCGGAACTGCGTCCGACGCGCAGGCGGTCTGCTGCTGCCGATTCGCTCGATGAACTGCTCGACTCGCTGGCCGAGCGCGGAGAGGTGACCCGGGCGGCCATCCCCAAGCGGCGATGGAAATGGAAGGCCGCCGGACTCGGCTTGGCCGCCGGTTCCGCTTCCGCTCTTCTGGACGAGATTCGCAGCGATCGATGAACGCAGCCGCGCCGCCCTGCCTTTACCTGGATACTTCGGCGGTTCTGCGCGCGGTTCTGGAGAACGGCGCCGACCCGGACCTCGAAGCGCGGATCACCGCGGCCCCGGCGCTGATTACCTCGCGCCTGTCGATGGTTGAAGCCGCGCGCGCACTCCATCGTTTGCGCCAGGTCGGCCGGGTCAGTGAAATAAAAATCGCCGATGCCGAGCGCGAGATCGCCGCGGTGTGGGCGCGATGCGAAGTGTGGGAATTGACGCCTGCGGTGTGCGAAAGGGCTCGCCAGGTTGCCCCGGGAAAACCGCTGCGAACCCTCGATTCCCTTCATCTGGCGACTTTCGTTCTGGCCCGGGAAAGAATCGAGGGTCTCGAGCTGGTAACCGCCGACGAACGCCTGCGAGCGGCGGTCGAAACGGTCTAGCCTTCAGGTCACGGGACGCGCGGCGGACCATGCGAGGTCCTTCACTTCGTTCAGGATGGCGAAACAAAAAGGGTCGATAATTTACTCGGAGCGGATGGATAGCCGCACTCGGGATAGCAAGCGCGCCCCGTAAAATGAGGGGCCGGGATTGCTCCCGGCCCCCCGCCGCCTCATCCTCCGCCGCCCCACCACCACATCGATGAGCGGGCTGCTCGCGCCCGCCAGCCGTCAAAAAAAGCCCCGGAGGAATTTTTCACCGCCGCGCACGCGTTCAGCCGCCGACCGCCGCCCATCTCCCGCGTGAAACTCTTACGACCACCGCCGCCTTCGTATTCCTCCGGGGCGCCCACCGCCAAGCCGCCGCCACCCCCCAACTCCAACGGGCAGTTTGCCCGTTCAGTTCAATTTTCCGGTGCCGCTAGTTTTTCGGCACCACTTCGCGAAACGTAAACAAACCGTGATTTGGACAGAAACATCGATAGAGCCGCCACACCGCCGTCAGGCGCGGAATCACGCGCAACAGGTTCCCGACCGATGGCGACTGACATTTCGGACAATCCACCGTGCGCATCGCCCCACCTCCATCACGAGCATCCGCTCGTCGTGCCGCAATTCATGCATTTATAGCAGGCGCCGTTGCGCACCATGATGCATCCGCAGTCGGGGCACGGCGGCGCATCCGCCTGGTTGATGAAGGTCTGCCGCAGGCTCGTGTCCTTGCCCTCGATCAGCGTCGCGACGGGTTTCGATGCCGCCGCCGGCGCGAGCGTGCCGCCGTTGCCGTTGCTCTCGGGCTGCGCGCCGATGATCCCGACCTCGCGCCGTGCCTCCTCGTCGAGGAACTTGGAGGCCATCCAGCGGAACAGGTAATCGACGATCGATTTCGCGTACGGAATCTGCGGGTTCTTGGTGAAGCCCGACGGCTCGAAGCGCATGTGCGCGAACTTGTCGACTAAAAACCGCAGCGGCACGCCATATTGCAGCGCATACGAAATCGCAGTCGCGAACGAGTCCATCAGGCCGGAGATGGTCGAGCCCTGCTTCGACATCGAGACGAAAATTTCGCCCGGCGTCCCGTCCTCGTACATTCCGACCGTGATGTAGCCCTCGTGGCCGGCGATATCGAATTTGTGCGTGATCGAGCGCCGCTCGTCGGGCAGCTTGCGGCGCAACGGCCTGAATTCATCGCCGGGAACCAGCGCCTGCGCGGCCACTGCCGCTGCCGGAGCTGCGGCCTTCGCGGTATTGAGCGGCTGCGTGCGCTTCGATCCATCGCGATAAATCGCAACCGCCTTCAAGCCGAGCCGCCACGCCGTCACGTACGCTTCCGCGATCTCATCGGGCGTCGCCTCATTCGGCATGTTGATGGTTTTCGAAATCGCGCCCGAGATGAACGGCTGCACCGCGCCCATCATCTTGAGATGGCCGAGGTAGTGAATCGTGCGCGAGCCCGAGCGCGGCTTGAACGCGCAATCGAAGATCGCGAGATGGGCGTCGCTCAGATGCGGCGCGCCTTCGATGGTCTCGTGCTCATCGAGATATTCAACGATCTCCTGGATCTCCTTTGAATCGTAGCCGATGCGTTTGAGCGCGCGTGGGACCGTGTTGTTGACGATCTTGAGCATCCCGCCGCCGACCAGCTTCTTGTACTTGATCAATGCGATATCGGGCTCGATGCCGGTGGTGTCGCAGTCCATCATGAAGGCGATCGTGCCGGTCGGCGCGATCACCGTCGCCTGCGAGTTCCGGTAGCCGGCGCTCTGACCGAGCCGCAGCGCTTCATCCCAGGACTCGCGCGCGGCGCGCAACAGATCGAGCGGCACCAGCGCCGAGTCGAGTTTGTAGGCGTGCGAGCGATGACGCTCGATTACCTTGAGCATCGGCTCACGATTCGGCGGAAAGCCTGCGAATGGGCCCATCGCGGCTGCGATCCGCGCCGATTGCAGGTAGGCCTCGCCCGTCATCAGGGCAGTAATTGCGGCGGCGTAGCCGCGTCCCTGGTCCGAGTCATAAGGCATCCCGAGCGCCATCAGCAGCGCGCCGAGATTGGCGTAGCCCAACCCGAGCTCGCGGAAGTCGTGCGCGTTCCTAGTGATCTCCTCGGTCGGATAGGAAGAGTAATCGACCACGATTTCCTGCGCCGTGATCATCACGTCCACCGCATGGCGGAACGCGCGCACGTCGAACTCGCCGCGCTCGTCGATGAACTTGAGCAGGTTGAGTGAGGCGAGATTGCAGGCCGAGTTGTCGAGATGCATGTACTCGCTGCATGGATTCGACGCGTTGATGCGCCCGCTCGCCGGGCAGGTGTGCCAGGTGTTGATGGTGGTATCGAACTGCATCCCGGGATCGCCGCAGGCATGCGTCGCCTCGGCGATCATCCTGAGCAGCTCGCGCGCCGGAAATTCGTCGGCCACCTCGCCGCTGCAAACCCATCGGGTTCGCCACATTGCGTCGTTGATCACCGCCTGCATGAACTCATCGGAGGCGCGGACCGAGTTATTGGCGTTCTGGAAGAAGACTGAGCCGTAGGCGTCGCCGTCGAGCGAGGCGTCGTAACCGGCTTCGATCAGGGCCCACGCCTTCTTCTCCTCGCTTTCCTTGCAGCGCACGAACTCCTTGATGTCCGGATGGTCGGCGTTCAGCACTACCATCTTGGCTGCGCGCCGCGTCTTGCCCCCTGACTTGATCACGCCCGCGGACGCATCGGCGGCCTTCATGAACGAAAGCGGACCGGATGCGGTGCCGCCCGCCGAAAGCTTTTCGCGGCGTGAGCGTACGGCCGAAAGATTGACGCCCGAGCCGGAACCGCCTTTGAAGATCATTCCTTCGTTGCGGTACCAGTTAAGGATCGAGTCCATGTTGTCCTCGACCTTCAGGATGAAGCAGGCCGAGCATTGCGGTTTGGGCTCGATGCCGACATTGAAATAGACCGGGCTGTTGAAAGCGGCCTTCTGATTGATCAGCAGATGGACGAGTTCGGAGCGGAACACATCGCGCTCGTCGGCGTTGACAAAATAGCCGCCGCGCTCGCCCCATCCGGTGATGGTGTCGACGACGCGCAGTACGAGTTGACGGACCGAAGTCTCGCGCCTCGGGGTGCCGATCTGGCCGCGGAAATACTTGGAGACCACCACGTTGGTGGCGGTCTGGGACCAGGAGCGCGGAACCTCGACGTCGGTCTGCTCGAAGACTACGCGGCCGTCCTCACCGGCGATTACGGCCGAGCGACGCTCCCATTCGACCTCGGTCATCGGATCGACACCGGGACGGGTAAAGAAACGCTCAAGGCGGACGCCGCCACCCTTGTGGATGGGCGCCGCGGTCTGAGCTATTTCGACAGGTTTTTTTTCCAATTCAGCCATCGCCTTCCCCCTCCGCCTCCGCCCCCCAACACCCCGCTAAATCCTTGCACTAGTTTGCTTTGGATTGGGCGATTTTAATCGCATGAAAGGGTTCCAATGTCAAGCTCGAAACGCAACATATTGTGTGCACATCCCTGTGGAGAAACTATATATTAGGTTGTTGACAGGTCTTTGGCAAATTTTCGTTCAATAAGCGAATAAGAAATCCAGCTATCTAATGACATTAGTTGGACTTATTTAAAAACAGAGCGAATTGATACGCGCATCGCGTCTCGGATAAGGTGCGCATCGCGATGGAACCACGGCGGCGCAAGAGCCCGGAACCGATTGCGGCGACGCTCCAGCCGATTATCGAAAAGCTCGATGCCGAGGGTCATTTCGGACTCGTGCGCCTCGCGCAGATATGGCCCGAGACGGTAGGCGAAACGATCGCGCGGCGCACCGAAGTCGGCGGCCTCAAATTCCATACCGCGGTCATCAAGGTGTCGACCGCGATGTGGATTCAGGAGCTGAACCTGCTGAAGAGCGAAATCCTCGCCCGGCTCCAGGCGCGGCTCGGCGCGGACGTGGTGCGCGATCTGCGCTTCGTCAAGGGGCATCTCAGTCGGCGCGAGCAGCCGCGGCTCAAGCCCGTCGCACGCGCGCCGCGCCGCGCGATCGAGCTGCCGGAGCTCAAAGATCCTGAATTGCGGCGCGCTTTCGAGAGCCTGATCGAAGCCTGGGGCCGCTCCGCGCGCTGACATTTATGCTTCTCGGTCCGCTTCGCGGCGCGGCGTAAACGCAAATGTCTCTTCCCTCGTCTATTCAGACGAGCAGATGATTCGCGTTGGGAACATTGCGGCTGCCGATCGCCCGTTGCATGCTTTGAATCGAATCGCATTCGGGCCGCGTCCCGGCGATCTCGAGCGGGTGCGCGAGATCGGCGCCGAGCGCTACATCGCGGAGCAACTCAATCCCGAATCGATACCGATTCCGCGCGAGCTGACGGCTCGCCTCGACGCGCTCCAGACCTTCCGGATGACGCCGATCGAGCTGTTTATGCGCTACCAGGCGCCGCTCATGAACCTGCCCAAGGACGACCAGGCGGCGCGCAAGGCATATCAGCAGCAGGCGCGAATCGTCCCGATGGAAGCAATCAAGGCGCGCATCCTGCGCGCGCTCTACGGGCCGCGCCAACTCCAGGAGGTGATGACGGCCTTCTGGTTCAACCACTTCAACATCTTCGTCGGCAAGGGTCTCGATCGCATCTGGGTAGGCGCGTTCGAGAACCAGGCGATCAGGCCGCATACGATGGGCCGCTTCCGCGACTTGTTAAGCGCCACCGCGCATCATCCCGCGATGCTCTTTTATCTCGACAACTGGCAGAACAGCGCGCCGGGCGGCGCGGTCGGCAATCCGCGCTTCGGCGGGATCAACGAGAACTACGCGCGCGAGTTGATGGAACTGCATACGCTCGGCGTCAATGGCGGGTATACGCAAAACGACGTGATCGCGCTCGCGCACATCCTGACCGGATGGGGTCTGATCAGGCGCGAAGCGTTTCGTCCGATGCTGTGGCGGCGGCTGACGGCCGCCGGCGCGGTGACCGACGGCAACGGATTCTTCTTCGATCCGCGCCGGCATGATTTTTCCGACAAGACGCTCCTCGGCCGGCGCATCGCCGGCGGCGGCATCGGCGAGGGCGAGCAGGCGCTCGAGCTTCTCGCGAGCCATCCATCGACTGCCCATCATCTGAGCTTCGAGCTCGCGCAATATTTCGTTGCCGATGCGCCGCCGGGCGCGCTCGTCGATCGCATGGCGCGCCGCTATCTCGACACCGACGGTCATATCGGCGCGGTGCTCGAGACGCTCTTCACCAGTCCCGAGTTCTGGGATGAGCGTTATCGCGGGCGCAAGTTCAAGACGCCGTACGAATATGTGCTCTCCGCCGCGCGCGTGAGCGGCGTCAACGTGATCAACTTCCGTCCGCTGGCGGGCTGGATGCAGCAGATGGGAATGCCGGTCTACGGCCACGAAACTCCCAACGGATACAGCCAGACCGAAGAGGCATGGCTCAATCCCGACGGGATGATGATGCGGCTGAGCTTCGCCGTCGCGCTCGGGTCGGGGCACATGCCGCTCGATGCGCCTGATTTCGAGGAGACCGTCGCAGAGGACAGCGTGCGCAAGGTGGCGATAAGTGCGCCATCGGAAGCGATCCGCAGACCGGATGCGCCCCTCGACGGCGCCGCGGTCGCCGGCTCGCTCGGCTCGCGATTTTCCGTCCGCACCATCGAGGCGGTCACGCAGGCGCCGCCGCAATTGCGCGCGGCGCTAATCCTTGGCAGTCCCGAGTTCATGATGCGCTGAGCAGGGATGAGATCTCGATGATCGATGAAGCCGAAAAATGTTGCGCCCAACTTCCGACCGTCAGCCGCCGCGAGTTTCTGAGACGCGCCGCGATCCTCGGCGGCGCCGGTCTGATCGCAATCGGCACGGCAGGATGGGCCGCGCGCGCGATCGCAAGTGACGGCCACCGCCGCCGCCTGGTGGTTATTTTCCTGCGTGGCGCGGTCGATGGACTGAACGTGGTCGTGCCGCACGGCGAGTCGGCCTACTACGACTATCGTCCGACCATAGCGATCGCGCGTGCCGGCGGCGATGGCGCGGTGATCAACCTCGATGGCTTCTTCGGGCTCCATCCGGCGCTGGCTCCGATCGGGCCGCTGTGGAACGAAGGGTCGCTCGCCTTCATTCACGCCTGCGGCTCGCCCGATCCGACGCGATCGCATTTCGATGCGCAGGATTACATGGAGAGCGGCACGCCGGGCGTGAAGCGCACGCCCGACGGCTGGATGAATCGCGTGCTGGCCGTGATGCCGGGGGCGCATCAGCCGACCGAGGCGCTGAGCGTCGGTCCGACTGTGCCGCGGATTCTGTCAGGCAAGATGGCGGTCGCGAATCTGCCGATGGGCAACAACGCCGCACGGCCGATTCCGATGGACCGTCCGGTGATCGAAACGGTTTTCGATCGCCTCTATGCCGGCGATGACGCGCTGAGCCGCGCCTATCGCGAGGGTCGCGAGGCGCGCGCCAGGCTGATGAGTGAACTCCAGCAGGACATGGCGGCGGCGAGCGCCGGCGCGCCGGGGCCGGCCGGCCTCAGCAACGATGCAACCCGCCTCGCAAAGCTCATCCGTCGCGACCCGACGATCCGGCTCGCGTTTCTCGCGCTCGGCGGATGGGATACTCATGTGAACCAGGGCGGCGCAAACGGCCAGCTCGCGAATCATCTGCGCCCGCTCGCGCAAGGTCTTGCAGATTTCAGGAGCGCGCTCGGCGATGCGTGGTCAGACACCGTCGTGCTGGTGATTTCCGAGTTTGGCCGCACGGCGCATCAGAACGGCGACGGCGGCACCGATCATGGCCATGCCAACGTGATGTGGGTGATGGGCGGTCCGATCCGCGGCCGAAAGGTTTATGGGCGATGGCCGGGGCTCTCAACGGCCCAGCTCTATCAGCAGCGCGATCTCGCCGTCACCACCGATTTTCGCGAGCCGATCTCAACCGTGCTCGCGGGGCATCTCGGGCTTGGTGCTGCTGAGATCGATCGCGTGTTCCCCGGTCGTCCCACGCCGTCGGGAAACGCAAGCGGCTTGCTGCGCGCATGATACGCCGCTTTGTGAATGGCGCGTGCTACCAGTTCTGTTCCTGGATTTTCTGATCGAGCTCGCGGATTTTCGCGAGCTTGTCGTAGGTCGGCTCCTCCTGCTTGTTGCGCTCGGCGGCAAGCTCTTCGCTGTGAACGCTCGGAATCTCGCCGTCGATCTTGGCGAGCGCCTCCTGTGCCAGCCGCCGCACCATCGGGCTCGGATCGTTGCCGACAATCTGCGTGAGCTTGTTGATTGCGGCCGGATCGCCGATCTCGCCGAGTGCGAATACCGCCGTGCCACGGGCGCGCGAGTCGGTCTGGTCCTGCAGATAATTCATCACCGGCAGCATCCCGCTTTGAGCCCCTATGCGGCCGAGCGCCGCCACCAGGTGCAGCTTGACAATATCCGGCGTGTCGCGCAGGAACAGTTCCTGCGACATGACCGGTACGGCATCCTTGAACTGATGAGCGCCGAGCACGTCGATGGCCTTGACCTTGACCCGCAGGTCAGGGTCGTTGATCTCGCGCATCAGGATCGCGTTCGCATCGGCATTGTTGGCGTACTGAAGCTCGTCGAGCGCAGCGACGCGGACGCGCGGATCGACGTCTTCGATTTTTTTCTTGGCGTCGCTGACCGCGTCCTCCGGCGTCTTGGCCTTCGGCCCCTGCTGCGTGCTTTGCATCGCCTGCTGAAAAATGTTGCCGTACCCGCCCATCGGGCCGATCTGCGCATGCGCAGGCCATGGAACGGCCATCAGCGCGATCACTGCCGCGAGCCCGAGGGTCAGGCGCTTGTTAAACATTTCCACAGCCTCCGCGGTTCGCCAAAATGATTGGCTAAAGTGCAGTCCATTGCAAGCACACCATGGCGGGGCGGGTCGAATTGGATCGCGCGCGTGCTGGCGCTTATCCTGGCGCTCGGGATCGCGCGTCTCCCGGCCGCATCAGCGGCGCGCGATAACGGCACCGATCCGGTCCATCCGCAGGCGCCGAAAATCCTCGCTCTGCCGCCCGGCATCCGGCTTCCCGCCTACACGCCTGGTCCGATGCCGTTTCGCGACGGCGAACGCCTGACGTATGTCGCATCGTGGCTCGGGATACCCGCGGCGCAGGCGCAAATCGAGCTGCATCGTGCGCCCTACAATGCATCGGTATGGATCGGACAGGCGACACTCAGCACAAACAAGGCCGTCGACGTGATGTACAAGATGCGTGATTATTTGCAGGAGCGCTTTGCGGCCGATTCCTTCGAGCCGGTCCGGATGGACATTCTGCAGCGCGAGAAGCATCGTCACGACGACTACACGGTGATTTTCGATCGTGCGCAGGGCTCGGTTACGATGCGCAAGGCAGGCCCGCGCGGCATCCAGCTCAAGCGTTTCCGTGCCACCAATCCATGGGGCATGATGTCGGGCGCGGCGCTTGCGCTCTCGCAGCCGCTCCACGTCGGCGACGAGTTCATCCTCGACCTTTTCAGCGCGACCAATCGTTACGTCCTGAGCTTCAGGGTCGCGGGCCGCGACCATCTCCAGACTTCGCTCGGCGCGACCGACGCGCTCCGGATCGAGCCCGGCGTGGTCTACATGAGCGACAGCAAAATGCGCGGTGAGGCGACCGCGACCACGATTTGGATTTCCGATGACGCGCGCCGGCTGCCAATCAGAATCGAGTCCGCCACCTTCATCGGCACTGTCCGGATCGAGCTGGTTAAGGTCGATTATCCGAAGGCTGATTCGGCCGCGCGGAGTTCCGACAAAAGCGATGGCAGCGTTCGATAATCTTCCCGCCCGGATTCGTGCGTTTATCGCGATCGACGGCAACGCGGAGGCGGCGCGCGCCGTCGATGCGCTGATCAATGAGCTGCGCACGCCGCACGACGCGATCAACTGGATACACGGCGCGAATCTTCATCTGACCTTGCGCTTCCTTGGCGACGCGATCGATTCCGCGCTGGTTCCCGCGCTCGTGGCGCGCCTCGAACAAATCGCCGCGGGGACCGCGCCATTCGTAATCCGGATGCGGGGGACCGGCGCATTCCCGGGTCTTGAGCGTCCGCGCGTGCTCTGGGTCGGACTCGAGAGTCCCAAGTTGATGGCGCTCGCCGCCGACGTCGAGCGGGCGGCGGTTGCGGCCGGGTACGAACCAGAGCCCCGCCCCTACACGCCTCATCTGACGATCGGGCGAGTCCGCGCGCCGCATCGTTTTCGCGCGCTCCGCCCCGCCTTCGAACGCACCGCCGATCGCGATTTCGGCGCGATCCATGCGGCGGCGATGACGCTCTACCGCAGCCAGTTGACGCCTGATGGGGCGAACCATCATGCGCTCGCGACCTTCCACTTCCGCGCTGAGCCCGGGGGCTAGCGATATTGCGGCCGGTTTATGTCAAGATGCGCTGCATAGCATAGCGGCGGCGGAGCGAGCGATGGCCCAGGATATCAAGAGCAGGGCGCTGGACCTGGCGCTCAGTCAAATCGAGAAACAGTTCGGGCGCGGCTCGATCATGAAGCTCGGCGAACAGGCCGTGGAGGCCGATCTCGCGGTCGTGCCGACCGGATCGCTCGGGCTTGACATGGCGCTCGGCGTCGGCGGATTGCCGCGCGGCCGCGTGGTCGAAATCTACGGCCCCGAATCGTCGGGCAAGACCACTCTCGCTCTTGAATGCATCGCGGAAGCACAGAAAACGGGCGGCATCGGCGCCTTCATCGACGCGGAGCACGCGCTCGATGCGAACTATGCGCGCAAGCTCGGCGTCAAAGTCGAGGACCTGCTCATTTCGCAGCCCGACAACGGCGAGCAGGCACTCGAGATCGCCGAGACGCTGGTGCAGTCCGGCGCGATCGACGTGCTGGTAATCGATTCGGTCGCGGCGCTGGTGCCGCGCGCTGAAATCGAGGGCGAGATGGGCGAGCCGCAGATGGGTTTGCAGGCGCGCCTGATGTCGCAGGCGCTGCGCAAGCTCACTTCGGTCATCGCGCGCTCGCGTACGGTCGTGATCTTCATCAACCAGATCCGGATGAAGATCGGTGTGATGTTCGGCAACCCCGAGACCACCACCGGCGGGAACGCGCTCAAGTTCTACTCGTCGGTGCGGATCGACATCCGGCGGATCGGCACGATCAAAAGCGGCACCGACGTGATCGGCTCGCGCACCAAGGTCAAGGTGGTCAAGAACAAAGTGGCGCCGCCGTTCAGGGAGGCCGAATTCGACATCCTGTATGGCTCGGGAATCTCGAAGGAGGGCGAGCTGATCGATCTTGCGAGCGAGCAAAACGTAATCGAGAAGCTCGGCGCATGGTACTCCTACGGCGGCGAGCGCATCGGGCAGGGACGCGAGAACGCGCGCGATTTTCTAGTCGCGAATCCTGCCATCGCCGAGGAGATCGAAGCGAAGCTCCGCCAGAAGCTTGCGGTCAAAGGCGTCGTGGCCCCGCCGCCGGTCGCAGATGCGGACGGCGCCGAAAACGAAACCCCGGCGCCATCACCGAAGCGAAAGAGCTAGCGACGCACTAGCGCCATAGCTCGGCGCTCGCGATTTCTGCGCCCTCCACCAATGAGCCGAGCTTGCGCCATGCGATGTCCGGATCGACCGCGCTAATGCCGGCGAACGTGCCGAAACCGCAATCCGTTCCCGCGATCACATTTTCGCGTCCGACTACGCGCGCCAGATTACAGATACGTTGGGCGACCAGTTCCGGATGCTCGATGAAGTTCGACACCGAGTCGATTACGCCCGGAATCAACACCTTGCCGTCGGGCAGCTTGTGCTCCTTGAAGACCGTCCATTCGTGCTCGTGACGCGGGTTCGACGCCTCGTACGAAATGCCTGCCGGCCTCGCCCGATAGACCGCATCGATGATCCTGCCGAGCGGGATGTCGCGATGATGCGGCCCCTCGTAATTTCCCCAGCATAGATGGAGCCGCGCGCGCTCCGGGGGCACGTTGGCAAGCGCATGATTGATCGCCTCGATATGCAGCTCAGGACGCTTGCGGAACGCGTCGATCCTCGCATCGCTGAATTGCACGTGATGGCCCGCGGCGAGGTCGGGGCAATCGATCTGCAGGATAAATCCGGCCTGCGTGATCGCTTCGTACTCAACCTTCATCGCCTCGGCGAGCGCGGCGAGGTAAGCCTCGTGGCTCGGGTAATAATTATTGCCCATGAAGAACGCGATCACGCCCGGCGATGCGGCGGTCATGAAGACCTCCTCCGCCGCGACGCCCGCGACGGCCTGCTTGAGATTCTTCAGGTCGCGCTCGAGTTCATCGCGATTGCGGTAAGCGATCGGCCCGTTGCATTGCGGGCGCTTGAGCCCGGTCACCGGCCTCCCCTGCGCGGTCAGGAAGGCGCGGATGAAACCGGGGAACTCGGCTACATCGGATTCCATCTGACCGCCGCCGGGCGCGAGCGGACCTTCGAATCCGCTCAGGCGAGTCTTCGGATAGAGCGAGTAGCCGACCTTGCCCATTTCGCCGTCATTGATGATGTCGATACCGATTTCAGCCTGGCGCCTGACCACCGCGGCGACCGCCGCCGCGGTCCGGGCATCGAACTGCGCGCGATCGACGGGCTTGCCGTCCTCGCGCGCGTCGATCATCGCGAGCAGATCGTCGGGACGGGGCAAGCTCCCGGTATGGGTGGTGAGAATGCGTTTGTCGCTGCGTTTCATCCCATCTCTCCTGATGCTCAAATTCCGGCCCACGACGCATACAACGGCCCGCCCCGTTGACACCAGCGCGGTGTGTTTTCGCCGCGCGGGTTTGGATTAAGATAGAAGCCACATGCGCTGGACTACCGACAAGATCCGTCAATCATTTCTCGATTTTTTTCGCGAACGGGGCCACAAGATCGTGCCCTCCGCCTCGTTGATTCCCAAGGGCGACCCGACGCTGCTCTTCACCAACGCCGGGATGGTCCCGTTCAAGGATTACTTTCTCGGCGTGCGGACGCCCGCTGATCGGCGCGTCGCGGATTGTCAGAAATGCCTGCGGATTTCGGGCAAGCACAATGATCTGGAGACGGTCGGCCGCGATAGTTATCACCATACGTTCTTCGAGATGCTCGGGAACTGGTCGTTCGGCGACTACTACAAGCGCGAAGCGATCGAGTTTCATTGGGAGCTGATTACCAAGGTCTGGGAGATTCCCGCGGAGCGTCTGTGGGCGACGGTCTACCAGGACGACGACGAGGCCGAGCACGCATGGCTCGATCTTGGCTATCTCCCCCGCGAGCGCGTGCTGCGCTTCGGTGAGAAGGACAATTTCTGGGAGATGGGCGATGTCGGGCCGTGCGGTCCGTGCTCGGAAATCCATATCGATCGCGGTGAAGCGGCGGCGACGGCCTGCGACCATCGTGGGAAACCGTGCGGTGTGAACGTTGATGGATGCGCGCGCTTTATCGAGCTCGCGAACCTGGTGTTCATCCAGTACGACCGCGACGCGGCGGGAAAGCTCACGCCGCTGCCGCTGAAGCACGTCGATACGGGGACGGGCTTGGAGCGGGTGGCGTCGGTATTGCAGAGCATCGAGACGGGGAGGCTGCTGGGGAATTACGACATCGATGTTTTTCGAGAAATCATTACGGCGATTGAGAAAACCTTCAAGCAGCTTAGCCATGAGCGACGAGTCTATGGTGCGAACCCTGAATGGGACATCTCGTTCAGAGCGATCGCTGACCACGCGCGAGCGATTTCGTTTCTGATTGCTGAAGGCCTTCAGCCAGGAAACACGGACCGTGAGTATGTGCTGCGGCGCATAATGCGGCGCGCAATCCGGCACGGGCACAAGCTTGGAGTAGCCGCCGGCGGAGGAGCGCTCTCCGTCTTTTTGTACGACGCCTGTAACGCAGTCGTGCAGGCGATGGGTGACGCCTATCCCGAGCTGCGTGAGAGCAAACTGCAAATCACCGCCGTATGCTCAGCCGAGGCGCTTCGATTCGAGCAAACGTTGGGTCGAGGACTTGAACTACTGTCCGAATGGCGCGAACGCCAAAAAGCTATCAAGAGTAAACGCTTCCCTGGCGATGTAGCGTTCAAGCTCTACGACACCTACGGCTTTCCGCTCGATCTCACGCAGGACATCCTGCGCGATGAAGGAATCGAGGTCGATGTCGCCGAGTTCAACCGCCTGATGGCTGAGCAGCGCGAGCGTGCCCGCGCCGCCCGCAAGATCGAAGGCGCAGCGCCGGAATTGATCCTCGGCGCCGGAGCTGCCTCGCGATTTATCGGACACCATCAATTGGAGGCCGAGTCGGAAATCGTCGCCAGCCGCGTAGACGGCGACGGTCTCGCAATCGCCGCCGCAGAGACGCCTTTCTATCCCGAAGGCGGCGGACAGGTCGGCGATCGCGGCGTGATCGAAACCGCAAGCGGCGCGATCTTCGAGGTGACTGACACGCGCCGCCAAAACGGCGCGATCGTTCACGTCGGACGCCTCCTGCGCGGCGACCCGGCCGAGTTCGAGTCCGGCCGCCGCGTCATCCTGAAGGTCGATCGCGAGCGGCGGACCGCAGCGATGCTGAATCATTCCGCGACTCATCTGCTGCATTACGCGCTTCGCGAAGTGCTCGGCGAAAGCGTGCATCAGGCCGGCTCGCTGGTCGAACCGGCGCGCCTGCGCTTCGATTTCGCACACCAGGGCCGCGTCGCCGAGAGCGATCTCCTCACGATCGAGGAGGAGGTCAATGCGCGCATCCGCGAGAACGCTCCGGTCACGACCGAAGAGATGGCCTACGACGACGCGATCAAGGCCGGCGCGCTGGCGTTCTTCGGCGACAAATATGGCGACCGCGTGCGGGTGGTCAGGATGGGCGACTTCTCGATCGAGCTCTGCGGCGGGACGCATACCGATCGCACCGGCGACGTTGGGATCTTCAAGCTCGAAGCCGAGTCGGCCGTGGCTGCAGGCGTCCGTCGCATCGAGGCAACTACTGGGCAGGGCGCGATCGAAGCGATTCGACGGCGCGAGCGAATTCTTGCCGAGATCGGCGAGCATCTCGGCGCGCGCGACGAGGCGGCGCTGGAACGAATCCAGCGGCTGCTCGCGCGCGAGAAAGAGATGGAAAAGAAATTCCGCGCGCTCGAGCAGAAGCTGGTTACGGGTGGAGCGGGCGGCGCGGATGAAACCGTCAGCGATCGCGACGGCTTCAAAATCGTCACGCGCAGAGTCGCGGGCGTCGAGGCAGGCGCCTTGCGCGAGATGGCGGATCGCTTGCGCGCCAAATATCGCTCGGCGGTGGTCGCGATCGGCTCGGAACTCGACGGCAAGGTCGCGCTGGTCGTCGCCGTCACGCCCGACCTCGCCGGCCGTATCAAGGCGGGCGAAGTGATCAAGAAGATCGCGCCGATTGTCGGCGGCTCCGGCGGCGGGCGGGCCGATTTCGCGCAGGCCGGTGGCCGCGACGCGAAGAAACTCGACGATGCGCTCAAGGCTGTCGGCGAGGCCGTCGGTTGAGTCGTTGGTTTGAGCGCCGGGAGTCAAGGCACGATCACGGCTCGGACGCCGACGTAAACCGCAGGCTTTAACTCCGGGGCAGAAAAGGTTTACGATAATCGAAATGCGCGGGTGCGTCCCGGGCTAAACCACGGGCGGAGAGCAGCACTTATTTCCCAGTTAGCCATCGACGATTCGCTCGAACTCCATTTCGACGATCAGCGGCTTTTCAGCGAGCTGCTTGGCCAGCACGATCAGCATTTGCGGACCATCGAGCAGTCGCTCGGCGTCCGTATCGGCGTCAGCGGGACGGCCCTTAAGATCACCGGCAATCATGCCGAGCAGGCGTTGTGCGCCAAGCTGCTCGGCGACCTGTATGAAATCCTGAAGCGCGGCTACACGATTTACCCGAGCGACGTCGAGTACGCGATTCGAATCCTGCGCGGCGACCGCAATGCCGACTTGCGCGAGATTTTCCTCGACACCATCTATGTCTCCGCTCACAAGCGGATCATCTCGCCCAAGAGCATCAACCAGAAGCTCTACATCGACGCGATCCGTAAATACGACGTAGTCTTCGGCATCGGACCCGCCGGCACGGGCAAGACCTATCTCGCCATGGCGATGGCGCTGGCGGCGCTGATGAAAAACCAGGTGACGCGGATGGTGCTATGCCGTCCGGCGGTCGAGGCGGGCGAGAAGCTCGGCTTTCTGCCGGGTGACTTGGCGGAGAAGGTAAATCCGTACCTGCGTCCGCTCTACGATGCGCTGCATGACATGGTCGATTTCGACCGCGCGCGCCGGATGCTGGAGCGCGGCACGATCGAAGTTGCGCCGCTCGCCTTTATGCGCGGCCGGACGCTGAATGATTCGTTCATCATCCTGGACGAAGCGCAGAACACGACCTCCGAGCAGATGAAGATGTTCCTGACGCGGCTCGGCTACAACTCCAAGGCGGTCATCACCGGCGACATCACGCAGATCGATTTGCCTAGCGGCAAGCTTTCGGGTCTTAAGGAGGCGCGTACGGTTCTAGGCAGCACGCCGGGAATCGCGTTCGTCCACTTCAACGAGCGCGACGTTGTGCGGCATCGTCTGGTCCAGGCGATCATCACGGCGTACGAGGCCGCGAGCGGTGATCCATCGGAGCCCGAGCGCTCGCCGGCCGGCAACGGACAGTCATAGGTTGGCGCGTGCCGGTCGAGGTGCTATGCGAGAGCGCGGGGGCGCGCCGCTATGTCGAAGCTGTGCGGAAGGATGCGGCGGCGCTTCTGCGGGCGAGCGGAGTGGATAACTGCGAGTTATCGATTCTGATCGTGGACGATTCGCGGATGCGGGTGCTGAATCGCGATTTTCGAAACCGGGACCGGGCAACGGATGTACTCTCGTTTCCGCAGTTCGACGGGATCCCGGGCCGAGCGGGAGCGGCGGCGCGGAACGCGCCGCCGCTCCCGCTCGGCGATGTAGTCATCTCGCTGGAGACCGCCCGCCGCCAGGCGGCGGCGGGCGGTCTCCAGACCGCGGGCCGCCTCCGCGCGCTGCTCGTCCACGGCTTTCTCCATTTGCTCGGGTACGATCACGAGCGCTCGCTCGCCGACGCGCGGCGGATGTTCGCGCGCGAGCGCGCACTCGGCGCGCTGCTCGAGGATAGCGCCCGGCGGCGGCGCGCGCCCGGCGCGCGCCGCCGCCGGGTATCGCGATGAGCCCTCGGACCGCGCCGAGACTGCCCTCTGCGCCAATGCTGACGCATTTCACTCGCGCGTCGCGCGCCGGCAATGCATTCGACAATCTGTTGACGATTCTCGAGCAGCGCGCGATACGCGGGTCGACCCGGATGGTCCACGGAAAGCAGCCCGTGGTCTGTCTTTTCGATGCACCGCTCGGCGAGTTACGCAGCCTGCTGGATCGACGTAACCGCCGCCGTTACGAGCCATTCGGGATGGCGGTGAACAAACGGTATGCTTTTAGATTGGGCGCGCGCCCGGTTATCTATCTGCCGTGGGCTGAAGCACAGAAGGTGGTTGCTCACGAGGAGCTATGGCGCGTGGTGACCATCGACATGGAACGAACTCCTCCGATCGATTGGAGCTTTGAGCGCGAATGGCGGCTCGCCGGGGATTTGCCGCTCGAGCCGCGCCAGGTTGTCGCATTGGTTGACAATTGGCGCGATGTCGACGAAGTCTTCGCCCGCTTCGATGGGCATCCGCCGTGCGCGGGCGTGATTCCCCTGAGCGCCCTGTTCGAAACGCCATGAGCGTACGTTCGCAAACGATCGCGCGGATAGGCCTCAGCGTCCTGAGCGGGGTTGCGCTGGGACTCGCGTTTCCGAAGTTCGATCTCAATCTGCTCGCGTGGGTCGCCTTCATCCCGCTGCTTTATGCGATCGACGGAGAAAGCCTGCCGGCGACGTTCATCCACGGGTGGATCGCGGGTTTCGCCTGTTACATCGTCTCGCTCTACTGGATCACGATCACACTCAATACCTTCGCCGGCCTTCCGGTCGTGATCGCGATACTGCCGATGCTGCTGCTGTCGGGAATCCTCGCTATATACACGGGCGCCGCCTTGTGGGCGAGCGCGTTCGCTGCGGCGCGCACGCGGATTCCGATGGTGGTTACGCTGCCCGTGATCTGGACAGGGATTGAATGGCTGCGAAGTTTTTTTCCGATCGGGTTCCCATGGAGCTACGTCGGTTATTCGCAATATAGCAATCTCGAGCTGATCCAGTTTGCGGAGATTACCGGCGTCTACGGCATCTCGGCGTTGATCGTGTTCTTCAATGTGGTGCTCTATGCGGTCCTGTTCGGTCGTCATAGCCGGCGCTTTCAAGTTGCTGCGCTCGGCGCCCTCACTGCGCTTTTGATTGCAGCGGATATCTTTGGAACGGTGCGCATCCGGCAGCTCGAGCATGCGCCTGCAGCAGGAAAAATACGCGCCGCAATGGTGCAAGGCGACATCCCGCAATCCGTCAAATGGAGTCCGGATTTTCTCGAGACCTCGTTCGGTATCTACGTTGCGCAAAGCGAAAAAGCCGCACGCGAAGGCGCTCAGGTGATCATCTGGCCGGAAGCCGCTGCGGCGTTTCTGTTCCAACCCCAGGATCGCTATCCCGTGCAACTCGCGGCCGATGCGAAATATCGCTCGCGCCTGCTCGATCTCGCCCGCGCGACCGACAAGCCGATTCTCTTCGGCGCACCGGCACTGGGAGTCGAGGACGGCGAGCCGGGATTTTACAATCGCGCCTACCTGGTTTCGGGAAAAGGCGAGGTCGAGAGCTATTACGACAAGATGCAGCTTGTGCCGTTCGGCGAGTATATCCCGCTCAGACCGCTGCTCGGCAAATTCGTGCATCGGATCGTTGCCGGTTTCGGCGATATGTTCCCGGGCCGCGTGCAGACGATCTTCAACGTCGACGGCGCCCGAATGGCGGTGTTGATCTGCTACGAGAGCGTGTTTCCCGACCTGACGCGCCGCGCGGTCAAACGCGGCGCCGAGATCCTGGTTAACATCACCAATGACGCGTGGTACGGCGAAAGTTCGGCGCCGTATCAGTTGCTCGCGATGGCGGCGATGAGATCGGTCGAGACCAAGGTTCCGATGATTCGGGTTGCGAATACCGGGATCAGTGCGGTGATTGCACCGACCGGACAAATCACCGCATCGACGCCCCTGTCGACGCGCACCATGGAGATCGAAACGGTCCGGTACCGCCCGGAACGAACGATCTACACGATCGTCGGCGACCTGTTCGCCGAGATCTGTTTTGCTCTAGGCGTCGCCTGGCTGCTCTGGGGCTTTTGCTGGCCGATCGCGCCACGCCGTCGCGATACGTCGCCGCCGGTCAATCGCGTTGTCGCCAACGGCCGTCCCAGCTAGACGTCTTCATCAAACTTGATTTCGACCTGCGATTATGCGACGCACGGCTTGAACGGTTCATCCGCCGCCGATGGAAATCCATCTGTTCCACCTGATGCCGTGGCCGTATCTGCCGGCCGACTTTGACGATCGCGAACGCTACCCGAGCACGTGGGTCACGCTGTCCAATACTCACTACGATCCGGAGCGCGGCCACGAGCTCTACAATCGCTACCTCGATGAGATGGAGTATGCCGAAGAGCTTGGTTTCGACGGCGTCTCCGTCAACGAGCATCATCAGAACGCCTACGGGCTGATGCCCGCGCCGAACATCATGGCGGCGGCGGTCGCACGGCGCACCCGGCGTATCAAGCTGCTGATTCTGGGCAACGGCTTGCCGCTGCGCGATCATCCGCTGCGCATCGCCGAGGAAGTCGCGATGCTGGATGCGATGTCGGGCGGACGGGTTATCTCCGGGTTTGTCCGCGGCATCGGCGCTTGAGTTGCCGCTGGACCCACGCTCATGCGATATAGTTTCGTGAGCGGGCCGTAAATGCAGCGCTGGGAACGGTAATTTTTTTCGACGGAGAATAGACGCTAATGCAATGTCATCTGTTCCATCTGATGCCCTATCCGCATCTGCCGCCGGATTTCGACGACATGAAGAAGTACCCGACTTCGTGGGTAATCTTCTCGAACAAGCATTACGATCCGGTCAAGGGCGTCGAGATCTACAACCGCTACCTCGATGAACTGGAATGGGCTGAGGAGTTGGGCTTCGACGGCGTCTGTGTCAATGAGCATCATCAGAATGCCTACGGCACGATGCCGGCGCCGAACATCATGGCGGCGGCGCTCACCCGGCGCACCAAGCGCGTGAAGATCCTGGTGCTGGGCAATGGTCTGCCGCTTCGCGATCATCCGCTGCGCGTCGCCGAAGAGATCGCAATGCTCGACGTGATGTCGGGCGGGCGCATCGTCTCGGGGTTCGTGCGCGGCGTCGGCGTCGAGTATTTCTCGATGGGCGTCAATCCGACCTATTCGCGCGAGCGCTTTGCTGAAGCGCACGATCTGATCATTAAGTCGTGGACCGAACCCGGGCCGTTCGATTTCGAGGGCAAGCACTACCGCGTGCGCTACGTCAATGTATGGCCGCGGCCGCTCCAGAAGCCGCATCCGCCGATCTGGATTCCGAGCTTCGGCAGCCGCGACACCGGCGTCTGGTGCGCGCATCCGAGCCGCAAGTATGCATTTCTCTCCACCTACCTGCCGGACAAGACCGTTAAGGGATTGTTCGACGCCTGCTTCGAAACCGCGCGCCAGCACAATTACGAACTGTCGCCTTATCAGCTCGGCCGCTTGATGCCGATCTACGTCGCGGAGACCGACGAGCAGGCGCGCCGCGAGGGCAATCAGCACATCGCATGGCTGTTCCATCGCGGGCTGCGCTACATCCCCGAGATGCTGTTCCCGCCGGGCTATCTCTCTCCCTCGGCGGCGCTGTTCATGGCGAAGTCGTACCACGAGGTCGACTGGACCAAGCTCAGCGTCGATGAGATGAGCGAAGCCGGCTACTGCGTGGTCGGCAGCGTTGAGACGGTGAAGCGCCGGCTCGCCAATTCAATGAAAGAGATGGGCTGGGGAATCCTGATGCCGCTGCTGCAAATCGGCGACATGCCCGCCGATCGCACCCGCAAAAACATGAAGCTGTTCGCGACCGAGGTGATGCCTTACCTGCGGGCGGAATTTGACAACCTGCATCCGATGATGGCGAAGTCGGCCTGACGCGGGTCTCCAGGAGCATTTGGGATGGCATTCAAGGAAGAGCTTATCGATATCCACGGCAGCCAGATTCAGCTCCTGAGCGACGGCTCGGGCGAACCGCTGCTCTACCTGCATAGCGCGGGCGGTGAAGTCGCGTGGCTGCCGTTCTTCGAGATGTTGAGCCGCGATTTCAAGGTCTATGTTCCGGCGCATCCGGGGTTCTCGAAATCGGGCGGCCTCGACAAGATCGACACGGTTCACGATCTGGTGTTTCACTACACCGATCTCATGGATGCGCTCGGCCTGAAGACTGCTCTGGTTGCCGGCCTCTCGCTCGGCGGATGGATCGCGGCGGAACTCGCGGTGCATCATCCGGAGCGAATCCGCAAGCTCGCACTGATGGGCGCGGTCGGCCTCTATTGGAAAGGCGCGCCGCCGATGCCCGACATCTTTGCCGCTTCGGGACCGCAAACGCGCGAGATCGTGTTCTTCGATCCGAATTCCGAGCTTGCACGGATGGTGATCCCCGACAATCCGACGGCCGAACAGCTCGAGGCCGTGCTCAAGGCGCGCGAGGCGACGGCACGGGTCGGATGGAACCCGTATCTCTACGATCCCCGGCTGATAGAACGGCTCTATCGCATCACGATGCCGACGCTGCTTATCTGGGGGGACTCCGATCGTCTGGTGTCGATCGAATACGGCAAGGCTTACCAGAAGGGCATCAAGGGCTCGCGCCTGATGACAATCGAGAAATGCGGTCATGCGCCGCCGATAGAGCGTCCGGAGCCGACCGCGAAGGCGCTCCGCGAATTCTTCAAATAGCGGCGTTTCGACTCTTGGTCGGTTAAGCGGGCGCTTCGATCATCAAAGCTCCCGCTCTTTTTTTTGCGGCCTCCAGGGCCATTAAAGCCGCCGCGAAAAACTGACAGAATAGAGACATGTTGAGCGAAATGAGAGAGCAGCTCGCGGATTTCGAAGCGCGTACCGAAAAGCTCGGGAGGCGTCTTTGACGTCGCTCGCCTCCGGGCCCGCCACGACGAATTACTAAAGGAATCGACCAAGCCCGGCTTCTGGGATCGCCCCGATCAGGCCCAGGCGCTGGTCAAGGAACAGGATCGAGTCAAAGATCTGCTCGCCGGATACGAGCGGCTGAAGCACCTCGTCGAGGAGGCTCGCCTCTTTCTTTCGATGGCCGAGGAGGAGGGCAACGAAGAGTCCGAGGCCGCGACTGAAACGCAGCGCGCGCTCGATGCTGCGCGCGCGGAGATCGATCGCCAGGAACTGGCCGTGATGCTGAGCGGCGAGTACGACCGGCTCGGCGCGATCGTTTCGATTCATCCGGGCACCGGCGGCCTCGAAGCGCAGGACTGGGCCGAGATGCTGCTCAGAATGTACCTCCGCTGGGCGGAGCGCCATGGCTACCAGACCGATCTCGCCGATCTGCAGCCCGGCGAAGGCGGCGGCATCAAGAGCGCGACCTTCACGGTCGAGGGCGATTACGCCTACGGCTACTTGAAGGCCGAGGCCGGCATCCATCGGCTGGTGCGGATTTCGCCGTTCGACGCGAATGCGCGGCGGCATACCTCGTTTGCCTCGGTCTTCGTATTTCCGGCGATCGATGACAAGGTCGAGATCACGATCAACCCGGCCGACCTGCGCGTCGATACCTTTCGCGCGTCGGGCGCCGGCGGTCAGCACGTCAACAAGACCGACTCTGCGGTCCGTATGACGCACCTCCCGACCGGCATCGTGGTGAGCTGCCAGAACGAGCGCTCGCAGTACAAGAACCGCTCGATGGCGATGAAGATCCTGCGCGCGCGGTTGTTCGAGCTGGAAGAGCGCAAGAAGCGCGAGCAGTTCGAACAGTTCAGCAAGGACAAGAAGGACATTACCTGGGGCAGCCAGATTCGCTCCTACGTGTTACAGCCCTACCAGATGGTCAAGGACCATCGCACCGGCGTCGAAATCGGCAACACCGGCGCGGTGCTCGACGGCGACATCGACGCGTTCATCCAGGCCTTCCTGATGGGCGTGCGCAAAGGCGACGCCGAGGCGGTCCCGGCGTAATCCGGCTCAGCGCGATGTGCTTGCGATTTCGCGCGAGGCGCGGCAGATTCTGACCTTGACCACTCCTCTATTCCCACGCCGCCGCTATCGGCGCGCAAGGAGAAGCTGATGATCGATCTCTATTTCTGGACGACTCCCAACGGCTACAAGATCACCATCATGTGCGAGGAAATCGGGCTTCCCTACAACGTGATCCCGATCAACATCCGCGCCGGCGATCAGTTCAAGCCCGAGTTCCTGAAGATTTCGCCGAACAACAAGATCCCCGCCATCGTCGACAGCGACGGACCCGGCGGCAAGCCAATTTCAATTTTCGAGTCGGGCGCGATTCTGATGTACCTGGCGGAAAAGACCGGCAAGCTGATGCCGTCCGAGACCCGCAAGCGCTACGACGTGATCCAATGGCTGATGTTCCAGATGGCGAGCGTGGGACCGATGTTCGGGCAGGCCAACCATTTCCGCCGCCAGGCGCCCGAGCAGATCAAATACGCAATCGAACGCTACACCAACGAGATGCGGCGGCTGTACGGCGTGATGGACAAGCGACTGGGCGAGGTCGAGTACCTTGCGGGCGACTACTCGATCGCCGACATCGCGACCTTCCCGTGGACCGTGCGTTACGACTGGCACGACATCAGCCTCGATGAGTTCCCGAATTTCAAGCGCTGGTTCAAAGCAATCGAGGCGCGGCCGGCCGTGGTGCGCGGGCGCGCCGTGATGGCCGAGCAAGCCGCGCAGCCGCCGGCCTACGACCCCAAGGCGCAGGAGATCCTGTTCGGCAAAACCCAGTACCAGAAGCGCTAAATTTGTTTCGATTTCGTTTGAACGCGGCCGGCGCGATGCGCCGGCCGCGTTTTTACGGCACGATCGATGCCGCCGGATCGCGCAGCTTGATCAAGGCATACAGCGCTTCGGTGATCGGCACTGGAATCCCATGGCGGCGCGCGGCGCGGACCACCGCGCCGTTGATCGCGTCGTACTCGAGCCGCCGGCCGCGCCGCAGATCCTGAAGCGTCGAGCTGTTGCTGTCGCGCAGATTTTTCGCCGTGAAGTCCATCACCTGCTCGATTCGGCCATCGGCGATCTTCGCCCCTTCGGCGCGCGCGACGCGGAGCCCTTCTTCAAACATGCGGCGCATCAGCCGGAACATATCCGGATCATCGTGCAGCGCGCCGTAATTGCGGCCGGTCAGGGTCGTCACGGCGTTGTAGACGTTGTTCCCGATAAGCTTGTCCCAGCGCCGATCGAAGATGTTGGTGACGAGTTCGCCCAGGATACCGGCGCGCTCGAAAGCGTTCGCGTAATTTCGCGCGCGTTCCGTGATTCGCCCATCCAGCTCGCCGAACTCGATGAAGCCCGTGCCGGTGTGAACCACCCTTGCGGGCTCGGGCAGGTCGGCGAAGATTCGCGCATTACCGCTCATCACGGCGTCGCGTCCGAGAATCGACTGCAACAGGCCTTCGTTTTCGACGCCGTTCTGAATCGTCAGAACCGCCGCGCCCGGCTTGAGACATCCGGCGATCTGCCGCGCGGTTTCCTCGGTGTGGTACGACTTCACGCAGAACAGGATCAGATCGTAGGGCGCGAAGCGCGCGGGATCGTCGGTCGCGACGACGGTGGGCAGCGAGAAGTCGCCCTTGATGCTCTTAATCTCGATCCCGCGCTCGCGCATCGCGCGGAGATTTTCGCCGCGGCCGCAGAACACCACCTCTTCGCCGGCCTGCTGCAAGCGCGCACCATAGTAGGCGCCGATCGTTCCCGCGCCCATCACGAGGATCTTCATCGCGCCGCGCCTTCCGCCGCGAGCTTCCGCGACTGCTCGGCCGCGGCCTCATCGAACGCCGGATCGACCAGCTTGAGCAACGCGTACATCGCCTCGGTCACCGGCACTGATATTCCGTGGCGGCGCGCCGCCCGAATCACCGCACCGCTGATTGCGTCGTATTCGAGCCGCCTGCCGCGTTCCAGATCCTGGAACGTCGAGGGCCGGTTCTTGCGCAGCCGTTCGCGCGCATGCTTGAGCGACGCGTCGATGAACGCCGGGTCGACCGGCGCGCCCTCGGCATGCGCAACCGTCAGCGCTTCGGTCATCAACGTGCGCATCAATTGCGCCGTATCAGGATCGTCGACCAGCGGACCGAGCGGACGCCGCGTCAGCGCCGACACGACATTGAAGCAGCAGTTGCCGAGCAGTTTCTCCCATCGCGCGACGCGGAAATTATCGACCACGCGGCCGAGGATGCCGGCGCGCTCGAAGACCCCTGCAAAACGCCGCAAACGCTCGGTATCGCGGCTGTCGAGCTCGCCAATATCGACGTAGCCCGTGCTGCTGTGATGCACCACGCCGGGAGCCTTGACCTCGGCGCCGATCCGCGAGTTGCCCGCCAGCACCCGCCCGGCGCCGAGAATCTTTTCAAGTCGATGCTCGTTCTCGATGCCGTTTTGCAGCGTGATTACCGCGCCATCGGAGCTGAGGCATCCTATCAGGCGACGGCCCGCCTCTTCAGTATCGTAAGACTTTACGCAGAACAGGATCAGATCATACGGCGCGTGATCGCGCGGCTCGTCGGTCGCGGTCACCGGGTTGATGGTGAACTCGGGGCGGATGCCGCTGATGGTCAGCCCGCGCTCGCGAAGCGCGCGAAGCATCGCGCCGCGCGCGCAGAACACCACCTCCTCGCCGGCGCGCGCGAGGTAGGCGCCGACAAACGCACCAATCCCGCCCGTGCCCATCACCAAAATTTTCATGGTTTAGCCTCGCCCGATCTGCTGAGCGCCTGGCTGAACGCCGCCGCGGTCGTTTTCTCCAAGGCGTCGAACGTACCGTCGTTCTCGATCACGACCTTCGCCCATTTCCGCCGTTCGCTCTCCGGAAGTTGAGCGCGGATGCGCGCCTCGATTTGATCGCGAGCGAGTTTGCGATTGCGTTCGACGCGTTCGATGACATGCTCGCGCGAAGCGGTCACCAGCCAAATTTCATCGAACAGCTTCTGCCATCCCGCCTCGATCAGGATCGCGGCCTCGATGACGATCGGGCGCCGCTCGCCCTGCGCGCGCGCTTCCCGCACCATCGCCGCCATCCGCTCGAAGATCCGCGGATGAACAATCGCGTTCAAGCGTTTCAAGGCATCGGGATCGGCGAAGACGATTCTGCCCAGCGCCTTGCGATCGATCCTGTCATCGGCGCCGACGATCGCCGGCCCGAAGGCCGCGATCAGCTCCTCGCGCGCGGGCATCCCGGGCTCATAAACCGAATGCCCGATTACGTCGGCATCCCATACCACCGCGCCCAACGCGGCCAGCATTTTTGCGACCGTGCTCTTGCCCGAACCGATTCCGCCGGTGAGTCCGATAGTCAACATCGCTTCCGGATCGTAACGCGCGACGATGGCCGATCATGCCGCGTACGCGCCCGCGATCGCAACGCGTGGCTGGTTGATTTCTCACACGACGGTGAGGATTCGATTCGCCTCCGCGCTGTAGACGCCCGGACGATCGTACATCACGAGCGGCGGCTCGATCGTCGCTTCGACACCGCCGCCCTTGCGCGCCTCGATCAGGATCGTTGACGCCGGGCGATCGCGGCGCGGATGGACGAAGCGGATTCGCTTCGGTTCGAGCGCATGGGCGCGGAGCGATGCGATCAGATCGATCGAGCGGTCGGCCGTGAAAACCATCGCAACGCGGGCTCCGGCGCGCGCGTAGCGTGCCGCCGCGGCGACGAAATCATCGAGCGTCCCGCTGGTTTCCGAACGTGCCGCGCGCCGTTCCGGATCGGGACTGGCGCGCCCGGAGAGCATCCGGCGATACGGCGGATTTGCGATTATCAGATCGAACGAGCGCGCCGCGACGCCGGGAATCGCGCGGTTTCTGAGATCGGCGCATATGGCGGTTATGTGCGCATGATTCGCCGCCGCATTCTCCGCGATCAGTTTCGCGAGCGCTGGCTGAAGCTCGACCGCAACGATCTCTTTCGGTTTCGACAGCGCGGCAAGGATCGTCGCGATCACGCCGCATCCCGCGCCCAACTCGAGTACGCGGTCGCCGGCGCGCACCGTTACAAAGCGGGCGAGCAGGATGGCGTCGACGGAGAACCGATAACCGCGGCACGGCTGGATCAAGGTGATCGCGCCGCCTAGGATCGAATCGACCGTATGGCCGGGAGGCGCGGAAATCATGGACGCGGCGGAAAAAGGGCAGCGCTACGCGCGGATTTTTCGCAAGGCCGGCACGCTGCTCGGCAAGGGCGAGATCGACCGCGCGATCGAGGCCTTGCGCGAGGGTGAGAAGCTTGCGGACGAGCTCGGCGATCGCGGGATGGCGCGCCGGTTCGCCGACGAGATCGCCCGCGTCGCAAAGCCCGAAAATCCCGCCCAATAGTCAATTTTTTCGCGCATCTGGCAAAGCTGCCTTCCCGGGAGGCAGGGGCCCCCTGTCCTGTGGCGGCAGCGCGGACCCCCATAGTATTTCTTAATGCGATGAATTCGAAGAGAGATGATCGGGAGCCAATGACAACAGGACAGGGTTCCTACCACTATACGGTTTACTTTGAGCCGCAGACCGATGGCAGCTTCGCGGTGGTGTTTCCGACGTTCCCCGAGATCGTTACCTTCGGGCGGACGGTGGAGGAGGCGCGGGCGATGGCGCGCGACGCGCTGCGCTGTCACTTGAAGGGACTCCGCAAAGACGGCGAGGCGATTGCGCCGGAGACGGCGCCCGCCGGCCAACCGATTCGCGAAGAGGTTGTGGTAGCGATTTAAGCCCGGCGCTTCCGGTCCTCAAAGCGCGCGAGGTCGTAGCCGCGCTTGAGAGGGCCGGTTTCTTCATTCATCATTCGACCGGCAGCCACGTCCAGTTGAAACATCGCGACCGTCCCGAACTCCGGATAACCGTTCCCTATCATTCCGGCGACTTACCGCGCGGGACGCTCCGTTCGATTATTCGCCAGGCCGGCCTCACCGTCGAGCAATTCTCCGCGCTTCTTTAGAACGTCGTCAGCCGTGCGGCGTCCATGCGTTCCGGCGTGCCGTCTCTTAAACGGCGCGGCGGTAGAGTGTCACTGCGTCCACCAAGAGCTCGTTCGCTGAAAGTTGAAGAACTCTAAGTGACCGCAGTTGTCGCAGTGCATAACGTTAGCTGTAACGATCTGCCCCGCCAGTCCGCCCGAACGATTATCCCGCAATGTCACTGTTTTGTCCGTCACCTGTTTACCGATCCGCTGATAAGTCCCGAGACCGCAGAACCTGCACTTGATGCCGATCGAAGGCTTGAGCGGCGCGTAATTCTCCATAACGAGACCTCGTACTTTTTGTAGTTCCTGACGAAAGCTCTTGAGGTCGAGGCGGCCGGACGGTTTATCGACGACCACCTTATCCAGCAGCATGTGCACGTGTTCCCAGCGCTGGTCGCCGAAAACTTGAGAGAGCGGCGTGACCCGATGCGCCTCTCGGGCGAAGATCGAACCGCCCGAAAGCATCCAATACAGAACCTTGCCGAGCGCGTACACATCCGTTCTTTCTGAGGGATCTCCCAAAGAACCGCGCATCCCCGACTCCATCTCGGGAGCGATATAGTTGATCGGCCCCATTGCTTCCTCGTGCAGCGTGATGGACTCGTTTTGATCGACATGGCAAATGCCGAAATCTGCAATTACTGGGGTGCGGTCGGCCCGCACGAGGATATTCGCAGGCTTAACATCCCGATGCACGATCCCAGCCTCATGCGCGGCGGCGAGGGCGTCGCAGATTGGGTCTAGAATTTCGACCGCCTTAGAAATATCGCCCTTGAACGCTCGCCCGCCGATCTTTTCGAGCGAGCCGCCTTCGCAATACTCCATCACATAGTAATGGGGCTTTTGGCTGATACAGGAATCCACGATCTGGATGATGTTGGGATGGTTTAGCTTGCCGACCGCGTCGATCTCTTGTTTGAACCTACCGATTCGCCTGTCGTCTTTAAGCTTCTTGAGGGCGAACTCGCCCGACTTCTCGCCGCCAGCGTCTGTAACGAGTTCGACTTGGCCTTGGCCGCCTCCTCCGATCGTTTTGCCCGCCACTTTCCAACGACCATATTGCATAGCCGCTATTTCCCCGAGGCTGCTCGCCCCGAGCCTTCCGCATTTGTGGAATTTCTCATCGGCCTAGCTTTTTCCTCAGCGGATATCGCAAACGAGATCCAAATTAGGAGACTATCAGATCGCGGTACTCACTTGACTACTCACCTTTCGTACTTAGGTTGAGTTCCAGCGAGATTCCGAAGCGGCTCATCGGAGCAGGAGGTCCGTTTCGGAATGCGATTACGAACAAAAATTTGCGGCGACGCAAACTCTGTGAGGAGGTTTGAGACGCGATGGAACTGTGGTTTGAAACCAATCCGTTCGCCAATGGTTTTAATGGCCTGGATCGATTTTTCTCCGAAATGACCGGCGCGAAGAGCACGATCGTTCCGGCTGCCGATGTGATCGAGGACGAGGATGGCTACCGGTTCTACGTCGAGATGCCGGGCCTCGATGCGAACTCGGTCGAAGTTCATGCTGAAGAGGACTCGCTGGTGATTGAGGCGGAGCGCAAACGTCCCGAGTGGGCGAAGGAAGCGCGGATGCATCTGAACGAGCGCCACTACGGCAAACTGCGCCGGGCGTTTCGGCTGCCCGAGGATGCCGGCCAGGACGGGATCCGCGCGAGCTACAAGGATGGCGTGCTTGAAGTGAGCGTTCCCAAGCGGCCCGAATCCAAGCCGGTCCGCATCAAGGTCGAATATCAGAACTAACTCGATCCCGCGCGATTCGTCGCGCGACGTTTCAAATCAAACCGGCTCGGCGGCGTCTCCCTCCTCGCCGCCGGGCCGGTGTCGTTATGATATTCTGCAAACAATTGTCGACGCCGCGTCGATAACCGAAAGGCGGTAGAGGATGGGCCTTGCAATCGTCGTTATCATCGCCGTGATCGTGATCGCGGCTATCGCCGGCTACAACTCGCTCGTCAGTCTGCGCAACCAGGTGCAGAATGCATGGAGCCAGATCGACGTGCAGCTCAAGCGCCGCCACGATCTGATTCCGAACCTGATCGAGGCGGTCAAAGGCTACATGCAGTTCGAACGCGACACGCTCACACAGGTGGTCGAGGCGCGCGCCCGCGCGATCAGCGCTCCCGATCAGGCATCGCGAATCCAGGCCGAGAACCAATTGACCGGCGGCCTCGGACGGCTGCTCGCGGTGATGGAGAACTATCCGCAGCTCAAGTCCGATCAGAACGTCCTGCGCTTGCAGGAAGAGCTGACCACGACCGAGAACCAGATCAGCTTTGCGCGCCAGGCCTACAACGATCTTGTGATGCGCTTCAACACGCGCATCGAGGTGTTTCCGACCAACCTGATCGCGACCCAGTTCGGGTTCCATGAAGCCGAGCTGCTGAAAACCGCGCCCGAAGAGCAGGCGGCGCCGAAGGTCGATCTATCGCTCGGCGCGAAGCACGCCTGATCGATCGCAGCCCGATCGATTTCCATGGCCGCGACTGATTTCCGGGCGCTCGAGCGCACCAATCGGCGCGAGACCGCGCTTCTGGTCGCCGTGTTCCTGATGTTGTTCACGGCGCTGGGCTTCGGACTCGACCTGCTGATCGGCGATCTTTATCTCACCGATACGGGCGGTATCGGCGGGGTGCCGCTGCTTACCGTCGCCGCGCTGATTATCGGCATCATCCAGGCGCTGGCATCCTACTATGGCGGGTCCCGCCTCGTGCTCGCGTCGGTCCACGCGCGCGCGCTCACGCCCGACACGCCGCAGCATCAGATGGTGCTCAATGTCATTCAGGAGATGGCGGTCGCGGCGCGGATGCCGCCGCCGCGCGCCTACCTGATGGACGATCCGGCGCCGAACGCATTCGCGACCGGGCGCGATCCCGAGCATTCGGTGATCTGCGTCACGCAGGGGCTGGTCAACACGATGGACCGCGAGGAATTGCAGGGCGTGATCGGCCATGAGATGGCGCACATCCGCGACTACGACATCCGGACCATGATGATGATCGCGGTGCTCGTCGGCGGCATCGCGATGCTCGCCGATTTCGTCTATCGCTGGATGTGGTTCGGCGGTCCATCGCAGCGTCGGCGGAGCAGCTCCGACAACGGCGGCGGCAATGCCGGCGCGCTGATTTTGGTCGTCGTGATGCTGCTCGCGGTGCTGGCGCCGATCTTTTCGCAGTTGCTCGCGATGGCGGTGTCGCGGCAGCGCGAGTACCTGGCCGACGCCGCCTCGGTCGAGTTCACGCGCAATCCGCGGGCGCTGTTGCGCGCGCTCCAGACGATCGCGAACGTCGAATCGCCGCTGCGCAATGCGTCGCGCGGCACGGCGCATCTGTTCATCGTGAATCCGCTCGAAGGCGCGCGCGATGACGACGAGGGCTTCCTCGACAATCTGCTCTCGACGCATCCGCCGCTCAGCCGCAGAATCGCGCGTTTGCAGGCGCTGTTGGATCAACCGGCGACGGCCGCCGCATCGTCGATGCAGGCGTCCGGTCATTGATCCAACTTATCGATTTCTCGATTTCAGCATCCGTTCGATTTCGCGGCGGCTGGTCTTGCGCGCGATCGATTCGCGTTTGTCGTACATCCGCTTGCCCTTGGCGAGCGCGAGTTCGACCTTGGCGCGCCCGTTCTTGAAATAGAGTTTGAGCGGGACCAGCGAGTAGCCGCGCTCGCGCACCCGGCCCCATAGCCGATCGATCTCGCGCCGATGCATCAACAGTTTGCGCGGGCGCGTCTCGGCATGACTGAACTGGCCGGCCGGCGCATAGGCCGAGATGTGAACGCCGTGCAGGTACGCCTCGCCATCCTTGATGCGCGCGTAGCTGTCGCGCAGGTTCGCGCGATGACCGCGGAGCGACTTGACTTCGGTGCCGGTCAGCGCCAGCCCGCATTCGAGCGTCTCCTCGACGAAGAAGTCATGGCGCGCCTTGCGATTGTCGACGATCAGCTCGTAGCCGTCGCGTTCGCGATTTTGCGCCTGGGAGGCCATCGTAAATTGAGTCTAGCTGCGACGCCGCCGTGCGGCTAATCGACCGCGCGCCGGCGCAGCTCAAGTTCAGGCTCAGCGGCGGATGCGGGCGCGGGTTCCGCGGGTTCGACGACGCCATCGGTCCAGAGTTGGAGCAATCCGTGGCCGACGGCAAGCAGCGTCGGCCCGATGAAGATGCCGACGAAGCCGAAGGCGAGCGTACCACCCAGCACGCCAAGCAGAATCAGGATGAGGGGAGTCGAGCCCGAACCGGCCATCAGGATCGGCCGCAGCAGATGCTCGAGCAGGCCGCCAATCATAAGTCCCCAGATGATAATGAAAATGCCCCAAGCCATTGCGCCTTCTTGAATCAGCCAGATTGCAGATGGAATCCAGATGATTGCAGTGCCGGCTGGTATAAAAGAAAGGATAAAGGTCGCGAAACCGAGTACGAAGGCCCCGGGGACGCCCGCGGTCAGGAAGCCGACGCCGAACAGGATGCCCTGAATAATCGACGTGCCAATCATCGCGTAGACGACGCCGCGCACGGTGAGTGCTGCTATTTCGACCAGACGTTCGGCCTCGCTACCGCAAATACGATAGACCGCGCCATAGAGCCGTCGCTCGACAGCGACGCCGTCGCGATAAAGGAAGAAGCAGATCACCAGGCTGACGCCGATCTCCAGCAAGCCCTGGCCGAGCAGCTTACCGAAATCGAGCGCAACTTTCGCAAACCATCCGATCACCTGCTCGAGTGCCGCCGACTGACTCGTGACATCCTGGCTGAATGCGATCCAGTATTCGCGGATGCGTTCACCAACCATCGGAATCTTTCCGAGCCATTCGGGCGGCTGCGGTGGTCCTTCCGCGAGCGCATGATGAGCCGCGGCCACGACTGCGCGGACGTTGTCGACCAAATGCGAGCCGAGAATCGCGAACGGAACGATAATCACCGCCGCGAGCAGCATCACCATCGCGAGTGCGGAGATGGTCTTGCGCCCGCCGGTCAACCGGGTCATCGCGAGAAACACCGGCCAAGTCGAGAAACAGAGCACGGCAGCCAGGATCAGCGCCGAAACGAACGGCAGCAGGACTACTGCGCATCCCGCCACCAGCATCAGCAGGACGAACAAACCGACGGCTGCTTCAACCGGCGGACGACGCGGCTCGGGCAGGATGCTTTCGGGCGGCGTTTTCGGCTGTGCAGACGGCGGCATCGGATCACTCCCGCTTCCTCGAAGGGACCGGGCATCAGCCAGTCTACCCGGTCATAGACGTCGGTAATACCCTCGATTTCGGGCGCATCGGATGGAGCGGTTGTTTGGGGCGGATGACGTACCTATATTGGGTATATAACCGTCATCGATCCTCGCGAGTCGGCCTGGGGGCGAAACGGGTTCGACGGAGACAAGAGGGTTATGGTCGCACGCCGGGATGCTGTTGGCCCGTTAAACAAACAGAACTGCGAAATTTATCCGCAGACAATAACGGTTACCTTCTGGCGGCCTAACGGCCGCTGGCGTTCCGCCGCGATTCGCCCATGATCGCGGGCCGGGACGTCATTTAATGGGCTAGGTCCGCGCCGTTCGCCGGTTGGGCGCCGGATCGAAACTCAAACCGGATTGCCCTTCGAAAGCCCGTCCGTGGGCGTTGGGAGGGCGAGCTAAAAATCGCGGACTAAGCGTGTAGTGGCCATGGCCGGAAGGTCTTCGGACGGGGGTTCAATTCCCCCCGCCTCCACCAAAATTCTCTAGGAAATTCCCGACTTTTTCCTAACACCCCCTTGTGGGGTCCGGTCAGGGGTCCGGTTTTTCCTCCTGCCACCGCCTCCGACGGCCCCTGCGGCCCGGCCGCAATCAGCGGTCCGAGGAAGTCCTTACGGATGTATACCCACGGAAGCATCGGGATTTCGCGGATCGAACCCATCGTTCTGGGCGCGTTCTCCTCGCCAGCGTCGCTGCTGCGCGAAATCGAAACGATCCCCCGCTTCGGATCGATGTCTTTCCAGCGGCATGCGCCACGGTTAGTCGGCCGCGCTGTGTCGTAAGGTTCAATTCGGCCCCCGAGTCAAAGCGGAGCTTCTAAATTGATCTAGGCGGCCATCAACGAAAAGGCTCCTGTAACCGGTCGTGAAGCCAAAAAAACGCTTTATTTTGGCGGAGAGGGAGGGATTCGAACCCTCGGTCCCGGTTGCCCAGAACGCCAGATTAGCAATCTGGTGCCTTCGACCACTCGGCCACCTCTCCGGCTGAGGCTCGGTCGGAATTTGATCACTATGCGCTCGGGCACCAGCGCGCAAGAGCGACCCGCGCCGTGCGTCTATTGTGTCTGCACGACGCCGGCTGCGAACGCTACGGCCGCGGACGCGGTCAACAGCTCGGCCTTGGTGCGCACCAATGTATAACGCGCGTTGGCAAGGTCGCGCTCGGCCGTAAGCAATTCCACGATTGTGCTGAGCCCCTGCCGGTAGGTTTCGAGATTCGCATTGTAAGCCTCGGTCGTCGCCGCCATCAGGCTCTGCGCGTAATTGTATTTGCTGAGCGACGATTCGAATTCGTAATAGGCGCGCCATACCTCGGCGATTGCGTCGACTTCGAGCGTATGGAGATTGGCGCGCGCCGCGTCGCGCTCCGCTTCCGCCCGCCGTTCATCATTCATATGCCGGAAGCCCGTAAAAATATCCCAATGTAGGGTCAGCAGCGCCGAGTATTGAGGCTGACCGGTCTGGATGGTGCGTGGCTGGACGAAAGTGAAGTTCCATAAATCTTCGCCGTAGGCGCCGGACAGTCCGACAGTTGGAAAAAACTGGGCACGCGCCTCCGCAACCTGCGCCTCGCTCGCACGCAATTCGGCCATCCGGGCCGCGAGGTCGGGACGCCGTCGGCGCGCCTGGTCGATCAATCTATCGACGGCGCTGCCCAGCGACTTCGGCACCGCGAGGCGCTCGAGGGTTTCCAGATGCAAGTCGAAATTCGCCGGGACTCCAAGTGCGACCGCGAGCTCAGCCTGCGCATCATGAACCAGCAGGCGCGCGTTAGCCAGGTCGAATTCCGATTGCGCAACGCGCTCCTTCGCGAGCAACAGTTCGGGTTCGGTAGCGAGCCCGAGAGCGACACGCTGGCGGACGGCATCGAAATCGGTTTGAGCCAGCTCAAGATTGCGTTCTGCGGCGGTGACCGACGCCAGCGCGCCATCGAGGCCGTAAAATGCGCTTTGCGTCTCGAACACGACCTCTTGGATCGTACGATTGAACGCATAGTTCGAAGCGATAAGACGTTCGCGCGCCGCATCCGCCGCCGAACGCCTGCGGCCGAAATCCAGCAGCACGTACATCACGTTCACCAGCGGCTCGGATTGCCACTGGTTAACCGCGCCGATCGACCCCGGGAGCTCGAACGGGAGCCTCGCATAGCCGCTGTCGGCTTCGGCGCTTGCCTGGGGATAATAGGGAGCCTGGGCGGCGCCAAACTCGGCGGCTGCCGCAACCGCCGAACTCCAGGCACTTCGTGTGCGCGGATTGTTGCGCAACGCGAGCGCTATTGCGGCATCGAGGTCGTAGGTCGGCGGACTGGGCGAAACGCCGCGCGGTGCGATGAGGTCGCTCTGCGCCGGCGTGTGCGCGGCGGCGATCGCCGGCCCCGCGGTCCATTCCTGCTCCGCGCTTGCAGGCGCCCATCGATCCGGATGAATCGCAGGCTGATCGGACAGGTCGGCGCATCCGACTGCGAACAGCAGCGGCGCGAGTAGCACAGCGCACAGGCTCGCACGCACAAAGTCGATCACAGCCGTCGCGAGCTCCTGGGTTGGCTCGCAAGCCGAGTCGAGAGCAACACTCCGTCTTAGCGGCGTCCCCGAGTTTCGATTGTTCATATGAGTCCGAATGGTAGCGGCGCGAGGGCTGAAGCGCAGCATTCGCGATACACGTGGTGTAACGGAATCGCACAGCCCTCAATTGATTCGGCGATCAGGCTTCGTCAAAATCGAGGCGCCGATCGATGATGACAGGCAGGATACGGGGACTTGCGCAATTAAAGGCCGCCGCCCTTGTGGGGGTATTCGGACTCGACGGCTGTGATCCCGTGGTCAATATCGCGGGCGCCAACTTTCCCGCCTGGCTCCTTTGCGCGATTGCAGGCGCGCTGCTGACAGCCGCGGTTCGTCCACTCCTGATTGTAAGCCGGCTCGAACCTCATCTGGGTCCGCGCCCGCTGATCTATTCGAGCCTCGCGGTGCTGTTCGGCTGTACCGTCTGGCTGATTTTCTTCAACCGGATCTGACGCGGCGTGCCAGACGAGCCATCCGAGCAGGCGTCTGGTCCTATTATCCGCATCGCGGGAGGACTTGTCGGCGCGCTGATCGTCATCGCCGCGATCGCGATCGCGATTTATGTCACGCGCCTCTACTATCTTTACCCGCGCACTGATGACGCCTACGTGCGCGCGAATGTAGTCGGGATTGCGCCTCATGTCAGCGGACCGATCGTCGACCTACCGGTGCATGATAATCAGCACGTCAGGCCCGGCGAGTTGCTGTTCGTAGTCGACCCGCGCCCGTACAAATCGGTTCTTGATCGCGCGGAGGCTGAACTCGCGTTGACCAACCTCCAGATCAAAGCGCTCGAGGATGCGATCCGTGCCGCCGAGGCGCGCCGCGCACAGCTTGCGGCCACGGCCGCCTACGACAAACAGTATCTCGATCGAATCGAACCGCTGCTGAATCGCCATTTCGTCACCGCCAACGACGTCTTCAACGCGCGGAGCAGGGTACGGGCCGATGAAGCCGCGATCGACAACGCGCGGAGCGAAGTGCGCCGGGCGCAGAACGATCTCGGGCAATACGGCGATATCAACGCGCGCCGCAAAGCCGCCGAGGCAGCGGTCTACGACGCGAAACTGAATGTTGATTACTGTTACGTGCGTGCGCCCTTCGATGCCTACGTTACAAACCTCAATATCGCCGTCGGCCAGTATGCGAACGAGGGCCGGCAAGTTCTGAGCCTGGTCGACAACCGCACCTGGTACGTGATGGCTAATTTTCGCGAGAACTTCCTCGCTCACATCCGGCCCGGGATGTCGGTCGACGTCTACCTGCTGAGTTATCCGAATCATCGCTTCCGCGGCGTGGTGCAGGGGGTCGGATGGGCGCTGTATCAAAACAACGGCGCCAGTATCGAAGGCCTGCCCAAGGTCGAACCGACGCTGAATTGGGTGCGGCTGTCGCAGCGATTTCCGGTCCGGATCATCCTTGAGGACCCCGATCCCGCCTATCCTTTCAGAATGGGCGCGACGGCAGTGGTTACCATTCAGGGTTTTCGCGGATCGGAACGGGTTCGCGGCTCCCAACACTGAAACCATGCCGCACGCCGAACGATGGTTTGATTGGCTGGTACGGCTCGCGATAGAGGAACTGGCGCCGCGGCCGCGCCGGTTCGCGACGGCGGTGCGCTTCGCGTTCATCGCGAGCGTCGCGACTGGAGTAATGGCGGCATGCCACGTCGACACGCCGCTCGGTCCCTACCTCATTTGGCTGCTGCTCGGCGCTGTGCCGATGATGTCACTCGGCAGGGCGCTTGGTTTCCTCGTAGTGGAGGGCGCCGTCCTCGCCCTCTCCGTGCCGATTGCGGGAATACTGGTCGAGACGCCGTGGCTGATGCTGCCGGCGCTCGGCATCTTCGCCGCATCGATAACCCGCATCACAACCTGGTGGAAACTCGGCGCGCTCGGACTGGTGATCGAGGTGGTGACGCTCGACACCTTCTATGGCGCCACTTTCACGCCCGATAATTTCGGATGGTCAACCGCCGCGGTGTTCGGGGGCTCGGTGATCGCGCTTTTGATGCTGGCGGCATTTGACAGTTGGCTGTGGCCGACACCCGCTGAAGAGGTGCTGATAGAATCGCTGGCCGCTTCCGACGCTCGCAAGCGGGCGCGTTTGATCGATGCGATCGAGTACTACCTGGGAGATCAGCCGACGCGGCGGCCGCCCGAGCCTCCCGCATGGTCTGAAATGCCGCGACAGCTTGCGCTACTCGATCGAGCGACGGCCGAGGGGATCAGCGCCCGTCGGCGCGCCGTTCTGCTGGCCGCGATTACGCGCTCCGCGCGGATACACATCGAGATCGATCGGCTGATTGTGGCGGTGCGCGAACCGGCGCCACGTTACGCACGCAGCATGATTGGCACCGAGATGCGGGTCGCGGCGCAGGCGATTGCCGAAGCGCTCGACGAGCTCGCGCGCGAGGGACAAATTCAAATTCGCACCGGGCCCGATGAGCCGCCCTCGCCCGCTGCGGCGCGCGTGCGCCCCGCGCTGGATGCGCTCGATGCGCGAATCCTGGCTGCGCGTCCCCACTACATCGATCGGGCGAGCATCAGCGAACTTTCGAATTTGAGCGCTATCGGCGAAAGCCTGGATGCGATGGGCCGGCTGCTCGAACGGCCGCTCGATGAACCGCCTCAATCGCAGGCAAGCGAAGCCCGGGCGGCGCCGGTTCGGCCGTCGAAGGACAATCCGGCGCTAATCCGCTATTCGTGGAAGGTGGCGCTCTGCGTCATCGCCGGTTACGTTGCCGGTTTGATCAGTCAGCGCGCGGAGCTCACGGTTATTCTGACCACGATCATAATCACGGCTCTTCCGACCTACGGCGCTGCGCTGCGCAAGATGATCCTGCGGATCGTTGGCACAGCGATCGGCGGCGTGATCGTGCTCGCCATAATCATCATCGTGTCGCCCAATTTCGAGACGCTTCCGGTTTACATGCTCGCGGTGTTCATCGTGCTGCTCATCTCCGGCTACGCCGCGCTTGCGAGCGGGCGCACCGCGTATGCCGGCAAATCGATTGGCACCACGTTTTTGCTGGTGTTCGCAGGCCTGAGCCCATCGGTCGACATCTACGGACCGCTCTGGCGGTTGTGGGGAATTGCGCTCGGCACGCTGATCGTGACCGTGGTGTTTTTCATACTGTGGCCCGAATATGCCGGCGATTCGCTGCTGCCTCGGCTCGCGAAGGTACTGCGCGATACGCTGGCGCTGACGCCCGACAGCTCAACCGCGCGCGATGAAGCGACGATCCACGCGGTCAGCACCGAGATCACCCATCTGCTGAGCGAGATCCTTGAAGTCGCCGACGATGCTCGGCTTGAGGGTCGTAAGAGTCTCATCAATCACGATGCGGTGGTGGAAGCGGCGGGAACATTGCGCCGGATCGCTCATCGCCTGGGCGCGATCGCCATCGGACGCCTCACGGAACCGACGCCACAACTCGACGCGGAATCCGAAGCGGCACGGAGCGCCGTCCTGGCGGGAATTCGCGCGCGGCTTGAAGCATGGCTCGAATTTTTCGAGAGCGGTCAGTCGTTCAGCCGCCGCGCCGCGCTCGCGGTCGCCGCCGCCTATTCGCGCGACGAAATTGCGCGACCGCTGGAAGTCTTCAGCCACCGCCTGGAAGCCGACAGCTTCGCCATCATCGGCGGATGGACGTTCCAACAGCGTCGGCAGCTATTGGCGGAACTCCAATCGCTGCGTCGTCTTGAATTCCTGATCAACGAGCTCGATGGCTACATCTCGCGGGTGCCCGGCGCAGCGCTCTCGCCGAGTTTCTCCGCCACTCTCCAGACCTCCAGCCCGTGATGATCGTCACTCTGTCTGCCAATTTCGCTTGCCGAGCTCCAGGCCGTGGCCTATTAGAGCGGTGAGGAGGTCCGTGCGATGCTGGATCCTGTCAACAAGCAGATTCTCGACGAGCTCGCCGCGCTCGGCGCGCCGCCGATTCATCAGATGAACCCCGTCGACGCGCGCCGTGGCGATCTGATTCTTGCCGCCGCATGCCAGGGCGACGTCCCGCGCGAGCAGGTCGGAAGCATCGAGGACCGCAGCATTCCCGGCCCGGGCGGCGAAATTCCGGCGCGCATCTATCGGCCCAAGGCCGGCTCACCGTGCGGCGCCCTGATTTACCTGCATGGCGGCGGATGGGTCGTTGGCAGCATCGAGGGCCACGACGAGGTCTGCCGCCGCCTCAGTAATCAGAGCGGCGCGGTTGTCGTCTCGGTCGATTACAGGCTCGCGCCAGAGCACAAATTTCCCGCCGGACTCGACGATTGCTACGCGGCGGTTAACTGGGTCAGCGCCAACGCTTCCGCACTCGATTATCCTGCCGGCCGCGTTGCGGTCGGCGGCGACAGTGCGGGCGGCAACCTTTCGGCTGCGGTCGCCCTGATGGCGCGCGAGCGCGGCGGTCCAAAGCTCGCCCTGCAACTTTTGATTTATCCGGCGATTTCCGCCTCGCTCGATTGGCCATCGGTGCGCGAGTTCTCCGGTTACTTCGTCGCGGTCGAAGACATGCGCTGGTTTATGAACCATTACCTTCGCAGCCCCGACGATGCGTCGAACCAGTACGCTTTTCCGATGAACGCCAAAGACCTGCGCGGACTCCCGCCGGCGCTGGTGATCGTGGCCGAGATGGATCCGCTGCGCGATCAGGGCGAAGCCTATGCCACGCGCTTGCGCGAGGCGGGGGTTCCAACCACGCTCAGCCGTTACGACGGCGTCACGCACGTTTTCGTCAACATGGCGCCGCGACTGGAAGCGGGACGAAAGGCGATCAAGGAGGCCGGCGCCGCGATTCGAGCCTCTTTCGCTCAGTAGTCACCGGCCTGCCACGATTTCATGCGCGTCGTTAAACTTGATCTTGCGCGCGCGCTGGTGGTCGTCGCCGCAATTCTCGCACTCGGCGTCGATGCCTGCGTCCGCGAGGGCCGGGCGCGCCAATCGGACGCTCGAATGAGCCCGGCAATCCACCCTGCCGCATGGCCCGGCGATCGGCTGACGATCGCGAGTCTCGGCCACGCGACTTTGTTGATGGATTACTTCGGCGTCCGGGTAATCAGCGATCCGACGCTGTTCGAGCGAGTCGGCCTGAAGCTCGGTCCGTTTGCGACGATTGGGCCGCATCGGCTGACGCCACCTCCGCTCACGCCTGCGCAAATCGGCCATGTCGACGTGATCCTGATCACGCACGCGCATATGGATCACCTCGATCTGCCGTCGCTCGAAGCGCTGCCCAAGTCGGCGGTCGTCGTCGCGTGCGCAAAGTGTGGCGCGCTCATCCGGCCGCTCGGATTCGGCGACGTACGCGAACTGAAATGGGGCGAGTCGACAATGGTCGATGGCCTCAGAATTACGGCGATGGGCGCGCGGCATTGGGGGACGCGATGGCCGCCGTTCGGAACCACCTACGGATTCAACAGCTACGTGCTGGATCGCAGCGGCGTCCGGATGCTGCTGGCGTGCGACAGCGCCTACACCGATTTGTTCGCGGCGCTCGCGAAAGATCCGCCCACCGTCGCGGCGTTTTCGATCGCGGCGTACGACCCGTGGATCATGAATCATGCGAATCCTGAACAGGTATGGCAGATGTTCTCCGCGACCCACGCGCGCTATCTGATTCCGCTCCACTGGGGAACATTCCGCTTGTCGAAGGAGCCGATCGACGAGCCGATGCGCCGACTGATCAAGGTGGCGGGCGCTCAGAAGAACCGCGTGGTGCTACGCCGCATCGGCGCGACGTGGACAATGCCGGAAGCGGGTGCAGGCGTAATCCAGGCGGCGCATCTCGCGCGCTAGATTACGATCGCTCAGTCGAGATTCTGCCTGGCGACGAAGCCGGTCTGTCCCTTCATCGGGCCGTTTGTGATCTCGACCACCGATCCGTTCGACGAGCTGGAAATGACCTTGACCGGAGTCTGATCGTCGATCTGCTTTGCGGCCAGATTCCTGCCGACGTCGCCGAGCATCCCGGTCACGCCACCCTGTTGCTGAAGCTGAGAGATCTTCAGATAGGTCGCTTCGTCCGGATATAGCGGCACCGAATGCTGCCCGCCGGTCGTAACCAGCTTGTGACCGCATCCCGCGATCGCGATCATCATTACCAGCCCGGAGATGGCGAGCCCAATTACACCGGTTATCGATCGTCGCTTCGTCATGACCCACCTTGCGCGTCACCCTTTAGCTTTGAGGCCGCACGACGTTCATATCCGGCGGTCCGCCGATTTTCAAACTGTCGGCCTCCGCTTCAATCTCGCACGAGGCCGCAATCGCGCCGTCGCGGTTGTAGGCCTCGGAGTTGCGCGCGAGATCGGAAGGCTCGTAGCGATAGTTGACCATTATGCCGTACGACTGGTGCATCCCCTTTTCCGAGCGATCCGCAAGCCAGTTGAGCCGTTCGATTCGGGCGCCGTTGCGCAAATGAAAATGCGCGACCGCATCGGCAGCCCGCCGTCCGTCGCGCCGCCGCACGCGCAGCAGATAACACGCGGCGAGACGCATCAGCGGACCGCGGAGCTTGTCGGCGATCGCATGATCATCAAACCATTTTGGATTCCGCAGCTCATCGAGCTGCGCCCGTTCCTGGGCGGAGAGAATCGGCAAGGCGTCCCTCGCCAGCGCAGTGCGAAGCCAGTTGGCGAAGCCGGGAATCGGCGATAGCGTGACGAAAACCTTGAGCGCGGGCAGCTCGGCCCTGAGTTCATCGATCGCGCGGGTGATCAGGAAATGGCCGAGGCTGGTGCCGGCCAGTCCTTTGTGACAATTCGAGATCGAATAGAAGACGGCGGTGTCAGCCGCGCGCGGATCGCCGACCGGAGCAGACTCATCGAGCAGTTCGTGGATATCGCCGGCGACGCCATTGCACAGCGCGATTTCTACAAACACCAGCGGCTCGTCGGGCATCCGCGGATGAAACAGCGCATAGCATCGTCGATCGATATCGAGGCGATTGCGCAGATCATCCCAGCCGCGGATTTCGTGAACCGCTTCGTGCTCGATCAATTTTTCCAGCACCGGCGCGGGACTGTCCCAGGTCACACGACGATGCTCCAGCAGATCGATATTGAAATAGGCCGCGAGCAATCGATGCAGCTCCTGCTCGACAACCTTCATCGATGCGTCGCCGCGGGCCGCGTCGATCAGGTCACCCCGCAGAAGCATCATCAGGCGCAAACCGTCGGGCAGTTCAGCGATGCGCCGCAGCACAATCAGACGCGGCGGATCGCTCGGATGGTTCACCGCGGTGAGCGGTCCGAACTCGCGCGAGAGCACGCGGAGAAAGAGCATCCGCTTGCGAGCGTCCGCGGCGAGATAGTTCCGCGCGAGCTCGTGGGCCCGCGATCGTGACGCGCTTTCAAGATCGCTCGCGAGCAGTGCGCGGATGTCGCGGCGAACGCGCACGATTAGCGAACGTCGCGGATGCAATCCCAGCGGAATCGCATGGGAGAGCGAGCTTCTGAACGCGCGCCATCGCCGCCACAGCAGGCCCACGCGTCGCGCGTCTTGCCGGCCCCTCCGATGCTTGTGAAACGAGACGCTCATCGCTTGCCTGCCGAGTGTAATACAGTTTAGAGAAAATCGCTGACGCGGTCCGCTAATCAGGAACCGAGCGAGAAAGCATGAATCAGAAACATAAAGTCGAGATGAAGAATGCCGACCCTGTTGCGCAAGCTGCGACGCTTCGCGAGATGCTGTTGCGCAACGCCGAGAAAGCCGACCAGGATCGACGCATCCCGGAAGAAAACATTCGAGCGCTGGCCGACGCCAATCTGTTTCGCGTGCTGATGCCCCGGCGATGGGGCGGTTACGGCGTCCCGATCGGAACGGCGCTGCGCGCCTCGGCTGAGCTGGCGAAGAGCTGCCCGTCGACGGCGTGGGTCCAAATGCTCATCAACGTTAGTTCGTGGACCGCCACGCTGCTTCCGGATCGCGCGCAGGACGAAATTTTCGCGGGCGCGAGCGATGGCCGTGTATGCGGCGTGCTCGCGCCGACCGCGAAAGCCACCCGGGTGAAGGGCGGCTACCGAATCAGCGGCCGATGGAGCTTCGCTTCCGGATGCTGGCATGCATCGTGGGCGATGGTCGGCACGCCGCTCCCGGACGAGTCCGGCAATATTGTCGATCAGGGCGTCGCGTACGCCTCGATCTCGGAGTTCCAGATCGAAGACACCTGGTTCGTAGCCGGAATGCGCGGAACGGGCTCGAACACGCTGGTCGCGAAAGAGGTCTTCGTGCCCGACCATCGCGTGCTGTCTGTCAGCCGCAGCATCGCAGGCGACTACCCGCATAGAAGCGGCGCGAACGAGCCGTCGGATCAATACGCTTACGTGCCGGTACTCGCGCTGGTCCTTATCGGTCCGATCCTGGGGATGGCGCAGGCCGTACTTGATGCGGTGATCGCCGGCGCTGCAAGACGCGGGATCAGCTACACGACCTACCAGCGCCAGGTTGACTCGGCCGTCGTCCATCATCAGGTCGGCGAGGCGGCTCTTCAGATCGACAGCGGATGGCTGCATGCGATGCGCGCCGCGTCAGATATCCATGAAGCGGCGCTCGCCGGACGCCGGATGGACTACGCTACGCGGGCGCGGGTGCGCGGCGATTGCGGGTACGCAAGCAAAGTGTTGCGCGACGCGATCGACACGCTGGTATCGATCGCGGGCGCGGGTTCGTTCGCGGAGGCGAGTCCGGTGCAGCGCTTCTGGCGCGATATCAACGTCGCGGGCCGCCATGCTGTGATCACCCCGATGCCGAATCTCGAGCTTTACGGCCGCGCGCTGCTCGGCGCCGAGGGAAACATTACCGAGCTGATCTGAGACGCGACCAAAGCATGATGCTACGATCGGAGCGCGTGCGGAGGCGAAAATGAAAACGACCCCACGTTCCAACAAAGCGCGGCTCATCGGCATGAATCACATCGCGCTCGAAGTCGGCGACATCGAAAGCGCGCTCGAGTTCTACAATCGGATTTTCGATTTCCGGTTGCGCGGCCGAAGCCGGCATATGGCGTTTATCGATATGGGCGATCAGTTCATCGCGTTGTCGGAAGGCCGCACAGGCGGTCCCGATCGGGATCGGCACGTCGGGCTGGTTGTCGATGACAAAGAAAAGGTGCGGCGGCGTTTAAAGGCGGCCGGCGCGCTACCGATACGTGGAAGCGGTGTGGAGTTTCGGGATCCGTGGGGTAATCGGATTCAGATCGTCCCCTACGAGAGCATCCAGTTTACCAAGGAACCGGCAGTTCTCGCCGGGATGGGATGCGGCGACCTGCGCAAAACGCCGAGCGCGATTCGCGAGCTCGCGCGCAAGGGACTCGTCGCCGAGCCGCCGAAGCCTGCGCGCAAGACGGCCGCGACGCGCTGAGCGATGGCTGCGCCGGTGGCCGGCATCGAGGACCGGGACGCGGCAGAGACGCAGCGTCTTCGCGCCGGATGGTGGCGGATTGCGGCGGAACTTATCGCGCTCATCTATATCGCGATCATCGCCACGGTCGCCGCCGTCACCGGCGCGTTCTACGTGATGTTCCCCGAGCTCGGCGCGCTCTCGCACGATGTCTTCACGCGCCCGCGCGGCACCTGGGCCAACGCGCCGCTTCTGCTCGCGATCACGCCGGTGCTGACCGGCGTCATCGGAATTTTTTTCACGCGCCTGCTGCCCTACGGCTACGTCTCGGTGCTGCTGACGGTCGGCGGCGCGATCATGGTGATGATGGCGCTCGAGTCGCCGATCGCGCCGGCGATTTCCGCGGGCCTTCTGCCGCTCGTCCTCGGCATCAAGAGCTGGTGGTATCCGCCCGGAATAATGTTCGGCACGTTTCTGCTCGCGATCCTTTCAGTGCCGTGGAAAAGCGCGGCGGCCTCCGCGCCGGTTGCGGCGTTCCCGCCGTCCCTATTATCGATGCTCGACGATGCTCTCGAAGAGCCGCCGACGAGCCGCTACTGGATCGCCGCGCTGATGGTCTTTGTTGCAGCCGCGGTTACAGTCGTGAAGCTCACGGGGCTGCGTTTCGTGCTGTTTCCCCCGCTAGTGGTGATCGGTTTTGAGATGCTCGGTCATCCGCACATCTGTCCGTGGGCAAAACGCCCGTTATGGCTGCCGATCGCGTGCTTTCTCACGGCGGCAGGCGGATGGGTCTTCTGGGCGATGCTCGGCGCGGGGCCGGTCGCCGCCGCCTTGAGCATAGGATGGGGGATACTAATGCTCCGCGTGTTCGATTTGCATGTGCCGCCGGCGCTCGCGGTCGCGCTGCTGCCACAAGTGATGGACTCGCCGACGATCGCGTACCCGGTCTCGGTCGCGATCGGTACGCTTTTGATGACCTTTTGGTTCCTGCTGTATCAGCGTCTTGAGCTTCGGCTATCTACTTCATCGCGGAGAATTCAGTCGGCGTAAGGATCTTGTTGGTCTGCGTGACGATCACCTGGCGCAGCTCAGCGCCGATTTCCGCGCGGCGCGGATCGCTGGTCCACGATTTCCACGCGCGCGTGCGTTCGTTGAGATCGGCGTAGGCCCAGAGATGGACGACTTCATTGAGCGGACCGATCTCGGTGTACCAGAAGCCGACCGGCTTGAGACCATGCTCCGCGAGGATCGGCAGCAGCCGATTCTTCGCGAGATCGAGGTAGCGCGGCACGCCGCCGACAACGAGTTGATAAGTGCGAAGCTCGTATATCATCCTGTGCTCCCGGCCGTTCTGCGCAGTGTCTCAGAGTGAGAAGCGCGCACGATCGAAACCGTTGATCACCTCGGGGCGGCGGTAAAGCTCGACCGCGATACTCACCTCGATCAGCGACAACGCCATCTGGAAGAGTCGCTCGGTATCCTCGGGCATCCGGTCGACGGGGAATTGTTTCAGGTGCTCGATAATCGCCGGCAAGCGCGCCATCATGGCGTCATAGAAGACTTGCAGCTCCTCGATGTTCCCGGTTTCGCGCGCTGTCAGGCGCTCTTTTTCCGTCGGCAGCGCCCAGCCGACGAACGGCTCAAGATCGGCGAACCCTTTCGGCAGCTTCGGCTGAGAACCAGCAATTCCTTCGTGCTGCACGGCCATCGAAAATCATGCTCCTCTTGCCAGGCTGACGTGATCCTCCACGATCTTGTGAAAGTGGCGGATCTGAATTTCTTCGTCCTGAAAAAACAACTGGGTCTTCGCGCGCGATTTGAGTCCCGTATGGACGGTCTCGTGCGCGACCGCATCCTCGTCGAATACCAGCCGGTTGCGCGTGGTCGAGAATTCATCGGCCAGAGCCTCGGCGGCGGTGCGAGCCGGCGCAGTGTAAAACCGAATCTCCCAGATAGTGCGATCGACCGCTAGCGGCCAGAAGTTATAGGTCAGGCAGACATCGTCGGTCGGACCGCGGAAGAAGATAAGCACAAAATTCGGAAAGATCAGGTAAAAATCAAATTGGCCGCCTGCCACCGGCAACCGGCATCGGGTAGCATTCGACCGCTGCAACTCCATCATCGCGGTTTCGAGCGGCGTCGGCTTGTGCCCGGGATTCATCTCGCATGAGTAGAGGCTGTGCCGATTGAAAAACGTGACGTCCAGCACGCGGACCATCCCTTTGTCATTCGCAAGGAAGAGGTCGGGCATGATATAGCGATGCTGGAACGGCAGATGATAGACCTCGTTCTGCGCGTCAAGGCCGATCTTCCAGTTGGCTTTCTCGTCGATCTTGTAGATTCGCGCGAGTTTCAGCTTGTCGAAATCGCCGCCCTTTAGTTGCTGGTCAAGTCCGTCGAGATACTGGGTCAAGTTTTCGCGCGGGCTCGGATCGAGGTTGACGAAAACGAAGCCGTTGAAGACCTCGGTCGCCACCGGCGTGAGCCCGAGTTGGCTCTTGTCGAGATCGAAGAAGTTCGCCTCATCGGGAACCCACTTTAGCTGGCCGGCCGAGTCATAACCCCAGCTATGAAAGTTACAGGTGAGATAGCCGCGACACTTGCCCTTCTCGTCCCAGGCCAGAGTGTTGCCCCGATGCGAGCAGACATTATGGAACCCGCGCACCACGCCATCCTGTCCGCGCATCACGAGGATGGAGGCGTTCGCGACGGTGATTTCCCGAACGAAATAGTCGCCGCGCTCCGGGATTTCGCAGACATTTCCGACGTTGAGCCAGGTGCGCCGGAAAATTCGTTCGCGTTCGAGCTCGAAATATTCAGGCGAGATGCACGGCTCGGCGGCCACAGGGCCGGTTCCCAGTTCCGGATACTTCTCAACCCATCGCCGCTCTTTCATTATGGTTTTCATCGAGAATTTCCTGCACTCGCGCTACGCGGGATAACACTTAAAAACTCCAGCTGTCAAATTCGGGGCCAGCCGGATCTTCAACCGGCATTACCGATGCCAGCCGGCTCGCCCGTCGCACTCGGAGCATGATAGTTTTATAAGTAGGCGGCAGGTTTTAAATGTTAGCGACATTTATCTTTAAGATTCATAATATGCCGAAATTTCCTTTTTGTATCACTTGCACTCAAATTGGATTCTCAATGTAGATCGGTATGGGGGTCTTGGAGCAAAGACCGTTTTTGAAGGGACTCGATCAAGGTGGAAGAACGAAAACCCGATGCCCCCATTACAGCGGATGCGAACGAGCGGCCGGTTCGCCCTGCATCACGCTATACTTCGACTGCTCTCGCATCGACCGGCGGTCCGCGTCACTTCCATCTATTGTGGGATCATGAGCTCGAGGAGTTGCGGCCGATTCTCAAGCTGGTCAGCGATCATCTGGATGAAATCGTAACTCACTGGTACCAGCTCTACGCGCTGCATTTCGGCGATCAACGGACGCTGGCGGAGCGCGAGTTTCACGAGATTTTCTACACCAATTTAAAGCGCAACACGAACGACCTGCTGGAGGGCGACATGGATCGCTACGCCCTCAACACCATCCGCACCGGCGAGCTGCTGTGCGAGCGGCACGTGCCGTTCTCGGAGGTGATCGCCTCGCTGCATCTGTACGAGGAGAGCGCGCACACGGTGTTTCCGCCAGCGCTGCCGGTCGAGATCTACACCACCTTCGACAAGCTGAGCCACGTGCGGATGATCCTGCTGGCGGATGCCTACTTTCGCTCGGCGGCGGCGATCTCGGGCGCGCGCATCGAATCGCTGGAGCGCGAGGCGCGCCGGCTGCCGCGCGAGGCGCGGCGGAGCTATCACGGGCTGGTCGGCTCCAGTGCGCCGATGCGCCGGCTGTACGAGCGCATCGAGGCGGCCGCGGCCACCCGCGGCACGGTGCTGATCGTCGGCGAGAGCGGCACCGGCAAGGAGCTGGTGGCGCGCGCGATCTGCGAGGCGGGTCCGCAGGCGGGCGCGCCGTTCGTGGCGCTCAACTGCGCGGCGATTCCCAAGGACCTGATCGAAAGCGAGCTGTTCGGCTACAAGCGCGGGGCCTTCAGCGGCGCCAACGCCGATTACCTGGGGCTGTTCCGGGCCGCCGAGGGCGGCACGCTGTTCCTCGATGAAGTGACCGAGATGAGCGCCGAGACCCAGAGCAAGCTGTTGCGCGCGGTGCAGGAGCGCACCGTGCGGCCGGTCGGCTCGACCCGCGAAATCGCGGTCGACGTGCGCTTGATTGCCTCCACCAATCGCGACCCGGAGCAGGCGGTGCGCGACGGCCGACTGCGCCCCGACCTCTACTACCGCCTGCAGGCGAGCGTGATGCACGTGCCGCCGCTGCGCGAACGCCTCGACGACCTCCCGGCGCTGGTCGAGCACTTCATCGCCTTCATGAACGAGAAGCTGCGGCCGCAGGTGGTGGTCCATGGCATCGAGCCGCAGGCGCTCGACGCGATGCGCGCCTATGCATGGCCGGGCAACGTGCGCGAGCTTTCCAACGCCATCGAAGGCGCCTTTACCTTCGGCCGTTCGCCGCTGATTCGGCTGGCGGACCTGCCGCCCGCCCTGGTCGCAGCCGGCGGCGCATCCGCCAGCCGCCCGCTCGCGGCGCCGCTCCCGCAGCCTGAGATGCTCGTCGGCTCGTTCGCCGACACCGAACGCGACCTGATTCGCCGCGCGCTGGCAAGCACCGGCGGCAACAAGGTCGCCGCCGCACGCCTGCTCCGCATCTCGCGCAAAAAGCTCTACGCCAAAATCGCCAAGTAC
>Ga0070737_10000437_pt1 | contig 89413 bp, 71 predicted proteins | sample Coa_R1_10_FD_66438 | JGI IMG/M metagenome (GOLD analysis project Ga0070737, IMG submission 66438) | Surface soil microbial communities from Centralia Pennsylvania, which are recovering from an underground coalmine fire - Coalmine... | ecosystem: Environmental > Terrestrial > Soil > Unclassified...
GGGCGAGCGCAGCAGCCGGCCGGCGGGCGAGCGCAGCAGCCGGCCGGCGGGCGAGCGCAGCAGCCGGCCGGCGGGCGAGCGCAGCAGCCGGCCGGCGGGCGAGCGCAGCAGCCGGCCGGCACTTGAGCGCAGCGGCCGGCCGGCGGGCGAGCCGCCGACTCGGACACGGCCCCGCCACCGCAACCGCTCAGACTCCCGACAGGTCGCCGAACGCGGCCCGCACCGGAGCGGGCGGCTCGTCGTACCAGCGCGCGCCCAGCCCGAGGCGCCTGCGCACAGCGCCCAGCCGCCACCGCGCGCGCCGCGCCAGATGGCGCGGGCGGTCCTCGCCGGACACCGCCCCGTACTCGCGGCGCGCCGCCCGCAGACTGGCGGAGACCAGCTCAACCTCGTGCGCCGACAGATCGCCGCCGGCCAGCAGCTTCTCGAGCGTCCGGATCCCGTTGGCCGCCATCCGCGGGTAGTCGCTCGTCATCTGGCGCTCGTGCTCGCGCCTGAGCGCAAGCGGTCCGGGAGCCTCCACCCCCCGGTGCCCGGCGACCGTCAGCCTCAGCCACATGTCCCAGTCCTCGGCCGAGGTGAGCGTCTCGTCGAACAGCCCCACCGACAGGATCACATCCCGTCGCACCGCGACCGGGACGATGATGAAGTTGCGCTGGCACAGCTCGCGGAACAGGCCGCGCGCGGTGCTGGGAGCCGGCCGCGGCGGGTGCTGGTAGTGCGCGGTGGTCTGCCGCCTCACCCTGCGGGTGCGATCGTCGAACGTCCAGGCGTCGGTGTAGACGAACGCCGCGTCTGGTGCTTGATCCAGCGCCCGCTGCACCGAGGCCAGGTAGCCGGGCAGCACCAGATCGTCGCTGTCCAAAAAGCACACCAGCTCGCCGCGCGCCAGGCGCACGCCCTGGTTTCGCGCCGCGGGCAGGCCGCGGTTGGGCTGGCGGTGCAGGCGCACGCGCGGGTCTTCGATCCCGCCCACCACGCGCGCGGTGTCGTCGGTGGAGCCGTCGTCCACGACGATCACCTCAAGCTCGGCGGCGCCGCGCTGGCCCAGCGCCGATCGCACGCTCGAGGCAACCGTGCGCTGCGCGTTGTGGGCGGGGATCACGAAGCTGTGACGCGGCCGCCCGCCGCCCGCTCCGGCGCCGCGGCCGGTCCGCTGAACCGTCACGGCCGCAGGCTATCGTGTCCGCGACTTGCCTTCGGACACACCGAGCAGCGCGGCGGGCGCGCAGCAGGCCGGGCATTCGCTCAGGCGCCGCACCGTCCGCGGGGTGCGCCTGGCGGCGGCCGGCTACGCGCTGTCGCAGGCGGGCAACCTGATCGCCTACCTGGTGCTGGTTCGCCTGCTGACGCCCCGCGCCTTCGGGCTCTACGCCGCCGGCTCGGTGATCACCGGCGTGGGCGGGCTGTTCGCCGAGTCCGGCATGCTGGCGGCGCTGATCAAGCGCGAGGATCGCCTGGAGGAGGCGGCCTCGACCGCGTTTGCGTCCCTGTCTGTCACCGGGACGGGGCTGGCGCTGGCCTCGCTGGCGGCCTCGCCGCTGGTGGCGCTCGCGTTCCACAACCCCACCGCGGGCGAGGTCGCGGCCGCGCTCTCCGGCTGGCTTTTGGTCCGCGCGCTGACGATCGTGCCCGACGCGCTGCTGCAGCGCCGGCTCTCGTTCGCGCGCCGGGTCGTGGTCGATCCGCTGGGGGTGCTGGCCTATGCGGCCGCGGCCATTCCGCTGGCCGCCGGCGGCGCCGGGGTGTGGGCGATGGTGGCGGGCGCTTACGCGTCGATCCTGGTCGAGGCCGCGTTCTCATGGGTGGCCGCCGGGTGGCGCCCGCGGCGCTCTGAGATGTCGGTCTCGCTGTGGCGCGAGCTGGCGGCCTTCGCGCGGCCGCTGGTGGCCGGCGAGGTGCTGCGGCGGCTGACCGGGATCGTCGACACGATCGCCCTGGGACGCGCGCGCGGCCCATCGACGCTGGGGCAGTACCGCAACGGGCTGATGCTCGCCCAGCAGCCCGGGGGCGCGTTCGGCGCGGTGGCCGCGTACGTCGTGCTGCCCGCGTTCGCGCGCATCTCCGGCGACGCGCGGCGGCTGGACGCGGCCGCTCGCGAGGCCTACCGGATCGCCTACGCGGCGATCGTGCCGGTGGCGGTCGCCTGCGTGCCGCTGGGGGTCCCTGTCGCGGTGACGGTGCTCGGCTCCCGCTGGCGGCCGGCGGGGCACGTGATCGCGGGCTTGTGCGGCTTCGTGCTGGGCGGGGTGCTGCTGTCGATCGGAGGCGAGCTGATGAAGGCTGCGGCCGCGCTGCGACTCACGCTGGTGGTGCAGGGGATGTGGTTTGCGCTGACCGCCGCCGGGGTGACGGTCGCGGCGTTCGCCGCCGGCGCGGTCGGGGTGGCGGTCGCGGTCTCGGCCGGCGCCTGCCTGACCGCCGCCTACGCCACCGCGATGCTCGGCCGCGCCCTGGGAGCGGGCGCGGGCGCGCTGTTCGGCGGCCTGTGGGCGCCGCTTGCAGCGTCGGGCGCGATGCTCGCCGCGCTGCTCCCCTTCGCATCCGCGGTCGGCCTGCCCCGCCACGGCGAGGCGGTCAGGGTGCTGCTGCTGGCCTGCGAGATCGTCCTGGGCGCCTCGGTGTACGGGGCGCTGCTGCTCGCCTTGGACCGCCGCCTGCGCGCGCTCGCCGCCCGCGGCGCGCGCTCACGCCTGCGCGGCCGCCGGCGGGCGGGCGCCTGAGGGCGCTCGCCGCGCGACGCCCAGCAGCGCCGGCCCCATCGCCAAGAGCAGGTACAGCTGCTTGCTGTACTCCTCGCTGAGGAAGAACGAGGCGGCCAGGAAGCCCACCGTCCCGCAGATCACCCCGTAGCTGATCAGCTCAAGCTCCTCGTCGCCGCGCTCTCGCAGCTTGCTCGCGGCCAGCCACGCGCAGCGCAGCGACAGCGCGATGATCGACAGGAACACGAGCGCGCCGGGGACGCCCTCCTCGGCCAGCACCTCCAGGTAGGTGTTGTGCGCGACCGTCGGCGTGTCCAGGAAGTAGGCGGTGTAGCCGGAGGCCGTGTGGTCGATCAGCCCGGGGCGCAGGACGTAGCGCGCGCCGGCGGTGGAGAAGTTGCCCGCGCCCACCCCCAAGATCGGGTTGGCGCGCACCTCCCGCCAGCCGACGCGCCAGATCGTCGTGCGCCCGCTGCCACCGCCGGCGGTGCTCGTCAGCCGCTGGCGCGCCGACGCCGGCGCGAAGGCGAGGAAGTAGGCCGCGCCGACCACGACGACGACCGCGCCCGCGAACGCGAGCCGGCCGCGCCAGCGGCCGGCGATCGAGACGGCGACCAGCAGCGAGACCGCGAGCGCCACGAGCCCGCCGCGTGAGACGCTCAGCAGGATGCCGAGCATGCACAGCGCCGCGGCGGCGGCCGCCGCCAGCCGCGCCAGGCCAGGCAGCGTCCTGGCCGTCGCGAGCGCGAGGCTGAGCGAGAAGCCGGTCACCAGCACGGCGGCCAGGTAGTTGGGGTCGCCGAACTGGCCGGCGAGCCGCGACACCCCGCCCGCCGACTGCGGATGCACGATCGCGTCGGTGACCGCGACCGCGGAGCCCAGCACGAAGAACACCGCCAGCAGCCGCACATCCCGCCGGTCGCGCGCGGCCGCGAACACGATCAAGAACACCAGGAAGTTGGGCGCGTATCGCTCCAGCGAGTAGAGCACGTCGCCGGTGCTGGTCGCCCAGATCAGGCCCAGCACGCACCAGGCCAGGTAGGCGGCCACGAGCGCCGTCAGCCTGCGGTTGCAGGACAGGAAGTTGGGCGTGGCGCCCGGCTGGGCGAGCAGGCGGCCGAGCGCGACCAGCACGACCACCGCGCCGATCCCCTTCTGAGCGGTGCCCGACAGCCCGATGAACGTGCTGACCGTGAACAGGCCGACGCCGACCGTGAAGCGCAGCAGCACGATCGGCACGAACGCCAGCACCGCGACCGCCGCCAGCGCCTCGGAGGGCGAGCGCCCCGCGAGCACGCCGATCCCAGCGGCCGCCGCGCAGGTGAGCGCCCCGGCCGCTGCGCGGCGCGCGCGCGCCCGGCGCTGCGCCGGCGTCGCGGACGCGGCGGGCGCCAGCGCGGCCATCTCAGATCGAGGCGTCCGGCTTTGCCTCCATCGCCGCGCCCGGCAGCGCCCGCACCGGGTCGTCGCGGCCGCGCGCGCCGGCGCCCGACCCGTCGCTGGCAAGCAGCTCGGCGTCGGCCAGCTCCGCGCCGACGCCCGCCGACGGCGACCCGGGCGCACGCCGCTGGTAGGTGTAGGCGTCGGACTCGCCGGGCGCCGGCGAGCCGATCAGCGCGATCCCGGTCGGGTGGATGTGCGCCTCGGCCAGCATCGTCCCAAGCGCCGACAGGCGCCGCAGGTCCGTCTGCCCCAGGTGCGCGACGATCAGAACGGAGTCGACGTGACGGGCGAGCTCGAGCGCGTCGATCACCGCCAGCAGGGGCGGCGAGTCAACGATCACGAAGTCGGCCAGGGCAGCGGCTTCGGCGAGCATCGAGCCGACGGTGGGCAAGAACAGCGCGTCGCCGGAGGCGCCGGGGGAGCGGATCCCCTCGGCCAGCAGGAAGCGCACCCCGGGAAAGCGCTTGCTGGAGACCAGCGCCTGCGAGAGCGACACCTGGCCGGTGAGCACCGCGGTCACGTCGTAGACGGCGACCAGGTCGAGCGTGCGGCCGAGCGCCGGACGCCTCAGGTCGCCCTCGATGAGGATCACGTCCGAGCCCGCGGCGGCCAGCGACGAGGCCAGATTCAGCGCGGTGGTGGTCTTGCCCTCGCCGGACGCGGCGCTTGTGACCAGGAACGAGCGCGGGACCGGCTGGCCGGGCGAGCGCGAGGCGAGCGCCATCGCCCGCAGCGTGCGAAACGCCTCAAGGGCCCGGAAGCTGAGCGACTCCGGCGGCCGCGGCGAGCGCGCGACCGACGAGCTCGGCGGACGCTCGTCGGGGACCCGCGCGAGGATCGGCAGCCGGAACAGCTCCCTGAGCTGCTCCTCGCGCCTCAGCGTCACGTCGAGCGCGTCGAGCGCGAGCACGCCGAGGATGCCGAGCACCAGCCCGACGACCAGGCCGGCGGCCAGGCTGAGCGTCGCCCGCGGCGAGGTGCGACCGGCCGGCGGCGTCGCCAGCGCGTTGATGCTCATGTCAGGCAGCGAGCCGGCGCGCAGGGCCTGCAGCTCGGCGATCAGCGTCGAGGTGGAGAAGGCGCTCGAGGTGGCGGCTCCCGTCCGGGCGCTCGCCCCGTCGGCCCGCAGGCCGGCGATCTGCTGGTCGATCGAGGCCCGCACCTGCGCGGTGCGCACGGCGATCGCGTCCCGCGCGAAGGCGTTGGCGAGCTGGGCCGCGGCGCCCGGGCTGCTGGCCGACGCGGTGACCGCGAGCACGCTGCTGTCGGATATCGGCTGCACGCTGATGTCGCCGAGGATCCGCTGCGGGCTCTCGCGCAGCCCCAGGGTTCGCCGCACCGCGCGCGCGATGGTCAGCGAGTCGACCACCGTCGCCGCGGTCTGGATGTCGCGCGTCGGGTCCGCCGAGGCGTAGATCAGCCCGGCGATGTTCGGCGGCACCGAGGAGCCGGCGGCCACCGGGGCGACGAGCAGCGTGCTCGTCGCCTGATAGACGGGCGTGGCGAGCTTGACGTAGGCGGCCGCGGCGGCGACCGCGAGCACGACCGCGACGACGATCAGCCACAGGCGGTGGCGCAGGGCGGCCAGGTGCCTGCGCAGCTGGCTCTGGTCGCTCTCGGACCCAAGCCAGGATGCCTGCGCGGCGGCAGACGGCGCGCTTGAGGGACTGGTGTCGCTTGACATCGTGGCTGGACGCGCGGGCTGTTGTTGTTCGGCCGCACCGCCTGGCGACCAGAGTTCGACTTCTGCCATGGTATCCCCTCCTATCGGCCGATTCCGGCCGATCCTCAGCGCCGCGGGCCTGACGCTCGGCGGACCGTCCACCGCTCGCCGGCCAAAAACGCCGCGGTGCGGGCCGCCTCGGACTCGAGCGTGTGCGCGCGCACAAGCCGCGCGCCCGCCTCTGCCAGCTCGCCGCGCAGCGCCGGGTCCGACGCCAGGCGCACGAGCGCGTCCGCCGCCGCGCGCGCATCGCAGGGCGCGATCAGCAGCGCGGCGTCGCCGCAGGCGGCGCGCACGCCGCCGACGTCGGTGGCGACCACCGGCAGCCGGGCCGCGAACGCCTCGAACAGCACCTGCGGCACCCCCTCGGTGAGCGACACGTGCAGCAGCGCGTGGCTTGAGCGGTACAGCTCGCGAAGCCCGCGATCGTTACCGACGTAGCCGAGCAGCCGTGCCCTGCCGGCCACCCCCAGGCGTGCCAGCCGCTCGCGCAGCGGCCCCGCCAGCGGCCCCTCGCCGCAGACGACCAGCCGCCAGCGCTCGTCCCGGCGCACAAGCTCGGCGAGCACGTCGGCGAGCAGCAGCGGGTTCTTCTCCGCCTCTAGCCGCCCGACGCTCAGCAGCCGCAGCTCGTCGGACTCCCAGTCGCGCGCCGGGTGCGCGGCGGGCAGGATGTCGCGCTGGCGAACGAGCGAGACCGACAGCTCGAGCCTTCGCGCGCGGGGATAGGCGGCCGCCAGCTGTGGGCCGACCGCGACGATCGCGCTGCGGGCCGCGATCACCCGCCACGCCGCCTCCAGCAGGTCCGCCGCCGGCCACATCCACCTCGAGCGAGGGTGGCGGGCGCGCACGTAGCGGGGGAAGTCCTGGCGTGAGCCGAGCGTGACGCGGCGCCCGCGCAGGCGCGCGAGCGCGCAGAACAGGATCGCGATCGGGTGCGGGCCCAGCACCCAGACGCCATCGACCTCTGAGAGCACTCCCCAGAAGCGGCGCGTGCAGGGCACCGCCGCGCGCAGCACCGAGAGCGGCCGCGTGAGCTCGAAGTACGGCAGCTCCTCAAAGCCGACTCCATCCAGCCGGTAGCGGCCCTCCTGCGAGCTGGGGTCGAGCTTGCCGACGACGACCACGTGCTCCAGGTGCTCGGCCACGGCCAGAACGAACAGCGAGAACGCACGCGGCGCGAACACCGCCCCGTCCTCGCGACGGTAGCCGTAGTCGGTGAACACGGCGATCCTGGCCACGTCCTCAGCGCCCGCGCCGGAGGGCCGCCGACACGAGCGCCATCCGGATCGCCGAGGCGGGCACGCCGTCGCGGGCGCATCCGCGCAGAAAGCCCGCACCGTAGCTGAGGTGCATCACGGCCCACACGGCGGGCAGGGGCGCGTCCGCCACGCCGCCCTCGATCGCGGCCGCGGCCGCCGCGGCGGTGAGCGCGCCCGCGTAGACGGCGGCGGCGGCGCGCGCGAGCGCGCGTGCGCGGCCGGGCGCCCCGACAGCCGCCAGGGCCGTGAGCGTCACGGCCACCGGCAGAAGCTGCGAGGGACGCAGCGTCTGCGGATGGCGCCGCGCGGTCTTGACGCGGAACGTGCCGTAGGTCGCGTACTGGCGGGCGAGCGCGCGCAGGGTGCTGCGCGGCACGTACTGGGCGGCCATCTCCGGGATGCAGATGATCCGTCCGCCGGCCTGCCGGATCCTCGCCGCAAGCTCCATGTCCTGGTCGTTGACCCACTCCTCGTCCCAGCCGCCGTGGCGCTCGAGCGTCTCGCGCCGCCAGACGCCCACGAAGCCGGAGTCGACCTCGTGCTCGTGCGCCAGGCGCTCGCGGAAGCGCGCGCCGCCGCGCCCCAGGGGCGCCTGGAGCGCGCGCGCCACAAGCCGCGAGCCGCGGTCCCGGCCGACGGGCAGCTGCGGGCCGCTGACCCACTCCACGTCGCCGCGCCGCAGCCGCTTGATGCCGGCGGCCAGGTACCCCGGCGGGTAGATGGTGTGAGCGTCCATGCGCGCGATGAACTCCCCGCGCGCGGCGCGCAGGCCGATGTTGAGCGCGTGCGGCGTGCGCCGGGCGGGGTTGGCCAGCACCCGCACCCTCGGGTCGGCTGCCTCCAGCTCGCGCAGGATCTCGACCGAGCCGTCCGTGGACCCCCCGTCGATGAACAGGAACTCGGCGGTGCCGTCAAGCTGCTGGGCGAGCATCGCCCGCGCCGCCTCCGGCAGGATCGCGGCCTCGTCGAGGACCGGGATCAGCACCGACACGTCGAGCCGCTCGGCCATCGCGCTAGCGGACCGGCTGGCGTCCCGGGCTGGTGGCAGCGCCCTCGGCCAGCACGAGACGGTCGAACGCCACCGGGTCGATCCGCAGGCCGGCCCGGATCTGCTGGCGCGCCAGCGCGATCACCGGGTCGCGAACGTCCAGCCGAGCGGCCGCGGCGATCTGGGCAAGCGCCGCGGCGCGCTCGCCCTGGCGCGAGTCGATCAGCGCCAGCTCCAGGCGCGGATACCAGTCATCCTCGATCGCCAGCGAGCGCTCGAACGCCGCGCGGGAGCGCCGCAGGTCCCCGAGGTACAGCGCGATCGTCCCCTCGCTGGTGTAGGGATCGGCGCTGAGCGGGTCAAGCTCGCCGGCCAGGCGCAGGTCGCGGTAGGCCTGGCCCGGCGCCAGGCGGAAGATCGCAAACGCGCGGTCCACGAGCGACACCGACAGGTATGAGCCGCCGAGCGCCACAAGCAGCGCAAGGCCGGCGACGGCGGCCGTGGCAGCGCCCGCGCGCCGGCGCATCGCCGGCCCCGGCCAGCCCCAGCGCCCGCGCTCAGGCGCGCGCGTGGCCGCGCGCCGCGCCGGCGGCGCGGCCGGGTGCGCCACCGCCGGCGCGGCCGGGTGCGCCACCGGCGGCGCGGCCGGGTGCGCCAGCGACAGCGCGGCGAGCGGCAGCCCGATCGCGGGCGCGGCCAGCGCGGGGAACTCGTCCACCCAGTCGACCAGGCTGTGCACCAGGAAGTAGCTTGAGACGGCCAGCGCGATCAGCGCGCCTGCGGCGACCTGCGAATCGCGCCGGCGGGCGGCGCGCACGAGCGCGAACGCCAGCACGGCAAGCAGCGACAGGAACAGCAGCTCGCCGACGGCACCGGTCTCCGCCAGCACGCGCAGCGGCAGGTCGTGAACGTACTGCGAATGCTTGAGGAACCTCCTCATCGCGTCGTAGCGGCGCCCGAAGGAGCCGGCGCCGATCCCGACCAGCGGCGAGCTGGCGAACAGGCGCAGCGCGACGCGCCAGTAGTCGAAGCGCTCCTCGGGGCTGGTCGACAGCAGCCGGTTGGTGCCGGTCGACGCGTCGCTGGTGCCCTGGCGGACGATCGTGTGCACGAGCGCCACCAGCCGCGGCTCGGCGAGCGCGAGCGCGACGCCGAGCGCGGCGAGCAGGGCCGCCGCGCCGACCGCGCGTGGCCCGCGCGATCGCGCCGCGCGCGCCGCGGTCGCTCGCAGCCGGCCGATGCCATCCCGGTGCCGGCCCGCCCACGCCCGCGCGATCGCCGCCTCGGCGCCGACCAGCAGCGCCCCGGCGGCAAGCGCGGCCGCGCAGCCGAGCGCGATCGCGATCGCCGCGTGGCGCAGCACCGGCGTCGCGTCCGCGCCGGCCGAGGCGGCGTTGTCGACCGCCACCGACCGCGACGCGGTCGCCGCGATCGCGCCGGCGACGACCAGCATCCCCGCCAGCAGACGAGCGCGGTCGCGGGAGATCGCCAGCACCACCACCGCGACGACCGCCATCCCGAGCACCGCCGCGCGGCTTGAGGGCAGGAGCGCGAACTCCCCCAACAACGCGGCGACGCCGAGGCCGGCGACGCGCGCCCACGCCCGAGCCTCGCGCAGCCGCCAGACCATGAGCGCCGGCCAGAGCGCCATCGCGGCGATCGCGCCGGTCGCGTTGGAGTAGCTCATCGGCGCCGCGAACCTGCCGTCCACGAAGAACGCGGTGAGATCGGCCGCCGAGGCGGCGCGCGCCAGCTGCACCGCGCAGATCGCGCACACGCCGGCCGACCAGCAGCCCGCCGCGACCAGCAGGGCGCGCGGGGTCAGCTCCACGAGCGTCAGCACCCAGGCCACGAGCGCGTACAGCGCAAGCTCGTTGGCGGCCTGCAGGGCGCCGCCGGGCGACCCGGCCCACAGGATCGACGCGTACTGGAGCGCCACCAGGGCCCACAGCAGCCCAAGGGCCGTCCGCGCCGGTCCGGGCCGGGGCACGAGCGCACGCCGCCAGATCGCGATCGCGGCGCCGCCGGCCAGCGTCGCCAGCGCGCTCGGATACCAGGTCTCGGGCCAGTAGCCGCCGCTGGCCGCAACCCACACAAGCCACAGGGCGACCAGCGCCAGCGCCGGGGCGGCCGCGCGCAGCTGCGGCCCGATCGGCGCCGCGCCGCGGTCCGGGGCCGGCGGCCGGACCGGCCGCGCGGCGAGCTGGGCGACTGGTACGTTCACGGTGTGAGCCAATGGAGCGTCCCTCTGGCCGACGTTCGGATCGCGCCCGAGGATCTGAAGGCTGTCATGGACGTGTATCGGTCGGGCTGGCTGAGCATGGGTCCGCGCACCGAGCAGCTGGAGGCGCGCCTGGCAGCATATGTGGGCGCCCGGCACGCGATCGCGACCTCCAGCGGGACGGCCGCGCTGCATCTGATGTGCGCCGCCGCCGGCCTGGGGCCCGGCGACGAGGTGATCATGCCGTCGATGACCTTCGTGGCGACCGCGAACGCGGTCTCCTACACCGGCGCGCGGCCGGTGTTCGCGGAGATCGCCTCGCTGCAGGAGCCGTGGCTGTCGGCGTCGGCCGCGCGGGCGGCGCTGACGTCGCGCACGCGCGCGGTCCTGGCGATGAGCTACGGCGGCCACTGCGGCGAGATCGCCGCGCTGCAGCGGCTGTGCCGCGAGCGCGGGCTGCTTTTGCTCGAGGACGCCGCGCACGGTCTGGGCTCGCGACTTGACGGCCGCCATCTGGGGACCTTCGGCGCGATGGGTGCCTACAGCTTCTTTGCCAACAAGAACCTCGCGGTCGGCGAGGGGGGCGCGCTGGTCACAGACGATGAGCAGCTGGCGCAGCGCGCCCGCCTGCTTCGCTCGCACGGCATGACGAGCCTCACCTGGGACCGCCACCGAGGCCACGCTTCCGACTACGACGTCGTCGCGCTCGGCTACAACTACCGCATCGACGAGCCCCGGGCCGCGCTCGCCTGCGCTCGCCTGGGGCGGCTGGACGAGGAGAACTCGCGCCGCGCGCGGCTGGATGCCCGCTACCGGCGGCTGCTGGAGGGCGAGCCGCTGAGCTGCGCGCTTGCGCCGATCCCGGGCCTGCGCTCCGCCCACCACCTGTTCTGCGTCGTGCTGGACGAGACGCTTCACCGCGACCGCGTGCGCGGGTCGCTCGCGGCGGCCGGCGTGCAGTCAAGCGTCCACTACCCGCCGGTGCACCGCTTCGCCGTGCACCGCGCCGGCGCCAGCCTCAAGCTCACCGAGGCCTACGCGCGGCGGACGCTCACGCTGCCGATGTTCGCGCACATGACCGAAGCCCAGCAGGACGCGGTGGTCGCTGCGCTCAGGTCCGCCGTGCGCGCGGCGAAGCCCACGACACGCGCCGGCGCGCCGTCCTGAGACGGCCCGCCGCCCCGCCGTCGGGGGATCAGGGCTGTGAGCGCGTGCGCGCCCGCAGCAGCAGCCCGGCGCCGCCGAGCGCCACCGCGACGATCGCCAGCAGCCCCACGTTCAGGCCGGTGAAGGGCAGCGTGGAGCTGGTGCTCGAGCTCTGCGCGCGCGACAGCTGCTGGCTGCCGACGCCCGAGTAGGCGTTCTGCGACGGCGACCCCGACGCGAACGCGGGCGCCGCGCCGATCAGCAGCGCGCAGCAGCAGCAGAGGATGAGGACTGTTCTTCGCACCCCGAACTCCTGTCTTGGACTTCGCTTCGCAGATTCCGTTCTGAGGCTTTAGCGCAGAACGCGCCGTCTACGGCGTTTGCGGGACTGTAGCAGCCGGGGCTGCGGCATGCCAAAAGGCGGGCGAAAAGCTGCACGATCGCACGGTTGCGGCCGCTGGCTGCCGCGGATGTCCGCTTGCTGGTATGGAGCACCGGTTGCTCATGGATGTGCACGCTTGCTCACGCGCCCGCCTGGTTGCTCCTGCGAGCGGCCGTTTGCCCCCTCACCCTCTGGGTAGCTCACGCAACGACGAAAAGCCACTGAAATCCTGCTAATCTGACGGCGTCTCGGAGGCTCGGCCGCAGGGCTGTGGGCGGGAGCTTGGAGCAGGGCACCGAGCCCCAGATGCGGCGGGTCCGGCGATCACGCCGGCTCCGGCATGGAGGCGATTGGACATTTCGGGCATGGGCATGAGGGCATGAGCTGGGCGACTGGGGGCCGGGTCGCTGCGGGCACCCGAACCGGCGACGCGCACGCGGCCGCCGCGCTGCGCCGCGCGGCTCGGCGGGCTCTCGCCAAGCGCGCGCTCGACGTCACGCTGGCGGCCGTGGCGCTGTTGGCGCTCGCCGTCCCGCTGGCGCTGATCGCGCTGGCGATCAAGCTGGACTCCCCCGGGCCGGTGCTCTACCGCGTCCGGCGCGTCGGGCACCGCGGGCGCCCCCTGTGGATGCTGAAGTTCCGAAAGATGCGCCACGACGCGGCCGGCATCCCGCTCACCGCAAACGGCGACCCTCGGCTGACCAGGGTCGGGGCGCTGTTGACCAGGACCAGGCTGGACGAGCTGCCGCAGCTGTGGGACGTGCTGGCCGGCCGGATGAGCATCGTCGGGCCGCGGCCCGAGGCGCCCGAGTTCGTCCAGCGCCACCCCGACGCCTACCGGGAGATCCTGTCGGTGCGCCCGGGGATCACCGGGCTCTCGCAGCTTGCCTTCGCGGCCGAGCGCGAGATCCTGGACCCGGAGGACCTGGTCGGCGACTACGTCGAGCGGATACTGCCCCAGAAGGTGTCCCTGGACCTCCTCTACGTGCGCCACGGCCGCCTTGCGACCGACCTCGCGGTGCTCGGCTGGACCGCGGTGGCGATCCTCGCGCGCCGGCAGGTGGCGGTCAACCGCCGCAGCGGCCGCCTGACGCTGCGGCGGCGCCCGGGCGGAGCCGGCGGGGGCGGCCGGCCGCTGCGCCGGCCCGCTGGAGCAGCGCCGGACGCGGTGTAGCCGGGCGCGGCTGTAGCAGCGGGTGCGCGGGTGGGCGCAGCCGGCGCGCGGGTGGACACGGCGCAGCCGGCGCGCGGGTGGACACGGCGCAGCCGGCGCGCGGGTGGGCGCGGCGCTGAGCGTGGGTCCGCGGGGCGCCCGGCGCGCTCGAACAGCCGTCCAGCGCCCGCGGCGCGCAAAGCCTCACGATTGCCCGCAAACGCGGGCGATAGCGCCACATACGTAGTTATTGCGCTGTTGTGGAGCCGGCATGCGTCCGACCGGGAGCGTGCGCATGTCCGATCCAGCCCTCAGCATCGAGCGCGCCCAGCCGGCGGCACCGGTCACGCGCTCGGGGGCACGGCTGCGCCGGCGCTTCCTCACGCTGGCCGCCAAGCGGGCGCTCGACGTCCTCTTGGCCGCCGCGCTGCTGGCGGCCCTGGTCCCCGTGCTCGCGCTGATCGCGCTGGCGATCAAGCTTGACTCGCGGGGCCCGGTCTTCTTCCGCGTCAGGCGCGTGGGTCGCGGCGGCCGGCCGTTTGGGATGCTGAAGTTCCGCAAGATGCACGACGGAGCCCGCGGCGGCCCGCTGACGGTCCGCAGCGATCCGCGCCTGACGCGCGTGGGGGCGATCCTGGCCAGATCCCGCCTGGACGAGCTGCCGCAGCTGTGGGACGTGCTGACCGGCCGCATGAGCCTGATCGGCCCACGGCCGGAGGACCCGGGGTTCGTGGCCCTGCACCCCGATGCCTACCGCGAGATCCTCTCCGTGCGCCCGGGGATCACGGGCCTGTCGCAGATCGCCTACCGCGAGGAGGCGGCGATCGTCGACGCCGGCCGCCCGGTGGATGACTACGTCGAGCGCATCATGCCCCAGAAGCTGACGATGGACCGCCTGTATGCGCGGCGGGTGTCGCTCACCCTCGATCTGCGGATCGCGTTCTGGACGCTCGTCACGCTGCTGCTCGGGCGGCCCGTGTCGGTCAACCGGGTCACGGGTTCGATGAACATCCGCCGCCGGCCCGCGCAGGCGGCGCCCGGCCCCCCATCCGCGCACAGCGCCCACCACGACGGCCCGGCGGCGCGCAACGGCCGCGCCCGAAGCCTCTGCTAGGGGGCGGGGTCGCCCTCGAGCAGGTCGGCGGCCTGAAGCCCGAACTCGAGCGGTCTTAGGCGCACGGCCTCCATCGCCCGCTCGTACTCCTGCACGGTCCCGATGTCGAACCACTCGGCATCGCTGTGGAAGGCGGCCACCCGCTCTCCTGCCGCAAGCAGCCTGAGCACGAGCTCCGGGAACTGGCAGCGTCCCGCCGGGAGGTGGCGCAGCGCGCGCGGCTCATAGACGTAGATCCCCATGCTGACCTGGTAGTCCAGCGACGGCTTCTCGTGGTAGCCGGTGATCAGGCCATCGCGGTTCTCCACGACGCCCAGGTCGATGTCGACTCGCTTTGAGTGCGTGGCGACCGTGAGCGCGGCCCCCTGGCTGCGGTGGTGCTCAACCAGCCGGCGGTAGTCCAGCGTGGTGAGGATGTCCCCGTTCATCGCGATGAACGTCTCCTCAAGCCCGGGCACCGAGGCCAGCGCACCGGCGGTACCCAGCGGCTCGTCCTCCCAGTGCCAGTCGAGCCGCAGGCCTTCCGGCAGCCGGTCGTGCTGGGAGAAGTACAGCCTGATCAGCTCGCCGAGGTGGCCGAGGCAGACATCGATCGAGGTGACCCCGCAGGCGGCGAGCCGCCTGATGATGTGCTCAAGGATCGGACGGTCGCCGACGGGCACAAGCGGCTTGGGGAGGATCGCCGTGTACGGACGCAGCCTCATGCCGAGCCCTCCGGCGAGGATCACGGCTCTCATATGGCGTATTCATCGGCCCGGTAGCGGTGCGCGTTGAGAGCGATCCAGTCGATCGTCCGCTCAAGCCCCTCGCGCAGCCCCACCCGCGGCTCCCACCCCAGCGCCGCTCGCGCCCGCGCCGGGTCCGACAGCAGCAGCGCCACCTCGCTGGCCGGCGGCCTGAGCCTCGCCGGGTCCAGCACCGGCCGCAGCTCACGGCCCATCAGCTCGCCGACCAGCGACAGCAGCTCGGCGACCGAGCAGGCCGCGCCGGTGCCGAGCTGGATCGTCTCGCCGTCCACGCCGGGCGCCGTCGCGGCGGCCACGAGCGCCGCCGCGGTGTCGCCGACGTAGGTCAGGTCGCGGCGCGGATCCAGCGATCCGAGGTGGATCTCGTCGCAGGCGAGAGCCTGGCTTATGATCGTCGGCACGATCGCGCGCGCGGACTGTCGCGGGCCGTAGGTGTTGAACGGCCTGATCGTCACCACCGGCAGCTCGAATGACCTGTGCCAGCTGTCCATCAGCTTGTCGGCGCCGAGCTTGCTGGCCGCGTACGGCGACTGGGGCTCGAGCGGGTGCGACTCGGTGATCGGCACCGACTGGGCGCTTCCGTACACCTCGCTGGTGGAGGTGTGCACCAGCCGCGCGACGCCGGCGCTCAGGCAGGCCTGCGCCACGTTCAGCGACCCGAGCACGTTGACCTCGAAGAAGTCGCGGGGGTTGACGTACGAGTAGGGGATCGCGATCTGGGCGCCCAGGTGCAGCACGATCTCCGCGCCGCGGATCGCTCTGGACACCGACTCGATGTCCCGCAGCTCGCCGAGGTGCACCTCGACCTCGCCGGCGATCGCCGGATCGATCCAGTCCAGCGTGCCGCGCTGGTTTCGCGAGTTGTAGCGGACCAGCGCCGATACGCGCGCGCCCGAGCGGACCAGCGACTCCACCACGTGTCCGCCGATGAAGCCGCCCGCGCCGGTGACGAGCACGCGACGGCCGGCGATCGGGGAGGGCTCGCTGTCCGAGGAGCCATTCTGCGCGGGCCGGACGTCGTGCGCGGCGCTCATTGCGCGAGCCGCTCGCGGATCAGGCGCGCCACCTCGCCGCCGTCGGCCCGGCCCCTGGTGTGCCGCATCACGTAGCCGACCAGCGGGCCGATCGCCTTGGCGTTGCCGGCCGCGACCTGCGCCGCCGCGTCCGGGTCGGCCTCGATCGCGCGCGCCACGAGCGCCGACAGCTCGCCGTCGGCGCCCAGGGCGCCGAGCCCCTCGCGCTGCACGACGGCGCGCGGATCGCCGCCCTCGCGCGCCATGATGGCGAGCACCTCGCGCGCCGCGTCGCGGCTCACCTCCCTGCGCACGACCATCGACGCCAGCTGCGCCAGCGATCCCGGCGCGACGCGGCAGGCGGCCGGATCGGCGTCTGAGCCGATCCGCTCGACCAGCTGCGGGATCCAGTTGGCCAGCTCGGCCGCGGTGACCTCGCCGGGCGCGGCCGCCAGCGAGCGCTCGAAGTAGGCCGCGTGGTCGGCGCGGAACGCCAGCTCGCGCGCGCGCTCGGGCCGGAGGCCCAGCTCACGCTCGTAGCGCTGGGCGCGGTCCGCGGGCAGCTCGGGGATCGCGGCGCGCGCCGCGCGCAGCATCTCCTCGTCGACCACGAGCGGCACCAGGTCGGGCTCAGGGAAGTAGCGGTAGTCGTGCGCCTCCTCCTTTGAGCGAAGCGGCGTCAGCGTCCCGCCCGCCGGGTCGAAGTGAAGCGTCGCCTGCTCGACCGCGCCGCCGGCCGCCAGCAGCGCCCGCTGGCGCTCGATCTCCGCCGCCACCCCGCGCTCCAGAAAGCGGAACGAGTTCATGTTCTTGAGCTCGGTCTTGGTGCCCAGCGCGTCGGAGCCCGCGGGCCTGACCGACACGTTGGCGTCGCAGCGCAGCGACCCCTCCTCCATGTTGACGTCCGAGACGCCGAGCTGGCGCAGCGTCACGCGCAGCAGCTCAAGCCACTCGCGAGCCTGCTCGGGGGAGCGGATGTCCGGCTCGGTGACGATCTCCACCAGCGGCGTGCCGCACCGGTTGAAGTCCACGATCGAGCGGTCCGAGCCGTGGATGCGGCCGCTGGCGGAGACGTGCACAAGCTTGGCCGCGTCCTCCTCCAGGTGCACGCGGTGGATGCGAACCTCGCCCAGCCGCCCGCCCCGGCAGATCGGCTCGTCGTACTGGGAGATCTGGTAGCCCTTGGGCGAGTCCGGGTAGAAGTAGTTCTTGCGGTGAAACAAGGATCGGGGGGCGATCTGGCAGCCGAGCGCCAGGCCGATCATCGTCGCGAACTGCACCGCGCGGGCGTTGATCACCGGCAGCGCACCGGGCAGTCCCAGGCAGACCGGGCAGGTGTGCGTGTTCGGCGGATCCCCGAACGACAGCTCGCAGCCGCAGAACATCTTCGTCCGGGTGCGCAGCTGCACGTGGATCTCCAGCCCGATGACCGGCTCGTATGCGCTCACGCGCGCGCGCTCCGGCCGTCGAAGCCGATCGCCCGCTCGAGCGCCAGCGCCGCGTCCAGCAGCCGGTTCTCGCAGAACGCGGGCCCGGCCAGCTGAAAGCCGACCGGCAGCCCATCGGACAGCCCGCAGGGGATCGAGATCGCCGGGATGCCGGCCAGCGGCATCGGCACCGTGCAGAAGTCGTTGAGGTACATCGCCAGCGGATCGTCGGTCTTTGAGCCCAGCGGGAAGGCGGTCCACGGGCTGGTCGGCGTCACGACGAAGTCAAACCGCTCAAACGCCGCGCGGAAGTCCTCGCTGATCCGCGTGCGCACGCGCAGCGCCGTGCCGTAGTAGGCGTCGTAGTAGCCGCTGGAGAGCGCGTAGGTTCCGAGCATGATCCGCCGCTTGACCTCGGCGCCGAACCCGGCCGCCCGCGTTTGGCTGTACATCGTCTCAAGGTCCGCGTCGCCGCCGACGCGAAGCCCGTAGCGCACGCCGTCAAACCGGGCCAGGTTGGCGGACGCCTCGGCCGGCGCGATCAGATAGTAGGCCGACAGGGCGTGCGGCGCGTGCGGCAGCCTGCAGGTGTCGACCGCCGCGCCGAGCCCCTCCGCCAGCGCCAGCGTCCGCTCGAAGCAGCGGCGCACGCCCGGCTCGATCCCGGCCCCGTCGGCGGCGCCGGAGAGGAGCTCCTCGGGCACGCCCAGCGAGACGCCCCGCAGGTCCTCGGCTTCGGGCAGACGGATCGGCTCGGGCAGCTCAAGCGACGTGCAGTCAAGCGGGTCGCGCCCCACCATGTGCGACAGCAGCAGCGCGGCGTCGGTCACGTCGCGCGTGAGCGGACCCGCCTGGTCAAGCGAGGAGGCGAACGCGATCATCCCGTAGCGCGAGCAGGCGCCGTAGGTGGGCTTGAGCCCCACCACACCGCACAGCGCGGCGGGCTGGCGGATCGAACCGCCGGTGTCGGTCCCGATCGCCCAGGGCGCGAGGCCGGCCGCCACGGCGGCGGCGCTGCCGCCCGAGGAGCCGCCCGGCACCCTCGTGCGATCCCAGGGGTTGAGCACCGGGCCGAAGGCGCAGTTCTCGTTGGAGGACCCCATCGCGAACTCGTCCTGGTTTGTCTTGCCCAGAAGCGGCGCGCCGGCGGCCGCCAGCCGCCTGACGACCGTCGCCGTGTACGGGGGACGGTAGCCCTCCAGGATGCGCGAGCCGGCCTGGCTCGGCACGCCCTCGGTGCAGAAGAGGTCCTTGACCGCGACGGGAACGCCGCCCAGCGCGGTGCCGGGCATCGGCTCGGGGGCGCGCTCGGCCACCCAGGCGAACGCGTTGAGCGTGTCGGCGGCCGCTCGCGCGCGGTAGGCCTCAAACAGCTCGGTCGGGCCGATCTCACGCGCGCGCAGCGCGCTGGCCGCCTGCGCGGCGGTCAACTCGATCAGGTCGGTCATTCGTCGGCGGTGCCGGGGCTCGGAACCCCGAAGGCGCCCTGCACCGGCTCCGGGGCCGCGGCGAGCACGACCTCGCGCTCAAGCGACGCCACCGGCTCATCAGCGCGCATCACTCCCGCGACGTCGACCACATGGGAGGTCGGCGCCACCCCTTCGAGATCCAGCTCACGCACGCGCTCCACGTGCTCGAGCACCCGCGACAGCTCCGCCGACATGCGCGCAACCTCCTCCTCGGTGAGCCGCAGGCGGGCCAGGCGGGCCACATGGAGGACCTGCGCGCGCTCGAGCATCGCCGGCGCAGTTTAGTTCAGGCGCTGGCGGCCGGCCTGCGCCCGGGTCGTCCGGCGCGAGGGCGCGCGGCGAGCCGCCGCGCCGAGTAGGGCGCCAGCTGCAGAGCCAAGAGCAGCGTCGGGAGCGGGTCGTCGTAGGCCAGCCAGGCGCCCTCGTCGACGCCGCGCAGCGTGCGCAGCCACTCTCGCGGCGACAGCGCGCCCCCGACCAGCAGCCGTGCTGCCGCCGCGAGGTCGCCGCGTTCGTCGATCCACCTGCGCCCGTCGGCGCAGGTCGCGTCCGGCACGCTTCGGCCGGTGAGGTCCAGGTGCAGGGCGCGTACGACATCAAGGCCGTTGGCGGCCGCGAACAGACGGAAGCTGCTCCCAAGCCTGGGGTTGACGTCAAGCAGCTTGTAGCTGCCGTCGCGACGGTCGTACAGGAAGTCCATGTCGACGATTCCGCGGTAGCCGAGCTCGCGCATCAGGCGGTGGGCCGTGCGGGCGACCTGGTCGTTGTAGCGGGCCAGCCCCAGCGTCGCGGGTCCCGCGCCGGACCCGGCCTGGCGCAGCTTTTGACCTGTGAAGTCAAACAGGGCGCGCGCGCCCTCGCCAAAGCAGCCGTTGTACATCCACGCCGAGCCGGGGCTTGAGGGCACGTACTCCTGAAGCATCACCTGTGGGGCCTCGTCGGACTCCATTCGCGCCCAGGCGCGCAGCAGCTGCTCGCGGTCGCGCGCGATCGCGACGCTCGGCGCGAGCGGATCACGCGGGGCGCGCCAGGCCTGCGCCCGCTTGATCACCACCGGGTAGCCGTGGCCAGCGGCCTGCGCGAGCAGCTCGGCCTCCGAGCGCGGGAAGCTGGAGGCGGGCGTGGGCAGCCCCAGGCGGCGGCACAAAAGCCAGAGCTCGCGTTTGCAAGCCAGGCGGCGCTGGATTCCAGACGGCTGGCGCGGCACTCGAAAGCGCGCCAGGAGCGCCTCCTGGTGATCCCCCACGGCGACCGCGGCGGGGTCGTCGATCGCGAGCAGGATCGCCCCATCGAACCTCGACGGCAGCTCGAGCAGCCTTCTCGCCCACCTCCGGTCGTCCGACCTGCCCGGCAGGCGCAGCGCGCCGGCCAGGTAGCGCGACCGGTTCACGGGGTCGCGGGGCCCGAAGCTCACGCAGTAGACGGGCACGCCGACGCGCCCGAGCGTCCGCGCGACCATGAGCGCGCAGTGCTGAAACGGGCCCGGCGAGCGCCGCAGCACGAGCACTGGGACCGATCGGTCGAACATCCCGCCGCGCGAGGGCGCGCCGGCGGTCACAGCGTGCGCGGCGGCGGTCACGGCCTGCGCCCGCCCCTCATCGCCTGCGCCCGCCGCTCATCGCCTGCGCCCGTCGCTCATGGACTGCGCCCGTCGTCCTCCAGCGTGACGACCTCGATCGGCCGCTCGGGCCCCGGCTCCCACCCATCCTCCTGCCGCAGCGACACGAACGCGCCGCCGGCGAGCGCCACGGCCGCCGCCAGTCCCAGCCAGGCGCCCGTCAGCGGGCGCGCGGACGTGGTCGCCAGGCGGATCGCCAGCGCGGCAGCCGCCGTGGCGGCAAGCACCGTCTGCACCGCGTCCAGCGTCGCGGGCACCGCCGGCGCGCTGCAGGCAGCCTGCGCGATCGCGATCGCCAGGCCACCCGCCACCGCGGCCACAAGCAGCCAGCGCAGGCCGGGCAGCGCATGCCAGCCCGTCTGCCGGTGGCCGGCGCGCGCAAACCAAGGTGCGGCCGCCATGAGCGACGCGAGCGCGAGCGCCGACAGCGCGGCCACGAGCTCCCCGGCCCGCAGGCGTGAGACACTCAGCGACATTCCGCGCCCGAGGTCGGATCGTCCTCCCGGGTTTGGGCGGGAGGACGATGAGCAACTCCGCGCCGCATCGCCATCTCCGCCCCGCCCCAGGCGATCCCAAGCGCGCAGGCCAGCCCCACGAGCGCGCCGAGCTTCTGATCGAGCACCCTGCCCCCGCCGGGAAGCTCGACCAGCACCCGCCAGACGAGCAGGGCGGACGTCAGGCACCCGAGCGCCGGCACGAGCCGCGCGCCGCCGCCGCGCCCGCGCAGCCGCGCGCCGCTCCCGCGCAGCCGCGCGCCGCTCCCGCGCAGCCGCGTGCCGCCACTGCGCCCGCGCAGCCGCGCGGCGGCCCAGGCGCGACCATCGCCGGCGCCGCTGCTGGCCCCGGCGCGACCGCGCGGCGCCCGTCGCAGGGCCAGCGAGCCGACGGACGCAAGCACGGTCGCGACGATCACCCAGCGCACCGCGGGAAGGCCGTTCCATCCGTCGACCGTGGTGGCCACCGCGGGCCGCGCGTAGGATGGATCCGGCACCCCCGCCACGCCGTACCAAGCCATCGAGAGCATGCACACCAGCAGCGCGATCGAGCACCCGGCCGCGAGCAGCTCTCCGAACTGGGGCGCCGCCGGCGGATGCTCGGCCACCGCCGCTGGCGGCTGCTGTTGCCCCACGGGAGGCTGCTGGGGACCCACGGGAGCCTGCGGCGTCAGCGAAGGCTGCTGCGCCTCCTGGGCCTGCGCTGCGTCGACCCATTCGAACTCGGCCTCCAGGACCGGTGGCGGCCGGCGCTCGAGCCCGTCGCGCGTTCGTCCACGGCGCCGCATGCCCAGGCGCCTCAGCGTCGTGAGATCGGCGCCAGGTCGGCGACCAGCCTGCGCTCGCAGCGGTCGGCGCTGAATCGGACCACGACTATCCCGCCCGGCTCGATCCCCGTCACGACCCCCTCTCCGAAGGAGGCGTGCACGACGTCCTCGCCGAGCCTGTAGACGTCCTGGGGCGCCTCCGCGCGGCTCCCCGCCGTCGCCCGGCGCTCGCCGCCGGCGGCCGCCGGCTCCCGGCGCGCCGCCGTCACTCCCCAGCCCGGCCTCGCCTGTCCCGGTCCCGTGTCAGCCGGGCCCCAGGCGGTCATCGCGGCGCGCAGGTGAAGCGGGCCATGCCGCAGCGCCCGCTGGGAGGCCCGATCGGTCAGCGAGTCTGGGATCTCGGACAAGAAGCGGCTCGGCATGCTGGGCTGCCTGGCGCCGAACACGGTTCGCGAGCGCGCACAGGTCATGTACAGCCGGCGCTTGGCGCGCGTGATCGCCACGTAGCAGAGGCGGCGCTCCTCCTCCAGGGTCCCGTCGTCGAGCGCGCGCGAGTGGGGGAACAGCCCCTCCTCGCAGCCGATCACGAACACCACCGGGTACTCAAGGCCCTTGGCGTTGTGCAGCGTCATCAGCGTGACCAGGCTCTCGTCGTCGCGCCGCGAGTCCGCGTCCGCGATCAGCGCCACCGCCTGCAGGAAATCCGCGGCGGAAGGCTGGTCGGCCGTGGCGTCGTACTCGGCGGCCGCGTTGACCAGCTCCCGCAGGTTCTCGATCCGTCCCTGGGCCTCGATCGTGCGCTGCGCCTCGAGCGCCTCCAGGTAGCCGGTCTGATCGAGCACCTCCCCCAGCAGCCGGGCGACCGGGACGCCCTCGAGCGCGCGCTCGCGCAGCCGCTCCATGGTGGCCATGAAGCTCCGCAGCGCCCTGATCGCCGCGGAGCCCAGGCCCGGGACCTCCTCCGGCGCGGCGGCCAGCTCCCAGACGGTCTCACCGATGCTGTTGGCGTGAGCGAGCAGCCGGGCGACCGTCGTGGAGCCGATCCCGCGCCGGGGCGAGTTGACGATCCGCGTCAGCGAGACCGTGTCCTGCGGGTTGACGAGCACGTTCAGATAGGCGATCGCGTCGCGGACCTCGGCCCGGTCGTAGAACCTCGTGCCGCCGACCACCTGGTAGGGGATCTCGGCCCGCAGCAGCGCATCCTCGAGCGCCCGCGACTGAGAGTTGGTGCGGTAGAAGACCGCGATCTCCGCGCGCGCGCACCCCTCGTCGATGAGCCGCTGGATCTCGCCGGCCACGTAGCGCGCCTCGGCCTGCTCATCGTCGAGCTCCATGACCGTGATCGGCTCGCCGGCGCCCAGCTCGGTCCACAGCGACTTGGGCCGCTGGCCGCGGTTGTTGGCGATCACCGCGTTGGCCGCATCGAGGATCGTCTGCGTGGAGCGATAGTTCTGCTCCAGGTGGATCACCCTCGCCTCCGGGTAGCTGTCCTCGAAGCGCAGGATGTTGGTGATGTCCGCGCCGCGGAAGCCGTAGATCGACTGGGCGTCGTCGCCGACGACCATCAGGTTCCGGTGGCGCTCGGTCAACAGCCACAGCCACCGGTGCTGCGCGTGGTTTGTGTCCTGGTACTCGTCGACCAGCACGTGGCGCAGCGCGGACGCGTAGCGCTCGCGCACCTCGTCGAACAGCGTCAGCAGGTCCACCGCGCGCGCGAGCAGGTCGTCGAAGTCCATCGCGTTGGCTTTGTGGAGCTCGCGCTCGTAGTGGCGGTAGACGTCGGCGACCGTCCGTTCGAAGTAGGACCCGACCTGCCGCCCGTAGGCTTCGGCGTCGCGCAGGCGGCTCTTGGCGTCGGAGATCTGCGCGGCGATCGCGCCCGGCGAGAACCGCCGCGGGTCGACCCCCAGGTCCTCCATGCACCGCTTGATGAGCCGCCTGGAGTCGTCGGCGTCGTAGATCGTGAACTGGCGCGTGTACCCCAGCCTCGCGCCATCGGCGCGCAGCATCCTCGCACACGCGGCGTGGAAGGTCATCAGCCACATTGCGCGCACGCGCCCGCCGAGCAGAAGCTCCGCGCGCTCGCGCATCTCCGACGCCGCCTTGTTGGTGAAGGTGATCGCGAGAATCTCGTTGGGCGCGGCGGCGCCGGTGGCCAACAGGTGCGCGATGCGGTGCGTGAGCACGCGCGTCTTGCCCGACCCGGCGCCGGCGAGCACCAGCAGCGGCCCCTCCCCGTGGGTCACCGCCTCGCGCTGGGGCTCGTTGAGGCCCTCCAGCAGAGCCTCGACGTCGGTCGGACGGGCGTCGCTCATCGCTGGCCTCAAGTTAGCGCCGGCCCCGGTCGCCGGGCGCGCGTCGCAGCGGTCATCCTCTCGGGCATGGATGACCTCAGGTCAGCCTGCGCCGAGGTGGCGCGCCGCGCGCGCCATGTCCGCGTCGTGCCCGAGGCGATCGCGCCCGCGGCGCGTGAGCTCGCCCCCGCCGTCCGGGCGCTCGCGCGCGCCGCCGACGGGCTGGCCACCACCACCCAAGCGTCCGCCCCAGCCGCAGACGCCGGGGCGACGTCGCGGCCCGCGGAGGAGGCGCAGCGGCGCGAGCGGCTCGCGGCCGCATGGCTGACGCTGGGCGCGATCAACTTCGGCTCCGGCTGGTTTCCGACGCTGCGCAAGCGCCCCGGGATGTCCGGCGCGCGCACAATCGCGGCCGCGCTGTGGGAGCGCTTCGATGCCTGGGGGTGCTGGCCGGCGAGCGCGCTCGAGCAGATCGAGCCCGACGAGGTGGCGGCCACGCTCGGCCAGGACCCCCGGCACGAGCTGATGGCGCTCTACGCGGCCTCGCTGCGCGACCTCGGCGGGCACGTCCGGCGCGATCATGGCGGCAGCTTTGCCGCGGTCCTGGACGCGGCGGGCAGCTCGGCGGTCTCGCTCGCGCGGCTGCTCGGCCGCTGGGCGTCCTTTGCCGACGAGGCCCGGCACGGCGAGCTGCGCCTGCCGTTCCTCAAGCGCGCGCAGCTGGCGGCCGCCGACCTGCACCGGGCCAAAGCGGCGTCGTTTGGGGATCTGCCTTCGCTGACGATGTTCGCCGACAACCTCGTCCCGCATGTGCTGCGCCTGGACGGGGTGCTCCGCTACTCCCCCGCGCTGCTCGAGCGGATCGAGCGCGGGGAGCTGCTCGAGCACGGCTGCGCCGAGGAGGTGGAGATCCGAGCATGCGCGGTGCACGCGGTCGAGCTGCTGGTCAAGTCCGGCGCGGGCGGCTGCGCCGCCGAGGTCGACGAGGCGCTCTGGAACCGGGGCCAGCTGCCGCGCTACAAGGCGATCCCGCGCCACCGCTGCCGCACCACCGCCTATTGAGCCGACGCTCAGGGGTGGCGCGTACGGCCGGCGCGACGCCACGGCCGGGCGTGGCGCCTGGAGGCGGGCGTGGCCCCTAGAGGTGGGCGTGGCGCCTGGAGATGGCCTGCGCGCCGGAGGCTCCGACCATCAGCTCGGCGCGCAGCGTCCAGCAGGCCGAGGCGTCCAGCGCCGGGAACCGCCCGGCAGCCGCCAGCGACGGATCGAGCGCGATCACGGTCGTCTCGCCCCCGAACGGCGCGGCCGCGACCGCGATCACGGTCAGCGATCCGCCGCCGACGAGGTTGCGGGCGCTGGCCAGCGCCCGCCGCGCGACCGCCGGAGCGCATCCGTCCAGCGAGTCGATCAGCACCGCCGCGTCGCCGCCCCTGGCCGCCAGCCGCCTGCCGTGCTCGATGGCCGACTCGATCGCCGTTCCCTGCGCCTCCTGTGAGGCGGCGAAGCTGAGCGCGGCGACCGGCGCGACGGCGCCGCCGCCCCACTCCGAGAGCTCCTCCGGCCGGGCGCCGGCGAGCACGACCGCCAGCGCCAGGTCCCCGCGCGCGGCGAGCGCCGTCGCCAGCGCCGACAGCAGGTGCGACTTGCCCGCCCGGGCACCGCCGCAGATCACGACGCGCGAGCCCTTTCCGAACGGGGCCAGCAGCTCGACCGCTGCCAGCGCCGGGTCCTGTGCGCCCAGCGACAGCTGCTCGGTCGCGAACGCGGCGGGCAGCTCGTCGAACCGGCCAGCGGAGGCCAGCTCCGATGCGGGCCGGCCGTTGACCGTGTCCACGCGCACAAGCGAGGCGAAGCGCTCCGAGCGCCGGGGCGGCCGCCTGGGGCCCTGGACGTGGTCCCCGCTGACCAGCTCGCAGCGCCGGACCTGCGCGGAGGAGATGTACACGTCGTCGTCGGACGGGTCGGGGGGCGAGACGCGCAGAAACGCGGAGCCGTTGGCCATCACCTCCACGACGCCGCTGACGATCTCCTCGGCGGGCGCGGGGGCGGACCGGCGCTCGCGCTCGTCCGCTCGCTCGGCCGCGAAGTCCTCTCCGCCGCTGCGCGGCCCCTCGCCGCGGGCCTCCTCGCGGCGGGCCTCCTCGCGGCGCGGCTTCTCGCCGCGTGTCTCCTCGCCAGGGGCCTCCTCGCCACGGGCCTCCTCCCGGCGAGCGCCGTCCTCGCCCCCAGCCTGGCGCGCGATGATCGCCTCGATCAGCTCCGCTCGCCGCAGCCGCCTGAAGCCGTCGATCGACAGCTCGGAGGCGATCGCGTGAAGGTCGGCGAGCGGGCTTGACTGAAGCGAGCTGCGGTCGAGTACGGACATCGGGCGGCCTCCTGGGATGTGATCGGTGGGCTCCGGTCGCGTTGGGCCAGCGACCGGCGATTGCTCGCGCGGACTCTAGCGCGCGGCCCGGTCGCCCCCGGCCGGCGCCCCGGGCGCGTCAGCCTGAGCCCAGCGCAGCTCGTCGGGCAGCGACAGCCCGGGGTCGACCGCGACGTCGCCGTTGAGCGCCGCGCGCACCGCCAGGTAGTCGGCAGCCTGCGCGACGTCGTGGACGCGCAGCAGGCTGGCTCCGTGCGCCACGCCGTGCGCCAGCGCCGCGAGCGTGCCCGCCAGCCGCTCACGCGGCGGCCGGCCGGTCAGCGCCCCGACGAAGTCCTTGCGGCTGACCGCAAGCAGGATCGGCCGGCCGAGCTCGCGCAGCTTGGGCAGCGCCCGCAGCACAGCCACCGTCTGCGCGGGCGTCTTGGAGAAGTCCGGCCCGGGGTCGACGATCAGCTGCTCGAAGCCGACGCCGCGCGCCAGCGCCAGCTCGATGCGCGCCCGCAGGAAGGCGTGCACCTCGTCGACGATCGTGGCGTCCAGGCGGCGGTCCTGCAGCCTGGTCTTGGGGGGCGCGATCGTGTGCATCACGACCAGCGCGGCGCCCGTCTGGGCGCAGACGTCGGCGAGCCGGGGATCGAGCAGGCCGCTCACGTCGTTGACGATGCACGCGCCGGCGGCGATCGCCGCCCGCGCGACCGCGGGCTTGTAGGTGTCGACCGAGACCGGCACCCCGAGCTCGGCGACGATCCGCTGAATCACCGGCACCACCCGGGCGATCTCCTCGGCCGGCTTCACCGGAGGGCGGTTGGTGACGCCGGACTCGCCGCCGACGTCGATCAGGTCGGCGCCGTCGCGCACGAGCCGGGCAGCGAGCGCCACGCGCGCGTCTGTCGTCTGCTCAAGGCCCGCGTCGGAGAACGAGTCCGGCGTCGCGTTGACGATCCCCATCAGCAGCGGCCGGCCGTCGATCGCAAGCTCCCCGGCGCTGGTGCGCAGCATCAGCGAAGTGCCGCTCATGCCGCGGCGCTCCACGCGCCGTGGCAGGCGGCCGCCTCGAGCACCGCGGCGTGCGCGCGCGCGCACTCGGCGCAGGCGGCCAGGTGCTCGAGCAGCCAGTCGTCCTCGGGGCCGTCAAGCTGCACGCCGTCGCAGCGTCGCTCGATCGCGCTCAGCGCTCGCTCCCGGTCGCCGCAGCGCCCGCCCTCGGGCGGCTCGCCGCGCAGCGCCGCGCGCAGGGAGACCCGCGCGCGCCCCAGAGCCAGCGCCGTCCCGGCCGCGTCGAGCCCCAGCAACGCGCCGATCTCCTCATGCGAGAGCCCGGCGATGTCGCGCAGCGCAAGCAGCGCCCGCTCCTGGAAGGCCAGGCGCGAGAGCGCGTTGCGCAGCTCGCCGGCGACAGCGCCGGCGATGCCGGCGGCCGGCTCGCCCGCGCCCCCAACGCCGGCGCGCGCCTGGCAGGACGCCAGGGCGGCTCGCAGCATCCCGAGCCGCTCCGGACCGCCACGCGCGCGGGCCTCGTCTGCGGCCTCGGCGGCCGCGGGTCCCGCGCCAACCAGCCGTTCGCAGAGTCTGTGCAGCTCGTCCACCTGTGCGGCGAGCTTACCCGCCAGGACCCCGTGCCACGCCGGGGGCACAGTCGCGCGCGGTCCGGCCGCGGGTCGCGCGGACCGGTGCCGCAGGCCAAGCGAACCGGTGGCGCAGGGACGCGCGGGCCGGTGCCGCGGGCCGGTGCCGCAGGGACGCGCGGAGCGGGGCCGCAGAGACGCGCGGAGCGGGGCCGCAGACTGGGCGCGCCCGCTAGCGGCCGCAGGCTGGGCGCGTGCGCTAGCGGCCGCGCCGACCGGCGTTCTCGGTGCCTGTGGCCTGGCGATAGAGCGCCAGAACCACCTGGTAGAAGGCGGGCGAGGTCTGCTGATAGCCGGGGCAGCAGGGCGGGCCCTTGGGGGCGCTGATCCCTATCTCCAGGTGCGGCGCGGAGGAGATGCCGACATCGCCGCAGCCAACCTCGGCGATCGGCTCGCCCGCCGTCACCTGCGCGCCCACGGGCACGAGCGCGGGCGCCGCATGCCCGTAGTAGATGTAGCGGCCCGCAAGCGGACCGCTGCTGACCTTGATCACCGGCGCGTAGGGACCGAACCCGTCGATCCCCTCCTGCACGATCCGTCCCGGCGCCATCGCCACCTCGGTCACCTCCGGGCCGCATGCGTTGCCGACCGTGCCGATGTCGATCCCCTGGTCAAGCGTCCACTCGGCCGGCCCCAGGACGCGAGAGAGGGGCTCGAGCGGGAACACCAGGCCGCTGACGCTCGTCGGCGTGACTTCAAGCGCGGTTGACTTCGCCGAGCGCTGCACCGCGACCAGCAGCGCGGACGCGGTCAGCCGGCCCACGGTCCCGCTCGCCGGCGCCAGTCCCTCCGCCAGCTGGAAGCGTCGCACCTCGCGCCGGGTGATGGGCCCGAAGTAGCCGGTGGTCGGCACCGGGAAGCCGACGGTCGTCAGCCAGGACTGCAGCGTGCTGACGTCGGCGCCCCGCGCGCCGATCCTCAGCACGCGCGTGAACACGACGCTCGCCTGCGGGTCGACGATCCCGCGGGGAGCGCTGGCTCCGACCAGTCCGGCTCCGCCGCTGCTGGCCCCGGCCGGCGCGGTCAGGAGCGCCAGCGCGGCGGCGGCCGCCGCCACCAGCCGCATCAGCCGCGCGCCCGCGCGCCCGTGGGAAGCTGAGGGGTTCGGTTCGGTCACGTTCAGCTAAAGGCCCGCCGGAGCGGCACCGATGTCGCTGCCATGTGCCTGCGGGGTTAGCTGACGGGCTCGCGCTCGCTGTGCGAGCGCTTCTCGCGGATCACCGCGGGACTCGCCCCGGGTTGGATTTGGGTTCCCCGCCCTGCAGGTGGCGCCCGGCAGGTTCGGCGGCGCGCACCCTACCAGAACCGCGCGACGGAATGCGATCAAGCGCGCGCCACCGGCTCGGCGCGCTCGCCTCGCCCGCGCGCCCGCGGCACTACAGCGCCTGCACCTCGGCGGTGATCTCGGTCACGGAGGCCTTCGCGTCGCCGAACAGCATCGCGGTCTTTGGGTCGTAGAACAGCGGGTTGTCGATCCCCGCAAAGCCGGATGCCATCGAGCGCTTGAGCACGATCACCGAGCCCGACCGGTCCACCTCGAGGATCGGCATACCGTAGATCGGGCTTCCCGGCTCGTTCTTGGCCGCCGGGTTGGTCACGTCGTTTGCCCCGATCACGAGCGTCACGTCGGTGCGCGGGAACTCCGGGTTGATGTCGTCCATCTCGCGCAGCAGGTCGTAGGGGACATCGGCCTCGGCCAGCAGCACGTTCATGTGCCCCGGCATCCGTCCCGCGACCGGGTGGATCGCGTATTTGACCGTGACCCCCTTGGCCTCGAGCGCGCGCTGCAGCTCGCGAACGGCGTGCTGCGCCTGGGCGACCGCCATCCCGTAGCCGGGCGCGATCACCACCTGGCGCGCGTAGGCGAGCTGGATCGCGACGTCCTGGGCGCTGGTGGAGCGGACCGTGCCCGCGGACGAGCCCGCAGCCGCCGGTGCGGCGACCGTCCCGCCGAAGCCGCCGGCGACGATCGACGGCACCGAGCGGTTCATCGCCTTGGCCATCTGGTCGGTGAGGATCGTGCCGGAAGCGCCGACGATCATCCCGGCGACGATCATCGCCGGATTTGAGAGCGACACGCCGGTCGCCGCCGCCGACAGCCCGGTGAACGCGTTCAGCAGGGAGATCACCACCGGCATGTCCGCGCCGCCGATCGGCAGCACGACCATGTTGCCCAGCAGCGCCGCCGCGAGCAGGATCCCGAGGATGAACAGAGCCTGCGAATGGGTGCCGGCCGCAAGCGCGATCGCGCTGGCCAGGCAGACCGCCAGCAGCGCCAGGTTGACGATCGACTGGCCCGGCAGCTTGATCGGCCGGCCGGGCAGGAGCTCCTGGAGCTTGCCGAACGCGATGTTCGAGCCCCAGAACGAGATCGAGCCGACGATCGCGCCGAACAGCTCGAAGATCTCCCGGCGCAGCGGGAAGTACCCCGGGGCGAAGTGGTGGCGGTACTCCACCCATGCGATCAGCGCCACGGCGCCGCCGCCCACGCCGTTGAACAGGGCCACCATCTGCGGCATCGCGGTCATGCGCACGTTGCGCGCGGCGGGCACCCCCACCGCGGTCCCGATCGCCAGCCCCAGCAGGATCAGCCACACCGTCCCCGAGCCTGAGAACTCGTGCGAGCGAAGCAGCGTGGCGGCGACGGCGATCGCCATCCCGGCGGCGGCGATCTTGTTGCCGCGCACCGCGGTGCGCGGGCCGGTCAGCCCGCTCATCCCGTAGATCAGCAGTGCGAACGCGACGATGTAGGCGGCGTCGATGAAGTTCTGCGACTGCAGGAAGATCGCCGCGGTCACCGGCGCTCGCCCTCGCCGGCCCGCGGACCTTCGCCTTCGAGCGCGCCCCCGTGCGATGGCGTGCCCCCGCCGGATGGCCCGCCCGCACCGGATGGCGTGCCCCCGCCGGATGGCCCAGCTGCACCGGATGGCGTGCCGCCGCCCTCGCGACCGGGACGCGCCGGGCGGGTCTTGAACATCCCCAGCATCCGGTCGGTCACCAGAAAGCCGCCCACGACGTTGATCGTCCCGAACGCGACCGCGATCACCAGCAGCACCTTCTCAAGCGCCCCGCTGGCCTGCGACATCAGCAGCAGGCCGCCGAGGACGACGATCCCGTGGATCGCGTTGGTGCCCGACATCAGCGGCGTGTGCAGCGTGTTGGGCACCTTGGAGATGACCGAGAATCCGACGAACCCGGCGAGCACGAGCACCGCGAGGTCGATCACCAGCCTGTCCATCGGGCTCCTCCCTCCGGCTTTGGCCCCGGTCCGGCTGCCGTGCCCGGCGCCGGCCCGCCGCCCGCTCGCGTGCGCGCTCTCACGGCGTCCCCTCCGCGGCCTGGCGGGCGCCCGGGTGCACGATCTCGCCACCGCGCGTGATGCACGCCCCGGCGATCACCTCGTCGGAGAAGTCCAGCGCCAGGCCGCCGGAGGCGTCGATCATGAGCTCCAGGAGCGCCGCCACGTTGCGCGCGTACAGCGCCGACGCGTGCTCGGCCATCGTGCTGGGCACGTTCAGCGGCGCGAGGATCCTGACGCGATGGCGCACCACCACCTCGCCGGGGACCGACAGCTCGCAGTTGCCGCCCGCCTCGCCGGCCAGATCGACGATCACCGAGCCGGGCTTCATCCGCCTCACGGCGTCCTCGGTGACCAGGATCGGGGCTCTGCGGCCTGGCACGAGCGCCGTCGTGATCACCACGTCCACCTTGCCGATCGCCTCGGCCATGAGCTCCTGCTGGCGGGCCTGCTGCTCGGCGGTGAGCTCCCGCGCGTAGCCGCCGGCGCCCTCCAGGTCGCCGCCGAGGTCGAACTCCAGGAACGTCGCGCCCAGCGACTCGACCTGCTCCTTGACGGCCGCGCGCACGTCGAACGCCTGGACCACGGCGCCCAGGCGCCGCGCGGTCGCGATCGCCTGCAGCCCGGCGACGCCGGCGCCGAGCACGAGCACCGTGGCCGGCCGAATCGTGCCCGCGGCGGTCATCAGCATCGGATAGAAGCGCCCGAGCTCCTGGGCTCCGATCAGCGCCGACCGGTAGCCGGCGATGTTCGCCTGGGAGGAGAGCGCATCCATCGACTGCGCGCGGCTGATCCGCGGGATCGCCTCCATCGCAAAGCTGGTGGCGCCGGTGGCCGCGATCGCCCGCACCCCCTCCCCGTTGGTCAGCGGCGCCAAGAAGCCGATCAGGACGCTCTCGCGCGCCAACAGCGCGGTCTCCGCAGCCGACGGCGGCGCGACCTTGAGGACCACGTCTGCCCCCAGCGCGGCCGCGGCGTCATCCACCAGCTCCGCGCCGGCGTCGGCGTACTGATCGTCGTCGATCAGCGCCCCCTCCCCCGCGCCGCGCTGCACGAGGATCGTCGGGCGTGCGCCCTCGGCGGCGCTCGTGAGCTTCCTCACGACCTCCGGGACGAGCGCGACGCGACGCTCGCCCTCGGCCGTCTCCTTGGGAACACCGATGCGCATGCGGGCGGAGCAGCCTACAAGTTGCGGCGGCGCGAGGCCAGGCCCACGATCAGCCAAGCCCCGCCGGGGAGAGCGCGAGCGCCTCGAGCGCGCCGATCGCCGCCGCCACCGCCCCGGCGGCCGCCACAGCCCCGGCGTCCGCGCCCGCAGCGGCGGCCGGCCGCGGACGGCCGCCCCGGCCGGCGTGCGCGCGCGGCGCGACGCCGTGCGCGGCCAGAGCGCGCCGCCCCGCGGGCCGGCGTGACGGCGTGGCCACCCGCGCCCGAGCGGAGGGGGGCGCGCCGACGGCAGGGCGGGCGCGGGCCGCCGGGCCGGCGCCGGCGGCACGGCCGCCCCGAGCGGCCACGGGCGCGATCGGCAGCGGCCGGCCCTCCAGGGCCATCAGCGCCTGGGCGGTGACCCACACGGGGGTGATGTCCTCGCCGCGCGAGTACGCGATCGACCCGTCGGGCAGCTCAAGCGAGGCAAGGTACTGGAGCGCGGTGCGGCCCCCACTGCGGTGCACGGAGGCGGCGCTCACGCCGGCCGCGATCAGCCCCTGAAGCGCCCAGGCCGTCGACTGGGCGTCCGACGGCGCTCCAGGCATCGCGGGAAAGCCGCCGTCCGGATGCTGCATGGAGCGCAGGTACGCGACCGCCCGTGCGCGGACCACGGCCGCCGCGGGGTCGCCCGCGAGCGCCTCGAGCACCGCGCCGGTGTCGTCTGGGTCGCTGGTCGCGCCCCTGGCCTCAAACGAGAAGCCGCCATCTTGGTTCTGCTGGGCGGCCAGCCAGCGCAGCGTCCCGGCCGGGGGGCTCACGCCCGCCGCACGCAGCGCCAGCACGGCGAACGCGGTCAGGTTGACCCGCTCGGCGACCGAGCCGTCAGGGCCGATGTCGCGCTCGAGCTCGGTCACAAGCTCGCGGCCGTGAGCGACGGGCGCCACGCCCGCCGCGCGCAGGGCGAGGATCGTCCGCTCCAGGGAGCCCGGATCGGTGGCCGTCCCGGCGCGCAGGTAGCCCACCAGCCCGGGCCCGCGGTCCAGCGTCGCCGGCGGGCGACCCGCCGCGGCCAGGCCGAGCGCCGCCCACCCCGAGAACAGCTCGCTCGACGGCTGCCCGGGCGCCGGCCCGAAGCCGCCGTCGGCGTTCTGGGCCCCGATCAGGTAGCGCACCGCGCCGGCGGCGGCCTGCCCGGCGTCGCCCGGCGCCTGCGCCGCGCGCGCGGCGGATGCGGCGACGGCGTGCGGCGCGGCGGCGGGGTGCGGCACGGGCGCGGCATGCGCTGCGGGGGCGGCTGCCTGCCCGGCGGCCGCCGCGAGCCCGACGCCCACGAGCGCCGCCAGCGCGGCCGGCGAGCGTCCCGCCGGCGGTCGCGAACGCCCCTGCGCCGCGGAAGGCTCCCGGCCCGGGGATGGCCTCCCCGGGCCGCCGGATGGCTCGCAGGGGCCGCCGGAAGGCCACCCCGGGTCGCCGGATGGCTCGCACGGGCCGCCGGGCTCGCGCCGGGCGCCGGATGGCTCGCTCACGCCGGCCGACTGAGCGCGCAGGGCGCTCGGCGCCACCCAGTTGACCTGCAGCCTGCGCGCGAATCGCTGCACCGAGCGCGTCAGCCACGGGCCGATCGCGAGCGCGAACGCCACGCAGCCGGCGGCGTGCACGGCGTCGAAGCCCAGGCCGCTGCCGACGTAAGCCCCGAGCGTCGCCAGGCTGTGGTCGCTGTAGTTGACCCAGTCGCCGACGTCCTGCAGCGCCGTGAACGCAAAGCCGACCGCGCAGCAGACCAGCGCCAGCCGCCAGCGGCCGATCGCCTCCCGCGGGCCCCGGCGGCGCCGAAGCGCCGGCGGCAGGCGCGAAAGCAGCGCGCCGGCCACGCCGGTCGCCCCCCAGCCCGCCATCTGCCATGGCGTCCATGGGCCCTGGCCGAAGAAGAAGTTCGAGCTCAGCGCCGCGATCGCGCCGACCGCGAAGCCCGGCCCGCCGCCCAGAGCGTAGCCGGAGATCAGCACGATGTCAGTGGTCGGCTTGACGTTCGGCACGGCCGCGAACGCGATCCGGCCGAGCGCTCCAAGCGCGCTGAGCGTCGCCACCAGCGCCACGATGCGAGCGTCGGGCCGGCGGCGCTCATACCAGGCGAAGCCGCCGGCCAGTGCCACGGCGAGGATCGCCAGCGACCCCAGCTGCCAGCTCATCTCACGCAGGCCTCCGGCGAGCGCAGCAGAAGCTCGGCGCCCTCCGAGGGCGTCAGCGCGCCGCCGGCGCCCCCGAGGATCCGCGCCGTCTCGGTCGCAAACCAGCTGCCGCCCGCGAGCACCTCCCGGACCGGCGCGTCGGCGATCAGCTCCCCGCCGGCCAGCAGCGCCACACGCTGCGCGAAGGAGGCCGCCAGCTCCGGGTCGTGGGTGGCGACGATCACCGCGCAGCCCAGATCGCGCAGCAGCTCGCACAGCCGGGCGCGGTGCTGGCGGTCCATCCCGCGGGTCGGCTCGTCCAGGCACAGGACCGCGGGCGGATCGCGCAGCTCGCCGAGCACCACCGCCAGCGCCAGCCGCTGGCGCTCGCCGCCCGACAGCTCGCGCGGATGCCGCTCCGCGTAGGGCTCGCCGGCCAGGCCGGCGAACTCCAGCGCCTGTAGATGCGCCTCCTCGGAGACGGTCTCGTGCACGAGGTAGTCGTTTGGATGCTGCAGCAGGAGCGCCACGCGGCCGCTTGCGCGCACCGAGCCGCGCGACGGGACCATCAGCCCGGCGGCGTGGCGCAGCAGCGTGGACTTGCCCGCTCCGTTGGCGCCCATCAGCGCCACGCGCTCCCCCGGCGCCAGGGTCAGCGACACGTCGCGCAGGATCGCGGGCCCGCCGCGCAGCTCACACCAGACGCCCTCCAGCGAAAGCGCGCTCTCCGTCCGCTCCCGGCGCAGGCGGCGCAGCGCCCGGCGGGCCGCCACCCGGTCGCCGGTCCGGTCCCGCGCCGGCGCGTGCGGCGGCGCGACGGGCGGCCGCACGGCCAGCTGCGCCGGCGGCCGCACGGGCAGCAGCCCGTGCGAGCGGAGCGCCGCGCGGGCCGCGCGGACGCCCGGCACGGGCGCCAGGCCCAGCCGGCACAGCAGCGAGCCGCCCGGGGTCTGCAGGCTCGGGGCGCGCTCGGCCGCCCAAGCCAGGAACTCGCCGGGCGCAGCGTCGCAGACTATCTCCCCGTCCTCGAGCGCCAGCACCCGGTCAGCCAGGCCCAGGCAGCGCTCCAGGCGGTGCTCGGCGAGCAGGATCGTCGTGTCGCGATCGTCGTTGGCGCGGCGCAGCAGCCCGATCAGCTCGTCCCCGGCGACCGGGTCAAGTTGCGAGGTCGGCTCGTCGAGCACCAGGATCGCGGGTGCCGCGACCAGCGCGGCCGCGAGCGCCACCCGCGCAAGCTCGCCGCCGGACAGCTGCGCGGTGCGGCGATCGAGCAGCCGCTGCATCGACAGCGACAGCGCGGTCTCCTCGACGGCACGGGCGATCTCGGCGGGCTCGCGGCCGAGGTTCTCCAGCGGGAGCTCCAGCTCGGAGCGGACCGTGCCGGTGACGATCTGCGTCTCCGGGTCCTGGAAGACGGTCCCGACCATCGCCGCCAGCTCGCCGGGCCCGTGGTCGCGCGTGTCCATCCCGCAGACCGTCACCCGCCCGGCGAAGGTGCCGCCGTGAAAGTGGGGCACCAGGCCGCTGATCGCGCGCAGCAGGGTCGACTTGCCAGAGCCCGAGGGCCCGGCCAGCACCACCACCTCGCCCTGCCCCACGCGCAGGTCGACGTCCGCCAGCGCGGGACGCGGCGAGCCCGGATACGAGTAGGTCACACCGTCCAGCCACACCGCGGCCTGCCGCTGGACCGCGGCGGGCGCGGGCGAGCCGCTCATACCCGCAGCCCCCGCCGCTGGGCGAACGGCGCCAGGGCGACCGCGGGCAGCATGCCCGCCAGCGCCAGGGCCCGGGGGCCGGTCGCGACCCGCAGCGCCGGATAGGCGGAGAACGAAGCCCAGCCTCCAAGGCGGGCGGCGATCACCAGCGCCGCGATCGCCGCCGCCGAGGCAAGGAACGCCAGGTCGTGGCGCGAACGCTGCCGCCGGCGGCGCGGCGGGCGCCGCGCGGCGCCGTAGCCGCGAACCTCCAGCGCGGCCGCCACATCCAGCGCGCGGTCCAGGATCCCCGCGCAGGTCGCGCGCAGCAGCGAAAGCCGCGAGGGCGCCGGGCCCGGCCGGCAGCGCTGCGCCTCGGCCAGGCGCCGGCCGTCGCGCGCGAGCATCGGGATGAGCCTGGTGGCGATCGTCGCGGTCAGCGCGGAGCGGAACGACAGGCGGCGCATCAGCCGCAGCACCTCGTCGGGGTCGACCGCGAGCGTGTACAGCACCCCGCAGCAGATCAGCACCATCGCGCGCAGCCCGAGCACCAGGCCGTAGACCGTCGCCTCGAGCGTCACGTCGGTGGGCCCGAGCACCGGCAGGTCGCCGAGCCGCGCGATCACGGTCAGGCCGTTGCGGTCCACCAGCGCGTTGATCGCGGCGATCGAAAGACCGACCGGGATCGCCAGCGCCGCCGTGCGCGCAAGCGGCCTCCACACGCCGGCCGCCGCCGCGCACGCCAGCACGGTCGCGAGCATCGCTGCGAGCTCGAGCGGGTTTGGCAGCGCGAGCCCCGCCAGCGCCAGGGCGGCGCAGTAGCAGCAGCCGGCCGAGGCGGCGGCGCTGTGCAGCGGGCTTGCGCGCCGGCCGCCGAGCTGCAGCTGTGCGCCCGCGCTCACCGTGCGGGATCCAGCGGGACCGGCAGCATGCGCCGCCCGTCGACGGCCAGCGCGAAGTGGTCGTGCAGCGCCCGGGCGTTGAAGCTGCGGGCCGCGTCGAGCACCCCGGCTGGGTCGGTGCCGGTCACCACCCAGGTCGGCACGCCGGAGGGCCCCGCGGTGGCGGCGATCAGGCCGGCGCCCGCACCGAGCGTGCCGGCCACGTCGCCGGCGGGGTCCAGCAGGTCAAGCTCTGAGCCCTGGTGGGCAAAGCGCGCATAGACGCCGCTGGCGCCGGGGCCGCGGGCGATCAGCTGCGCCACGACCTCGGCGCGGATCTGGGTCCAGGTCCCCACCACGACGGTGATCGTGCTCGTCCCAGAGCCGGTGCCGAGCACCTGCGGGCCGGACGGCACGCGCGCCGCCGACAGCACGGCGGTGACCGTCCGGCAGGCCGCCGACACGCCGGAGCCGCACTCGATCGTGACCGGGTAGCGCCTGCCGCCGATGCCGGTGGTGAACGGCTCGGGGAACGAGCCGACCACCGCCGGGATCGACTCCGTCGCCCGCCAGTCGTGCAGATCCCACCAGATGTGGTCGCCTGCGTGCACCGTCGTCGACGCCGCGCCCTCCGGCGCCTGCACCCCGTTCACGTAGTAGAACCAGTCGCGCATCGGGCCGCTGGGGCCGAGCCCGTCGATCGACTCGACGAACCCGCCGCCGTAGCGGGTGCTCAGCCTGAAGTAGCGCTCGAGCATCCGCATCACGGTCTCAGAGCCGGGAACGTGCCTGCGGGTGACGGTCGCCACCGGGATGGAGCCGAAGTCTCGCGTGACCGTCAGGGTCACATCGGAGGCGCCGGGGCCGGGCCCCAGGCCGCAGCCGCTGCAGGCCAGCGCGGCGGCGAGCGCCACGATGGCCGGCCGCCGTCGCAGGCGGCCGGCGACGGCTCGGGCCCGGCCCAGCATCTCAGCGCGTGATCGCGACCGTGGCCTCGTCCCGGATGAAGCCGGCGAGCGTGGCGGTGAGCCTCGCCCTGCCTGGGCGGCGGACCTTCACCGTGGCGTAGCCGCGCGCGTCGGTGCGCACGCCGTCCACGAGCGCCCCGGCCACGGGCCGCTCGGCGCTGCCCGACCCGTAGGTCTCGACGCGCACGGCAAACGGCCGGCCGGCGCGCGCGCGCGCCGGCGCGCTCAGCATGAGCGGGTACTCGGTGCCCTTGTCGGGCACGGCTGCGAACAGCAGCTGCTCGCCGCGGCGAAGCCTCAGGTCGCAGATCCCGAACTGGGCGTAGCGGCCATCGACGAAGATCGCCCAGTAGTAGGGCGAGCTGAACGGGTGGCTCTCGCCGAGGATCGATATGACGCTCAGCCCGTAGGTGCCGTAGGAGCCGCTCCAGCGATGGTGCGTGGCGGCATCCAGGGCGCCGGCCGCACCGCTGGCAGGACAGGAGCCGCGCGGGGCGCCGAAGCGCGTGATCCACCCGCGGCGGGTGCGCACCGTGGTGGCGTACAGGAGCGTGCGCCGAAGCCCCTCCACGCGTACGGTGACGGTCGTGGGCGGGCCGGCAGGCGCCGAGCCGGCGAGCGCCGGCGCGGCCGCGCCTGCGCAGAGGGCCAGTGCCGCCAGCGCTCCGGCGACGGGTGCGGTGCTGCGTTTCATCTGGAGCCACCCCTTTCCTCGAGGGCTTGTCGGCTTGACGGTCGGCGTGTGGTCTCCTGGCTTCCGGGCCTACCGTCCGCGCCTTCCCGAAGGGCCCGTGCCTCAGTGGCATGATGCGGCCGGCGTCCCCGGTCACAGTGGCGGGTCCGCGCCGGTCTCTCACCGGCTTCCCATCGCCACCGACCCTGAACGGAGGGCGATGCTAGCGCGCCGCGCGCCCGGCGCGATCCGCCCGGGGTGCCAGACTGTCGGTGGAGATGGCGCGCGCACGCAAGGGCCCGGACCGATGACGATCAACCTCACGCGGATCTACACCCGCCTGGGCGATGGCGGCGAGACGCACCTGGGCGACATGAGCCGGGTGCCCAAGACGCATCCGCGGATCGAGGCCTACGGCACCGTCGACGAGCTCAACGCGCAGATCGGGGCGCTGCGGGCGCTCGGCGGGCGGCTGCCGGAGCGCTTCGACGAGTGGCTTGAGCGAATCCAGAACGACCTGTTCGACGTCGGCGCCGATCTGTGCGCGCCCGAGGATCCGGCGCGCACCCGGCTGCGCGTGGCGCCCGAGCAGACGCGCTGGCTGGAGGAGCGCTGCGACGAGGTCAACGCCGGCCTGGCGCCGCTGCGGTCGTTCGTGCTCCCGGCGGGCACGCCGGCGGCCGCGCTGTTGCACGTCTGCCGCACCGTCTGCCGGCGCGCGGAGCGCCGCGCGGTCGCCTGCGGGCAGGAGATCAGCCCCGAGGCGGTGCGCTACCTCAACCGCCTGTCGGACCTGCTGTTCATCCTCAGCCGCGCCGCCAACGAGGGATCCGAGTCGCTCTGGCAGCCCGGGCTCGGCCGCAGCTGAGCCCAACGCGCGCAGCCGACCGGGCGCGTGGTGCTCAGGCGCGGCGGCCCGCCGCTGCGCCGCCCGCCAGGCGCGCCACGCTCAGGCGCGGCGGCCCGCCGGTGCGCCGCACGTGGTCGTAGTGGACCAGGTCCTCAGGCGCGGCCACCTGCACCACCACCCCTCCCGCCGGCTCAAACGCGCTCGCCTCGTAGAGCAGCTCCCTGTAGCCGGGCGCGCCGCGGCCGTCGGTGGACCCGGCGGCCGCGCCCGCGCCGGCGCGCGGGCATTCGACGTCGAGGTCGTAGCCGGCGAAGCGCAGCAGCCACCGGCGCCCGCGCGCCAGCCCGTCCGCGGTCAGCTGCAGCGTCTCGCCGCGCCGGCGCAAGCTCGCGCCGGCGCTCGCCGCGTCGCCGCGCAGGGTCGCGCCGCGGGCCGTCAGCGCCCGGGCGAGGCGCTCCAGGTTGCGCGCATAGGGTGCCGGCACGATCGCCACCGGGCCGCGCGCGCCGCGATCGCCGCGGATGGCCTCCGCGACCGGGCCCACCAGGACGAACTGAATCCCGGCCGCCGTCAGCCAGCGCAGCACCGCGAGCGCGCTGCGCTCCAGGTGCTCGAATCCCGCGGCCGGCCCGACCGCGACCACCTGAGGCGCCGGCCCCCGCCGTTTGATTGGCATGGGTGGACGGTTCGATCCCGGCCGTGCGATTCCTGCCGGGCAGCGGTGGCCGCCCTGCGGGGTGGCAAGCTATGCGCATGGACTCAGCCGAGCTGCGCAGACGCCGGGCGGCACGCGCGCGCGAGCGCGCCCGCAGGCGCGCGCGGCGGCGGCTGCTGGCCACCGGCGCCCTGGCGGTGGTGGTGGCGGCGGTCGCGGTCACGATCGCCTCCGCCGGCGGCCGGTCGCCCGCGCCGGGGGCCCATCCCTCGGGGGGCGCGAGCCTGGCCGCATCCGGGCGCCACCGCCGCCGCGCGGGCTCAGCGCGCTCGGGGCGCCTGACCGCCGACGCCGCCGGCCCCTCGGCGCCGCATCGCTCGACGGCCGCCGCGCTCGGGCCCCCGACCGGCCACCCGGGCACCCTCTCGGTGCCGATCCTCATGTACCACGTGATCGCCCCCCCGCCGCCCGGTGCCCCGTTCCCGGGCCTGTACGTGCCGGCGGCGGAGTTCGCCGCGCAGATGCAGGCCCTGCACGCGGCCGGCTGGCACCCGGTGACGCTCGACCAGCTGCGCGCCTACTGGACCGACGGCGCGCGGCTTCCGCCGGGCAGGCCGTTCGTGCTGACCTTCGACAACGGCTACCACTCCCAGTACGCCCAGGCGCTGCCGATCCTGCGCAGGCTCGGATGGGTGGCGGACGAGAACCTGCAGCTGTCGGGGCTGCCGCCCTCCCAGGGAGGGCTGACCTCCGATGAGGTGCGCGCGCTGATCGACGCCGGCTGGGAGCTTGACACCCAGGGCATCAGCCACGCCGATCTGGTCACGCTCGACGCCGCCCAGCTGCACTACCAGGTGGCGGTCGCGCGCCGCCGTCTCCAGCGAGAGTACGGCGTGCCGGTCAACTGGTTCTGCTACCCGTCGGGCGACTACGACGCCGCCGTGATCGCCGCGGTGCGGGCCGCGGGCTTCGTCGGGTCCACCACCGTGGTCCCCGGCTGGGCGTCGCCGGCCAGCGATCCCTACATGCTGCCGCGCCTGCGCGTGCTGGGGGGCACCAGCCCACAGGCGCTGCTTGCGCAGATCGCGGCCGCGCGCGGCGATGGTCCGCCGCCCGCGTCCTACACGGTGGGCTAGCGCGGCATGCGAACGGCGCGCACGGCCGGGATGGGAGCGTGGCGCGATGGCGGCCCTTCGGCCCCCGGTGCCTCCGTGACCGCGCGCCTCGGCGCCCTCGCGCTGCGCCACCGTCGTCCGAGCCGCCTCACCGGCGCGCTGGCCGCCGTTGCCGCGGTGGCGCTCGCGACGCTGACGATCTACCTGCTTCGCACGATCGCGCCCGTGGTCTCGCTGAGCGTCGTCTACCTCCCGGCGGTCCTCTTGATCTCCACCTACTGGGGCCTTGGGCTGGGCCTGTGCACGTCGCTGCTGAGCGCGGCCGCGTTCAACTTCTTTCACCTTCCGCCCACGGGCACCTTCGCGATCTTCAGCGGGCGCAACTGGGTGGCGCTCGGCGCGTTCACGATCGTCGCGGTCTTCGTCAGCACGATCGCCGAGGTCGCCCGGGCGCGCGCGCTGGAGGCGGAGAGCCGCCGCGCGGAGGCCGACCTCGCCGCGGCGCTGGCACGCGAGCTGCTGCTGGGCGTCGACACGAGCACGGCGCTGGCGGGCGCGGCCCGCCGCGTCGCCGAGGGGCTCGGGCTGTCGTCGGCCTCGATCCAGCAGGGCGAGGTCCCGGCCGCCTCGCGCGGCCTGGCGCTGGCGCTGCGCGGCGCCGACGGGCTTCCGGTCGCGACGCTGCTCGTCCCCCCGGGGCTGACGGTCGAGGCCGAGCAGCGGCTGCGCGCCAAGGTGGTCCCGACGCTCGAGGCGCTGGTGGCGATCGCCGACCGGCGCGACGCGCTGCAGGCCGAGCGCGTGGAGACCGAGGCGCTCAGGCGCTCGGACGAGCTCAAGACGGCGCTCTTGCGCGCCGTCTCCCACGACCTGCGCACGCCGCTGACGGCGATCGTCGCGGCCGGCCACGCGCTGTCGGCCAGCTCGCTGACCGACGACGAGCGCGCCGAGCTCAGCGCCGCCGTGGTGGAGGAGGGCAACCGCCTGGCTGGGCTGGTCGACAACCTGCTGGCGCTGTCTCGCCTGCAGGCCGGCGCGGCCACTCCGCGACGCGACTGGGTGTCGGTCGAGGACCTGCTCACCGAGGCCCTCGAGGGCCTCAGACCGCGCCCGTCGCACCTGCGACTCGACATCCAGGAGGGGCTCCCCGAGGTGTCGGCGGACCCCGCGCAGCTGGAGCGGGCGTTCGCCAACCTGCTGGAGAACGCCTGCCGCTACGGGGGAACCGGGCCGGTCACGGTGGCCGCGCGCCGCGACGGCGACCGGATCCGCGTGAGCGTCACCGACCGCGGTCCGGGCATCTCGCACGCCGACCGCGACCGGATCTTCGAGCCCTTCTACCGCGGGCGCGAGGCGGCTCGCGCCGGGTCCGGCTCCGGCCTGGGCCTGGCGATCGCCAGGGGGTTCGTGCAGGCCAACGGAGGCGAGATCCGCGTAGAGCCGGGCCCCGGCGGCGGCGCGCGCTTCGAGGTGCTGCTGCCGGTGGCCGAGCCCGCCTGCACCGCGGCGCTGGGCAGGGGATGAGCGCGCCCGGCGGGCGCCCGCGCGTGCTTGTCTGCGACGACGAGTCGCAGATCCTGCGCGCGCTGCGGGTCATCCTGCGCGACGCGGGGTACGAGGCGCTGCCGGCCTCAAGCGGCGAGGAGGCGCTGGACGTCGCCGCCGTCAGCAGGCCGAGCGCCGCGATCGTCGACCTGCTGCTGCCCGACATCGACGGGGTGGCGGTCTGCAGGCGGCTTCGCGAGTGGTCGGACATGCCGCTGATCGTGCTCTCCGCCGTAGGCGACGAGGACGCCAAGGTGCGGGCGCTGGCGGCCGGAGCCGACGACTACGTCACCAAGCCGTTCGGCCCGCGCGAGCTGATCGCGCGGCTTGAGGCGAGCCTGAGGAGAGTCGGCCCGGATCGAGACGACCCCGTGATCGTGGCGGGCGAGCTGACCGTCGACCTGGCGGCTCGCCTTGTGACCCTCGGCGGCGAGCCGGTCCACCTGACGCCCACGGAGTTCGACCTGCTGCGGATCCTGGCCAGCAACCGCGGGCGGTTGATGACCCACCGGGAGCTCTTGGTCTCCGTCTGGGGCGCCGGCTACGCCGACGACACGCAGGTGCTGCGCGCCCACATCGCCAACCTGCGGCGAAAGCTCGAGCCCCGCGGCGGGCCGGGGCGGGCACCCGCCGGCGAGCAGGGCGCCGCCACGGGCCAGGGCTTCATCCGCACCGACCCCGGGGTCGGCTACCGGTTCTCCGGCTGAGCGGACGCGACGCAACGGGCTTTCTCCCATTGGCATGGCAGCCCGCGGCAGAGGTCGCAGGCGGCCTCGCTGCTGGAGTCAGCCGAGCCGCCTGCGGCATTGCATCCGAGGGCGCGTGGGCGACCGCCGGCTGCCGCCGGCGCGTGGGCGACCGCCGGCGGCAGCCGGCGCGTGCGATCGCCACCGCCGTCGACGCGGATCGGCACGCGCGCCGAGCGGGTAAGCTGCGCCTCGGAAGGACCCTCATCCGCCCGCGCCTGCGCGTCGCCGGCGCCGACGGTCAGTCCCGTGGACCACTCACCCGCCTGCACCGAAGGACGCAGCTCATGACCGCCGAGACCGGCAGCCGCACGGCGCCAGAGTCCGGGGCCCCTGGCGCCCAGGCCGAGCCGGGGTCGATGCGCCCAGCCAAGGCCGAGCCGGGGGCTGTGCGCCCAGCCAGGGCCGAGCCGGGGTCGATGCGCCCAGCCAAGGCCGAGCCGGGGGCTGTGCGCCGCAACTTCAACGAGGCCGCGCACAAGCTCGGCAGCTGGCCGGTCCAGCCGGCCCCGCGCAGGCGGACCGGCCCGTCCGAAGCGCTGCGCGCCGCCGCCGACGACGAGCGCGACGTCGTGGCGCACGCGGGCCGCGTGGTGCTGGGGCTCGGCGCCCTGGGTGTGGTGTTCGGCGATCTGGGCACCAGCCCGCTGTACACCGAGCAGACGATCTTCAGCCAGCACGCGGACGCCGCGCGCCCGGACGTCGCGGGCGTCTACGGGATCGCCTCGCTGATCTTCTGGGCGCTCGTGCTGGAGGTCTCGGTCAAGTACGCGTGGCTGATCATGCGGGCCCACAACCGCGGCGACGGCGGCGTGATGGCGCTCGGCGCGCTGCTGCAGCGCCGCCGGGTGCCGCGCGCGGCGGTGCTGCTCACGATCGGGCTGGTGGGGGCCGGCCTGTTCCTCGGCGACGGGATGGTGACCCCCGCGATCTCGGTGACCTCCGCCGTGCAGGGCCTGGAGGTGGCGACGCCGAGCCTCTCGCACCTGGTGGTCCCGATCTCGCTGGCGATCCTGGTCACCCTGTTCGCCGTGCAGCGGTTTGGCACCGGCGCGGTCGGATGGCTGTTCGGGCCGGTGATCCTGCTGTTCTTTTCGACGATCGGCGTGCTCGGCGCCCACGAGGTGATCCTGCACCCGGGGGTGATCCAGGGGCTGTCGCCAACATGGGGGATCCGTTTTCTGGCCGACCACGGCGTCGCGGCGTGGATGACGCTCGGCGCCGTGGTGCTGTGCGTGACCGGCGCCGAGGCGCTGTACGCCGACCGGGGCCACTTCGGCGCCGGGCCGATCCGCATGACCTGGTTCTCGGTCGTGCTGCCGGCCGTCCTTTTGTCCTACCTGGGGCAGAGCGCGCTGATCCTCAGCGACCCACACACGATCAGAAACCCGTTCTACCTGCTGGTCCCCTCCTGGGGCCAGCTGCCGATGGTGTTCCTGGCGACGGCCGCGACGATCATCGCATCCCAGGCGGCGCTCACGGGCTCGTTCTCGGTCGCCAAGCAGGCGGTGCAACTTGGGTTCCTGCCCCAGCTGAGCATCCGCCACACCTCCAAGCTGGAGGGTCAGATCTACGTGCCGCTGATCAACTGGCTTCTGTGCGCGGGCGTCGTCACGCTCGTGCTCGTGTTCCGAAGCTCCGGTCGCCTGGCGGACATCTACGGCGTCGCGGTCACCGGCACCTTCATCTGCGACACCACGCTGTTTCTGGCGGTGGCGCGGTCGCTGTGGCGGCTGCCGTGGTGGCGGGTCGCGCTGCTGGGCGGCCTGTTCTACCTGATCGAGATCGCGTTCTTCAGCGCCAACCTGACGAAGGTGACGCACGGCGCGTGGCTGCCGCTGCTGGTGGGACTGACGACCGCGACGGTGATGGTCACCTGGCGGCGCGGACGGGACATCGTCACCCGCAACCGCACCGAGAGCGAGGGCTCGCTGGAGGAGTTCCTGGAGGGCCTCGGGCGCATGACGCCCCCGATCGTCCGCCTCCCGGGAACCGCGATCTTCCTGAACCCGAGCAAGGACACGACCCCGCTGGCGATGCGCGCCCAGGTCGAGCACAGCCACGCGCTGCACGAGCGGGTGCTGATCGTCTCCCTGGCGCCGGTCGGCATCCCCCATGTCGAGCGCGAAGACCGTTTCGAGCTCGCGCTGCTCGGGTCCGGGCGCTTCAAGGTGGCCCACCTCACGGTGCACGTCGGCTACCACGACCCGCGCGACGTTCCCCGGGCGCTGGCGCTGGCTCGCAAGCTCGGATACCTCGACCGCGCCTTCGATCTGGAGCACGCGCACTACTTCGTCTCGCGGATGACGATCATGCTCACCGGGACGCCCGGAATGGCGCGCTGGCGCAAGAAGCTGTTCATCGCGATGGCGCGCAACTCCCAGAGCCCGATCGACCAGTTCCGCCTGCCACCGCAGCGCACGGTGATGACCGGCTCCCAGGTCGCGCTGTAGCGCCTGCCGGCTCGGATCCTGCGCAGGTCGCCGGCGTCCGCGCCTGCGCAGGCTGCGCGCATGCACGCCTGCGCAGGTTGCGCGCATCCGCACCTTCACAGGATCTTGATGCGCCGGGCCTCTTCCTGCACGGATCCTTGATGGTCGCCGCCCGAGCATGGTGCCAGGATGCGGCGACCGGGCACGGACTCGACCACACGCAACGGCAAGCACGCGTTCGCCGGGGCCGGAGGGCACGCGGCCCAGGGCGACCAGGACCGCCTGCGAGCTGGCGCGGCGTCGACGAGAAGCCTGCACGAGGCCGCCCATAAGCTCGGCGAGCGCGCTCTGCCGGCCCCGCCGGTCCGCGGCCCGAAGCGCTCGGCGGCGGCGCGGTGGGCCGAGTCGGCCGACCGGGATGTGGTCGCTCACGGGGCTCGGGCGGCACTGGCGCTCGGCGCGCTGGGCGTCGTCTACGGCGACCTGGGCACGAGCCCGCTGTACACCGAGCAGTTCATCTTCACCGCCCACCGCGACGCCGCGCACGCCGACCTCGCCGGCGTCTACGGGATCGTCTCGCTGATCTTCTGGGCGCTTTTGATCGAGGTCACGCTCAAGTACGCGGCGCTGATCATGCGCGCGCACAACCACGGCGACGGCGGCATCATGGCGCTGACCGCGCTGGTTCGCCGCGTCCGCGCCAGGCACACGGCGGCGCTGGTCGTGCTGGGGGTGTTCGGCGCCGGCCTGTTCCTCGGCGACGGGATGATCACGCCCGCGATCTCGGTCACCTCCGCCGTGGGCGGCCTGGGCGTCGTCAGCCCCCGCCTGGCGCACCTGGTCGTGCCGCTGTCGCTGGGCATCCTGATCGCGCTGTTCGCGCTGCAGCGGTTCGGCACCGCAGCCGTCGGCTGGCTGTTCGGGCCGGTGATCCTCACCTTCTTCGCCTCGATCGCGGCTCTGGGCATGCGCGAGGTCGTCGCTCACCCGGGCGTGGTCGCCGGGCTGTCGCCCGTCTGGGGGATCCGCTTCCTGGTCGACCACGGCGCCGCCGGCTGGCTGACGCTCGGCGGCGTGGTGCTGTGCTGCACGGGCGCCGAGGCGATGTCGGCCGACCGGGGCCACTTCGGCGCCGGGCCGATCCGCATGACCTGGGTGGGCGTGGTGCTGCCCGCGGTCATGATCTCCTATCTCGGGCAGGCGGCGCTCATCCTCTCGCATCCGGGGATCGTCAACAGCCCGTCGTTTAACCCGTTCTTTCAGCTTGTGCCGCGCAGCCTGCTCGTGCCGATGGTCGTGCTGGCAACGCTGGCCACGATCATCGCCTCGCAGGCGGTGATCACCGGCTCGTTCTCGGTCGCCCGCCAGGCCACCCAGCTTGGTCTGCTTCCGCGGCTGCGCACCATCCACACCTCCGAGATCGAGGGCCAGATCTACGTTCCGGCGATCAACTGGCTCCTGGGGGCCGGGGTCGCGACGCTGGTGCTGGTGTTCCGCAACCCGACGACGCTGGGGAACATCTACGGCGTGGCGGTGACCGGGACATTCCTGCTCAACACGATCCTGTTCGTCGCGATCGCGCGAGCGCAGTGGCACACCCCGCGCGTGTGGCTGGTGCTCGTGGCCGTCCTGTTCGGGACTGTCGACCTGGCCTTCTTCAGCTCCAACCTGACCAAGCTCGTGGACGGCGCGTACGTGCCGCTGGCCGTGGGGCTGGCGGTGGCGGTGGTGATGCTCACCTGGCAGCGCGGCGCGCAGATCGTCACGCGCAACCGGACCGAGGCCGAGGGGTCGCTGGAGGAGTTCCTGGAGCGCCTGCGGTTCGCTCGCCCCCCGATCCTCAGGCTGCCGGGCACCGCGATCTACGTCGCACCCGGGGTGCGCACCACCCCGCTTGCGATGCGCACGCTGGTGGAGCACAACCGGGCTCTGCACGAGCGGGTGCTGATCGTCTCCGTGCAGCCGGTCGGCGTGCCTCACGTGGACCGCAGCGAGCGGTTCGCGGCCGAGACGATCGGCAGCGGGCTGTTCAAGGTGACCCACCTGACGATCCGCGTCGGCTACCGTGACCCCTGGCGGGTTCCCGACGCGCTGGCGCTGGCGCGCAAGGAGGGCTACCTTGACCGCGCGCTCGACCTCGAGCATGCCTCCTACTTCGTAAGCCGAATGACGATCGTGCCGACCGACGCGCCCGGAATGGCGCGCTGGCGGAAGCGGCTGTTCGTCGCGATGGCGCGCAACGCCGACAGCCCCGTCGAGCACTTCGGGCTGCCGGTCGCGCGCACCGCGATGACGACCTCCCGGGTCCCGGTCTAGCCTCCGCCCGCGCGGTCCCGCGCGCACCCGCTGGGGCGTCGTCTCCAGCGATTCCCGCGCCGGGCTGCGGAGGGCCGCTACCCTCGGCTGATCGCGCCCGCCGGCCCCATCCGAGCCCCGGAGATCGAGCGCGGCCGGCGGCGGCCGCGAGCACGCCGTGGCTGACCCTGGCCGGATCGCCCGGCGCCTGGAGCAGCTGTGGGCGCTCGCGCGCGGCCCGGAGGGCGGAGCAGACCGGCCCGCCTACTCGAACGCCGAGGCCGACGCGATGCTGCTGGTCGCTGGCTGGGCACGCGAGCAGCAGCTCGCGCCCGCGGTGGACGAGCACGGAAACCTGTGGGCGCTGCCAGCCGATTGGGATGGTCAGCTGATCACCGCCGGTTCGCACGTCGACACCGTGCCCGACGGCGGGCGCTACGACGGCGCACTGGGAACGGTGCTCGGCCTGGAGCTCGCGCGCGACCTGGAGGCCGGCGCGGGCGGCCCGGATCCGCGCAGCGGCGCCCGCGCCGGCGTGCTCGTCTGCGCCGCAGAGGAGGCGCCGCGGTTTGAGGCGGGCACGATTGGCTCCCGGCTGCTGGCTGGCACGCTCACCCACGCCGAGCTTGAGCGGATGCGCGACGCCGCTGGCATGACGGCTGCAGACGCGCTGAGCGCCCACCTGGCGGCGCTCGCCGAGCTGCCGCGGATCGACCCCCCGCTCGGCCGCTGGCTCGCGCACGCGGAGGTGCACGTGGCACCCCGCCGGGAGCTTCGCACGCTCGGCGTGGTCAGCGCGGTGGCCTCGCCGCGCCGGTTCGCCGTCGAGCTGCGCGGGGTTGCCGGACACTGCGGCGAGGTCCCGATGGAGGATCGCCGCGATGCGCTGGCGGCGGCCGCCGAGCTGGTGCTAGCCGTCGAGGCCGCCGCACGCTCGCAGCCGCCCGAGACCGTCGCCACGGTGGGCACGATCTCGGTTTCGCCGGGAGCGCTCAGCGTGATCCCGGCCCGCGCGCGGCTGGGAATCGACGCGCGCGCGATCTCGTCAGGCTCGCTCGCGGAGCTGGAGGCCGAGATCCGTGCCGCGGCCGCCGCGATCGCCGAGCGCCGCGGGGTGCGAGCCGACGTCGAGCTGGTGCGCGGCGGCGAGCCGGTCGCGATGGACCGCCGGCTCGTGCAGGCGGCGCTGTCGGCGGCGTCGCGGCTTGGCATCGCGGCGCGCGAGACGTGGTCGGGCTCGGGCCACGACGCGCAGCATCTGGCGTCGCTGACCCGTGCGCTGCTGGTCTTCGTCCCCCTCCACGGCGGCGAGTGCCACACCCCTCAGGAGGGCGCCGACCTCGGCGAGGCCCTCCAGGCCTGCGCCGTCGTCGCCGAGGTTCTTCGCGGCCTCGCGCTCGCCGAGCCGCCCGCCGGCGCCCGCCACGACCGCGACGGGTGCCCCGGCGGCGCCGGCCTCTAGCCTGGGCTCCGGGGTCTGCGGCGCCGGCGCCCGCCGGCGGCCCGCGGGGCCCCGGGGCTCGCCTCGCGCCGCGATCGCCACCCAGACGGCAATCGCCGCCGACGGGACGATCGCAGTCAGGTACCCCGCGGCCGCGCCTGAGCTCTGCGCAACCGCGCCGGCGATCACCGGCGCGAGCACGGTCGCCGCCGCCCAGGCTCCGTTCAGCAGCCCGAACACGACACCGTCGCCGGTCGCCGAGCCACGCCGCTGGCCGGACGCAAGGCCGTAGGCGACCGTGCTGATCGCCCCGCGCGGGGCGGTGGCGAGCAAGAGCGCCGCGACCAGCGCCACCGCCCCCGGCGAGATGACCGCGGGCGCGAGCCCAACCGCCGCGAGCACCGCGGCCAGCGCGTTGAAGCGCAGCGTGAGCACCCGGCCGCCAAGCCGCACGACCGCGCCGCTGACCGAGATGTAGCAGACCGCTCCGGCGGTGAACGCGAGCCCGATCGCGCTCGTGGACAGACCCGCCCGGTGAAGCCCCGTGCTGATCAGCAGCTGGCTGACGCTCGACACGGCGCCCGAGATGACCAGCGCCCCGGCCGCGGCACCCACCCGCGGGCGGGCGAGCAGCCGGCACATCTCGCGCAGCGACACGCCCGGGTCGGCGAGGATGGCGTCACCCGGCGCCAGCGGCTCCTGCAAGCCGTCGGCCACGCGCCCCGGCGGCTCGGCGACGGGCGGGCGCTGCGGCACGAGGGGATCCACCGCAGGCGCGCCGCCCGCGCCCGAGCCGACGGCCACTAGCGTCGCCGTGACGACGGCGGCCGCGGCCGCCAGCAGCAGGAACGGCGCGCCGACCCCGGCCTGCTGGGCGAGCGCGCCCGAGAGCGCCGGTCCGGCCATCACGCCCACCGACGAGTAGGTCACCGGCGCGCCCAGGCTCGCGCTTCGCGCGCCCTGAAGCTCGGCGAGCCAGGCCATGCCGGTGGTCCAGATCGCGCCGAACGCCAGCCCGAACACGGCCCGTCCCGCGAGCAGGACCTCCAGCGAGGGGACGGCCTGCGCCAGAGAGGAGACGCAGATCAGGCCGCCGGCGACGAGCGTCATCCGCCGGGCGCCCAGCCGGTCTGACGCGATCCCGGCGGGCAGCGAGACGACCAGGCTCGCGAGGCCCGGCAGCGCGAGCAGCAGCGCGGTCTGCGCCCCGGGGAGGTGATAGCGATCCGAGATGCGCGGCAGCAGCGGCACGATCGCCGCCTGGGCGACGCCGGCGACGACGAACAGCACGTACAGCAGCGCGCGCACGCCGCCCACTCCGAGCGCCGGACTCCTCCGCTGACTCGCACCTGTCCGCATCGCTTCCATGCCGTGAACGGATACTACGATTCACACGATGCGTTACAGATGATAGTTTTTGCTCTGAATGAGTACTCAGATCGATCATGCTGGGATTGACATTCCAGCCCTGCGAGCCCTGGTGGCGGTCGCCGACGAGGGCTCCTTCCGCTCGGCGGCGCGCTCGCTGGGCTACACGCAGTCGGCCATCTCCCATCGCGTCGCCGCGCTCGAGCGCGCGCTGGGAGTCGAGCTGTTCACGCGGCCCGGCGGCCGGGCCGCAGTGGCGCTGACGGCCGCGGGCGAGGTCGCCTACCGTCGCGCGCTGCGCGTGCTCGGCGAGGTGCAGACGCTGGGCGCCGACGTCGCCGACCTGGCGAGCGGCGCCCGCCGCCCACTGCGCGTGGGCGTCTTTCAGACCGCCACCACGGGGATCCTCCCCGGCGCGCTGCGCGTCCTGCGCGAGCAGCGGCCCGACGTGCAGGTCGTGCTCGCCGAGGCGCAGGACAACGCCCAGACCTTCGACCGCCTGGCCTCCGGGGAGCTTGAGCTCGCGTTCGTCGTCAACCCGGCGCCCGATGAGCGGGTCGTCTCGATCACGCTGCTCGACGACCCGTTCGTGATCCTCACCCGCCGTGACTCGGAGCTCGCCTCGGCTCCCAACCCCACCTTCGACCTGCTGGACGGCGTCGACCTGGTGGCCTGGAACCTGCGCTGGCGCACCCAGCAGGAGCTTGAGGCGGCGTGGCGCAGGCGCGCGATCAACCCGCGGATCGTCTACCGCACCGACGACAACCTGGCGCTTCAGCGCCTGGTCGCCGCCGGCCACGGCCACGCCTGCCTGGACCGGCTCGGGGCGGCGGGCGCGATCGAGCCCTCGCTCACCTGGCTTGAGCCGCAGGAGACCCTGATCCCCCGGCGAATCGCCGTCTGCCACGCGCGCCACCGCGACCTCAGCGGCCCGGCGCTGATTCTGCTTGGCGCCGTGCGCTCGCAGCTGGGCGCCTGAGCGCCGGCCGCCACATCGCCGCCAGCGCCGCCGCGCCAGCGTCCATCCTGCCACCGGCGCCATCGCGACGGGCGTCCACGTCGCCGTCAGCGCGACGGCGCCAGCCGCCACAGTCGCGCCGGCGCCCGGCCGCTAGGATCGCCGCCTGAAGATGAGGCGCAGATGGCGTTCGTGGTGATCGCGCGCTGGGTCGCGCGGGCGGGCAGCGAGCGGGAGGTGCAGGCGGCGATCGAGGCGCTGATCGAGCCTTCGCGCGCGGAGCCCGGCAACCTGGCCTACGAGCCGCACCGCGACCCGGCCGACCCGCGCGTCTTCATGCTCTACGAGCGCTACGTGGACGAGGCCGCCTACCGCGCGCACGGCGAGTCCGAGCACTTCCGGCGAGCCGCCGAGCGGGCGCTCCCGCTGCTCGAGGCCCGCGAGCGCTCGTTCTACGAGACCTGGTGAGGCCGGGCCCGGTCAGGCCAGCCGCGGGCCCGGCAGGGAGCAGACCCTGGTGCCCTGACCCGGTGAGCGACCGCCTCCCGGTGAGCGACCGCGCCCCGGTGAGCGACCGCGCCCTACCTGTAGGGTAGCTCGGTCCCGATCCCGCGCTCGCGCGCGGCGCGCAGCAGCGCGCACCCCAGCGCGATGTCGCAGATCGACAGCCCCCGGTGCCACAGCAGGATCCGCTCGTCGTCTCGCTCGCGCCCCGGGCGCTCGCCGCAGACGATCTGGCCCAGCTCGGCGTGCACGCGCTCGGCGGTCAGCCGCCCGCTGTCCACGTGCGCCCGCAGCGCGCCGAGCGGTCCGGCGCCGGCCTGCGCCCAGTCGTCGACGACGATCTTGTCCATCACGTCGGTCAGGTCGATCGCGACGGCGCTGACGGTGCCGTAGGGCACGGTCAGCGAGCCGGGAGCCACCCACTCGGTGGCAAGCAGCGCGCATGGCTCGGTCAGGCGGCTTGCCTCGACGAGCACGTCGGCCCCGTCAAGGCACTCGCGCCAGCTGCCGACCGCCGCCACGGGACGGTCCAGATCACGCGACAGGCGGGCCGCGAACGCCTCGCGACTGGCGGGCCGCAGCGAGTGCACGCGGATCTCCTCAAGCTCGGGCAGCACGCGCGCGAGCAGGCGCACGTTCCAGTAGGCGGTGCCGCACGCGCCCACGTGCCCGAGCACGCGCGCCCTGCGCCTGGCCAGGTGCCGCGCTCCGATCGCGGTGACCGCGCCCGTGCGCATCTCGGTGATCGCGGTGGCGTCCAGCACCGCCGTCGGCGCCCCGCAGTCGGGGTCCATCAGCACCAGCAGCGCAAGCTCGGACGGCAGCCCGCGCAGATGGTTGTCCACGTAGTCTCCGACCACCTTGACGCCGGCAACCCCCGGCACCGCCCCGCGCAGCACGTTGAAGTGTCCCTTCGCGCCGTGCGGGAAGATGTGCGTGCGGGGCTCCAGCACGGCCTCCCCCCTTCCCTGGGCCGCGAGCACGCCGCCGACCGCGTCGAGGATCTCCTCGTCGGTCAGGGCTATCGCCTCGACGTCGGCGCCCGAGAGGTAGGTCATCGTCCTCATCGGACGCGACACCTGCCAAGGCGACGCCCGCAGGCGGCCGGCGGGCTGCTGGGGGCCATGGGCGCAAGATACAGCGGCGCCTGGCGCAGCCCCGTCAGCGGCGAAGGCTCCCCGGCTTCACCCCGCGCGCCACCACCGCGGCCGACGCGCAGGTCGCGAGCGCGAGCGGCAGATCGCGCTCCCCGACGCCCGCGAGATCCGGATGGCCCAGATCAAGCTCGACGGTCGCGGGCTCCCCGTCGAGACCGAGGCTGGCGCGGCCGTTGGCCAGCACCCGGCCCCACAGGTCGCCGCCGGCAGCCGCAAGCAGCGCAAAGCGGGTCTGGCCCTCGCGGCGCGCGAGCGTCTCCATCTCCCGCAGCTCCTCGAACGGATCGATCCGCACCTGCTGGTCTGTCCCGATCGCCAGTCGCACGCCCGCGTCTCGGTAGCGCAGGCCGGGCAGGTGGCCGTCACCGAGGTTGCCCTCGGTCGTCGGACAGGTCACGACGATCGTGTCCGACGCGGCGAGCAGCTCGACGTCGTGCTCTGAGACGTGGATGGCGTGGATCACGCTCGTGCGCTCCCCCAGGAACCCGCAGCGGTCAAGCAGCTCGATCGGCGTGCAGCCGTGCTCGGCGCGGCACTGCTCGAGCTCGCGGCGCTGCTCACAGGCGTGAACGTGGCGCACGAGCCCGTGGGCGTCGGCGTGGCTGGCGATCGCCTCAAGCCAGGAGGCCGGCACCGCGCGGACGCTGTGGGCCGCGACCCCCACCGAGATCCCGTCGATGCCCGCGGCCCATTCCCGCAGCGCGTCGACGCGCTCCAGGTAGGCGTCCACGGTCGGGTCGCAGAAGCGCACCTGCCCGGGCTCGGGCGCCAGGTCGCCCCCCTGGGCCCACCCGCCGCGGTGATATGCGGCGGGCAGCAGCGTGATCTCAAGGCCGCAGGCCCTGGCGGCCAGCGCGAGCGCCTTGGCCATCGCGTTGGGGTCCTCGTAGGGGGTCCCGTCCGGGCGGTGGTGGACGTAGTGGAACTCGCCGACGGCGCCGTAGCCGGCGGCGGCCATCTGCGCGTAGGCTCGGCGCCCGACCTCGGCCATCGAATCCGGATCGTGCGAGCCCGCCAGCCTGTACATCTCGGTTCGCCAGCTCCAGAAGTCGTCGCCCGCCCCCGCCGCGCTCACGCGCTCTGCTGCGCCGCGCAGGTCAAGCTGGAAGGCGTGCGAGTGCGCGTTTGCCATCGCCGCGATGCGGGCCGTGGCGCTCACGGCGCCACCCCTGCGCCGGTGATCCGCGGCGCCACCGCTGCGCCGGTGATCCGCGCCGCCGCCCGCTCATCGCGCACGTAGGCGAGCTCGCCGCCGATGAGCGCGATCGCGACCGGGCTGCGCGCAAACCGGTAGGCGATCGCCTCAACCGGTCCGTCGAGCACCAGCAGGTCGCCGCGCTTGCCGACCTCGATCGAGCCGCTGTCGCGCTCGAGCCCCAGCACCCAGGCGGCGTTGAGCGTCGCCGCGCCCAGCGTCTCGCGCGCCGAGAGGCCGTACAGGCGGGCGCCCAGGCCGATCGCGACCGGCATCGAGACCGACGGCGCGGTGCCGGGGTTGGCGTCGGTGGCGAGCACCACCAGCGCACCGGCGTCGATCAGCGCCCGCCCCGGCGCGCGACGCTCGGCGCCGAGAAACTCGGCGATCGGCAGCAGCACCGCGGCGCACTGCGCCCGCGCGAGCGCGGGGATGTCGGATGCCGGCATCGCCGACAGATGATCGACGGAGCGGGCGCCCGCGCTCAGGGCGACCGGCACCGAGCCGTGCGTCGCAAACTGCTCGACGTGGCAGCGCAGGGCAAGCCCCGCGCCGCGCGCCAGCTCGCCCATCGCCTCCAGATGCGAGTTGGAGAACGCGATCGACTCGACGAAGATGTCAAGCGCGGTCACGCCGCCGAGCGCGAGGACCTCGCCGATCATCCCCCGCACGACGTCCATCCACCCGTCCGCTGTCTGGCCCGGTGGCACCGCGTGGGCAAGCAGCGCCGTCGAGGTGGTCCGCTGGCGCACGCGGTGGCCCAGCTCGCGCGCCAGCGACAGCGCGCGCAGCTCCCCGTGGCGCGAGAGCCCGTAGCCGGACTTGCACTCGAAGGTGGTCGTGCCGGCGGCGAGCATCTCGGCGGCCAGCCCCGTCGACTGGGCGAGGACCCGCTCGTCGTCGGACTCTCGCAGGGCGCGCGCCGAGGCGGCGATCCCGCCCCCGCGGCGGGCGATCTCCTCGTAGGGCACGCCGGCGAGCTTCTGCTCGTATTCGCGCTCGCGCCAGCCGGCGAACGGCAGGTGCGTGTGGCAGTCGACGAAGCCGGGCACGACCGCGCAGCCGGACGCGTCGATCCGGACGTCGGCGCCCGGATCGGCCTCAAGCGACGCGATCCGCCCGGCGCGCACCGCCACGCAGCCGGGATCGAGCGTCTGCGCGGCGAGCTCGGCGCCGCGCAGGTGGGGCAGGCCGTCGGACGGCGGGCGCAGAAGCTGCGCGGCGCCCTGGATCGACACCGACGGCGCGCAGGACGCGCCGGTCATCCGGGCAGCTCGCCGCTCACGCGGGCTCGGGGTCGAGCATCGGCATGGCGATCCCGGCGCGGCGGGCGGTGTCCAGCGCCAGCTCGTAGCCGGCGTCGGCGTGGCGCACCACACCCAGGCCGGGGTCGGCGGTCAGGCAGCGGCGCACGCGCTCTGCCCCCTGGGGCGTGCCGTCGGCCACGACCACCTGCCCGGCGTGGATCGACTTGCCCATCCCCACCCCCCCGCCGTGGTGGATCGACACCCAGCTGGCGCCGCAGGAGCACATCAGCATCGCGTTGAGCAGCGGCCAGTCGGCGACCGCATCGGACCCGTCGCGCATCGACTCGGTCTCGCGCTCGGGCGAGGCGACCGATCCACAGTCCAGGTGGTCGCGGCCGATCACGATCGGCCCGCGCAGCTGCCCGGAGGCGACCATCTCGTTGAAGCGCTCTCCGGCGCGGTCGCGCTCCCCGTAGCCCAGCCAGCAGATCCGCGCGGGCAGCCCCTGGAAGCGCACCCGCTCAGAGGCCAGCGAGATCCAGCGCGCGATGTGGTCCTGGTCGCCGAACAGCTCCAGGATCGCGCGGTCGGTGGCGCGGATGTCGGCCGGGTCGCCAGACAGCGCCACCCAGCGGAACGGGCCCTTGCCCTCGCAGAAGAGCGGCCGGATATAGGCGGGCACGAAACCCGGGTAGGAGAACGCCTCCGCGTCGCCGTGCTCGGCGGCCAGGCCGCGCAGCGCATTGCCGTAGTCAAACGCCTCGGCGCCCGCGCGCTGCAGCGCGCGGATCGCGCCGACGTGCGCGACGGCGCTCTCCCCCACCCGTCGCAGGTACTGCTCAGGGTCGCTTCGCCGAAGCGCCTGCGCCTGCTCGACGGTCACGCCCGCCGGGACGTAGCCGTTGAGCGGGTCATGGGCGCTGGTCTGGTCGGTGACCACGTCGACCTCAACGCCACGGCGCACCAGCTCGGGCAGCACCTCGGCGGCATTGCCCGCCAGGCCGATCGACAGCGCCCTGCCCTGCCTGCGCGCCTGCTCCAGGCGCTTGAGCGCGTCGTCCAGATCGGCGGCGCGCTCATCCAGGTAGCCGGTCTGGATGCGCCGCTCGATCCGCTGCAGGTCGACCTCGACGCACAGCGCGGCGCCGCCGAGCATCGTGATCGCCAGCGGCTGGGCGCCGCCCATGCCGCCCAGGCCGGCGGTGACCACCAGCCGGCCGCTCAGCGTCCCGTCGAACCGCTTGCGGGCCGCGGCCGCGAACGTCTCGTAGGTGCCCTGCAGGATCCCCTGGCTGCCGATGTAGATCCACGAGCCGGCGGTCATCTGGCCGTACATCATCAATCCGGCCGCCTCCAGCTCGCGGAACTTCTCCCAGGTAGCCCACTGGGGCACGAGGTTTGAGTTGGCGATCAGCACGCGCGGCGCGCGCTCGTGCGTCTCGAACACCGCGACCGGCTTGCCCGATTGCACCAGCAGCGTCTGATCGCCGCCCAGGCGCTGCAGCTCGCGCTCGATCGTGTGGTAGCAGGACCAGTCACGTGCGGCCTTGCCGATCCCGCCGTAGACCACCAGGTCGCTGGGACGCTCGGCCACATCGGGGTGCAGGTTGTTGCGCAGCATTCGCAGCGCGGCCTCCTGCTGCCAGCCAAGGCAGCTGATCGACTCGCTCACGCGCTCCTCCGTCTGATCGTCTGGGTTGCAGCGGCCGCGAGCGGCGGCCGTGAGGGCTGCGCGCCGAGCGCCTGCGAGAGCTCGCGCGCATGCTCTGCGACCAGGCGCCCCAGCGCGCGCGCACGGCGCTCACCGGTGCGGTAGCTGGGCGCGAGGATCGTCAGCGCGGCGACGATCTCCCCGTCGGCGGCGCGCACCGGCGCTGCGACGGCGGTGATCTCGGGCTCGACGGCGCCGCGCCTGGCCACCCAGCCCTGCGCCGTCACGTCGCCCGCGAGCGCGGCTCCCATCGCGGTTTGCGCGCGCGGGATCGTCCGGCCCGTCCAGGCGGTCGCGCGCACGCGCCGGTGCCCGGCGACCTGTCGCAGGTAAAGCGCGCTGTCGGCATCGACGGCCACGCCGAGGTTTGCGGTCTCGCCGGTCTGATCGGCCAGCGCCTGCAGGTGCGGCCCGGCGAGCTCGTGCAGCGGCTCGCCGCGCATCACCCCCGCCGCCAGCGCCAGCAGCGCCGGGCCCGCGCCGTAGCACCCGCTGGAGTCGCGGCGCAGCAGCCCGCGGTCGACGAGGGTGCCCAGCAGCCGCGACGCGGTGGCCGGCGACAAGGCCGTCGCGCGAGCAAGCGCCGAGAGCGTCTGCCGGGACCGGGCAGCGCCGGCGTCGCCGGCGGCAGCCAGCAGCAGGTCAAGAGCGCGCGACACCGCGCGCGTGGACTCGCCCCCGCGCCGGTCCTCCCGCAGGCCTCCAAGCCCGTCCGCTGGCACGGCGCGGCGCACGACGTCCATGCCGGCGATCCTATCACTGCTCAAAATGGTTTTCCGTAGAGCGGAAGGTCGGCCGTGAACTGGCCCCGCCGGGCCCCGTCAGGCCGCCTGAAACAGAGCGCCGGCCGCCTGGTCGGCCCATTCGACGGCGGCCCGGTAGCGCTCGGTGCCTCCGGGCGCGATCGCCTCCGCCCGCGCAAGCTCACCGCGCTCGAGCGCCACCACGCTCTCAAGCAGCGCGCCCCCTGGCCCCTCGTGGCACGCCAGCGCCCGCCGGGTCTCATCGGCGAACGGCACGCGCCGCAGGACCTCGTCCATCGGCATGTCCATCAGCGCGTCCACGAGCGAGAACAGGCCGAGCGTGAACAGCTCGGCCGCGCTCGGCCACCCCGCGGGTCCGGCAGCCAGCTCGCAGAAGCGCGCGCGCACCAGCGCGGTGACCGTCAGCTCGGCGGGTTTTCGCTCGACGCTGGCGAACACGCTCAGCGCCGCCCACTGGCGCAGCCGCTCGGTCCCCAGCAGCGCCAGCGCCTGGCCGATCGAGCGGATCTGGTGCCGAAGGCCGAAGAACGCGGAGTTGATGTAGCGAAGCAGCCGGTAGCTGAGACCCAGGTCCAGGGCGATCGTGCGCTCCAGCTCGCGCAGGCCGATGTCCGGTCGCTGCAGCGCGGACATCAGCGCCAGCAGCGACAGGCGGCTGGCGTCGATGCTCCGGCCGCCGACGAGCTCGGGGCGGCAGAAGAAGTAGCCCTGGAACAGCTCGCAGCCGAGCCGCTGGCAGCGGTCGAGCTCCTCCGGGGTCTCCACCTTCTCTGCGACCACCGCGGCGCCGCCCGCGCGCACGCGGTCAAGCTCGGCCTGGAAGCTGTCGGGGTCGAGCGCGCGCACGTCCAGCTTGACGAAGTCCACCATTGAAAGCAGCGGCTCGGCGTCGGGGTCGTAGACGAAGTCGTCCAGCGCCAGTACGTGACCTGCACGCCGAAGCTCGCCGACGGCGCTCACCAGCCGCCCGTCGATCAGCTGCTCCTCGAGGATCTCAAGCACCACCCTGCCGGGCGGCAGCGTCGCGGCCAGGCCGTCCAGGATGAACTCGCGTGAGACGTTGATCCACGCCGGGCGCGAGCCGGTCAGCCGATCAAGCCCCAGCTCGGTGAGCGCTCCCAGGGCGACGTGCGCGGTCGCCCGCTCGGCGTCGGCGACCTCCGCGTGCTGCGGCGATGCGCCCCGGAACAGCAGCTCGTAGCCGACCGCGCGCAGCTCGCGGTCAAGCAGCGGCTGGCGAGCGAGCAGCACGTCGCTCACCGGCCGCCCCCCCAGAGCTTGGCAATGCGATCGCGCGCCGCGCACCCGGCAGGACGGGTCCTGGCGCTCATGACCGAGTGATCGGCCGCTTGGCCGCGCGCTTGACATGGCCTGGGCGAGGGCGGCGCGGTGCGCGACCGACGGTCGTGCCGCCGGGCTAGGATCGCCGGCAGGTGACCTCCTTCGAGCATCCGCAGGCGCAGGTGGTCAAAAGCCGCGCAAGGCGGCTGGTGATCCTCGCGATCTGCTCGATGAGCCTCTTGATGATCGGCATGGACTCGACGATCGTCAACGTGGCGCTGCCGGCGATCCACCGCGCGCTGCGCGCGCCGCTGTCGGGGCTTCAGTGGACGGTCGACGCCTACACGCTCGTGCTGGCCAGCCTGCTGATGGTCTCCGGCTCGACCGCCGACCGGCTCGGTCGCCGGCGCGTCTTTCAGTTCGGGCTGGCGGTGTTCTCGGTTGGATCGCTCGCATGCGGCCTTGCGCCGAGCCTGACGGCGCTGATCGCGGCCCGTGTGCTGCAGGCGATCGGCGGCTCGATGCTCAATCCGGTGGCGATGTCGATCATCCGCAACGTGTTCGTGGACCCGCGTGAGCGGGCGCGCGCGATCGGCCTGTGGGGCGCTGTGTTCGGGATCAGCACGGCCCTTGGCCCGGTCGTCGGCGGCGCGCTGATCGACGCGGTCTCCTGGCGGGCGGTGTTCATGGTCAACGTGCCGATCGGCGCGATCGGCCTGGTCCTCACCGCGCTCTACGTGCCGGAGTCCCGGGCGCCCCGGCCGCGCCGGCTTGACCCCATGGGGCAGCTGCTTGTGATCGTGGCGCTCGGGACGCTCACCTATGCGCTGATCGGCGCGCCGTCCGCCGGCTGGGCGTCCTGGCGCACGCTCGCGCTCGGGGCGCTGGCGATCCTCGCGCTGGGAGCGCTCGTCGCCTGGGAGCTCAGGCGCTCTGAGCCGCTTCTGGAGATGCGCTTCTTCAAGTCGGCGCCGTTCGCGGCGGCCAGCGCGATCGCGGTCGCCCTGTTCGTGGCCCTGGGCGGCTTTCTGTTCCTCAACACGCTCTACCTGCAGGAGGTGAGAGGGCTCTCGCCGCTTCACGCGGGGCTCTACACGCTGCCGATGGCCGGGCTGATGGTGCTGGCCGCGCCCCTGGCCGGGGTGATGGTGGCCGCGCGTGGCACCCGCGCGCCGATCGTGTCCGGCGGGCTGGCGCTGATCGCCGGCGGCCTGATCATGACCCGCCTCGACGCCCACACGCCGCTTGGCGTGCTGTTCTCCGCCTACGTGCTGTTCGGGTTCGGCGCCGGGTTGCTGGGACCGCCGATCACCAACACCGCGATCACCGGAATGCCGCCCTCGCAGGCCGGCGTGGCCGGGGCGGTGGCTTCCTCAAGCCGGCAGATCGGCCAGACGATCGGCGTGGCGCTGCTGGGCGCGCTTGCGGGCGGCGGCGCGGATCGCGTCTCACGCGCGTTCCCGCAGGCGACGCACCCCAGCTGGTGGATCGTGGCGGCGCTGGGGGCGTGCATCGCCTGCCTGGGCCTGCTCTCGACCACGGCCTGGGCGCGCGCCAGCGCCCGGCGCACCGCCCAGCGGCTGGCCGAGCCCTCGGAGGCCGCGCCGGCGGCGCGGCCGGCGGCGCCGTCGCCGCTTTCGCCACTGCCCGCCGCGCGAGCGCCCTCGCCTCAGCCGCCGGCCGCCCGGCGGTAGCTCGCGGGCTCTCGCCTCAGCCACCGGCCGCCCATCGGGAGCGCGCGGGCTCTCGCCTCAGCCACCAGACGCCCGGCGGTAGCGCGCCACCGCCGCGGGCGCGAACACGGCCACGATCCCTGCCGCCCACGCCACCGACGCCCACACGTGGTCGCCGGCGGGCGCGCCCACCCACAGGGCGCGCATCGCATCCACGAACGCGGTGAACGGGTTGATCTGGGCGAACGCGCGCAGCGCCGCGGGCATCGTCTGGACCGGCACGAAAGCCGAGGAGATGAACGTCAGCGGGAAGATCGCGATGAAGCCGACCGAGTTGGCGGACTCCGGGGTCGACGCCACGAGCCCCACGAATGCGAACACCCAGGAGAACGCAAAGCCGATCTCAAGCAGCAGCGCGACGCCCGCGAGCACGCGCCAGGCCGGTGCGTTGAACGAGAACCCGATCACCAGACCCGTCCCGACGAGCACGCCGATCGACAGCAGGTTGGTGAGCAGGTCAGCGAGCGTGCGGCCGGCGAGCACGGCCGAGCGCGCCATCGGCAGCGAGCGGAAGCGGTCGATCAGGCCCTTGTGGACGTCGTCGTTGAGCCCCAGGGCGGTCACGAAGCCGCCGAAGGCGATGTTCTGGACGACGATCCCCGGGATCAGGAACTCGGCGTACGGCAGCCCGCCGGTTCGGATCGCGCCGCCGAACACGTAGCGGAACAGCAGCACGAACATGATCGGCTGCACCGTGAAGGCCAGCAGCAGCTCCGGCCGGCGCGGCAGGCGCACCAGGTTGCGCTCCGCCAGCACGAGTGTGTCGGACACGGCGCGGCGCATCAGCTCTCCTCACGCGGTCGCCGGCGCGAGCGCCCAGCGCGCCGCTGCGGCGAGCGCCGAGCCCGCGGCTTAGCCATTTGGACCTCGGCGCCCGGGTCGTCCTCATCCTGCGCCGCGTGGCCGGTGAGCGCCAGGAAAACATCGTCGAGGGTGGGCCGGCGCAGTTCGACGTCATCTATGCCGATCCCGGCGTCGGTCAGCAGCCTGACGGCCTGTGCGATCGCTCCGGCCCGGGTGCGGACCGGCGCTTCCACCACGAGCCCGCGCACGGCCGGCTCCTCGACGACCAGAGGAGCTAGCACGGCCGCCGCCGCGACCGGATCGGCGCCCGCCTCCAGCCCGACCACCAGCCGCTCGCCTCCGACCCTGTCCTTGAGCTCGTCCGCGGTGCCCTGCGCGATCACCCTCCCGTGATCGATGACGGCGATCAGATCGGCGAGCCGGTCGGCCTCGTCAAGGTACTGGGTGGTGAGCAGCACCGTCGTGCCCTCGGCGACCAGCCCCTCGATCGTCTCCCACAGCGCCAGGCGGCTGCGCGGATCAAGCCCCGTCGTCGGCTCGTCGAGGAACACCACCTGCGGCCGGGCGACGAGCGCCGCGGCCAGGTCAAGGCGCCTGCGCATCCCGCCCGAGTAGGTGCTCGTCACGCGGTCGGCGGCGCCGGCGAGGTCGAAGCGCTCCAGCAGCTCGGTGGCACGGCGGCGGGCCTCGGCGCGCCGCAGGCCGTACAGGCGGCCGACCATCGTGAGGTTCTCACGGCCGGTGAGGTCCTCGTCGACGGCCGCGTACTGACCGGCGAGTCCGATCCTGGCCCGCAGCTCGGGCGCGTCGCGCACCACGTCCAGCCCCGCCACCGTGGCGTTGCCCGCATCGGGCAACAGCAGCGTGGTGAGCACGCGCACGAGCGTCGTCTTGCCGGCCCCGTTGGGCCCCAGCAGCCCGAGCACGGTTCCCGTCCGCACCTCCAGGTCCACGCCGTCGAGCGCGCGCACCTCGCCGAAGCTCCGGGCCAACCCGCGCACCTCGATAGCCGCGTTGCCCGCGGCGGTGGGTGGCGAGGCGGCGAGCGGACCGGTGGACATGGCGACAACGCTACGCAATCTGCCGGCCGCGGGCCTCTCTCGCGGTTGGAGCGCGCGGGCACCGAGTGCTCGCGGGACGCCTGGGCGGCGCAGTCAGACGCGCCGCTCGCACCCCGGCGCCGCTTGAACCCAGCGCCGGTGCAGCACGGCGCCGCGCGAGCCCCGGCGCCGCTCAAACCACGGCGCCGCTCAAACCACGGCGCCGCGCGAGCCCCGGCGCGGCTCACGCCCGGACGCGCTCGGCGCCGGTCGCCTCAGGCTCCTGGCGCGGGTGGCGTCGCAGCGCCCGGTCCGGCCGGGCGCTCACGAAGTACGCGCCCCCGATCAGCGCGATCACGATCATCACGATCAGCGTGATCCAGTCGATGTTGAAGTAGGCGCGCGCGCTGGTCAGCCCGCTGGGGTAGACGACGTTCACGAGCATCAGCGCCAGGTAGGCCGCGGCGATGATCGACACCGTCCACCCCCAGCGTCCCAGCCGGAAGGCTCCCTCCGGAGCCCACCCGCGGGCGCGAGCGATCATCGACGCGACCACGGTCAAAAGAAACGACAGGTAGATACCGCTGACCCCGAAGGAGACCAGGGACGTGAGCGCGTTGGTGTTGGCCGGGTAGGTGAAGAACAGGATGTTGATGTTGCTCTTTGGCGAGACGAACACCAGCAGGCAGAAGAGCACCGTGACGGCCGCGCCGCCGAGCAGCGCGTTGACGGGCGTCCTGAAGCGCTCGTGCACGCGCGCGATCCAGCGGGCGCCGGGCAGCGCCCCGTCGCGCGCGTAGGAGAACGCCAGGCGGCTTCCGGCGCCCTGCACCGAGGTGCCGCAGGAGACGAAGGCGTAGATGATCAGCACCAGCAGGAAGTCCTGCACGCCGGTCGACAGCTGCCCGAGGATGAACGGCACCCCGCCTCCCTTGACGGTCGCGCCGACCGCGTTGTGGGCGGGCATCGCCAGGATCAGACCGCCGGTCAGCACGATCGAGGCGACGCCGCCCCAGATCAGCGCCAGTCGCATCGCACGCGGGATCTGGCGGCTGGCCTGCCTGGTCTCCTCGGCGATGTCTCCGGCTGACTCGAATCCGTAGAAGATGTAGACGGGCGCGAGCACCGCGATCAGAGCCGCCCCGGTCGCCCAGTTGCCGTGGAAGTTGAGGCCCAGCGGGTTGTGGGCCGGATTCTGCACCCCCTGGGTGCTGAACAGGAAGCCCAGTCCATGGTGAAAGCCGTTGATGCCCAGGATGACGGCGATCCCGAACGTCCCCACCAGCTCCACGTACACGCCGAAGCGGGCGATCTGCCCCATCACCTCCGCGCCGGTGATGTTCAGCGTCGTCTGGATCGCCAGCAGGATCAGCGTGATCACGAGGATCGTGGAGTGGCTTGCGGGGTTGAGGTTCCAGCCGAACCAGTTGTGCGTCAGGGCGGTCACGTAGCCGACCACGCCGGTGTCGACGGCCGCGACGGTCACCAGCAGCGCCACGCCGTAGAACCAGCCCACGAACCATCCGTAGGCGGGCCCGACCGAGAACTTGCTGTAGTTGTAGAGCGCCCCCGCCACCGGGTAGTGGCTGCCCAGCTCGCCGAACACCAGCGCCACGAACAGCATCCCCACAAGCGGCACGAACGTCAGCCAAAGGTACGCCGGCCCGCCCGTCCCCACGCCGAGCGCGAACAGCGAGTAGATGCCCACCATCGGCGACAGGTAGGTGAAGGCGACGGCGAAGTTCGAGAACAGCCCCAGGACGCGGCTCAGCTGCGGGCTGTAGCCGAACTGCGCAAGACGACGATCGTCTTCGGACAGGGCGACCCCGCCGCCCGCCTGCTGATCTTCGGCCATCCCCTTCCTCCTGTCCAAGACCCCGGTGCCGCAAATGCTAGGCCCGCGGCGCCGCCGGGTCAATCTCGACCCTCAGCCCTTCGCCGTCGCGCCTCGGGGGCCCGTCGCTCCGCGTCGTGCGGCGAGCGCGGGGGCGAACGCTCGCGCGCACGGGCGCGCATCGACGGGGCGCCCCCGTCCGGGCGTCGGGGGCGGGCCTGTGCCCGCCCCCGACGTCCTCGCTACTCGACCGGGATCTCGCCGTAGACGAGCGACAGGTCCATCCCCTGCCGTCGGCGAACGTACTTGGAGACCGCGTAGATCACGATCGCCAGCACGTACAGCGCGCCCATGAAGATCAGCGACGAGCTGTTGTTGACGCCGTAGGCGGAGTCCTGCAGCCACTTGTACAGGCAGAACACCAGGAAAACGATGAACAGGCCGGAGGCCACCGTGATCAGTGGAAGCCCGGCGATCTTGTAGCGCGCGATCGGGGAGGCGTTGTAGATCTCCGGCTTGCGGTACGGCAGGACCATGGCCGCCACGGCAGAGCCCAGGAAGGTGACCGCGATCACGAGGGTCGCGTCCAGCGTGTAGGTGGCGAACTTCGTGTTGTACGCGTACAGCGCCGAGACGCCCAGGCCCGGGATCAGCATCAGCGCCAGCGCTGGGTAGGGCACCCCGTTGCCGCTGACCCTGGAGGCGACCTCCGGCAGCACGCGGTCAAACGCGGTAGCGAACACCACCCGGGTCGAGGACAAGAACAGCGTCCCCACCCAGCCGAAGAACCACAGCGACATGATCGCGATGAAGATGAACGACAGCACCCGCGAGTGGAAGAAGGCGGCCGCCAGCGTCGCCGGGTAGTACCAGCCGCCCGTCGGCGAGGTACCCGCCCAGTAAGCGCTGTTGGACGCCTCGTAGAAGCGCCAGCCGAACGTCTTTGAGAACAGCAAGAACAGGATCAGCGCCGCGATCGTGGTGGCGATCAGCGCGCCGCCCATCGCGTAGATGTTCTTGCGGAAGTCAGACGCCCCGCGCACCTCGCCATACAGCGTCGCGCCCCAGTTGCACCAGAGGTTGAAGAACGCCATCATCGGGATCAAGAAGAACGTCGACCCGATCGCGAACGTGGTCAGCCCGGGCGGCACATAGCCCTTGGTTCCGGCGACCAGCGTCTTGTGGTAGGCGTCGGAGACGCCGTACAGGCTCTGTGACTGCTGGTTGAACGCGGAGATGAAGCCCGTGCGCGAGTTGACCAAGAGCACGATCATCATCACCGCCAGGCCGAACAGCCCGCCGTAGAAGCACCAGCGCTGGATCTTGGCGTAGGTGCGCATCCCCAGCGAGATCAGCACGGAGGCGACCAGCGCCGTGATCACAGACAGCACGAAGGTCCCGTTGTGCGACGCCCAGAAGGTGACGCCGCTGTGCCAGCCCACGATCGCCGACAGCGGGCCCGCGACTTCGACGTTGAGGATGTTGGCGTAGATCGGCACCCACAGCCACAGGATGAACCACCATCCGGCGACCGCGAGCACGAACCCCAGGCCGCCGCCGAGCACGCGGCTTATCCACACATAATCGCCGCCGGCGCGCGGCATCGCCGCGATCAGCGCCGCGTAGGTGATCGCCTGCACCACCAGGTAGGCGCCGCCGATCAGCACCGACCACAGCAGGCTGCCGCCCGGGATGAAGGGCTGGTAGGAGAAGATGTAGAGCCCGAGCGTGATGAGGTTGATCGACAGCGTGGCGTAGATGAACGCGTCACGCACCGACCAGCCGCGCACCAGGCCCGTGGCCTTTCGCACGAACAGCTGGCGTTCGGCGAACGCCGGCCCGTCCGCGGTTTGCTGTATTGCCATCGAGAATCCCCCTTTTCACCCAGCGGCCGCTCAGCCGCTGGTTAGGACGAAACGCTTGACCTTCTTGCCGCCCTCGACGTCGATGACCGCGCCCATCAGCTGGCCCTGCTCGTAGGAGCTGCCGGGGTTGATGCACAGCGTCCTGCCGATTCGCTTGCTGGCGCGCGCCTCGTGGATGTGGCCATGGAGCGAGAGCGCCGGCTGGAAGGACTCGATCGCCTCGCGCACCGCCGTGGAGCCGACGGGCTTCACCGCGTGGCCCGCATCCTTGAGGTCCATGTCCTTGGTCAGCTCAGGCGCGTCGTCCAGGCCGCTTGCGTAGGGCGGGCAGTGGAGGCTGAAGATCGTCCGCTCCGCGGGGGCCGTGACCTGCGAGATCATCGCTCCGATCCGCTGCGCCAGCTGCGGCTCATCCTCCTCGCGGTAGGTGTCCCACGGCGTGCGGTTGGCCCAGCCGCTTGAGAGCAGCTGGTAGCCGCCGAGGTCGATCACGCGCCCCTCCCCCAGCTCGACGTGCTTGGCGCGGGCGACCACCTCGTCGACCTCCAGCTGGTCGTCGTTGCCGGGGCACACGAAGCAGCGGATGCCGCTGCCGGCGAGCTTGTCGTCGGCCATCGCCATCCACCGCTCGACGGTCTCAAGCATCTTCTCCTCAAACAGCGCATGCCAGCGCGGCTCGTCCTGGGAGAGCTCGGCCAGCTCGTCGGGCGACACCCGGAAGGGGTAGTAGCCGCGGCGGATGACCGCCTGCTCGAAGGCCGCCACCTCCTCCTCGCCGTGCAGCTCGGAGCGGTTCTCAAGCAGCGTGGCGTGCCAGCGCCCGCCGCCGTCGTCGACGATCGGCACGAGCGCCTTGCCGGTCATGTCGCCGCCGAGGATGATCACGTCGGCCTTGTAGTGCTCGCCGCTGTTTAGGAACTTGCGCCAGCAGACCTCGGAGCCATGGACGTCGGTCGCAAAGAAGATCCTCACCTGGCCACCTCCTCGGGCAGCTCATACCAGCGCTTTCGCTCGCCGATGCGCGCCCTCAGGCGCCATCCGCGGCTCTTGGGCTCCGACTCGATGCGCTCCAGAAGCTGCGTCAGCCGCGCGCGGACGCGCTCGGCGTCGGCGGTGGGCAGCTCGTAGTCGGATGCGTGCTCCAGGCAGCGCTTCAGGTTGTGGGTGATCGTGCGCCAGAGCCCCCAGTCGGCGGCGCACAGCTGCGCGATCCGTGCCCCGTTGATCGCCTCGCCGTCCTGCTCTGCGACCTCGTGGCCGTGCATCAGCAGCACCGTGTCGCGCACGTCCTTCTCGTTGAGCTCCACGATCTGCAGCTTCGTCAGCAGCAGCTCGGCAAGCGGCACGGTCGGCTCGCCCGGGCTCAGGCGGCCGTCGAACGGGATCTCGTGGCACATGCGGAAGGAGCCGATGAACAGGTCGACCTGGCGCCCGTGCTCGGTGTCGTGGAAGAGCATCCGCTCCTTGCCGTTCATGGCGTTGAACATCACCTGCGGCTCATAGCCGCAGGCGCGCATCAGCCGCTCCGCGTCTCCGCCGCGGCCGCGCGGGACCGCGAAGTCCAGGTCCTTGTACTCCCGCGCGAGCGCCGGCGGGACCTCCGGCGCCCGCAGGCGGACGGCCACCCCGCCAAGCAGCGACAGGCCGACGCCCTGATCGCGGGCGAGGCCGAGCAGGCGCTCGCCCTCGGCGACCACGTCGGCGAGGATCTCGGTCATCGCATCCCCGCCCGGGTTGTCGCGACTATTGGCATCGAGGGCTCTCCTCGCCTCCGGGTGCACACTTGCTATGCGACTTGTATATCAGACTCGGGCGCGGGCGCCGAAGATGCCGCCGAACCATGCCTGTAGAACGGCAGGCGCAGCGGCTCAAGCGGCGTGTTGCCGCGGATCAGATCCGCGGCGCGCTCGGCCACCATCATCGTCGGCGCGTAGATGTTGCCGTTGGTGATGTAGCGGAGCACCGAGGCATCGACCACGCGGATCGCGTCCAGGCCGTGCACGCGCATGCTCGACGGGTCGACGACCGAGTCCTCGCCCACGCCCATGCGGCAGGTGCACGACGGATGTAGCGCGGTCTCGGCGTCGCGCGCCACCCAGTCGAGGATCTCCTCGTCGGTCTGCACCGCCGGGCCGGGCGAGAGCTCGCCGCCGTTGTAGGGGTCAAACGCGGGCTGGTTGAGGATCTCGCGGCTGAGCCGAACCGCCTCCACCCATTCGCGCCGGTCGGTCTCGGTCGAGAGGTAGTTGAAGCGCAGGGCGGGGTGGGCGCGCGGATCGCGCGAGACGATCTTCACGCTCCCGCGCGAGTCCGAGTACATCGGCCCCACGTGCACCTGGTAGCCGTGCCCCTGCGCCGCGCTTCCGTCGTAGCGGATCGCGACCGGCAGGAAGTGGTACATCAGGTTCGGGTAGGCGACCTGGTCGTTTGAGCGGATGAAGCCGCCCGCCTCGAAGTGGTTGGTGGCGCCCGGGCCTCGCCGCCCCAGAAGCCACGCGGCGCCCACCCAGGGCCGGTTTCGCCATTTGAGCGCCGGGGCGACCGACACCGGCTGCCGGCAGCGGTACTGGATGTAGACCTCCAGGTGGTCCTGCATGTGCTCGCCCACGGCGGGCAGGTCGGCGATCACCTCGATCCCGAGCGCGCTGAGCTCGCGGGCCGGCCCGACGCCGGAGAGCTGCAGCAGCTGAGGCGAGTTGAACGCGCCGCCGCAGAGGATCACCTCCCCCGCCTGGATGCGCTCCCGCCGGCGCCGGCGAACGACGTCGACGCCGACCGCCCGGGTGCCCGCAAACGCGATCCGCTCGACGAACGCGCCGGTGCGCACGTGCAGGTTGGCGCGGTGCATCACCGGGTGCAGGTAGGCGCGCGCCGCGCTCAGCCTGTGCCCGCGATGGATGTTGCGGTCAAAGGCCGCAAAGCCCTCCTGGCGGTAGCCGTTGACGTCCTCGGTCAGCGGGTAGCCGGCCTGCTGCACGGCCGCAAAGAAGGCGCGAAACAGCGGGTTCACCGCCGGGCCGCGCTCGAGCACGAGCGGCCCGTCGTGGCCGCGGAACGGGTCGTCGGGACGCGCCGCAAGCGCGTTCTCCATGCGCTTGAAGTACGGCAGGCAGTGCGCGTAGTCCCAGTCCTGCATGCCCGGGTCGGCCGCCCAGCGCTCGTAGTCAAGCGGGTTGCCGCGCTGGAAGATCATCCCGTTGATCGAGCTTGAGCCGCCGAGCACGCGGCCGCGCGCGTGGTAGATGCGCCGTCCGTGCATGTGCGGCTCGGGCTCGGAGCGATAGCGCCAGTCATAAAGGCGGTTGCCGATCGGAAACGACAGCGCGGCGGGCATGTGGATGTAGACGTCCCAGCGCCAGTCAGGCCGCCCCGCCTCCAGCACCAGCACGGTCGTCGACGGGTCCTCGCTGAGGCGGTTGGCCAGGCAGCAGCCGGCGGAGCCCCCGCCCACGATCACGTAGTCGTAGCGCAATCTGTGCCTCCTCACAGGACCGCGCGGATCTCGCGCTCGAACTCCTCGACGTGGCCGACCAGCACCTCGCGCGCGCGCTCGGCGTCGCCGTCGGCGATCGCGCGCAGCAGCTCGGCGTGCTCGTGCACCGACGCGAACAGGTGCGGCAGGCGGTCCAGCGCCAGATGCCAGATTCGAAGCGACAGGTTGAAGTAGCGCCCGAGCGTCTCCTCCAGATAGGGGTTGCCGGCGGCTGCGTGCACGAAGCGGTGCACGCGCGCGTCGAGCGCCATCAGCGCGGCGGTGTCGTCGCTGCCGCGGCTGGCGTCAAGCTCGGCCTGCAGCTCGGCCAGCTGGGCGCGAAGCGTGGGCGTCAGCCGCTGGGCCGCCCGGTAGGCGGCGTGCCCCTCAAGCTGCACGCGCACATCGCAGATGTCGGCCAGATCGGTGATGTTGATCTCCGATGCAAACGTTCCGCGCCGCGGGAACACCGTGACGAGGTTCTCGAGCGCCAGCCGCTTGATCGCCTCGCGCACCGGCGTGCGTCCGATGCCGAGCTCGCCGCCGATCCGGTCCTCGTCGATCGGCTCGCCGGGGGCGATCTGCAGCGTCACCAGCCGGTCGCGCAGCTCGGCGTAGGCGCGGTCGGCCATCAGCTCCCGATCGGCGCCAGCCTGGGTGCGCCCGGCCGCCATCGCCCTACGCGGACCCCGAGGCGCCGCGCGTCCCCGAAAGCGCGTCGGGCCCGGGCTGCGCGGCCGCGCCGCCGAAGCCCCCGATGACTTCTGATATATGAGTCATCGGCCACGAGTCTAACATCCGCGTTCAACATGCGCCAAGCGGGCATCATTGGGCGCTGCATGCGCTCATCCACCGCCAGGCACCGCGCGGGGTCGCGCGGAGGATGACGCCCCCGGCCCGCAGGGGAGCGTCGCCGCGGCGCCCCATCGCCGGCTCGCGCTCGGGCCAGGCGCCGGCCAGCGCAGCGGCGCCCGGCGTCGCCGGCGCGGCGCCGCCGCTCGGCGTCCCCGGCCCGCCGCTCGGCGTCCCCGGCCCGCCGCTCGGCGTCCCCGGCGCGCCGCTCGGCGTCCCCGGCGCGGACGAGGTCCTCCGCCGCCTTGCCTCAGGCGGCGCGCAGGTGGCCCGGCGCACCGTGCGCGAGGTTGCCCGCCACACCCCCATCCTCAGCTCCACCTCGCTGTCGGAGCGCTGTGGCGGCCGCGTCGTGCTCAAGGCCGAGAACCTCCAGCGCACCGGCTCGTTCAAGATCCGGGGCGCGATCAACAAGCTCTCGACGCTTCAGGGCGCGACCCTGGTGGTCGCGGGCAGCGCGGGCAACCATGGGCAATCGCTCGCCTACGCCGCGCGGGCGCGGGGGCTTGACTGCGAGGTGTTCATGCCGATCGAGGCGCCGGTCGCCAAGGTCGCCGCCGTGGAGGCGTTCGGTGGCGTCGTGCACCTTCAGGGCGAGTCAGTCGATGAGTGCGTCGCGGCCGCCCGCGCGCGCTCGGCGCAGGCCGGCGCCGTGTTCGTGCATCCGTTCGACGACGTGGACGTGATCCTCGGCCAGGCGACGCTGGGCCTGGAGCTGCTGGAGGACGTCGAGCAGCTCGCGCAGGTGGTGATCCCGGTCGGCGGCGGCGGGCTGATCGCAGGCGTGGCCGGCGTCGTCAAGCAGGCCTCGCCGGCCACCCGCGTGGTCGGGGTGCAGGTCGATGCGTGCGCGCCCTACCCGCAGGCGCTGCGCGAGGGCGCGCCGGCCACGTTCCAGGCCCGTCCCACGATCGCCGACGGGATCGCGATCAAGCGCCCGGGCGAGATCACGCTGGCGCTCGTGCGCCGCCTGGTGGACGAGATCGTGGTCGTCAGCGAGGAGGAGATCGCCGACGCGATGGTTTGGCTTCTGGAGCGCTCGAAGCTGGTCGTGGAGGGCGGTGGCGCGGCCGGCGTGGCGGCGCTCTTGGCCGGACGGGTGGCGCCGGCCGCGCACGGCTCGACGGTCGTGGTGCTCTCCGGCGGGAACGTCGACCCGGGTCTGCTGGCGGCCGTGGCCCACCGCCACGAGACGCTGATGGGCCGGCGCCTGCGCCTGTTCACGCGCATCTCGGACCGGCCGGGCGGGCTGGCGGCGCTGCTGACCCAGATCGCGCGCGCCGGCGGAAACGTCGTGCAGGCCGACCATGTGCGCGAGGCGGTGCAGCTGCACGTCCGTGAGACCGGGATCGAGATCGCGCTTGAGACGCGCGGGCGCGAGCACGGCGAGAGGATCGTCGCGGCGCTTCAGGCCGCCGGCTACGAGGTCCGCCGGCTGGACCCCTGAGCCGCGGTCAGTCGCCCAGCTCGGCCCGGCGGCGCACGACGTACTCGCGCAGCGCCTCGTCGACCGCCTCGTCGATCGGCGGCTTTTGGTACTCCTCCAGCGCCTTGCGCCACAGCTCGGCCGCGCGCGCGGTGGCGTCTCGCCCTCCGTTTCGCTGCCAGCGGTCGAAGTTCTCGGTGGAGGAGAGGAGCGGGCGGTAGAAGCACTCGCGGAAGCGCTCGAGCGTGTGCGCGGCACCGAGGAAGTGCCCGCCGGCGCCGACCTCCACATGCGCGTCGAAGGCCAGCGAGGCCTCGTCGATCTCAAGCGGCACGAACGCGTGGCGCAGCTCGCGCAGAAGCTCGATGTCGACGATGAACTTCTCATAGCAGGACACGAGCCCCCCCTCAAGCCAGCCCGCGGAGTGCATCACGAAGTTCGCGCCCGCCAGAAACGTCGGCAAGAACGTCATCAGCGACTCGTAGGCGGCCTGGGCGTCGACCGTCTGGGAGGCGTTGAGCGCGCCCCCGCCTCGCCATGGCAGCCCGAAACGGCGTGCGATCTGGCCCGTGCACAGCACGCCGATCGCCGACTCGGGGGTGCCGAACGAGGGCGAGCCCGACTGCATGTCGGTGTTTGACAGAAACGAGCCGAACACGACCGGGGCGCCGGGGCGGATCAGCTGCGCGAGCGCGATCCCGGCCAGGGCCTCGGCCATCTGCTGCACGAGCGTCGCCGGCAGCGAGACCGGCGACATCGCGCCCATCAGCAGAAACGGCGTGATCACGACCGCCTGGTTGGCCCTCACGTACTCGAACATCGCCGACAGCATCCGGTCGTCGTAGCGAAGCGGCGAGTTGACGTTGATCAGGGAGATCGAGACCGGGGCGCGCTCGATCGCCTCGCGGCCGCCGAACAGGATCTCGCCCATCGCGATCGTGTCCGCCGCGTTGGGCCCGCTGGTTACCGAGCCCATGTACGGCTTGTCCGACAGCGTCTGCAGCGCGTAGACCATGTCCAGGTGGCGGGAGTCAAGCGGGCGGTCCTCCGGCTCGCAGATCGTCCCGCCCGGGGAGTCGAGCTCGGGGAAGTGCTGGGCCAGGCGCACGAGGTTCTCGAAGTCGGCCATCTTCGCGTCCCGGCGCACGTCGCCCTCGCGGATGAACGGACAGCCGTAGACGGGGGCGAAGACCATGTGGTCGCCTCCGATGTGAGCGGTGTTGGCGGGGTTGCGCGCCTGCAGCTCGAACTCCCGGGGCGCCTTGGCGACCTGCTCGAGGATCCACTCCGGGTCAAAGCGCACCCGGTTTGAGTCCTCCACGACCTGGCCGGCGCCCCGCAGCAGCTCGACCGCCTCGGGCAGGAGGAACTCGATCCCCAGCTCGGACACGATCCGTCGCCAACCACGGTCCAGCGTCTCCATCGCCTCCTCGCTGAGGATCTCGTAGCGGGGCATCGAGTTGACGAACATGGCTTTGCGGCTCCTCCTTGACTGGGCGGCGTGCGCGTCTAATATAACTGCTCGTGGAACTGCAGTTTCAAGAGACCGGACGCGATGCGACCGCGGTCGACCGAGGCGCGGAGCTGCTCGTGCGCGTGCTGGAGTCCGATCGCCCGGTGGCGCTCGCGGAGCTCGCCTCGGCGAGCGGCATCCCCAAGTCGACGGCCTCGCGCCTGGTGTCGGCGCTCGAGCGACGCGGACTGGTCCAGCAGGACGGGCGGCGCGGGCGCCTGCGCCCCGGCCCCGCGATCCTCCGCGTCGCCGAGCGCAGCATGCTCGAGCGCAGCCTCGTGGAGCTGGCCCGGCCGACGCTGGACGCGCTGGGCGCGGCCAGTGGCGAGACGATCAACCTCGGCGTCCCGGGGCTCGAGGGGGTCGAGCACGTCGCGCAGGTGGACGGCCGCCACTTCCTTGGCGCCGGCCAGTGGCTCGGGCGCTCGGTCGACTACCACTGCTCGGCCAACGGCAAGGTGTTTCTGGCCTTCGGGCGCGCCGCGCTCCCCAGACCGCCGCTCGCGGCGCTGACCCCGCACACGATCACCCAAGCCGAGCGGCTGATCGCCGAGCTCGAGCGGGTCCGCCGCGAGGGCTTCGCGGAGGCCGTGGACGAGCTGGAGCTCGGCCTGGCGGCGATCGCGGCACCGGTGCGCGGAGCCGGTGGCGCGGTGATCGCCGCCCTGTCGATCACCGGCCCGACGGTCCGCATGACCCCGGCCCGGATCGCCGAGCTGCGACCGGTCCTCATCGACGAGGCGCAGGCGCTCAGCGACCGCCTGCGCGACCCCCAGCAAGGAGAGAACGCCGCATGACCCATGAGGAGATCCTCAAGCTCCTGTACGACGAGACGCTCGTGGGCAACGCCCCGGCGGTCGCCGACGGCGTCCGCTCCGGCCTCGAGGATGGGCTCGAGCCCGAGCGGATGCTCTACGACGCGCTGATCCCCTCCCTGGAGGAGGTGGGCGCGCGGTTCGAGCGCGGCGACTACTTCGTGCCGGAGATGCTGATCGCCGCGCGCGCGATGCAGGGCGCGCTGGACATCCTGCGCCCCCTGCTCGCCGAGACCGGGACCGCCCAGGTCGGCACCTTCCTGATGGGGACCGTCAAGGGCGACGTGCACGACATCGGCAAGAACCTCTGCAACATCATGCTCGAGGGCGCCGGCTTCCACGTCATCGACCTCGGCGTCAACGTGCCGCCCGAGCGGTTCGTGGAGCAGATCCACGAGCACAACCCGGACATCGTCGGCTTCTCGGCCTTCCTGACCACGACGATGCCGATGTTCAAGGCCAACATCAATGCGCTCGAGAAGGCCGGCATCCGCGACGACGTGATCGTCATGGTCGGCGGCGCGCCCGTCACCCAGGAGTACGCCGACGCGGTCGGCGCCGATGGCTACTCGCCGGACGCCTCCTCGGCGGTCAAGAAGGCCAAGGAGCTGCTGGAGCTCAAGCGCGCCAGGGTGCCCGCCTGACGGCTGGCCCCGGGCCAAAGCGGCGCCCACCGCCGTTCCCGGGCGCCTTGCGAAATCCCGCCACCGGCGAAGCCACGACGAAAAAAGCACACGAGAGGAATCAATGGACACAGTTCTCAGGTCGCGCAACGCGAGCGTCACGATCGGCTCGGACAGGCCGTTCTGCATCATCGGCGAGCGGATCAACCCCACCGGCCGCAAGCAGTTCGCCGAGCAGCTGCGCTCGGGCGACCTGTCGACGGTGACCGCCGATGCGCTGGCTCAGGCCAAGGCCGGCGCGGACATGCTCGACGTCAACGCCGGCATCCCGCTGGTGGACGAGCCGGAGCTGCTCAAGGCGATGCTGCGCACCGTGCAGGAGGCCGTCGACCTGCCGATCTGCATCGACTCGTCGGTCGTGGAGGCGCTGGAGGCCGGCCTGTCGGTCTACGAGGGGCGCGCCCTGGTCAACTCGGTGACCGCCGAGGACGACCGGCTCAGCCAGGTTCTGCCGCTGGTGGCCCACCACGGCGCGGCGGTGATCGGCCTGGCCAACGACGAGACCGGGATCCCGGAGACGCCGGCCAAGCGCCTTGAGTGCGCGCGCAAGATCATCGAGGCCGCCAACGACCACGGGATCGCAACCGAGGACGTGATCATCGACCCGCTGGCGATGACCGTGGGCGCCGACACCGAGGCGGTGACGGTGACGCTTGAGACGATCCGCCTGATCCGCTCGGAGCTGGGCGTGAACATGTGCCTGGGCGCCTCCAACGTGTCCTTCGGGCTCCCGCAGCGGCACGTGCTCAACGCCGCCTTTCTGCCGATGGCGATGGCCGCGGGCCTGACCAGCGCGATCATGTCGACGGCGCCGGTGTGCGTCGAGGCGGTCAGGGCGTCGGACCTGCTGCTCGGCCACGACCCGTGGGGCGCCAGCTGGATCGCCGCGCACCGGGCCCGGCAGGCCGAGGAGGCGGCCGCCTCGGTGTGACCATGCCCGGCCGCCGACAAGCGCCCGCGCGCCGCGATCACGACCGGCGGCCGGTCCTCGAAGCCCCGCTGGCGGGACGCGGATCGTCCGTCGAGGGCCGGCGGCCGGCAGGCGGGTCGGCCCCCTGCAGCCCGCGGCCGGCAGGCGGGTCGGTGCCCCGGCCGGGAGGCGGGTCGTGAGCGCCGCGCTGCCGCGCCGGCGCGCGCTCGAGCGCGAGGAGCTCGCCGCCCCCGACGACGGGGCCGAGCGGGTGCGCCTGCGCTTCCTCCCCGACGGCGCGGAGGTCAGGGTGCCGAGCGGCACGCCGGTGTTCGACGCGGCCAGCTGGAACGGGATCGCGATCGACTCGACCTGCGGCGGCTACGGGACCTGCAAGAAGTGCCGCGTGCGCGTGCTCTCCGGCGAGCTGCCCGTCTCCACGGTCGACCCGCGCGCGTTCACAGCCGAGGAGCTGCGGGCGGGCTGGCGGCTCGCCTGCCGCGCGCCGGCCCGCTCGGACCTGGTGATCGAGGTGCCGCCGCTTCAGACCAGGCCCAAGGCGGCGCTGGCGGGCGTGGGACGCCACGTGATCCTGCGCCCGGCGGTGGTCAAGCGCCACCTGGTGCTCGACGAGCCGACGCTGTCTGACCAGCGGCCCGACCTGGACCGCGTGCTGGACGCGCTCGAGGACCTCGAGCCCCATGCCTCACTTGAGCTCCTGCGCGAGCTGGGCGGCGTGCTGCGCGCCTCGGGCTACGACGTGACCGCGGTCGTCTGCGACCGGGAGCTGATCGCCGTCGAGCCGGGCGACACGACCGCGCGCCGGTTTGCGATCGCCTTCGATCTGGGCACCACGACGGTCGTGGCGACGCTGCTGGACCTAGACAGCGGGCAGCCACTGGCGGTCCGCTCGATGCTCAACCTCCAGCAGCCGTTCGGCGCCGACGTGATCACGCGGATCTCGGCCACGATGATGGATGACACGGCCCTTGCGACGCTGCGCCAACGGGCGCACGAGACGATGGCGCAGCTGACCGCCGAGGTCTGCGCCGAGGCGGAGGTCGACGCGCAGGAGGTGTACGAGATCACCGTGTGCGGCAACGTGACGATGATCCAGCTCGCGCTCGGGATCGACCCCGAGCCGCTGTCGATGGCGCCGTTCGTGGTCGCCGCGCACCAGCTCCCGCCGGCCCGGGCCACCGACTTCGGCGTCCGAGTCCACCCGCGGGCGAGCGCGTTCGTGTTCCCGTCGCTTGGCGCCTACGTGGGCGGCGACATCGTCGCCGGCATGCTCGCGACCGGGCTGACCCGCGACCGGCGGCTGCGCCTGTTCATCGACGTCGGCACCAACTCCGAGATCGCGCTCGGCTCGGTCGACAGGGTGGTCGCCTGCGCCGCACCGGCCGGGCCGGCGTTTGAGGCCGCCCAGATCCGCTGCGGGATGCGCGCCGCGGAGGGAGCGATCGAGGGTGTGCGGATCGTCGACGGCGACCTGCGGCTTGAGGTGATCGGCGACGCCGAGCCGCTGGGGATGTGCGGCTCGGGCCTGGTCGACGCGGTCGCCGAGCTGGTGCACTGCGGGATGCTTGACCACTCGGGCCGCTTCATCTCAGACGAGGAGGCGGCTGAGCGGTTCGGGCCGGCGCTCGCCGGGCGCCTCACGAAGATCGGCGCGGAGCGGGTGTTCGTGCTGCACTGGCGGGGCGAGGACCCTGCCGCCTCGGTTTACCTCTCCCAGCGGGACGTGCGCGAGCTGCAGTTCGCCAAGGCGTCGATCGCCACCGGCTGGCAGATCCTCGCCCGGGAGCTGGGGGTCGACCCCTCCGAGATCTCGCAGGTGCTGCTGGCCGGCAGCTTCGGCGCCTATCTGACCCCGCTGAGCGCGGTGCGCATCGGACTGGTGCCAAAGCTCGCGCTGCCGCGGATCGTGTCGGCCGGCAACGTCGCCGGCGAGGGCGCCAAGATCGCCGCGCTTTCGCTGCGCGAGCGGGCCGAGGCCGAGTCGATCCTGCGCGAGGTCCAGTACGTCGAGCTGTCCGGGCGCGAGGACTTCAACGACCTGTTCATCGATCAGCTCTCGTTCCCGGGGTGAGGCGCGCGATCGTCGCCTGCGGCGCGCTCGCGCTCGACGTGCAGCGGATCGCCCGGCGCCGCGGGTGGGAGGTCGAGGTGGTGCCGGTGCCGGCGCTGCTGCACAACCGCCCGGAGCGCATCCGGGCAGCGGTCGACGCGGCCCGCGCCGGGCGCGAGGTGGCCGCCGTCGCCTACGGCGACTGCGGCACGGCCGGCGCGCTCGACGACCTTCCCCGCCTGAAAGCCGGCAGCTGCCATGAGCTGCTGGCGCGCGATGAGGTCCGAGCCGCGCTCGAGCGGGAGCCCGGCACCTACCTGCTGACGGACTTTCTGGCGCGGACGTTCGAGCGCACCGTCTGGCGCGAGCTGGGCCTGGACCGCTGGCCGGAGCTGCGCGACGTGTACTTCCGCCACTACCGCCGGGTGCTCTGGCTCGCCCAGCGGCCCACGCCCGCCACCCGCCGCTGCGCCGAGCGCGCCGCCGAGCGCCTGGGGCTGCCGCTCGAGACGCTGCTGGTCGGCACCGACGAGCTCGAGCGCCAGCTGCAGGAGCTGCTCGGCAGCTGAGCGGCGCCGCGCCGGCCGAACAACCTCGCCGGCCGCGCCCGCGTCCGGGCGCCCGCTCCACCCCGCCGGCCGCGCCCGCGGCCTGCCTGTCCGCCCCGCCTATGGCTCCGCGGCGCCGGCCTCGACCAGCAGCGTGGCGACGTCGGCCACCCGCATCCGCCCACCGGCACCCTGCACGCCGTCGTCGAGCATCACCGTGCAGAACGGACAAGCGACCGCGAGCGTGTCCGCGCCGGTCGCAAGCGCCTCGGCAACCCGGTTGTCGTTGATCTGGCTGCCGCGCTCCTCCATCCACATGTGCGCGCCGCCGGCGCCGCAGCAGAACGTCTGCCGGCGGCTGCGTGCCATCTCGACCGGCTCGCCGACGGCGGCCACCAGCTCGCGCGGCTCCTCCAGCACGTCGTTGTGGCGCGCCAGATAGCACGAGTCGTGGTAGGTGATCCGCAGCGCGTCCGAGGCGCGCCGAGGCTTGAGCCGGCCCTGGGCGACCAGGCGCGCCAGCAGCTGCGAGTGGTGGACGACCTCGTAGCGGCCGCCGAAGTCCGGGTACTCGCTCGACAGGGTGTTGAAGCAGTGCGGGCAGCTCGCGATGATCTTGGTCACGCGCGCCTCGTTGAGCGTCTGCACGTTCTGCTCGGCCAGCGCCTGGAAGACGTACTCGTTGCCGATTCGCCGCGCCGGGTCGCCGGTGCACGCCTCGCGCGGCCCGAGGATCGCGAAGTCCACCCCGGCGCGGGCCAGGAGCATCGCGGTCGCGCGCGCGGCCGCCCGCGCGCGCTCGTCAAACGAGGCGGCGCAGCCGACCCAGTAGAGGTACTCGGGCGGCTCGTCGCCCGCCTCCAGCACCCGCACGCCCAGATCAGCCGCCCAGTCGGCGCGCTCGGACTGCGCCTTGCCCCACGGGTTGGACGCGCGCTCGATGTCCCTCAGCATGGGCTCGGCCTCCGGGGGGAAGCTCGACTGCACCATGACCAGATGCCGGCGCAGGTCGACGATGTGGTCGACGTGCTCGATCGAGACCGGGCAGGCCTGCACGCAGGCGCCGCAGGTGACGCAGTCCCACACCGACTCCTCCGGGACCGCTCCGGGGACCAGCGGCTCAAGCTCGGGCGCGCCTTCGCCGCCGCCGGCGCGATCGGATCGCGCGGCGACGATCGCCGGCCCGTCGGCCAGCAGGCGGTCGCGCAGGCCCATGATCACGAGCTTGGGCGAGAGCACCTTGCCGGTCGCATAGGCCGGGCATGCGTCCTGGCAGCGGCCGCACTCGGTGCACGTGAAGGTGTCGAGCATCTCCTTCCAGGTCAGCTCGGCCGAGGTCCCGGCGCCAAAGCGGATCTGCTCCTCGGGCACCGACGGGTCGTCGAAGCGCAGCGGCTCGAGGCGGCCGCGGTGGCGCGTGCGCCCGTACCAGACGTTCACCGCCGCCGAGACGATGTGCAGATGCTTTGAGCGCGGCAGATACGCCAAAAAGCCGAGGATCGTGACCACGTGCGCCCACACGAACGCCCGCTCCAGCACGCGGGTCGCGCCGCCGCGGGAGAACAGGCCCGACAGCGCGTCCGACACGGGCTCCCAGGCCGCACGGTACTCGTTGAGGTGCAGCGCGTCGCGGGTTGCGTGCCAAAGCAGGAGCGTGGCCGCGATCACGGCGATCAGAGCCAGGATCAGGTCCGCCTCCCCCAGGTGGCTTCCGCGGAAGCGCTCGGGCCGCTGGACCTTGCGGATCCAGAACGCGCACGCGACGCCCACCAGCACGAGCACCGCGAAGATGTCGACGGCGAGCGCATACCAGCCCTGGTCGCCCAGCCAGGGGAGCGTGTCGCGCCGGTCGACCGCCCCGATCATCGCGATCAGGATCGTCGGCGCGAGCACCAGGAACCCCCAGAAGATGAACGCGTGGATCAGCCCGGGGCCGATCCGCTGCAGCAGCTTGCGCTGGCCGAGCACGATCGTGCCCTCGTTGCGCGCCCGCAGCGCGGTGTCGCCCGCGCGGGCCACCGGCGCGCCGGCACGCAGCAGCGCGACCAAGAAGCGGACGCGCAGGGCGAAGGCGGTGACGCTCGCCGCCAGGCACGCCGCCAGCACCAGGGCGGCGATCAGGGTGCCGATGCTCCCCTCACCTTCCTGATCTGCGCGCTGATCGCCGGCACGATCTCGTGCAGGTCCCCGATCACCGCGTAGTCGGCCGAGGCGAGGATCGACGCCTCGGCGTCCGGGTTGATCGCGAGGATCCGCTTGGCGCCCTTGCATCCGGCCATGTGCTGGGTCGCGCCGCTGATCCCGCAGGCGATGTAGATCTCCGGCGAGATCTTGGTGCCGGTCTGCCCCACCTGGTCGGAGTGCGGCCGCCAGCCGGCGCTGGTGACGGCCCGGCTGCAGCCCACGGCGCCCCCGAGCAGCTCCGCGAGCTCCTCGATCACCGCAAACCCCTCGGCCGACCCGACCCCGCGCCCTCCGGAGACGACCACGTCGGCGTCGGCGAGCGACACGCCGGCGCCGGCTGCCTGGACGCGCTCCGACACGCGCACGGCGCGGTCCAGGTCCGAGGCCGAGGCCGCCACGGACAGGATCTCCGGCTCTGAGAACGGCTCGGCGGCAACGGCATGCGGCGCGACCGTCGCCAGCACCGGGCTGCCGTCAATGGTCGCCTCCTCAAGCAGCGAGCCGCCCCAGCGCACGCGCAGCACCCGGGCGGGGCTTCCCGGCTCGAGCCTCGTGCAGTTGGCGGCCATCGGCTGGTCAAGCTTTGCGCCGACGTGGGCGAGCAGCTCGTTGCCGCGGTCGCTGCCGGGGGCGAGCACGGCGCTTGCGCCGCGCGCTGCGACAAGCTCCACGAGCGTCTGCGCCCACGCCGCGGGCGCGTAGGCCTCCTCGGCCGCAAAGCTCACCGGCATGACCTCCCCGCCCAGCGCACGGGCGAACGCGACCGCCTGCTGGGAGAGCTCGTCCTCGGCGCTGTCGACCCAGACGATGTTCACAGCACTCCTATCTCCTGCAGGATCTCGACCACGCGTGGCGCCGCCTCCGGGCCGTGGCCGAGGATCTCGGCCTGCTTGCTCGGGCCCTCGGGCACGATCAGGCGCTGCATCTCAAGCCGCGCGGGCGGGCGCTGCGGAGCCGAGGCTTCAAGCGGCTTTCGCTTGGCGCGCATGCGGCCGGGCACGGACGGGTAGCGCGGGAGGTTGATGCCCTCCTTGACGGTCACCACCGCGGGCAGCCCCAGCTCGTAGACGTCGCGCCCGCCGGCCACCTCCTGCTCGGCACGCAGCCTGCCGCCGTCGATCGCCAGCGCCTTGACGCCGGTTACGCACGGCAGGCCGAGCGCATGCGCGACCCGGATCGCGACCTGATAGTTGCCGGCGTCGGCGGACTCGTTGCCGAACAGCAGCAGGTCGAACGCCTCGCCGGCCGCGCGCACCGCGTCGACGATCGCGGCCGCCGTGGCCTGCGGGTCCCACTCCAGACCGTCGGTCGTCAGGTGGATCGCCCGGTCGGCCCCGATCGCCATCATGTCGCGCAGCTGCTCCTCGGCCTCGGCGGGCCCGAGCGTCAGCACCGTCGAGGAGCCTCCGTGGGTCTCGACCAGGCGGATCGCCTCCTCAACCGCGCACTCCTCGTGAGGCGAGACGGTGAAGCCGAGGTGGCGCGTCTGGATCGCGCGCTGATCCTCGGTGAGCACGATCCGCCCGCCGGTGAGCGGCACGCGCTTGACGCAGACGAGTATGTTCATCGGGTCCTCGCCACCGGCCTCATCGGACGCTCACCCCGTGTCCCGGGCCGCCGATCGGCAGCTGATCCAGCCGTTGCCCTAGCACCTGATCCGGGCGTTGTCAGGGTCAAACAGGGGCGTCGCGTCGGTGCGCTGGACGGTCACCGGATACAGCTCCCCCATGTACTGCACCCGCAGAGAGGCGCCCACCTGCGCGTGCTCGGGCGGCAGGTAGCACATCAGGATGTGCTTTGACAGCGACGGGCCCGCGCCCGCGCTCGTCACGTATGAGCGCCGGCCGCGAGCGTCGACGATCGGCTCGCCATCGGGTGTGAGGAGCGGCTCGCGGCCGAGCATGTAGCGCCGCACGCCCGAGCGCGAGGTGTGGTCGTCGACCGTCAGCGTGCACATCGTCGCCGCCTGCGGCTCGGCGCGGTGGCGCAGATGCGCCTCCTTGCCGATGAAGTCCTGCTCCTTGACCGGGCCCCAGGCCATGCCGGCCTCGACCACGTTGTAGTCGCCCTCAAGCTCTGCGCCGTAGGCGCGGTAGCACTTCTCCAGGCGCCCGGTCGTGCCGTACACGCCGGCCCCGATCGGGACCGCGCCGTGCGGCTCGCCGGCCTCGGCGATGATGTCCCACAGCTTCGCGCCCTGCTCGATCGGCACATACAGCTCCCAGCCCAGGTCGCCGACGTAGGAGATGCGGCTGGCGATCACCGACAGCGGGCCCACCTCGATCTCCTTGAAGCGAGCGAACGGGAAGCCCTCGTGGGAGACGTCGTCGGAGGTCACGCTCTGCAGGATGTCGCGCGCGCGCGGGCCCCAGAGACCGAGCGTCGTCCACGCGTTGGTCTGGTCGTGGATCTGCGCCGAGCCGTCGGAGGGCAGGTGGTCGGAGAACCACTTCAGGTCCGACATCCCCCATGCGCCGCCGGTCACGACCCGGAAGACGTCCTCTGCGATGCGCATGATCGTGAGGTCGGCCTTGAAGCCGCCCGACGGGGTCAGCACCGGCGTGTAGACGACCCGTCCCACGGGCACGTCCATCTGACGCATCGCCACGCGCTGCACGGCGTCGAGCGCTCCCGGGCCGACCACGTCGAAGATCGCGAACGCCGTCAGGTCCGTGTAGCCGGCGCGGTCGCGCATCGCCAGGTGCTCGGCGTTGATGATCGGAGACCACCAGCGCGACTCCCACTCGGCCTCGCGCCTGGCGATCCGGTCGCCGTAGTGCTCAAGCAGCGGCGCGTTTGACTCATACCACTGCGGGCGCTCCCAGCCGGCCGCCTCGAAGAACACCGCCCCCAGCGCCCGCTCGCGCTCGTAGTAGGGGGGGAGCTTCACGCCCCGGTCGGACTCCCACTGCTCGGCCGGGTGCACGATCCCGTACATCTTGTTGAAGCCCTCGGCGACGCGCGCGCGGATGTGCGCGCGCGTCTTCTGGTGCGGGTAGGCGCGGGCGATGTTGGACTCGTAGACGTCGATCTCCGACTCGCCGTGGACCATCAGCTCGGCGACCGTCTTGCCGGCCCCGGGCCCCTCCTTGATCCAGATCGCGGCCGCGGACCACAGGCCGCGCACCTCCGGCGTCTCGCCCAGCAGCGGCAGCCCGTCGAAGGTGACCGAGAGCAGCCCGTTGATCGCGTAGCGCACGCCGACCGACTCGTCGCCGACGATCTCGGGCATCAGCTCAAGCGCGTGCTCCATCTGGCGCTCGAAGTCCTGCTGGGTGAACGGCAGCTCGGTGGGGCTGAGCGCGGACTCCTCGATCGAGGGGATCTCGTCGGCGTCGATCATGATCGGACGGTGGGCGTAGGAGCCGATCTCAAGCCCGCCGCCGTCCTGGCGCTCGTACATGTTGGTGTCCATGTCGCGCACGATCGGGTAATCCACCAGCGTCCTGGCGTTCTCGAAGCGCTTGACCGGCCCGATGTCGATCATCTGGTGCACGGCCGGGCTGAGCGGGATGCGCGCGCCGGCCATCCGCGCGATCCGGGGGCTCCAGCAGCCGCATGCGATCACGACGCGCTCGGCCTCGATGTCGCCCCGGTCTGTGCGCACGCGCACGACCCTGCCGTGCTCGACGTCCAGGCCGACCACCTCCGTGTTGGCGGCGACGGTCAGCCCCGCCTCGATCGCGCGCTCGCGCATGATCGTGGCGGCGCGCAGCGAGTCGACCACGCCCGCGCCGGGCGTGTAGAAGCCCCCCAGCAGGATCTCCTCGTTGATGAACGGCACAAGGCCCTTGATCTCGGCGGGCGTCAGCAGGCTGGCGGGCTCGATCCCCCAGGTTCTCGCGGAGACCATCCGCCGGTCGAGCTCCTGCATGCGGGCCTCAGTGCGAGCCACCTCGATCCCGCCGCACTCCAGGTAGACGTCGAGCTCCCGATACTGGCGCATGCTCTCGAGCGTCAGCGCGGTCATCTCCTTGGAGTGGTCCACCGGGAAGATGAAGTTCGACGCATGGCCGGTCGAGCCGCCCGGGTTGGGCAGCGGACCCTTGTCGAGCAGCGTGATGTCGGTCTCCCCCAGGCGGCTGAGGTGATAGGCGACCGAGTTTCCGACGATCCCCGCGCCGATGATCACGATCCGCTGGCGCGCGGGGAGCCGGCGGCCGCTGTGAGGTTCGTTGTCGCTCATCGGCGCACTGATATATCAGATGCAGGTCACGCTCGTCAAACTCGGCCGCTCACCCGGCGGCCATCGAGCGGGGCTGCCGGCAGCTCAGACGGCTGTCCGCTGCGCCGCGGGCGCTGCCATCCGCACAGCGGCGAGCGCCGCAGCCGAGGTCGCCAGGCAGGAGAGGACGAACGGCGCGCTCTCGCCCAGCGCACCGATCACGGCGCCTCCGAGCGCCGTGCCCGCCGCCAACCCGGAGATCAGCGCCGCGGCCACCCAGGTGAACGCCTCGGTCTCCACGCCCGGGGTCACCGCGCGGCCGATGAGCGAGTACTGGCAGGCGAAGACGGGCGCGCAGGTGAGGCCGGCAAGCAGGCTGCACGCGACCCCCTCTGGGATCGTGCGCGCGGCGATCAGCGGCGCGGTGAGCACCACCGCCGCAAGCAGCAGGCCGCGGTAGCGGCGCACCAGCGGCGCGCGCCACGCACGCGACCCGTACCAGAGCCCGCCCGTCATCGAACCGACGCTCCACAGCGCGAGCAGCAGGCCGGCTGCCGCGCGCGAGCCGGCGTGAAGCGCCAGCGACGGCAGCCCCACCTCGATCGCGCCAAGGCCCACGCCGGTCAGCGCGATCGGTCCCAGCAGAGCGCGCAGCTGCGGGATCGCCAGCGCGCGTGCGCGCCGGCTCCCCGGCGGGCGCCTGGGGGAGCTGGCCACCAGCGGAGAGGCCACGAACAGGGCCGTGCCCCCGAGCCAGACGGCCGCGCACACCAGCACAGCGGCCGCCGCGGATCCGAGCGTGATCACCAGGGCGACCACCAGCGGCCCGGAGGTCCAGATCACCTCCTGCACGACGGAGTCCAGCGAGTAGGCCGCCTCGCGCACCGAAGGGTCCGGCAGCGCCTCGCGCAGCAGCGCGCGCACCGTGGGCGCCACGGGCGGCATCAGCGCGCCGCCGGCGGCGGACAGGCATACCAGGACCACGGCGGGGGCGCGCACGTCGGCCGCCACCACCAGCCCGCCGAGCGCGAGCGCCTGCAGGCAGGCCGACGGCAGCAGCACCGCGCGGCGACCGAACGAGTCCACCAGCCGGCCCAGCAGCGGCGCCGCCGCCGCGCTGGCGAACGCGTTGGCGCCCACGGCCACCCCGGCCGCGGCATAGGAGCCGGTCCGCTCGCGCACCATCAGCAGGATCGCAAGCGACGCCATGCCCTGCGGGAGCCGCGCGAGCAGGGCGGTCGCGAACATTCGCGCGCAGCCGGGAGCCGAGAGAACGCTGCGATAGCTTGAGAGCACCGGTAGCCGAGCCTAGCCTCCCGGAAGCGCCGGCCGCTCGCCGCGGGAGCGCCAGCCGCTCGCCGCGGGAGCGCCAGCCGCTCGCCGCGGGAGCGCCAGCCGCTCGCCGCGGGCCGACCGGGCGGCCCACCGCGACCGGGCGCCGACCAGACGCCGGTGGCCCTCAGCGGCCGGAGACGCGGTCTGCGAGCTTGGCCAGCGCGGATGCACGTCCGGTCTGGCGCTCACGCCGGTCCGCCAGGCCGTAGAGGCCGTATATCCCCCTGGCGCCGAGGAAGCGCAGCGGCTCAGGCTCCCACGCTCGCGCCGGGCGGCCGACCCACGGCAGCCGACAGAGCTCGCTGTCGCGGCCGAGCACCAGATCGCGCAGGGTGCGCGCGGCCAGGTTGGAGGCGGCCACGCCCTCCCCGGCGTAGCCCCCAGCCCAGCCCAGGCCGGTGCCGGGGTCGTGCACCACCGCGGGGCACCAGTCGCGGGAGACGCCGAGCACCCCGTGCCAGGCTCGCTGCACCCCAGCGGACTCAAGCGCGGGAAACAGCGAGGCCAGCCGCCGGCGCAGCTGGGAGACGGTGCGCTCCGGAACGGGGCCCTCGCGGTCGGTTCGCGAGCCGAAGCGGTAGGGGACGCCGCGGCCACCGATCGCGATGCGCCCGTCCGCTGTGCGCTGCGAGTAGGTGTAAAGGTGGCAGCCGTCGAGCAGCGTCTCGCAGCCCGTCCAGCCGATCCGCTCCCAGGCTCGGTCGTCGAGGGGCTCGGTGACGATCATCGAGCTGTTGATCGGCACCAGGCGCCGGTGGGCCCCGGGGAGGTCCGCCGTGTACCCCTCGGTCGCGACGAGCACGTGACGGGCGGACACCGATCCGCCCGTCACGCGTGCCAGATGCGGCTCGATGGTCCGCACGCGCGTGGACTCGAATATCCGGGCGCCGGCGCGCTCGGCGGCGGCCGCCAGCCCCTCCACCAGCCGGGCGGGCTGCACGCGCGCGCAGTGGGGGTTGTACAGGCCGCCGAGGCACCCCTCCACGCGCACCCGCGCTGCCAGCTCGCCGGCGTCCAGGACCCTGTCGGCCAGGTCGTCGCCCAGGGCGCGGCGCTGCGCGGCGGCCAGCGCGTGAAGGCGCTCGAGCTGGACGGGCGACTGCGCGACGGTCAGCGTGCCGCCGTGATGCCAGTCGCAATCGATCTGCTCGCGCGCCACCACGGCGCCGATCTCGCCGACCGTGGCCTGGATCGCCGCCGCCATCCGGCGCGCGCCGCCGGGCGCGCGCCGCTCCCAGGCCCGCACCGAGCCCGACACCCTGCCAAGCACCCAGCCGCCGTTGCGGCCCGAGGCGCCGAAGCCGACGCGGCGAGCCTCGAGCACGACGACTTCCAGGTTGGGATCGGCCCGGCGCAGCTCATAGGCCGTCCAAAGGCCGGTGAATCCGCCGCCGACGATGCACACGTCGGCGCTCAGGTCGGCGCTCAGCGCCGGGCGCGCCGGGCGCTGCCCGATCGCGTCAAGCCAGAACGATGGCTCCACGAGGCCTTGCTGCGCGGCGCCGGCGCCGCGGCGAGGGCGTCAGCCGCCCTCGCCGTAGACCGCCTCCGGGGTGACCACCTCGATCTTGTCGCCCCAGATCTGCGGGCGCTCCCGGAAATACCGGGAGCGCTGCGCGCGGCGGACGAGCATCAGCACCACGCCGCTGAGCACGCCCAGGATCCCGATCCAGTCGGGCACGCCGAGGCTCAGGAACGGGGGCGAGTAGTCGTTTGCCCGGTGGCCGTAGTAGATCGCGCCGCGCACCAGGATGCCCATCAGGATCAGTCCGCCCAGCAGCGGCATGATCCCGAGCGTCCAGAGGTTGCGCAGCGACTTGGTCAGCTCACGGCGGTAGAACCAGGCGCAGGCAAAGCCGGTGCCGCCGTAGTAGATGCAGACCAAGAAGCCCAGGCCCGCGACGCAGTCGCCGAGCACGTTCTGCGAGACGTTGACGATGAACACGTACCAGATGACCGACAGCACGCCCGCCCAGATCGTCGCCGGGCCGGGGATCAGGTTGCGCTCGTGGATGCTCGCCAGCCGCCCGGGGAACGCGCCCCGGCGCGCCATCGACAGCGCCGAGCGCGCCGCGGGCAGGATCGTCGTCTGGGTGGCCGCGGTGGCCGACGT
>Ga0070737_10000439_pt1 | contig 89075 bp, 71 predicted proteins | sample Coa_R1_10_FD_66438 | JGI IMG/M metagenome (GOLD analysis project Ga0070737, IMG submission 66438) | Surface soil microbial communities from Centralia Pennsylvania, which are recovering from an underground coalmine fire - Coalmine... | ecosystem: Environmental > Terrestrial > Soil > Unclassified...
GGCCGCGAGCCCTCCATCGCGCACAGCACCACGCTCCCCGGCGCGCCCGTCGCATCGGCCACAAAGCGCGCGGACGCGTCGAGCACCTCCACCAGCCCGTCGTCTCGCATCTCGAACACGCCCGCCTGATCGGTGGAGCCAAAGCGGTTCTTGACGGCGCGCACCGTCCGGTGGATGCGCTCGCGCTCGCCCTCGAACTGCAGCACGCAGTCGACCATGTGCTCGAGCACCCGCGGCCCCGCGAGCGCACCGTCCTTGGTCACGTGGCCGACCAGCATGACCGCCAGCTTGCGCCGCTTGGCAAGGCCCATGATCGCGGCGGTGCACTCTCGCACCTGCGCCACCGACCCCGGCGCCGAGTGAAGCTGCGCGCAGGAGAGCGTCTGCACCGAGTCGATCACGCACACCTGCGGCCGCTGGTGCTCGAGCGTGGCGAGCACCACGTCCAGGTCGGTCTCGGCGACCACCGGCAGCGCCAGCGCGTCGGCGCCCGACAGCCGCTGGGCGCGCAGCCGTATCTGCGCGGCGGACTCCTCGGCCGAGACGTACAGGACGCGCCGCCCGGCGCAGCGCAGGTTGGCGAGCGCCATCGTCGTGAGCGTCGACTTGCCGATCCCCGGGGCGCCGCCGAGCAGCACGAGCGACCCGGGCACGAGCCCGCCGCCGAGCACCGCGTCAAGCTCGCCGATCCCGGTGCACAGCCGCTCGTGGTCTGTGGCGCGCACGTCGGCGAGCGCCACCGGCACGGCGGGGGCCACGTCCGCGCGAGCGCCCCACGGGCCACCGCGCCCGCCGCCGCCGGCCCCGCCCATCCGTCGCGGCTCCTCGACGAGCGTGTTCCATTCTCCGCAGCCGGGGCAGCGCCCCGCCCAGCGGGCGCTCTCATGCCCGCAGGCCGAGCAGACATGGACGGTCGAGGATCTGGGCATGTGACGGTCTCGGTCGCGGCCACGGCGTGGCGGCGGCCGCCAGCGGCAGCCTATCCCCCACCTCCGACGTCACGACCAACCGGCCCGGCGCGGGCGCGACGGGACGGCGTGACAGGCGCGGGCGCGACCGCGTGACCGTCTCGGGCGCCAGCGCCCGAGACGGCTAACCCTCGGAGGAGCGCTCGCCGCCGGGGTCGGACGCCGAGCCACCGTCGGCGGGCTCGACGTCGTCGTCTGACCCGGAGCCGCCCTCGGCGCCCACCCCCACCGGCGTGGGCTTGGGCGCGGGCTCGATCACCGACAGCTTGACGTTCTCGCCCTCGCCGTCGCCTTCGCCCTCGCCCTGGCCGGGCTCGACCAGCACCGTGGAGCCGGCCGGAACCTGGGAGCGCAGCACGAAGTCCGCGAGCGGATCCTCGATGTAGCGCTGGATCGCGCGGCGCAGCGGGCGGGCGCCCATCGCGGGATCCCAGCCCTTCTCCACCAGCAGGTCCTTGGCCTCCTCGGAGAGCTCAAGCTGCAGCTCGCGCTCGGCCATCGACGCCCGGATGCGCATCAGCAGAAGGTCGACGATCTCCTTGATCTCGTCCTTGGTGAGCTTGTGGAAGACGATCACGTCGTCGATCCGGTTGAGGAACTCGGGCCGGAACACCTTCTTGAGCTCGCCCATGATCCGGTTCTTCATGTCGTCGTAGGTGATCCCCGTCTCGTCGTCTGAGACGGCGAACCCCAGCGGCGTGTTGCGCGCGATCTCGGCCGCGCCGATGTTGGAGGTCATGATCACGATGCAGTGGCGGAAGTCGACCGTCCGACCCTGCGCGTCGGTGAGCCTGCCGTCCTCCAGGATCTGCAGCAGGATGTTGAAGACGTCCGGGTGGGCCTTCTCGATCTCGTCGAGCAGCAGGACGCTGTAGGGCTTGCGGCGGACCGCCTCGGTCAGCTGGCCGCCCTCGTCGTAGCCGATGTACCCCGGTGGCGAGCCGACGAGCCGCGACACGGCGTGCTTCTCCATGTACTCGGACATGTCGATGCGGATCATCGTGTCCTCGTCGCCGAACAGGAACTCGGCCAGCGTGCGCGCGAGCTCGGTCTTGCCCACGCCCGACGGGCCCAGGAAGATGAACGAGCCGGTGGGTCGCTTGGGGTCCTTCAATCCCGCGCGGGAGCGGCGGATCGCCTTGGAGACGACCTCGATCGCGGGGTGCTGCCCGATCACGCGCTTGTGCAGCTCCTCCTCCATGCGCATCAGCTTGGCGGTCTCGGCCTCGGTCAGCTTGAACACCGGGATCCCGGTCCACATCGAGACGATGTCGGCGATCTCCTCCTCGCCGATCGAGGGCCGCTCGGTGGACTCCCCGGCCTCCCACTGCTCGGCCAGCTCACGCTTGCGCTGGGTCAGCCGGCGCTCCTTGTCGCGCAGGTTGGCGGCCTTCTCGAACTCCTGGGCCTCGATCGCCTCCTCCTTGGCCCGCCGCGTCTCCTCGATCTCCTCCTCCAGCTCGCGGTAGACCGGCGGCGAGGTCATCGACTTGATCCGCATCCGCGACGCGGCCTCGTCGATCAGGTCGATCGCCTTGTCGGGCAGGAAGCGGTCGGAGATGTAGCGGTCGGCCAGGTCCGCGGCGGCCTCCAGCGCCTCGTCGGTGATCGTGACCTTGTGGTGGGACTCGTAGCGGTCGCGCAGCCCCTTGAGGATCTGGACGGTCTCCTCCTTGGTGGGCTGGTCGACCGTGATCTTCTGGAAGCGCCGCTCGAGCGCCGAGTCGCGCTCCAGGTACTTGCGGTACTCCTCGAGCGTGGTGGCGCCGACGGTCTGCAGCTCGCCGCGGGCGAGCGCGGGCTTGAGGATCGAGGCGGCGTCGATCGCGCCCTCCGCCGCGCCCGCGCCCACGAGGTTGTGCAGCTCGTCGATAAACAGGATGATGTCGCCCCGCTGGGTGATCTCCTTCATCACCTTCTTGAGGCGCTCCTCGAACTCGCCGCGGTACTTGGAGCCGGCCACCAGCGCGGCCAGGTCGAGCGTGTAGATCTGCTTGCCCTTCAGCAGCTCGGGCACGTCGGAGTTGGTGATCCGCTGCGCCAGGCCCTCGACCACGGCCGTCTTGCCCACGCCGGGCTCCCCCACCAGCACGGGGTTGTTCTTGGTGCGGCGCGAGAGGATCTGCATGATCCGCTCGATCTCGGTCTCGCGCCCGACGACCGGATCCAGCTTGCCCTCGGCGGCAAGCTTGGTCAGGTTGCGACCGAACTGGTCAAGCAGCTTGGATGACTTCTTGGGATCGGCGGCCGCGGCCCCCGCGCCGGCGGCGGTCGGACCGCCGCGGCGGCTCCCCGGACCCGACAGCATCCGGATCACCTCGTTGCGGATCTTCTCCGAGTCGGCGTCGAAGTCCAGCAGGATGCGGGCCGCGACCCCCTCGTTCTCGCGCACCAGCCCGAGCAGGATGTGCTCGGTGCCGATGTAGTTGTGCCCCAGGCTGAGCGCCTCGCGCAGCGCCAGCTCGAGCACCTTCTTGGCGCGCGGCGTGAACGGGATCTGGCCGGAGGTGACCTCCTCGCCGGACCCGACGATCCGCACCACCTGCGCGCGGACGCGCTCGACGGTGATGTCCAGCGACTCCAGAACGCGCGCGGCGAGCCCCTCCTCCTCGCGCAGCAGGCCGAGCAGGATGTGCTCGGTGCCGATGTAGTTGTGCTTCAGAGTCCGCGCCTCTTCCTGGGCCAGGACGACCACCTGGCGGGCCCGCTCTGTGAATCGCTCGAACATGGTGCTTCCTGAGTGTCGGTGCTTTGCGTGCGAAGGAGTCGGTCGGGGAGTGGTCCTTGGGGTATGCGGTTTGCTTAGCTCTCCTGCGCTGCCAGAGCTGTCACTCGTGCGGCTGCGGGGACGCGAAGAACCCGCGACTCTCAATATATTCGGCACCTCTGGCCGAATGTATGAGTGCCGGCGGTCGATTTCTTCGGGCCAGCGCTCAGTCTACCAGTCGCCCTGGCGCTTCTCGCCGGCTACGGCGCGCGCGCGCCCGGCGGGCGGCTCGGCGGCAGCGCGGCCGCTCCACGGCAGCCGCCCGGTGGTCGACAGCCAGGATCCCACCAGGATCGCCACCAGCCCGCCCAGCGCGAGCGCGCCCGGGCGCTCGCCGAGCAGCCACACGCCCAGGATGACGGCCACGAGCGGGTTTATGTAGGTGATGATCGTCGCCCGCGCGGTGCCGGCCTCGCGCACGAGGATGGTGTAGACGACGAACGCCAGCGCCGTGCAGACCACCCCGAGCGTCGCGACTGCCGCCAGGGCCCCTGCGCTCGGCGCCCTCGCCGGGCCGTCGATGACCGCCGCCGGGGCCAGCAGCACCGTCGCCACCGCAAGGCTTGAGCCCATCGCCAGCCGCGCGTCGATGCCGTCCATGCCCAGCTTGACGATGATCGGCCCCGCCGCGTAGCCGCACGCGCCGCCGAAGATCGCCAGCGCGCCCAACAGCTCGCCGAGGCTGCCCGAGACGTCGATCCCCACCAGGGCGACCACGCCCACGAAGCCGACGATCAGCCCGGCGGCGCGGATCGGCGTCGGGCGCTCCGACGGGTCAAGGCGCAGGGATAGCAGCGTCACCAGCAGCGGCACCGAGGCGATGATGATCGCCGTCAGCGACGACGCGACATGGACCTCGCCGAGGGCGATCAGCGGAAACGGGATCGACATCTCCGCCACCGCGTAGGCGAGCACCCACCGGCGGCGCCCCCGCAGCGAGGCGAGCGCCCCCGGCCGCAACGAGATCGCGGCCAGGATCGCGGCCGCGAGCGCGATCCTCACCCAGGCCACGTCCAGCGGGGTCATGCCCCCCTGGATCGCGATCTTGATCAGCAGGTAGGAGCCGCCCCAGACCAGCGACATGACCGCGAACGCCGCCCAGGCGCGCCGGCTCACCGTCGCACCGCCGCTTGCCTCACGAGCGCAGCGCCGGGAACAGCACCACCTCGCGGATCGACCGCTGCCCGGTCAGCAGCATCACCAGCCGGTCGATCCCGATCCCGATCCCGCCGGTCGGCGGCATCCCCTGCTCCAGCGCGCGCACGAACGCCTCGTCGTAGGGCTGGGCCTCCTCGTCGCCGGCGGCGGCGTAGCGTCGCTGCTGCTCAAACCGGCGCCGCTGCTCGTCCGGGTCGTTGAGCTCGGTGAAGGCGTTGGCGATCTCCATCCCGCCCGCGAACGCCTCGAAGCGCTCCACGAGCCCCGGCGCCGAGCGGTGGCGCTTGGCCAGCGGCGAGAGCTCCACCGGGTAGTCGAGCAGGAAGGTGGGCGAGCGCAGCTGCGGCTCGACGCGCTTTGAGATCAGCTCGTCCACCAGCCGCGGCCAGCTGTCGTCCTCGGCCACCTCCAGCCCAAGCGCGCGCATCTCCTCGGCCAGCCGGCCACGCTCGCGCGCCTGCTGGATGTCGATCCCCGTGCGCTCCCGGATCGCGTCTGCCAGCCGCTCGCGCCGCCACGGCGGGCGAAGGTCGATGTCGCCGTCGTAGCCGACCGCCTGCGCCACCGACCACACCAGCCGCTCGCAGCGCTCGGCGACGTCCATGTAGTCGGCGTAGGCCTCGTACCACTCGAGCACCGTGAACTCCGGGTTGTGGGTGCTGTCCACCCCCTCGTTGCGGAAGTTCTTGCCCAGCTCGTAGACGCGCTCGAGCCCGCCGACGATCAGCCGCTTGAGGTACAGCTCGGTCGCGATCCGCAGGTACAGGTCCCGGTCAAGCGCGTTGTGGTGGGTCACGAACGGCCGCGCCATCGCGCCCCCGTAAAGCGGCTGCAGGATCGGCGTCTCGACCTCGATGAACCCCTCGGCGTCCAGGAACGCGCGGATCGCCGAGATCGCCCGCGAGCGGGCGATGAACACCCTCCGCGACTGCGGGTTGGCGATCAGGTCAAGCTCCCGGTGGCGGTGGCGGGTCTCGACGTCGGTGAGGCCGTGGTGCTTGTCCGGCGGGGGGCGCAGGGACTTGGCCAACAGCTGGAAGCGCTCGACGCCGAGCGTCAGCTCCCCGCGCCGGGTGCGCAGGGCGCGTCCGTCCACCCCCAGCATGTCCCCCAGATCCAGCGACAGCAGAAGCTCCATCGCCTGGGCTCCGAGCAGGTCGGCGCGCGCCTGAAGCTGGATGCGCCCGGAGCGGTCCTGAAGGTCCAGGAACGCCATCCCGCCCTGGCCCCGGCGTGCGAGAAGCCGCCCGGCGACCCGGTGCCGGCGGTCGGTCTCCTCGCCGGCCGACAGCGACTCGTGGGCCGCGCGGACGTCGGCGATCGGCTCCACGCCGCGAAACTCGTGCGGGAACGGCTCGATCCCGCGGGCGCGCAGCGCCTCGAGCTTGCGCCGGCGGTCGCCGAGCACGTCGCCACCCGGCTCGCCCGCACGCTCAGCCACGGGCGGTCACGCGCCGGTCAGACGCCGACGTCGATCTTGGTGATCTTCAGGCGCCGCTCGCCGCGGGGCGTGCTCACGGTCACCTCCTCGCCGCGCTTGTGCCCCAGAAGCGCCTTGCCGACGGGCGACTCGTTGGACAGCTTGGCCTCGGACGGGTTGGCCTCGGCGGACCCGACGATCGTGTACTTCGTGGACTTGCCGGCCTCGTCCTTGACGTGAACGATCGAGCCGACGCGCACCACGTCGGTTCCGACCTCTGAGGCATCGACGACCCGGGCCGAGCGCAGCTTCTCCTCCAGCGCCGCGATCCGCGCCTCGAGCATCGCCTGCTCGTTCTTGGCGTCGTCGTACTCGGCGTTCTCGGTGATGTCGCCGAACTCGCGCGCCTCCTTGATGCGCGCGGCCACCTCCCGGCGGCGAACGGTCGACAGCTGCTCGAGCTCGGCCTTGAGATTGGCGAGCCCCTCCTGGGTGAGGATTACGTCCTTTGGCATTTCGATCGAGACCTCGGTCGAGGAGCGATTGCGGCCGACAAAAACCCGCCGCGTGCGGCGGGATCTCCCCGCGGCCAGTCCGCGTGGGCGGCTGAGTATAGAACCGCGCGCCGCGGTCCCCGCGGCGTCGATCCCGCGGCTGCGCCCGCTGGCGTCCGCTAGCCCAGCCCCAGCAGGGCACGGGCCTCCCGCAGCGTGGGCGCCCGCGCCAGCGCGTCCTTGAGCTGGCTGGAGGCGCCCAGCCGCTCCAGGTACCAGGGGTAGAACTTGCGCAGGTAGCGCGCCGCGCGCTCGGCGCCGAGGTGCTCGACGGCGCGATCGATCACCCAGTCAAGCTCGGCGAGCACCTCCTGGCGGGTGGGCTCGCCGTCGCGGAGGCCCAGAAGCTGCGAGAACAGCCAGGGATTGCCCAGCGAGCCGCGCGCCAGCGCGACCGCCGCCGCCCCGGTGCGCTCGAACGCCCGCCGAACCTGCTCGACGCCGCGCAGCCCGCCGGAGATCACCACGGGCACCGGCAGCCGCGCCACCAGCTCGCGCGCCAGCTCGTAGTCCGGGCGCCCGCTGTGGCGCTGGGAGGCGTGGCGGGGGTGGATGCACACCGCCGCCACCGCTCCCTCATCGGCCAGCCGCTGGGCGAGGCGCACGCCGCTGAGGTCGCCGGGCCGCGCGCCGGAGCGCAGCTTGACGGTCACGGGCAGGCCGCTCCCGCGCGCCGCCGCCCGCACGACGGCGAGCGCGCGGTCCGGGTCTGCCAGCAGCGCGGCGCCGGCCCCGGTCTTGCAGACCTTGCGCACCGGGCAGCCCATGTTGATGTCGATCAGGTCGGCGCCGGCCGCCGCGACGCGCTCCGCCGCCGATGCCATGACGTCCGGATCGGCTCCGAACAGCTGCACCGACACCGGGTGCTCGTCGGGGTGGATGCGCAGGAGCTCGCGGCAGGTGCGCTCGTTGCGATGGTGCACGGCGAAGCTCGACACCATCTCCGAGACCGCCAGCCCCGCGCCGTGGCGCCTGGCCTGCAGGCGCACGAACCAGTTGCCGATCCCGGCCAGCGGCGCGAGCAGCACGCGGTTTGAGATCGGGACCCCGCCGAGGGTCCAGGGCTCGGTGAGGCTGCGCACGTCCACGGCCGCCATGGAGGGTTCATGGTAGGAATCAGCCCATGGACGTCCAAGCCGAGCTCGAGCGCCACCGCCGGTCGCTGGAGGCGCAGATCCCGCAGCTTGAGGTCTTCGACGCCCACACGCACCTGGGCCTAAACGACCCCGACGGCTTCCGCCAGCTGCCCGAGCAGCTGCTCGAGATGCTTCGTGGCGCCGGCGCGCGGGGCGCGTTCGTGTTCCCGATGCACGAGCCCGACGGATACGCCCCGGCCAACGACATGGTGATCGCGGCGGCGCAGGCCTCCGGCGGGCTGCTGCATCCGTTCTGCCGCGTGAGCCCCAACGGCGGCGCGGCGGTGCAGGAGGCGCAGCGCGCGCTGGCGCGCGGCGCCCGCGGGATCAAGCTGCACCCGCGCGCCGAGCGCTTCACGCTTGACCATCCCGACGTGCGCCGGCTGGCGGCGCTCGCCCACGAGCGCCGTCTCCCGATCCTGATCCACGCCGGGCGCGGGATCCCGGCGCTGGGCGAGCACGCCGTGCGCCTGGCGGCCGAGTTCCCCGACGCGCGGCTGATCCTCGCCCATGCGGCGGTGTGCGACCTCGCCTGGCTTTGGCGGGTGGCTCCGGACCACCCCAACCTCCTGTTCGACACCTCCTGGTGGATACCCGGGGACATGCTGGCGCTCTTCACGCTCGTCCCGCCGGGGCAGATCCTGTTCGCCTCCGACGCGCCGTACGGCAACACCGCCGGCTCCTTCACCGTGCAGCTGCGATACATGCTGCAGGCCGGCCTGTCGGCCGAGCAGATCCGCTCGATCGCCTCGCTGCAGTCGCTTCGGATCGCCGCTGGCGAGCCGCTCGTCCCGGCCGGGCCGGCGGTCGGCGAGCGCGACGGCGCCCCTCACCTGCTGCTTGACCGCGCGGCCTCGCACCTGCTGCTGGGCACGATGCTGACGATGCGCGGCGGGGAGAACGGACCGGAGATGCTGGCGCTCGCGCGCCAGGCCTGCGAGGTGCCGGACTCGGTGGATGACGCGCCGGTGCTCGCTGAGATCCGTGCCCTGCTGGACGGCTACGAGCGCGCAACCGAGCGCGCGCCCGACGACCGCCGGCGCCTTGGCCTGCTGATGCTGGCCTGCGCGCTGGCCCGCACGCCGGACGTGCCGCTGCCCGCGGGCTGATCGCGCCCGCGCACCGGGGAGCGCTAGCGCGCGTTGCGCTCCCAGATCAGCCGCAGCCCGGTCAGCGTCAGCAGCTCGTCGACCTCGTCGATCGTCTCATCGACGTACGGGACGACCGCGCCGGCGAGCCCGCCGGTGGCGATCGTCGGCGTGCGCCCGCCCAGCTGCGCGCGCAGCCGGCGCACGATCCCCTCCACCTGGCCGGCGAACCCGTACGCGATCCCGGAGCGGATCGCGTCGACCGTCGAGCGGCCGATCAGCGCCCGCGGAGCGGCGATCTCGACCTTCGGGAGCTTCGCCGCGCGCTCGTACAGGGCGTCCAGCGAGATCTCCGCGCCCGGGGTGATGATCCCGCCGAGGTACTCGCCGGCGTCGGAGACGACGTCGTAGGTGATCGCCGTGCCGAAGTCCACGACGATGCACGCGCCGGCGAAGCGGGCGAACGCCGCCACCGCGTTGACGAGGCGATCGGCGCCGACCTCCCGCGGGTTGTCGGTGCGGATCGGCATCCCGGTCCGCAGCGCCGGGCCGACCAGCAGCATCTCGTGGCCCAGGTAGAGGCGGGCCATCTCGGTCCACTCCTGCGACAGCTGCGGCACCGTGGAGGAGACGATCGAACGGTCGATGTCGCCCAGCGAGAGGTCGCGCAGCGCCAGCAGGTTCGCGAGCGCTGCGCCGAGCTCGTCACGCGTGGACTCGCGCACGGTCGCAAACCGCCAGTGGCGGTCAGGCTCGGCGCCTCCGTCCGGATAGACGCCGAAGTGCGTCTGCGTGTTGCCGACGTCGACGACCAGCAGCATGGCGGCCTATTACACCAGCGCCCGCGCGCGTCAGGCCAGCGGCGGTCCGGCCTGGCGCACCCGCTGCCCGCCCGGCAGGCCGGCGAGCAGCCGCGCGAGGGACTGCCCGTTGGGAAGCTCCAGCTGGGGGTCGAGCTCCAGCAGCGGCACGAGCACGAACCTCCGGGAGCTGACCTCCGGGTGTGGCAGCGTCAGCCGCGGCGAGCGCAGGACCAGCCCGCCGAGCAGGAGCAGATCCACGTCGATCACGCGCGGTCCGTGCCTGGGCCCCCCGGCGGCGCGGCCCACCTCCCGCTCGACGCTCTTGCAGACGTCCAGCAGGCGCTCTGGGTCAAGCGGCGTGCGCACGCGCAGGCAGGCGTTGAGGAAGTCGGGCTGGTCGAGCACGAGCCCCACCGGCTCGGTCTCGTACACCGACGAGCTCGCCTGGACCTCGACACCGTGCGCCCTCAGCGACATGACGGCCGCCTCCAGGTTCGCCCTGCGCTCGCCGAGGTTTGAGCCGAGTCCCAGGTGGCCCACCCGCGGCCGCTCGCGTCCGGCAGCCTCGCGCGCGGCGCGCTCAGCCTCCCGCCTCACGCCAGACCTCCACCGACACCTCGGAGACGACCAGGGGCAGCGGCGGCTCGGGCTTGGCGGCCTTGACCCACACGGCGTGCGCCTCGAAGCGCTCGAGCAGCCGGTCGGCGATCGCGGTGCACAGCCGCTCGAGCGTCTTGTAGGAGCGCTGCTGGGCGACCAGGTTGGCCGTCTCGCACACCTCCCCGTAGTCGACGGTGTCCTCGATGCGGTCGGTGAGCGTGGCGTCGCACTCGCCGACGTCCAGCCGCAGGTCGACCAGCAGCCGCTGCCCGACCTCCCGCTCGGCGGCGGTGACGCCGACGTGGGTGAACAGCGACAGCCCCGAGACCTCGATCGTGACCTCGGGCTCGGCGCCCTCCTCCTCGTCGTCTACGTCGTCGGCGTCGTCGTACCCGTCGGCATCGTGCTCGGCCATCGCGCCCGGACCGTAGCAGCAGCGATCGTCAGCGCGTCGTGCACCGGGCCGGCGTCGTGCACGCGGAAGATCCTCGCGCCGCGCTCGTAGGCGAGCACGTTGGTGGCGATCGTCGCCGCCAGCCGTTCGCCGACGTCTCGCCCCGTGAGCCGGCCGAGGAACGACTTGCGGCTCGTGCCGATCAGGACCGGCGGCCCGATCGCCACCAGCTCCCCAAGCCGCGCCAGCAGCTGCAGGTTGTGGGCGTCGGTCTTGCCAAACCCGATCCCCGGGTCGAGCACGATCCTGCTCTCCGCGATCCCATGGGCGACCGCGAATGCGAGTCGCTCCTGCAGGAACTCGCGCACGTCGGCGACCACCTCCCGGTAGCGGGGGCTGCGCTGCATCGTGCGCGGCTCGCCGAGCATGTGCATCAGGCAGCAGTCCACGCCGCTGCCGGCCACCACCTCGACCATGGCGGGATCGCCGCGCAGCGCGGTCACGTCGTTGACCATCGCCGCGCCGGCCTGGATCGCGGCGGCCGCGACGGCCGCCTTGGAGGTGTCGATCGAGATCCGCGCCCGCGTGCCCGCCGCCCGCAGGCCCGCGATCACCGGCAGCACCCGCTCAAGCTCCACCCGCTCGCAGACCGGCTCTGCGCCGGGCCTGGTCGACTCGCCGCCCACATCCAGGATCGCGGCGCCCTGCGACTCGAGCGCCAGGCCGTGCTCGATCGCCGCCTGGGGATCGACGTAGAGGCCTCCGTCTGAGAAGGAGTCCGGCGTGACGTTGACGATCCCCATGACCGTGAAGTCCGGCGCCCGTCCGGGGTCGGGACCCGCGGCGGCCGCGGCCGCCGCGAGGCCCTGACCGCTGCAGCCCGGCCGCGGGTCGCCGGGCGCGGACGCTTCGCCGGTCTGCGGCACGTCAGTCCTCGTCGGGCCAGCGTCCCGTGGCCGCGTAGTGCTCGCGCGCCGCCTCCTCGAGCTCTCGCTCGGCGTTGCTGCGCAGGCTCAGGCGAAACAGCCAGCTGATCATCCACACCATCAGCGCCACGATCAGCAGCGCCACGCCGGCCGCGGACTCAAGCGACCGCTCGTTTGCCTGCGCCGAGGTGTAGCTCCCGTGCCCCAGGCCGATCAGCACGGCCCCCGCGACCGCGATCGCCACCGGCAGCCACAGCCGCGCGGCCGCAAGCAGCAGGGTGCCGGCACGCCCGCGCGCGAGCGGTCCGCGTGCGTGGCCTGCGCCGTCGCGCCCGCGCGCCGCCCCGCCGGGGGCATGGCGCGCACCGTTTCGCCGAGCTTCGCTCACCCCCTGGACGTTACTGCGATATACCTCGCGCTCGTGGACGCGGATCGATCGCCCGCCGGCGACCGGGTCGCCCAGCTGACGAGGCGGACGCTCATCGGCGCCGCCGCGGGCACTGTGGCCACGGCCGCGATCGGCCGCCTGCCGGCCTGGGCCCGGCCGTCGGGCGGCTGGCGGCAGATCGCGCGCGCGGCCGGCCTGCGGACCCCCGACAGCCGGCCCTTCCCGCACCTTGCGCCCGGGCACGAGTCGATGCCCCAGATCCAGCACATCGTGGTGCTGATCATGGAGAACCACTCCTTCGACAACCTGCTGGGGATGGTCCCGGCGCTGGTGCGCGGGCGCCGGCACGTCGACGGGCTGACGCTCCGCCGCGGGCGCCCGGTGAACTCAAACCCGGACGCCCAGGGCGGCCGGGTGACCGCGACGGCGGCCCTTTCCCCATGCCAGCTCGACGGTGAGCCGACACAGACCTGGAACGCCTCGCACGAGGCATGGGACGGCGGGCGAAACGACGGCTTCGTGCGCGCCAGCGGACCCGTCGCGATGCGCTTCTGGGACCAGCGGGACCTGCCGTTCACCTATTCGCTGGTGCGCCACTTCCCGATCGGCCAGCGCTACTTCTGCTCGGTGCTGGGACAGACCTGGCCGAACCTGCGCTTCTTCTTCTGCGGGACCTCGTCGGGGCTGGTGGACGACAGCAGCCAGACGTTCAGCACGCCGGCGGCCAACGGGACGATCTTCGACCGCCTGGACGAGCAGAGGATCTCCTGGCGCGTCTACTACGAGGACGCGTTCAGCCCGGCGATCGTGCCCGGCTTCTACACGCCTGCCAGGCGCGACCGGGTGCTGACGATCCCGAGCTTCTACCGCGACGCCGCCGCCGGGCGACTGCCCCAGTTCAGCTACGTGTGCCCCAACTTCAGGACCACCTCGCAGGAGAACCCGCAGGACATCCAGCTGGGCGAGCGGTTCATCGCCAGGGTCGTGCACGCGCTCATGCGCGCGAGCACCTGGCGCTCCACCGCGCTGCTTTTGACCTGGGACGAGCACGGGGGCTACTACGACCACGTCCCGCCACCGCCGGCGATCCGTCCGGACTCGATCTCGCCGATCCAGTTCCCCGACCAGCCGCCGCTGGCGCCCGGCGGCTTTGACCGCTACGGGTTCCGCGTGCCGCTGATCGTCGTCTCTCCCTGGGCGCGGTCGGACTACGTGTCGAGCGTCGTCCAGGACCACACGTCGCTGGCCGCGTTCATCGAGCGCAAGTGGAACCTGCCCGCGATGACCTTTCGCGATGCCAACGCGCACCCGATGACCGACTACTTCGACTTCTCGCGCCCCACGTTCGAGCGCCCGCCGGCGCTGTCGGCGATGCCCGCCCTGAGCCGCGGCCTGGCCGAGTGCCGGGCCCAGGGGCTGACCCCGCCGCTGAGCGAGCCGGGCTCCTACAGCGACTGATCGCGGGCCGGCCCGGAGCCTCGGCGGCGATCGCAGGCGGGCCCGGAGCCGCGGCGGCGAAAGCCGCCGGCGCAGCCCCCGTTCAGCTGCGCCGGGCGGCCGGCTACTCGGCCGTGCCGCCCGCCAGCCCCGGCCGAAGCGGCGGCCTTGTGACCTCGGGCCGCGGCGCGCGCTCCAGCGCGGGCGCGGGCGCGCTTGGGAGCTCGGGCGGCGCGGGCGCCTCGGCACCGAAGACCTCCTCCTCGGTGGCCCCGGCGAGCAGCGCCTCGAACTGCTCCTTCTCGATCGTCTCCCGCTTGATGAGGATCTCCGACAGCCGCTCGAGCTCGGCGCGCTTCTCGGTCAGGATCGCCTTGGCCTGTACGTGCGCGTTCTCGACGATCCGGCGGATCTCGTCGTCGATCTCGCGCGCGATCTCATCCGAGTAGTCGGGCTCGGCGGAGAACTCGCGCCCCAGGAACGGCTGCCCGTGGTCGTGGCCGAACACCCGCGGCCCGAGCTTCTCGGACATCCCGAAGCGCATCACCATCTGCTTGGCGGTGGCCGTGACCTTCTCCAGGTCGTTGGAGGCGCCGGTCGTGATCTCGCCAAAGCAGATCTCCTCCGCGGCGCGGCCGCCGAGCGTCATCGCCATCGTGTCCTGAAGCTCCGCGCGCGTGGTGAGGAACTTGTCCTCACCCGGCAGCGAGATCGTGTAGCCGAGCGCCTGGCCGCGCGAGATCACAGAGATCTTGTGGATCGGGTCGGAGTTGGGCAAAAAGTGGCCGACGATCGCGTGGCCCATCTCGTGGTAGGCGGTGATCCGCCGCTCCTTGGAGCTCATCACGCGCGTCTTCTTCTCCGGTCCGGCGATCACGCGCATGATCCCCTCCTCCAGCTCGAGCTGGGTGATCTCGCGCTTGCCGCTGCGCGCCGCCAGCAGCGCCGCCTCGTTGACCAGGTTTGAGAGGTCGGCCCCGGTGAACCCCGGCGTCTGCCCGGCGAGCGCGTCGACGTCGATGTCGCGCGCCAGCGGCTTGCCGCGCGTGTGCACCTCGAGGATCTTCTTGCGCCCGGCGCGATCTGGCCGGTCGACGACGATCTGGCGGTCGAACCGGCCGGGGCGCAGCAGCGCCGGATCCAGGATGTCCGGCCGGTTGGTGGCGGCGATCAGGATGATGTTGTCCTTCATCTCAAAGCCGTCCATCTCGACCAGCAGCTGGTTGAGCGTCTGCTCGCGCTCGTCGTGGCCGCCGCCGAGCCCCGCGCCGCGGTGGCGCCCGACGGCGTCGATCTCGTCCATGAAGATGATGCAGGGGGAGTTCTGCTTGGCCTGCTCGAACAGGTCGCGCACGCGCGAGGCCCCGACGCCGACGAACATCTCGACGAAGTCCGAGCCGGAGATGGAGAAGAACGGCACCCCTGCCTCGCCGGCGACCGCCCGCGCCAGCAGCGTCTTGCCGGTGCCCGGCGGGCCGTACAGCAGCACGCCCTTGGGGATCCGCGCGCCGAGCGCCTGGAACTTCTTGGGGTTCTCCAGGAACTCCTTGATCTCCTGAAGCTCCTCGACGGCCTCGTCGACGCCGGCGACGTCCCGGAAGGTGATCTTGGGCGAGTCGACCGACATCCGCTTGGCGCGCGACTTGCCGAACGACATCACCTTCGAGCCCCCGCCCTGCACCTGGTTCATCAAGAAGATCCAGAAGCCGATGAAGATGATGAACGGGAGCACGTATGTGAGCAGCGACAGCCACGGGCTCGAGGACTTGTCCTGGACGTTGAAGCCGCTGGCCGGCACGTCGCGCTGAGCCATCGCGATCAGCGTCGGCGCGTATGAGTCCGGGTAGCCGACGCTGTACTTGACCGTCTGGCCGCCCACGACCGCGGTCACGTCGGCCGCGTTGGACTTCTGGTCCAGCGTCAGCGAGCGCACCTGGTGGCTTTCGAGCTGCTGGATGAAGTTCCCGAAGCTGTAGCTGGGGCCGCTGGAGGAGCTGCCGATCAGCTTCTGCGCGAAGAACGCGAGCACCACGACGATCAGGATCGGAAACGCGGCGCTCTTGAAAAACCGGCTCATGGGCTCAATCCCTGCTCTTCCCCGGCTCTCTGGCGCGTGCGCTTCATCGCCGTGGAATCAGCAAGCGTAGCACCGGGCCGACCCCGCTCCGAGCAGCGAACGGACGCGGCCGGGGCACGGCCGGGGCGCTACCGCGCCAGCGCCGCCACGTAAGGGAGGTTGCGGTAGCGCTCGCCGTGGTCCAGTCCGTAGCCGATCGCAAAGCGGTTGGGGATCTCGAAGCCGACGTAGCGCGTGCGCAGGTCGACCTTGCGCCGCTCGGGCTTGATCAGCAGCGCGCAGACCTCCAGGGAGGCGGGGTTGCGTCCGGCGAGGTTTCGCAGCAGGTACTGCAGCGTCAGCCCCGAGTCGACGATGTCCTCCACGATCAGCACGTCGCGTCCCTCGATCGGCGCGTCGAGGTCCTTGAGGATCCGCACCACCCCGGAGGAGCGCGTCGCCGAGCCGTAGGAGGCGACCGCCATGAAGTCGACCGACACCGGGATGCTGAGCTGTCGCATGAGGTCCGACAGAAAGAACACCGCGCCCTTGAGCACGCCGATCAGCAGCAGCTCCCGCCCGGCGTAGTCACGCGAGATCTCGGCCGCCAGCTCGGAGATCCGCGCGGTGAGCGCCCGCTCGGGGACGAGGATCTCCCCGATCGCCGGATCGCCGCTCACGCCCTGGATTCTATGGGCCCGGAGCCCGTCCCGGCTTCCTCCCGGTCGCTGCTCGAAGGCCCCCGGCGCACGCCCAACGGCGTGCGCTGGAAGCGCAGGATGCCGTCGCGCACCCCCGCGCGCACGCCGACCGGCAGGTCAAGCAGCTTGCCCTCTCCCAGCGCCGCGACGTCGTCGGCCCTGCGCGCCACGCCCGCGGCCGGGCGGCCGGCCGCGCCGTCGGCCAGGCGCTGCACAACCAGCCGCCGCAGCGCGCGCGGCAGCGAGCGCAGCCGCGAGACCGGGATCGATTCGCCCGCTGCGGGCTGCATCCCGCCGGTGGCGAGCGCCGCGCCGCCGTCTTGAGCAGATGAGCCGCCGACCCCCAGCGCCTGCTCGACCAGCTCGTCGAGCACCTGCGCCTCCGCGCGCAGGATCTCGGCCACGGCGAGCACGTTCTCCCGGGCGGCCGGGTGCACGGCCTCAAGCGCGGCCACCAGGCGCCCGCGCACGCGGCCGCGCGCGTATCTGTCGCCGTCGTTGGTGGGGTCGTCGACGAACCGCAGGCCGCGTGCCCGGCAGTACGCGGTCGTCTGCTCTCGCCAGACGCCCAGCAGCGGGCGCACCACGGCGGGGTTTGAGCCGTCGCGCTCGGGCATCCCCAGAAGCGCCCTGCGGCTGGGCGACGAGGCGAGGCGGTAGAGGATCGTCTCCACCTGGTCTGAGGCCGTGTGTCCGGCAGCGACGTCCGCTTCCAGCGGCCGGGCGAGCGCCGCCGCGCGCGCGTAGCGCACGCGGCGGGCCCACGCCTGGATGTTGCCCGAGCTCGGCGGCCCACCGGCGATCAGCACCTCAAGGCGCGCGCCCAGCGCCGCGCACAGCGTCTGGCAGTGGCGCTGCTCGTCGTCGGCCTCAGGCCGGAGCCGGTAGTTGACGTGCAGCGCCGTGACCGCGTCCGGGCCGCAGATCCGCACCGCCAGGTCCAGCAGACAGACCGAGTCGCGCCCTCCGGACAGCAGCACGACGACCGGCCGTCCGCGCTGCAGAAGGCCACCGGCCGCCACGGCGTCGAGAAGATCGGCGGCGCCACCGGGTCCGCGCCCGGCCTGGCGGCTCACCGCCGCGCCCCGGCGCCCTCGCCGCCCGGGCGGGGGCTCCGCGCGGGCCGCCTGCGTCCCGGCGCGCAAGCCGGCGACGGGGTCTCGGTGAGAGCCGGGGCCCCGCCGCCCGCGGGCGTAACGGCCCGCTGCGTCGGCCGTAGGCGCTCGTCACGTTTCCGGCGGCGCCTCGCGGCCGGGCACGGAGGCCCGGCCACGTGCCGGCCTGTTGCCTTGCGTTGCGGGATATGTCTACTGGCCGCCGGCCCTAATGTCAAATCGCACATCACCTCGATCGTAGTCCCGCAGGCGAGCTGCGGCGCCGCGGCGAGCTGCGGCGCATCGGCGCGGGCTACGCTCGCCGGCCATGCCCGCCACCATCCACCTGCGCCCCACCGCGCCCGTGGCCGAGCGCGTGATCCTGCCGGGAGACCCGGGGCGCGCGCTCGCCCTCGCCCAGGCGCTGCTGGTCAAGCCGAGGATGTGCAACCACCACCGCGGCCTGTGGGGGTACACGGGGCGGGCGGCGGACGGAGCCCCGCTGACGATCCAGAGCAGCGGCATGGGCGGTCCTAGCGCAGCGATCGTGGCCTGTGAGCTCGCGGCCCTGGGCGCGCGCACGATCGTCCGCGCCGGCACCTGCGGCGCGCTCGACGCCTCGCTGGCGCTCGGCCAGCTGCTGGTGGTCACCGGCGCGCTGGCGGCCGACGGCACGAGCCGCGCGCTGGGCGCCTCGGGTACGGTCGCCGGCGATCCGCGGCTGCTGGGGGCGCTGCGCGCGGTGGCGGATGAGCGCGTGCGATTCGGCGCGGTCGCCAGCAGCGATCTGTTCTACGACCTGCCGGAGGGGTCCGAGCGCGCCTGGCGGGAGGCCGGCGCGCTCGCGGTGGAGATGGAGGCCGCCGCGCTGTTCGCGGTCGCCGAGCGCCGCGGCCTGCGGGCCGGTTGCGCGCTGATCGTCTCAGACGCCGCCGACCGCCGCCGGCTGGCGGATGACGAGCTGCGCGAGGCGGAGCTCGCGCTCGGCGAGCTGGTCGCGGCGGCCCTCGCCCGCCTGGAGCCTCCGCCGTCCTGACCGGCCTCGATCCGTCCGAGCGCGGCCTCGATCGCGTCCAGCCGCTCCTGCGCCGACGCGAGCGCGCCCGGCGCGGGGAGCCGTTCCTGGATCCGGTCAAGCGCGTCCTCGATCGCCTCAAGGCGCTGCGAGACGCTGCGAAGGCGGCGGGTCAGCCGCTCCAGGTCCGCCGCCGACGGCAGGTTGAGCGCCGCCATCGCCAGCTCCTGCGCACGAGCGGCCCGCTCGCGGGTCCCGAACACGGCCGACAGCGCCGAGGAGACGACCGGATGCTCGAGCAGGTCCTGCGCCAGGCGCCCGAGCGTCTCCTCGCCCTGTCTTGCGAACCGTTCCACGAAGCTTGCGTCGCCGCCCATCGCCGCAATGTAGCGGCCGCGCGCCCCGCCGGCGCCCACGGTCGCCGGCCGCCGTCGGACCCGATGGCCTGCGCCTGGCCGCACCGCGCTCTCCCTTCACAGCAAGGACACACCAGAGGCGCGGGCGATTGCAAACCGCCGACCCACTCAGTAGCTTGCAGTCAAGGCCCCGGCGGCCCGCTCCAATCGCTGTGGTGCGCACCGAGAGCAACCGATACCGAGGCGGCAGGCGGTGATCGACCGGCGGGCGATCGCGCGTGCCGGCGTGGCGCTGTCCGTGGGGCTGGCGATCGCAGGGCTGGCGGCGATCCCGGCCGCCGGAGCCGATGGCCATCTCTCAGCCTCAAGCTCAGCTTTAGGCTTGAATGCCTCAGGCGCCCCAGGCTCCGGGGCGGGCCAGGGCACAGGGGCAGGCCAGCCCCCCGGCGCGTCGACGTCGTCCAGCTCGTCCACCTCGTCCACCTCGTCCACCTCGTCCACCTCGTCCACCTCGTCGACCTCGCCCACCTCCTCCACGACGTCCACGGCGTCCATGACGTCCACGACGTCCACCGCGGCATCGTCGAGCGGATCGGTGTCCACCACCTCGACGTCCACCACCTCGACGTCCAGCACCTCGACGTCCACCAGCTCGACGTCCAGCAGCTCGACGAGCGCCGGTGCCGGGAGCCCGGGCGCCATGCCCCCGGTGCCGATCGGCCCCGGCTGGACCGAGCCCCAGTCCTCGCTGCCCCAGCCGGGGCAGGCCTCGGCCCCTCGCGGGCGCGAGGGCACCGCGCGCCCGAAGCGCTCCTCGTCCTCCGGCAGCCCCGCCCGCCCGGCGCCGCCATCTGGCTACTCCCTGTCGATCCCGGGCCCGGGAGCGACCGGCGTGCCCAACTTCTTCATCGACTCCTTCCAGATCCCGCCGTTCCTGCTGCCGATCTATCAGGCCGCCGGGATCCAGTACGACGTGCCCTGGCAGGTGCTGGCCGCAATCAACGAGGTGGAGACCGACTACGGTCGCAACCTGTCGGTCTCCTCCGCGGGCGCCGTCGGATGGATGCAGTTCCTCCCGTCCACATGGCGGCGGTGGGGAGTCGATGCGACCGGCAGCGGCTACGCGGACCCCTACAACCCCGTGGACGCGATCTTCAGCGCCGCCCGCTACCTGCACGCGGCGGGCGCCTCCAGCGACCTGGCGAAGGCGATCTTCGCCTACAACCACGCCGACTGGTACGTCCAGTCCGTGCTCCTGCGCGCCAGGCTGATCAGCGGCATCCCCGCGGCCCTGATCGGCGCGCTCACCACGCTCGTCGAGGGCCGCTTCCCGGTGGCGGCGCCGGCGCGCTACGCCGACGACACGGTCGACGCGCTGGCGGGGCGCCGGATCCCGGGCGCGGATCCCGCGATCGCCGTCGGATCCGCGCCCGGCGCCACCGGCGTGGCGATCTTCGCGCGCCCCGGCGCGCCGGCGATAGCCGTCAACGACGGGCGGATCGTGGCGCTCGGCTCAAGCCCGTCGCTCGGGCGCTACATCGAGCTGCAGGACGCCACCGGCAACGTCTACACCTACGCCCATCTGGGCTCGATCGCGCGCCGCTACCCGGTCCCGATCGCGATCTCGCCGCGGGCGCCCCGCGTCAGGCGCGAGTTCTCCATCCCCGCGCTCCCGGCGCCGAGCCAGCCCGCCAGCGCGGGGATGCAGGCCGCGGGCCGGCGGTCGCCGGTGCCCTCCGCCACCGTCTCCGGGATCACGGCGGCCATCGGCACGCCGCTTGTCAAGGAGCGGCTGTTCGCGCACCCCAACCGTCCCGCGTCCTACGCCTCGGGCGGTGACCTGCAGCTGCGCCAGCCGTCCGCGCAGATCGCGAGCTTTGAGGACTACTTCTCCGGAGTGCTGCACCTGGCGCGCGACCAGTACCGGCTGCGCGCCCTGAGGGTCGGCTCGATCGTGGTCGCGGGCACGATCCTCGGCCGGATCGGGGGCCGCTCGCAGGGGATGGCGCCGCACCTGTGGTTCATGATCCAGCCCGCCGGACGCGACGCCCCCTACGTCGATCCCAAGCCGATCCTCGACGGCTGGCGGCTGCTCGAGTCGACCGACATCTACAGGGCGCAGAGCATCGATCCCTTCCTGGGCGCCTCCGGACGCGATCCCACCATCGGCCAGGTGATGCTGATGTCAAAGCAGCAGCTCGCCGAGCTGGTGCTCCACGACCCCCACGTCGGCATCTACCCGTGCGGGCGTCGCGACATCCGGGCGGGGCTGATCGACCGCAGGGTGCTCGCCACGATCGAGTTCCTCTCAAGGTCCGGGCTGTACCCGTACGTGTCGGGGCTCGAATGCGGGCACACCGCGTCCGGCGCCGACGGGGTCGACGCGGCCGGGGTCACCGGCGCGAGCATGGACATCTCGCGGATCGACGGCATCCCCGTGCTGGGCCACCAGGGTCCCGGATCGATCACCGACCTCACGATCCGCCGCCTGCTCACGCTGCAGGGCGCGATGGCGCCGTCGGAGATCGTGTCCGACATGTCCTACCGCGGCCAGCCGACCACGCTGGCGCTGCCGAGCCACCGCAACCGGATCCAGGTGCTGTTCACGCCCGACTACGGCACCAATCCGCGCACGGCCGCCCAGGTGCGCGGGATCCTGTCGCCCGCGCAGTGGCAGGCGCTGATCGCGCGCATCGGGCAGATCCCGGAGCCGGTCGTGCCGATCGCGCCCAGCCGCTACGCGATCAGGGTCGGGCGCTGAGCCACCGCGGCGCGGTGGGGTGCGCGAGCCTGTTCGCGTTCGTGCAGCTTGACCTCCCGTGGCCGCTGGGGCCGCCGGACGGCCGCTATCTGGTGCGAGCGCCGAGCGGCGGCCAAGCAGCGGCGCAGGCGACCCCCTCGCAGCCCAGCCACGTGCTGGTCCTCTCCACGCTCGCCTCCTCGCCGGCGCGGCGGTGGCCGCGGCGCGCGAGCAGGCGCCTGGCGCCCGGAGCGGCGCCGCCGCCGGTGGCGGTCGGCCGCGCGACGATCATCGGCGCAGCTCCGCTGGCCGACGAGGCGGCGGCGCGCGGCTGGCTGGGGCGCGCCGGCGAGCGTGAGCTTCGCGACGGCGTCCGGGTGCTCAACCGCGCCCTGCACGCCTACCGCCTGGCGACCGGCGACCCCTGGCTGCGAACGGTGTCGGTGACCCAGGCGCTGGCGACCAGGGCCGGCTACGGCGCGGGCGAGCAGGTCGCCGAGGGAGCGTGGATCCAGGCGCGGGAGCTGCGCCTGGCGACGGGGCCTTCAGGGCGCCGGAGCCGCCTCGCCGGCGAGGCGAGGCTGGCGGCCGCGCTGACCGGCCGCGCTTCGACGCTCGCCTGTGAGGAGCTGACGCTGCGGGCCCGCATGGACCTGGAGGAGGGCCGTCCGCGCGAGGCCGCGCTTCAGCTGCTGGCCGCGCTGGACTCGGCGCTCACCGAGCTGGCGGCCGATCCGGCCGCCAGCGCGCTCGCCGGCCGGCTCGCTGAGCTCGCCGCCCTGCGCCAGGGGGTGTCCGACGCCGCGCGAGCCCTGCTCTCAGGCGAGCGCGCGGAGGCCGGGCCAGAGGTGGCGGCCGCGCTCGAGCGACTGCAGGCGGCGCTTCGCGCCCGCGCCGCCGGGCCGGCCTGAGCACCGCAGCGCGCCCGAGCGCCCGCGCCCGCGGTCCCGGCGGCCCGGAACGGCGGCCTCCTCAGCCGCCCCCCAGCTGGACCGCCTTGACGACCAGCAGCAGCACGGCGATCACCAGATAGCCGCGCAGGGCGAGCATCGCCAGCCTGCGGCCCGCCGACCACTCCGGGCGCCCCAGCAGCGCCAGCGGCGGCATCGTCCATGTCCGGCGCTCCTCCTCGGTGAAGGCCCGGGCCGGCGGCGAGGTGCGCCGGGAGCGGGCCAGCCAGGCCGCCGACGCCGCCAGCACGAGCGCCAGCACCGAGAACAGCACGATCGACAGCCGGCCCACGTTGACTGCGGGAAACAGCGTCGTGATCACGAGGATGATCGACAGCACCAGCAGCACGGACACGATCAGCGTCGCGACCGCGTTGAGCCACGGGCGGTTCACCCACGGGCCGAGCACCTCGCGGTCGTTGCACAGCAACAGCAAAAACACGGTGGCGCTGGGCAGCAGCACCCCCGCGAGCGCCTGCACCGCGGTGGTGATCACGCCCAGCGGCGCGCCCGGGATCAGCACGATCCCGCCGGCGAGCGCCACAAGCGCCGTGAAGCTGACGTAGAAGGCGGGCGCATCGCGCACCCCGCGGTGCAGCGAGTGCCTGATCCCGAACACGTCGCCGAACGCGTATGAGGTCGCAAGCGTGACGGCCGCCGCGCCGATCAGGGAGGCGTTGAGAAGCACGATCGCGAACATCGCGCCGGCCGCGGACCCCAGCCGTGCGGCGAGCTGATGGGCGGTCACGCCCGCGTTGACGAAGTGCCCGGGACCGGCCGGAGCCAGCCCGAACGCGGTCACGGCGATCAGCGCTCCGGCGCCGATCACCACGACGAACGCCCCGATCACCGTGTCGGTGCGCTCGTAGTTGATCCAGCGCGGGGTGATCCGCTTGTCGACGATGTTCGACTGCTGGAAGAACAGCTGCCAGGGCGCGACCGTGGTGCCGACGATCGCGATGATCAAAAGCACCGCGTTGGACGTCGCTCCGCCCCGGATCCCGGGGGTGAAGGTGTGCGCGATGATGCTCGAGACGCTCGGATGAGACAGGATCGCCAGTGGGATCACCAGGAAGTTGGCGGCGATGAACACGTACATGAAGCGCTCCCACTGGCGGAAGCTGCCCGACGCGGTGATCGCCACAAGCAGCGCCATCGCCACCGGCACCGCGATGTAGGGACTTATCCCGAAGTAGCCGAGCGACAGGCTGACGCCGATGAACTCGGTGACGATCGTCATGAAGTTGAGGACGAACAGGTCACCGACCGAGAACCAGCCCCAGAAGCGGCCGAATCGCTCGTTGATCAGCCGCGCGTGGCCCACGCCCGTCACGGCCCCCAGGCGGATCACCATCTCCTGGTTGACGATCAGCACGGGGATCAGCAAGAGCAGCACCCACAGCAGGCTGACCCCGTAGTCCTGTCCGGCCTGGGCGTAGGTCGCCACCCCGCCGGCGTCGTTGTCGCCGACCATCACGATCAGGCCCGGTCCCATGATCGCAAGCAGCGCCAGCAGCCTCGCGCGCGTGCCGCGGCGCTGGCCCATCTCGTGCACCCGGATCGTCCCCAGCGCGCCGCGGATGTCGCCGACGTGCGCGCTGTCGAGCACCGCTCGCGGCGCCCCTGGCGAGCTGTCCGCCGTCGGGCGCGCGTCAGCCGTGCGGCCTGCGGGCGCAGCCTTGCCTGGGGCGATCCGGGGGTCGCCGCGGGTCGGGGTCGGCTCCGGCACCGGACCTCAGTCGCGACTTGCGCGGTGTCGCAATCGCCAGTCGCGCGGCAGCGAAAGCTCGAGCACGTCGTCGACGGTCACCACGCCCACCGCTCGGCCGTCGTCGTCGATGACGGGCAGCGCGATCAGGTTGTAGTCGCTCATCAGGCTCGCGATCTCCGGGAGCTCGGCATCCGGACGAACGACCTGCACCTCCTCGGCCGCCAGCTCGCACAGCGGCGTCTGCGGCTCGGCGCGCAGGAGCGCGAGCGCGGTCACCGCACCGGCCAGCCGCCCGGCGCCGTCGACCAGCAGGATCGTCCCCAGCGCCTCGTCCGGGCAATCGGAGCCGCGCACGGCGGCGACCGCGTCGGCGACGGTCCCGTCGCTTGGCACCGTCACGAACTCAGGGCTCATCAGCCCTCCGGCGGTGCGCGGGTCGTAGCCGAGCAGCGCCTGCACATGCCGGCGCTGGGGCCCGGGCAGAAGCGCAAGCACGTTGGCCCGGCGCTCCTGGGGGAGCTGGGCGATCAGGTCGGCCGCATCGTCGGTCGCCATCCGCGCCAGCAGGGTCGCGGCCTCCTGGTCGGAGCGCTCGGCCACGAACTCCACCTGGTGCTCGTCGTCGAGCTCCTCGAAGATGTCGGCCTCAAGCTCGTGATCGGCCCCCACGGCGCGGATGATCTCCTCGCCCTGATCGTGGGATGCGGCCTCGACCAGGTCGGCGATCTGCGCCGGGTGAAGCCGCGCCAGGCGGCGGGAGCCGATCCGCAGCCGGGAGCTGGGGACGTGGCCCACGAACGGCTCGAGCCGGTCCCAGGAGATCAGGCCCCCCTCGGGCTCACGCCGCGACCCGTCGCCGCGCGCACCCGCCAGCAGGCGATGCAGCGGCGAGCGCCGCTGCGCCAGGATGCCGAGCACGCGCCAGCGGCCATCCACCTGCTCGAGCTCGATCTCGCGCGCGGTGACAAGCCGCGCGTTGTGCACGTCGATCAGCCGGTGGTGCAGCACGTCCTCGCGCAGCAGCACCTCGCCGGGCCTGCGCTCGAACCGCCCGAGGTTCAGCTTATCCTTGGAGAGGCGGATCGCGCCGCGCTCGAGGTCGGCGATGCGGCTGGTGGGCACGAACAGCTCCCGCCCCCCGATCCGGGCCTTGATCCCGGTCACCGGCGGCAGGCCGTCGCCGCCGAGGCGAACGATCACGTCCTCGACGCGACCCAGCTGCTCACCGGAGCGGTCCACCAGCGGGCTGCGGATCAACTGGGAGAGCGGCAGCACGGCTTGATTCTACGGTTGCCCGGTCACTTCTCCGAGAACGTCCGGTGAACGGCGCCAGCCGCCGTGCGCCACGGCTTCGCACCGGCCGCGTGGAAGTAGGCTGCGCGTGATGGCCGAGACGCTCCCCGAGGCGCTGCGCCCGTATCCGGACATCTCGCCCAAGGCCTACGAGCATCCGACCGACCGCGCCGCGACCGCGGCGCTCAGGGCGATCCCGATGCTGGACACCGTCGTGCGCAAGCTCGTGGAGCTGCGCTACGAGCGGGCGCTGCGCCAGTTCTACCTGGGCAACTCGATCAGGGTCTCCGAGCGCCAGCTGCCGGACCTCTGGTCCTCTCATCTGGGCGTCTGCCGGATCCTCGACATGCCCGAGCGCTACGAGCTGTACGTCAGCGACTCGGTGCTCGGCAGCGCACGCACGATCGGCTCCCGCAGGCCGATGATCGTGCTCGACTGCACCCTGTATGAGCGGCTGGATGCCGGCGAGCGGCGCGTGGTGCTCGCGCACGAGCTCGGCCACGTGCTCTCAGACCACGTGCTGTACATGACCGCGCTGGAGATCCTGCTGCGAGCCGGGAGCGGCGTGCCGCTGGCGCTCGGGCTGCCGCTGCGCGCCGTGCGGGCCGTGCTGCTTGAGTGGATGCGCGCCGCGGAGCTGTCCTGCGACCGGGCGGCCACGCTCGTCGTGCGCGACCCGCGGATCGTCTGCCGCACGCTGATGGTGACCGCCGGCGGGCTGCGCGCCGAGCACCTGGACCTCGATGCGTTCCTGGCCCAGGCGATGGAGTACGAGAACTGGGAGGACGCCCATGACCGCGTGCGACGGTTCTTCCTTGAGATCGGCGCGACCCACTCCTACGCCGTGCGCCGGGTCTGCGAGGTGATGCGGTGGGTTGCCAGCGGCGAGTACGACCGCATCGTGCGCGGCGAGTACCGCCGCCGCGGGGACGAGACCAACGTCCGCGAGGAGGCCTCCGAAGCGATGGAGCACTACGCCGAGCGCTTTCGCAGCCTGCTCGCCGAGATCGGCGAGAACGTGGGGGCGCTGGGGTCGCAGATGGGCGAGGTCAGCCAGCAGGTCGCCGACTGGCTTCGCCGCACCCGCGGCCGACGCCCGGACAGCTGACCGAAGCGGCCACGAGCCCCTGCGGCACGCCCCGCCCGCCCGCTCCCGCGGCCGCGCATCCGGCCCCGGAGCGAACGCGCGCCCACTTGGCACCTGGAGCCGATACGTGCCCACTTGACACCTGGAGCCGACACGTGCCCACTTGACATGATCAACGTTACGATATATCGTTGATGCATCGCAACGACCGGCCGGGGGCCACGGAGGATCGAGATGACCCATTCGCAGGCATATGAGTGGCAGGGCGCGCCGTGGGCGCGCAGGGCGCAGCGCCTGGCGGACATCGCGCAGGAGCTGTCGCGCGCGGGCTGCGGCCGCCGAGGCGAGGGCTGGCGGCACTCGCGGCCCGGATCGCAGGGGCCAACCCCCGAGGAGCTCGCCGAGCTGATGTCCTGGCGGCGGATGCGCGGGGGCCCGTGGTTTGCGGGCCCCAACGCCCCGTTCGGCCGCGGCCCCCGCGGCCGCGGCCGCGCTCGCCGCGGCGATGTGCGCCTGGCGGTGCTGCGGCTGCTCGGCGAGGAGCCGCGCAACGGCTATCAGCTGATGCAGACGATCGATGAGCGCAGCGGGGGCCGATGGAGCCCGAGCCCGGGCTCCATCTATCCAACCCTCTCGCAGCTCGAGGACGAGGGCCTGATCCGCTCGCAGGAGCGCGACGGCTCCCGCACCTGGGGGCTGACCGATGCGGGGCGCGAGCACCTGCAGGCGCGCGCCGCCGAGCCGGACCCGTGGAGCGAGGGCGCCGATCACAATGAGCGCCTCAGCGAGCTGGGGCCGGCCTTCTTCGCCTTCGCGAAGGCGTTCTGGCAGGTCGCGTCGGTGGGCGACGAGTCCCAGCGCGCGCGGGCCGCGCAGCTGATCGCCCAGGCGCGGCGCACGCTCTACCGCATCCTCGCCGACGACGAGCAGGCGGCCGCGGGCGAGCCCCCGGAGGGCGGAGGCGACGCGGGTCCCGCGGCCGATGCCGAGCATCCGGGAGGCTAACCTCAGATGGCGATGAGCGAGCCGGGTGACGCGGTGACCGCCACCTCCGGCGCTGCGCCGTGCGCGCTGGCGATCGAGGTGCGCGACCTCGTCAAGACCTTCGGCGAGGTGCGCGCCGTGCGCGGCGTGAGCTTTCAGGTGGCGTTGGGCGAGGTGTTCGGGTTCCTGGGCCCCAACGGCGCGGGCAAGACGACCACGATCAACATGCTGTGCACGCTGACGCGGCCGACGTCGGGCGAGGCGCGCGTGGCGGGCTTCGACGTCGTGCGCCAGCGCGACGAGGTGCGCCGCAACATCGGGCTGGTCTTCCAGGACCCGACGCTGGACGGCTACCTGACCGCGGCGCAGAACCTGCGCCTGCACGCCGAGCTCTACGGCGTGCGATCGGACCTGGTGGCCCCTCGGATGCAGCAGGTCCTGCGGATGGTCGGGCTGTGGGAGCGGCGCGATGCGCCGGTGTCGACCTTCTCCGGCGGCATGCGCCGCCGGCTTGAGATCGCCCGCGGGCTGATGCACTCGCCGCGGGTCCTGTTCTTGGACGAGCCCACGATCGGCCTGGATCCGCAGACCCGCCGATCGATCTGGGGCTACATCCGCGAGCTCAAGGAGCAGGAGGAGATCACGATCTTCATGACCACCCACTACATGGACGAGGCCGAGTGGTGCGACCGGATCGCGATCATGGACCACGGCGAGATCGTCGCGCTCGACTCACCGCAGGCGCTCAAGGCCGCGATCGGCACCGACCGCGTCACGATCCAGACCGACGACGACGACGCTGCGATCGAGGCGCTCGAGCGCCACTTCGGCATACGCGCCCGCCGCTCCGAGGGCGCGGTCGCGTTCGCCGTGGCGGCCGGCGAGCGGTTCGTGCCGCGGCTGTTCTCCGAGCTTGACGTGCCGATCAGGGCGGTGAGCGTCAGCCGGCCGACCCTCGACGACGTGTTCATGTCCTACACGGGCACCACGATCCGCGACGCCGAGGAGGACCAGTCCCGGCACCGCAACAGGGTGATGATGCAGATGATGAGCGGAGGGCGGCGATGAGCGAGCACGGCACCGAGCCGACCGCCACGCACAGCGCGCAGGCGCCCGGCGACGGCTCGGCTCCCGTCGCGACCGCGGACCGCGCCGCGAGCGCGGATCGCGCCGCGAGCGTCGACCGCCACGCGGCGGCGGACCACCCCGCCGACGGGCGGGCCGACGGCGCGCCGCACGCCGCCGCCGGCCACCCCGTGGTCCGCGTCTCGGTGCCCGAGCGCAGCCTCTCCTCCGAGCTGCGCGCGATCAGGATCGTCTGGCGGCGTGAGCTGATCCGCTACCGGACGGACCGCATGCGGATGGTGACCACGCTCGTGCAGCCGCTGCTGTTCCTGTTCGTGTTGGGCGCCGGGCTCAACCGGCTGTCGAGCGCCGGCACGCACGGCGTCGACCTGATGACGTTCATCTACCCGGGGATCCTCGCGATCTCGGTCCTGTTCACCGCCATGTTCTCGGCCGCGTCGATCGTGTGGGACCGCGAGTTCGGCTTTTTGCGCGAGATGATGGTGGCGCCCGTGCGCCGCAGCTCGATCGTGGTCGGCAAGTGCCTGGGCGGCGCGACGGTCGCCTCGATCCAGGGGATCGTGGTCATCTGCCTGGCGGGCGCGGTGCACGTCCCCTATGACCCGCTGATGATCATCGAGGTGTTCGCGCTGCAGCTGCTGCTCGCCTTCTCGATCACCGCCTTCGGCGTGATGGTGGCGGTGCGCATCCGGCAGATGCAGTCGTTCATGGGCGTGATGCAGATGATCATCACCCCGATGTTCTTCATCTCCGGCGCGCTGTTTCCCGTGTCGGGGCTGCCGACCTGGCTGGGCGTGCTCAACCGCTTTGACCCGCTCGCCTACGCCGTCGATCCGATGCGCAGGATCGTCTTCTCGCACCTGTCGATCTCACCGCTGGCGCGCGCGGCGCTTGACCGCGGCATCACCTGGTTCGGGTGGCGGGTGCCGACCCTGCTTGAGGCCGCGACCGTGGTCGCGCTGGGGCTGATCATGCTGACGATCGCGATCGTCGAGTTCAGCACGATCGACTAGCCGTGCCAGGGCCCGGCGCGCCATGCGCTCGCTCGCCGGGCCCTGGCAGCAGACCGTGCGGTAGGCTCGCCGGAGGTGAGCCACACGCCCGCACAGCAGCAGCTCGAGCGCTACGCGCGGCTGCTGGTCGAGTTCGCGCTCGGCGGGGGCGCCGGCATCTCCGCGGGCGACGTGGTCGGCGTCCACGCGCCTGACATCGCGCGGCCGCTGTACATCGAGTGCTGCCGCGCCGTCTGGCGGGCGGGTGGGAACGTGATCGGCATCTACGAGCCGGCGGACCTGCCGCAGTCAAGCTTCACGCGCGAGCTTCTCAAGCTCGCCGACGAGCGCCAGCTTGACTTCTTCGCCGAGCGCTACCACCGCGGGCTGGTCGATCAGCTGGACCACATGCTGCACATCATCGCCACCGGCGACCCGCATGCGCTGCGCGGCGTGGACCCCTCCCGCATCATCCGCCACCAGGAGGCGCACCGGCCGCTCGTCGACTGGACGGTGGCAAAGGAGAGCGCGGGCGAGCTCACCTGGACCGTCGGCCTGTACGGCACGCAGGCGATGGCCGCCGAGGCCGGCATGGGGGTGCAGGAGTACTGGGAGCAGATCGCCGCCGCCTGCTTCCTGGACGACGAGGACCCGGTCGCGCGCTGGCGCGAGGTCAACGCCCGGATCGCGTCGCACTGCGCCTGGCTGAACTCGCTGGCGATCGAGCGGCTGCACGTCGAGGGCGAGGGCATCGACCTGTGGCTGTCGCTGGGCCAACGGCGACGGTGGATCGGCGGCGGCGGGCGCAACGTGCCGAGCTTCGAGGTCTTCACCAGCCCGGACTGGCGGGGGACCGAGGGCGAGATCCGCTTCTCCGAGCCGCTGTACATACACGGCTCGCTGATCCGCGACGTCGCGCTGCGCTTCGAGCACGGTCGCGTGGTGCACAGCAGCGCGAGCGAGAACGAGTCGCTGCTGCGCGAGATGCTCAGCGCCGATGGCGCCGACCGCGTGGGTGAGTTCTCCCTCACGGACGCTCGCCTGTCGAGGATCAACCGCTTCATGGCCAACACCCTGTACGACGAGAACGTGGGCGGGCCGTACGGCAACACGCACCTGGCGGTCGGGATGTCGCTGCGGATCTGCTACGACGGCGACCCGGGAGATGTCTCCCAGCAGGAGTGGGAGCGCCTGGGCTTCAACGACTCGGTCGTGCACACCGACATCGTGTCCACCACGGACCGCACGGTGACCGCGACCCTGTCGGGCGGCGGCGAGCGGGTCATCTACTCAGGCGGCCACTTCGCCCACGGGTAGCGCCCGCGCCGCGCCCACGCCTGGGTTCTGGCGAGCGGGCCGGCGCGCTACCCCCGGCAGAGGTTGACGCGGGGCGCCGCGGGCGCGCGCGCGAGCTGGGTGTTGGTGAAGCGGATCGTGAACGGCCGCTGGCCGCCACCTGAGACGCGGATCACGCCGCCGCGGTCCAGCAGGGTCGCGCGCGAGAGCGTGTCCGTCTCATGCGCGGTCTGGCGGCTCCCCCACGGGTAGCTGAAGCTCAGCCTCACCGTATCGCCGCGGTAGTCGGGTGCCGTGTAGCGCCCGTGCGGGACGTTCCACAGCGACCGGTAGCTCACCGGGGTCTCGCCGGTCAGCCTCCCGAAGCAGGTGTGCCTGGCGGGGTCGCCGTAGGCGTAGAACGCGCCGGCGCGATCGACCACCACCTCCACCGGCTGCTGGTCGCAGAGGCCCGACCTGCAGACCGGCGGCGTGAGCTCATCGCGCCACCACAGCACCCGTCCGTCTCGCAGCGCCACCACCCCGTCCTCGGTGCCGCGCACCCACCCAGGCGGAACGACGCCGGTGCCCCACCGCCAGTCGAACACCGACACGGCCCCCAGCAGCGCGTTCATCACCACGTAGCCGGTCTCGTGCACGGTCTCCGCCCGCACGGCGCGGTAGGCCGCCGCCTCCCGGCGCGCCAGTGCGACGCCCTGCGCGTTGCCGGACACCTGCACCGCGGCGGCCGCAGCGCCGGCCGCCGCCAACGAGCCGGCAGCCGCAAGCAGCGCAAATCGGAGCCTCATCCTCTCCTCCCCGGATCTCGGTATGTCGCGCGCAACCTATCAGCCGGCGCGCACGCCGTCCATGGGGCAATGGCCCCGCGGCTTTAGGCCTGCGCGGCTGCGCGCTGGCGCCCGCGGCCGGCCAGCAGCGTCTCACGCGCTATGACCAGGCGCTGGATCTGCGCGGTCCCCTCGTAGAGCTGCAGGATCTTGGCGTCACGCATGAGCTTCTCAACCCTGTAGTCCTTGATGAACCCGTAGCCACCGAAGACCTGCACCGCGTCGGTGGCCACCTCCATCGCTGTGTCGGCCGCAAACCGCTTGGCGTGCGAGGACTCGAGCGTGTTGCGGCGGCCCTGGTCCAGCAGCACGGCGCTGTTCCAGGTAGCCAGGCGCGAGAGATGGACCTTCGTGGCCATGTCGGCGATCATGAACTGGATCGCCTGGTGCATCGCGATCGGCACGCCGAACTGCACCCGCTCGCGCGCGTACTCGACAGCCATCTCCATGGCCGCGCGCGCGACGCCTACGGCCATCGCCGCCACCCCGGGGCGAGTGCGGTCAAGCGTCGTCATCGCGATCCTGAAGCCGTCGTTCTCCCGCCCCACCAGGTGGTCGAGCGGGATCTCCACCTCGGGGAAGCTCACGGTCGCGGTGTTGGACGCCCGCTGGCCCATCTTGTCCTCGTGCCCGTCGACCACCACGCCGGCGTCCCGGGGCACGATGAAGCAGGAGATGCCACGGTGCCCCGCCTCCCTGTCGGTCTTGGCGTACACGCAGTACCAATTGGCGTACTCGCCGTTGGTGATGAAGCACTTGGTGCCGTTGATCACCCAGCGGTCGCCGCGACGCACGGCGGTGGTCTTCATCCCCGACACGTCGGATCCGGCGTCGGGCTCGGTCAGGCAGAAGGATGCCAGCAGCGGGGCCTCGGTGAGGCGACCGAGGTACTCGCGCTTGAGCTCCTCGGAGGCGGCCAGCAGGACCGGGGTGCAGGCCAGCCCGTTGCATGACAGGGAGGTCCCGATGCCGCTGCAGCCCCAGGCGATCTCCTCCTCGATCAGGCAGCCGTCGAGCATCCCCAGCCCCGGCCCGCCGTACTCGGGCGGGATGTGCGTGTTCATCAGCCCGAGCTCCCACGCGCGCTGCAGGATCTCGCCCGGCCAGGTCCCGTCCCGGTCGTAATCCCACGCCACGGGACGTATCTCCCGGGCGGCGAACTCGTGCGCGAGCTCGCGGATGCTCTGCTGCTCGTCGGTGAGCGTGAAGTCAACCACCGTGCTTCTCCTTGTCCGGCCCGGCCCGCGACGCCGGAAGCTGCCGCGCGCGCGGTGCCGATTGACTGGTCAGTCAAGAGTGTATCGGCAGCTGACGGCGGAACCTGAGGCTCCGGTGCAGGCGACCGAAGCTCCGGGCAGGCGACCGAAGCTCCGGGGCAGGCGACCTGAGAGCCGGTCGGGCACGGACCGCGACGGCCGTGCCGCCGTTGCGCGGATCGGCTACGCTGCGCCCGTCATGGCTCACGCGCGACGGGTGGAGCTGGAGGACCTGCTCAACCGCCCCGGCACCTACTTCAACCCGCAGACCGAGGTGCTGGTGGTGGTCGACGACTCGCCGGAGCTCGACAGCGAGATCTTCAACCTGGAGGAGTTCGAGGGCGCCGACTGGATCCAGATCTCCGAGGAGGTTCCCCTGGACGAGCACCGGCGCGACGAGCTGCTTGAGGCGGTGCAGGTTCACCTTCGCCCGGGGTCGGCCGAGGTCGAGGAGGAGGGCGCCGACAGCTCCGACGAGCTCGAGGCCGACGACCAGGAGGCCGGCCGGGAGTAGGGACCGAGGCGGTCGCGCTCAGCCGCCGTTGAGCAGCGAGGCGCAGCGCTGCATCTTGGCCACGTCGCCGTGCGCGCGCTGCAGGCAGCGGCCATAGCGGTCGACGCTCGACGAGGCGCTTGACGAGCCCGCCGTTCCCAGCGCCCCGACGCCCAGCGCGCCCAGGGCGGACTGCTCGATGCTGCGCAGGCGAGCCGTGAACTGGCTGTAGGGCACCACGTTGGCGGGGGCGACGATGGTCTGCGGGCGGTTGAGGTCCGAGTACTGGATCTCAAGGGCGATCGCCGCCGACCCCAGGCCGCCGAGCATGGTCGAGATCCGCCCGCTGACGGGAAGCTGAAGACTGAGCACCAGCCGCCTGAGCGTGTGATCCCGGCTGCCGGTCCAGATGTCCACGGTCGCTGCGCGCACCTCGGCCTCGATCCGCTCCCGGGTCGCGGGCGGGATCGAGCTCGGCACGGGGGTCGAGCCGGCGGCGCGGGCCGCGCGTGCGAGCACTTCGTCGACGCCGGACAGCAGCGCGGCGACGTCGACCCCGGCGCGGAGGTGGATCGTGCTCGCGCCGCCCACCTGCTGCGAGCCGACGACCCTCGGGTGCGCCAGCCAGCTCATCGGGTCGATCCCCAGCGTCGAGATCCGGTCGGTGACGCCTCCCCCGCCCGCGCCCTCAAAGCCGGACTCAAGCCGCTGGAACGCGGATGCCGGAAGCCGGTAGGCCGCACCGCCGAGCGTCAGATAGCCGGCGGTGCCGGTCGAGATCACGCCCAGCGAGCCGCTGTGGCCCAGGACGGTGACGGTGATCGTGAAGCTCGACGCCGGCAGCCTCCCCGCGCCGCGGCTCTCAAACGGCCCGCCGATCTCAAGCGCCACCGGCGAGGTGAAGGTGCTGGACCCCGACGGGGTCACCGTCAGCGAGAAGCTGAGGATCCCGCTGGCGATCTCGTGGCCGCCTGAGAACGTCTGGCGCAGCAGGCTCTCAGCGCTTGACCCGGCGGCCGTGCCACCGCCGCAGCCGGCCAGCGCGAGCGCGATCGCCCCGACAGCGAGCAGCCCACGCAGCAACGGAGCACGGGACCGGCGGGGCATGCAACTTCCTCCTCACTGGTGGCGGCGTCGGAGGCGCGAATGTAGCATCGGCTCGGTGCGCAGGATCCTCCCAGTCCTGCTCACGGTGGCCGCGGCGGTCGTTGCCTGGCCGGCGGATGCGGGGGCCACGCCGGTGATCGTGCTCGGACGCGGCGGGCGCGTGAGCGTGCGCGACGACCCGTATGTGAGCGCGACGGCCCTCACGCCGGCGCCGGAGGCGACCAGCCCGGGCGCCGGGCGGCTTGCGGGCGCCGCGGGGGCGTTCGCGCCGGCGGCGCGCGCGGCCGCCGCGGGGGCGTTCGCGCCGGCGGCGCGCGCGGCCACCGTCAGCCCCGGACGCCGGCGCGCCGCGGGCCCCGGCCGGGACCGCCCCCGCGCACGGCAGATCACGTTCTTCGGTGCCCTGCTTGGCCTGTACCGCTCAGGCCGGCTGGCCCCCGGCGCCTATGCGACTGCGGCCGCGAGCTTCCGCGCCGCGCTCTTGGAGGAGCGGCGGCTGACGGGAGCGCGACGGTCAGAGCTTGAGGCCGTGACCGAGACGATGCACCAGATCGCGGCCTCGCACCAGCTGACGCCGTCGCGACTTCCGGCGATCGAGGCCACGCTTGACGCCAACCGCCTGTGGTGGGCGGATGGGCCGATGCCGGCCGCAGACCAGCGGGTGGAGTTCGCCGGCTCGCAGCTCGTGTGGCAGTACTACCCGGGGCAGGGCATCCAGCTTCAGGTGCTGGCCAGCTTCGGCAAGGCGGATGCCCTCTACGCGGCCGGACCGGCCCACTACCGGCAGCTGGTCGCGCTGCTGGGGCAGCTGATCCCGCTCGCCTCCGACCGCGCCGGGTCGCTCGCGTGGGAGTACTGGTTTCACTTCGACGGCGGCTCCCCGCCGTGGACGAGCGCGATGTCGCAGGCGACCGCGCTGGAGGCGCTCTCCCGGGCGTATCTGGCCACCGGCGACTCCTGGTACCTGTCGGTCGCCGATCAGGCGCTGCCGCTGTTCACGCGCCCGCCCCCCGCGGGCGTGGCGGTCAAAACGCCGCTGGGCGTGCGGTTTTTGCAGTACACCTTCGCGCCCGGCGAGGCGATCCTCAACGCCTTTTTGCAGGCGCTGATCGGGCTGCACGCCTTCGCGCAGGCGTCCGGCAACCCGCTGGCCGCGGCGCTGTTCTCCGCCGGCAACGCGGAGGCGCAGGCCGAGGTGCCGGCCTACAACACCGGCGCATGGTCGCTGTATGCGCCCGGCGTCGAGGACACGCTCGGCTACCACGAGCTGGTCACCGGCCTGCTCTCTGAGCTGTGCTCGCTGACCTCCGCGCCGGTCTACTGCACCACGGCGTCGGACTTCCAGGCGGACCTGCACACGCCGCCCGTGCTCGAGCAGCTGACCGTGTCGGCGCGGGCGCGCTCGCCGTTTGCGCTGCGATTCAGGCTCTCCAAGTACTCGCATGTGGGGATCGTGGTCACGCTGGGATCACGGACGGTGCTTGAGACCAGCGGCTGGTTCGCCTACGGGGTGAACGCCTTCCTGATCCCGCCGCTGCGCGCCCCGGGGCTCTACGGCGTGAGGATCGCGGCCACGGACCTCGCGGGAAACTTCGCCCGCATCGCCGGCGCGCTGTCGGTGCGCCCCGCTCCGAGGCCGGCGCGTTCCCGGCCGGCGCGTTCCCGGCCCGGGCGCCGCGCCCGCTCTGCGCGGCGCGCCTGAGGCCCGCCGCGGAGCCGCCCGCCGCGGCGCCTACAATCGGGCTCGTGTCGGGCACCTGGAAGCCGACCGCCCCGGCGGAGCAGAGCCTGCGGCGGCCGGCGGCCGCGGGTCGCCGCTCGCTCGCGCGACGCGTCGCCCGCGCCTGGCGGGTCCTGACGCCGGAGCGCAGGCTTGCGGCCGTGGCGGCCGGCGGGCTGTTCATCAGCCTGTTCCTCAACTGGTATCAGGAGACGGTGATCGCCGGCGCCCGCGGGTCGGCCGCGCTTCGGTCCGCCAGCGTGTCGCTGACGGGCTGGCAGGCGTTCTCGTTTGTGGAGGCCGCGGTGCTGCTGGTCGCCGTGGGGGTGCTCGCGCTTCTGTTTCTGCGCGCCGAGGGACGCGCGTTTCACGTTCCGGGCGGCGACGGCGGGGTGATCACCGCGGCCGGCCTGTGGACCTGCCTGCTGATCGTTTGGCGGATCTTCGACAAGGAGGGCACGACCGGGCACGTCCAGTACGCGACGGCCTCGGGCGTCGACTGGGGGATCTTCGTGGCGCTCGGGCTCGCCGGGCTGCTCACCTACGCCGGCTCCCGCGTCCGCCGCGCCGCGGACCCCGAGCCGCCGCTGCCCGGCGACGACGGAGCCTGGGCCCAGCCGCGTCCACGGGCTCGCCCGCGGGCGCGCCCGCGGCCGGATCCGAGGCCGGCGGCGCCGCGGCCGGCCGCGGGGCCAGCCGGCGCGGCCGAGCCCGCGTGGCCAGCCGGCGCGGCCGAGCCCGCGTGGCCGGCTCGCACCGCGCCCGCGGCCGCCCAGCCCACCGCCCCCACGGCCATCCAGCCCACCGCCCCCGCGGCCGTCCAGCGCGCCGCCGATGAGCCACCGGAGCATCCTGCGGGCGCACCTCGGCGCCGTGCGCGGCCGCTGGACAGCAGCGAGATCGAGCGGCTGGACATCGCCGAGCCTCCCCCGCCCCGGTTGCGCCGCGCGCGCCCGGCGCCCTACCCGAGCCTGGATGAGCTGCACGCCCGCCGCGGCGAGCGCGGTCCTCGCGACGGGCCGCCGGAGCGGCGGGCGGATCCGGACCCCTGAGGCTCGCCGCCGGCGCCGGCGGTCCGACCGACGCCAGCGACCGAAGCCAGCGGGTGCGAGCAGAGCCGGCGGGCGGTCAGCTCGGCTGGGCGACGAACGAGAACCAGACGCTGACCCCGCCGACGATCAGGATGCCGGCCACGATCAGCGGCCTTGAGCGGACGACATGCCCGGCGATGCCGACCAGGAGGCCCAGCGCGACGGCCCCAAGCGCGGCGTGCAGCTGGGAGAGGGCCGATGCGAGCGGCGGCGCCATGGGTGCGAACCCTATATTTGGCCGGGATGGGCGACGCCGGCAGCGCTTGCGAACACCAGCCTCAGAGCGTGGAGGAGGTGGCGGCGGGGTTGCGCGCCGCCGGCTACCTCGCCGGGGAGTCCGCGGCGCTCGTGGCCTTCCTGGCGACCAAGCTCGGCAAGCCGGTGCTCGTGGAGGGCCCGGCCGGCGTGGGCAAGACCGAGCTGGCCAAGGCGATGGCGCGGTTCTTGGGTCGCACGCTCGTGCGCCTGCAGTGCTACGAGGGCCTGGACGAGGCCAAGGCGCTGTATGAGTGGAACTACCGCAAGCAGCTGCTTCGCATCCAGGCGGGCACCGTGACCGACGGCGGCGATGCCGGCCGCGCGGGCTGGGAGGAGCTGCACGGCGACATCTTCAGCGAGGAGTTCCTGCTCGCCCGGCCGCTGATGACAGCGATCTCCTCGCCGCACCCGGTCGTGCTGCTGATCGACGAGATCGACAAGACCGATCAGGAGTTCGAGGCGATGCTGCTCGAGCTGCTGTCGGACTTCCAGATCTCGATCCCCGAGATGGGCCGCATCGAGGCCCGCACGCGGCCGGTGGTGCTGCTCACCTCCAACAACACGCGGGAGCTCACCGAGGCCCTCAAGCGACGCTGCCTGTACCTGTGGCTCGACTACCCGGAGCTCGAGCACGAGCTGGAGATCGTGCGCCTGCACTGCCCGGAGCTTGACGGGGTGATCGCGCGGCGGCTGGTCGAGGTCGTCGGCATGGTCAGAGAGCTTGACCTCAAGAAGCCGCCGAGCATCGCCGAATCGATCGACTGGGCCCGAACGCTTCTGCTGCTGGGCGCCACGCAGATCGACCCCGTGACGTTCCGCCAGACGATGAGCGTGATCGTCAAGCACCGCACGGACCTGGACACGGTCGCCGAGCGGGTCGGCGTGAGGCTTGCGCAGGACGCGTCGGCGGCCTAGCGATGAGCGGCGCCGACGGCCGCGCCTCCAGGCTGTACTCGCCGATCCCCGCGCGCGGCCCGGGGGGCTTCGAGGGCCGGCTGCTGGAGCTGGCGGAGGATCTCCGAGAGGAGGGCCTGGCGATCGGAACCTCCGAGCTGCTGGACGCGTTCGCGGCCCTGGGAGAGGTCGGCTGGACACAGCAGTGGCGCTTCAAGGAGGCGCTGGGGGCCACGCTCGCCAAGTCGCCGGACGCGCGGCGGACGTTCGAGCTGGTGTTCGAGCGGTTCTTCTTCCGGGCCGCGGAGGCCGAGGCGAGCCGCCGCGCGGTCGGCGAGCTCGCAGGGGGCGAGGGCGCCGGCATGACGGCGGTGGACCTCGACGAGCTGGCGCGCCGGATCGCGGATGCCATCCGCGAGGGCTCTGACAGCGCGCTGCGCGACCTGGCCCGCCTTGCGATCGCGGCATTCGGCCAGGGGGAGGGCTCCGGCGTAATTGGGGTCGATGTGCAGCGGATCCGCCGCGCGCTGGGCCTGCGCCCCGAGCCCCAGCCGGGGCTGGCGCCCGGCGACCCCCGCCGGGAGGGGCTCGCGCGCGAGCGCCTGAGACGGTTTGAGCAGCATCTGCGACGCGAGCTCGAGCGCGCGCTGATCGAGCGCACCGCGAGCCTGCCGCCCAAGCGGGCGCTGAGCGAGCTCGAGCGCGCGCTGCCGACCGGCCCGATCCAGGATCTGGCGGCGGTGCACCGGGTCGTCGCTCAGCTGCGCCGGCGCCTGGCGACGCAGGGCCACGAGCGGCGCGGTCGGCGACGGCATGCGCACGTGGACGTGCGCCGCACGATGCGCGCGTCGCTTCAGACCGGCGGGGTGCCGATCGACCTGCGCTACCGGCCGCTCCGCCCCCGCCGCCCTGAGATCTTCGTGCTCTGCGACGTGTCGACCAGCGTCAGCAGCGCGAGCACCTTCTTCCTCAGCGTCCTGCACGCCCTGCACGACTCGTTTCGCAAGCTCCGGTCCTTCGTGTTCATCGAGCGGATCTCCGAGGTCACCGAGGTGTTCGAGCGCGAGCGCGACTTCCGGGCCGCCAGCGAGGCGATCTCACGCGACGCGGGTGTGGCCGACGTGTCCGGCTACACCGACTACGGGCGCGTCTGGACCGAGCTTCTGGCGCTGATCGAGGATGAGCTGCATCCGCGGGCGACCGTGATCGTCCTCGGCGACGCGCGCACCAACGGGCGGCCCCCGCGAGAGGACGCGTTCGCGGCAATCTGCGCCCGCGCCGGGCGCACGTTCTGGCTCAACCCCGAGCCGCGGCTTTACTGGAACTACGGCGACTCGGTGATCGCCGCCTACGAGCGCCACTGCACCGCGTTCGAGTGCTGGAACACGGCGGGGCTGAGCGCGTTCGTCGACGCGCTCATGACCCCCCAGCCCAGCGCTCCCCGCTGAGCTGCGCAGCGGCGGCCGCCGGCCTGAGAACCAGTCTCCCCGCCAGCCTCCCCGGGCCGGGCCGCCGGCCTCAACCCTCTCCCCTGGCCGCGCGCTCGGCGCGCTCGGCGGCGGCCGCGGCCCGGCCGATGGCGGCCTCGAGCTCGTCGTGTCGCCGGTGCAGGCGATGAAACAGCTCCTCCAGCTGGCGCGCCCGGTGGCGATCCCGCCGCACCAGATGGACGGTCAGCCCGGCGGCGATGCACGCGCCCAGATCGGAGGTGACGTTGGTGTAGTTGCCGCCGATCAGCTCCGCCCGCGCGCTCACGTTCACCCCAAAGAGCGGCAAAAGCACCAGGTACACGCCGAGCGCGCCCAGGAAGATGATGTGCACGTGGCTGGAGAGGGCCCGCGGCACGAGCGCGAGGATCCTGTCGAGCCGGGTCTGGGGTGAGATCTGGGCGCCGGACGCCTGGTTTGCCGCCTGTGCGCCGGCCGGCTGCTCGCCCGTCCCCGAGCCGGCCGGCTCATCGGTGCGCTGGGTCGGTGGCATCGCGTTCATGGTGCTCCTCTCTGGTGGCGGGCGCACCATTGAAGCCGACCCGGGCGCAGGGGCGCGATGGTGGGGCATGGGTGGTGGCCGCCGGCGGGCGCCAGGCCGGCGCGGCGTCGACCGCGCCCTGGCGGTCCGGCGAGCTCGCGGGGCGGCCGCCGCGCGACCAGGACGCCGCGGCGGCCACCAGGCACGCGACGATCGCGAACGCGAACGCCTCGTGCAGGCCGTTGCGAAACGGACCGGAGATCAGGTGCGGGAAGAACGACCGGCCGACCAGCGCGGCCCGCTGCCCGGCGTCGACTCCGGCCAGGACGTGCGCGCCGACAAGGTGCGCCACCGGGTTGTAGCCCAGGAAGGCGGCGAACAGGATCGACACCGGGGGCAGGTGCGCCACGCGCGCGGACACGGCCGCCGGCACGCCGTGGGCCACCAGGCCGGCGTACATGGTGTGCGGCAGGCTCGCCGCCAGGCCGAGGATCATCAGCGTGAAGAACACGCCGATCGACAGGACCTGCGCGGAGTTCTGAAACGTCTGGTTCATCCCGCCGCCGGCGCCACGGTGGCCGGCGGGCAGGCTGTTCATCACCCCGGCGCGGTTGGGAGACGCGAACAGGCCCATCGAGACGCCCATCATCAGCAGCGCGAGCGCGAACAGCGGGTAGGGGAAATCGGTCGCAAGCAGGGAGAGCAGCACGAAGCCCAGCGCCGCGCCCACCATCCCGCCGGTCGCAAACGGCCGCGCCCCGAAGCGGTCGGACAGATAGCCGGAGGTCGGGCCCGCAACCAGCATCCCGACCGTCAGCGGCAGCATGTAGATGCCGGCCCACAGGGGCGTCTGGGTGAAGTCGAAGCCGTGCTGGGGAAGCCAGATCCCCTGAAGCCAGATGATCAGCATGAACATCAGCCCGCCCCTGGCCACGGCCGACAGGAAGGTCGACAGCGTGCCGAACGTGAACGCGCGGATTCCAAACAGCGACAGGCGGAACATCGGATCCTCCACGCGGCGCTCGATCAGCACGAACGCCACCAGGAACGCCAGCCCCCCGGCTATCAGGCCCAGCGCGATCGGGTTCTGCCAGCCGGTCGCCGAGCCCCCGTAGGGCCTGATGCCGTAGGTGACGGCGACCATGATCGCCACCAGCCCCAGCGCGAACGTGAGGTTGCCCGCCCAGTCGATCCGGGCGCGGCGCGGGTTTGAGACCTCCTGCAGCTTCAGGTAGGCCCACACCGTGCCAAACAGGCCCACCGGGACCGAGATGAGGAACACCAGCCGCCAGTTGATCGGCGCCAGGATGCCGCCCAGCACGAGCCCCACGAACATCCCGCTGACGCCGACGATGTTGTTGATCCCCAGCGCCATGCCGCGCTGGTCGACCGGGAACGCATCGGTGATGATCGCGGCCGAGTTGGCCAGCAGGCAGGCGGCCCCGATCCCCTGCACGACGCGCAGCACGATCAGGTACATCGCCCCGGCGCGTCCGCTCAGCCAGTCGACCGTCAGAAGCAGCGATGCCGCCGTGTAGATCACGAACCCGAGGTTGTAGATGCGCACCCGCCCGTACATGTCGCCCAGGCGCCCCAGCGACACGATCAGCACGCTGGAGACGACGAGGAAGCCGAGGATCATCCACAGCAGGTAGAAGCTGTTGGAGGGCACCAGCGGATCCAGATGGATGCCGCGGAAGATGTCCGGCATCGCGATCAGCGTGATCGACGCATCCAGCGTCGCCAGCAGAACCCCGAGCGTGCAGTTTGACAGCGCGACCCACTTGTAGCGCGGGCTGCGGCTGGCTGTGCCCTGGGTCACCTCGGCTACTGTAGCGGAATGATCATTCCGGTCAGCCGGGACACGTCATCCGCCACCGGCCACGCCGGCGCGCTCGCTTGGGGGGCGCTCGACCGCGATGCCAAGCGGGAGCGCCTGCTCGCCGCCGCCGCGCGGGTGTTCGAGCGCGAGGGGATCGACGCGCCGATGAGCGCCGTCGCGCACGCCGCGGGGGCGGGGGTCGCCAGCGTCTACCGCCTGTTCGCCTCAAAGGAGGAGCTGCTGGCCGCGCTGCTGGCGCGCCGGCGCGACCAGATCGCCAGCGCGGCACAGCGCGCCCTGCGGGCGCGCGGGGACCGCCGCACCGCGCTTCGCCGAATGCTCGTCACGCTGGCCGAGTCGCAGTCGGCGACCGACTTGTTGGGCGAGGCGAAGCTGCGGGTGGCCGACCACCCCGAGGCGCTCGCCGCCCGCGACCGGATGACCGCCGCGCTCGAGCGGCTGCTGGCCGCGGCGCGCGAGGAGGGCTGCGTGCGCCCCGACGCCACCGCCCTCGACCTCCGGCTGATGCTCGTCGCAACGCGCGCCGCGCGCCGGGCGGAGCCCACGCGCTGGCGGCGGATGCTCGAGCTGATGCTCGACGCCCTGCAGGCCCCCGCGGCTCAGGGTGCGCCCCCGCAGGCCCCCGCGCCTCAGGGTCCGTCCCCGCAGGCCCCCGCTCCCCACGGTCAGCCCCTGCAGGCACGGGCGCCCGGCGCTCAGCGGCGCGCGCGCGACGCGCGGCCGAGCGATAGCTTGCAGCGGTCAAGCGATCGAAGGGAGCGCCGTTGAGGATTCGCGCCGCAGTGCTCGAGCGGTTCGCGGAGCCGCTGAACGTAACCGAGCTGGAGCTGGCCGAGCCGCGCGCCGGCGAGGTGCTCGTGCGCCTGGCGGCCTGCGGCGTGTGCCACACCGACATGTACACCGCCTCGGGAGCCGATCCGTCGGGCTACGCGCCGACGGTCCTCGGCCACGAGGGCGCCGGATTCGTCGAGCGCGTCGGCGAGGGCGTGCGAAGCGTATCGGCGGGCGACCTGGTGGTGACCCTGTTCTCCCCGCAGTGCCGGCAGTGCGTGCACTGCAAGAGCCCGGACACCAACATCTGCCTGGCAATCCGCGAGCAGCAGAACCTCGGCCATCTGCCCGACGGCACGACGCGCCTGTCGCGCGACGGCGTGCCGATCCGCCACTTCATGGGCTGCAGCACGTTCGCGCAGTACACCGTGATGCCCGAGATCGCACTCGCGAAGGTCCCGCCGCAGACCCCACCCGACCGCGCCTGCCTGTTCGCCTGCGGCCTGTCGACCGGCCTGGGAGCCGCGATCAACACCGCGAAGGTGAGGCCCGGCAGCACCTGCGTCGTGTTCGGCGCCGGCATGGTCGGCCTCGGCGCGGTCGCCGGGTGCAGGCTGCAGCGAGCCGAGCGCATCGTGTGCATCGACCTCTCCCAGGAGCGCCTTGCGCTGGCCCGCCACCACGGCGCCACCGACACCTGGATCGCCGACGAGCACACGGTCGACCGCGTCCTTGAGGAGACCGGCGGGTTCGGGGCCGATTACACCTTCGAGGCGACGGGGCTGGTGGCGGTCATGCGCCAGGCCGTGCAGGCGGCGCGAATGGGCTGGGGCCTGTGCACGATCTGCGGCGTGGCGGGGCGCGGGGAGACGCTCGACGTCGTGCCGAGGCTGCTGATCACGGGCCGGCGGATCTGCGGCTCGTCGTTCGGCGGGGTAAAGGGCCGCGACCAGGTGCCCGAGCTCGTGGGCCTCTATCTCGACGGACGCCTCGACGTCGACTCGTTCATCTCACACCGGATCTCCCTGGAGGAGGTCAACCGCGGCTTTGAGCTGATGCAGCGCCAGGACGGGATCCGCACCGTGATCGAGCTCTGATCAGCCCGGTGGCCGGCCCGCTCGGAGCGGGCCGGCCACCGGAGCGCTCACATCCCGGGGCAGTTGTGGGAGTGGGTGGTGGAGCTCGAGCCGGAGCTCGAGGTCGAGGCCGAGCCCGAGCTTGAGTTCGAGCTCGTCGTCTGCGAGGCCGTGGAGCTGCCGGTGCTCGACCCCGAGGTGGCGGCGCTCGCAAGAGCGGCGCCACCGCCGGCGATCGCCGCCGTGATGGCGAGCGCCGACAGCGCGGTTGTGATCCTTCGGTACATGTCACCTCCTTTCGCGGGTCGCCACCAAGATCGCCGGCGCGCGTCGGCTCGCCGTAGGAGGAGATGAAGAGTTCCCGCAGAGCGCGCCCTGGCGTCCGCCGGCCGGCGCTCAGCGGCGGCGGGCGGCGGGCGCCAGGGCGGGGTTGTCCCAGCCCGCGTCGGCGGGGTTCACGTTTACGCCCGGCGGGACGATCTCGTCGATCCGGTCGAGCACCTCGTCGGGGATTTCGAGCTCGGCGGCGCCCAGCTGCGACTCGAGGTGGTCCATCGTCCGCGGGCCGATGATCGCCGCGGTCACCGCCGGGTGGCGGAGCACGAAGGCGATCGCCAGCTCGATCAGCGTCATGCCCGCCTCCTGCGCGAGCGCCGCGAGCGCATCGGCGGCCTCAAGCTTTCGCCTGTTGGCGGGCAGCGAGAGGTCGTAGCGAGCTGGCAGGCGGCCCGAGCGCGTCGATTCCGGCGGTGGGGCGCCCAGTCGCCAGCGGCCGGACAGCCAGCCTCCGGCCAGCGGGCTCCAGCTGATCACGCCGATCCGGTGGCGCTGGGCCGTGGGCAGGACGTCGGCCTCGACGCCTCTGACGAGCATCGAGTACGGCGGCTGCTCGGCGACGAAGCGCTCGCGACCGCGCAGCTGCGCCACCCACTGGGCCTCGACGATCTGCGAGGCGGGAAACGTGGAGGAGCCGATGTAGCGGACCTTCCCGGCGCGCACGAGGTCGGTCAGCACGCCGAGCGTCTCGTCGATGTCGGTGTCGGCCTCGGGCCGGTGGATCTGGTAGAGGTCGATCCAGTCGGTCCTCAGGCGGCGCAGGCTGTTGTCGACCTCGCGCGCGATCCAGCGCCGCGAGTTGCCGAACTCGTTGGGGTCGTCGCCCATCGCGCCGTGCACCTTGGTCGCCAGCACGACGCGGTCGCGTCGACCGCCCGCCAGCGCCCTGCCGACGATCTCCTCGGATTCGCCGCGCGAGTAGACGTCCGCGGTGTCGATGAAGTTGATCCCGGCGTCGAGCGCGCGGTGGATGATGCGGACGCACTCGTCGTGGTCCCGGTTGCCCCAGGCGCCGAACATCATCGCGCCGAGGCAGAGGGGGCTGACCTTCACCCCGGTGCTTGCGAGCGTGCGGTGGTTCATGCACCGCACGCTATCTCGATCGGCGATCAGACCCCGTTGACGCCGGGGATCCAGCTGGTGCCCGCAAGCGGCACGCGCGCCATCGCCGCCGCCTCGATCGTCAGCGCGACGAGGTCCTCCGGCTCCAGGTTGTGCACGTGCGACTTGCCGCACGCGCGCGCCAGCGTCTGGCATTCGAGCGTGAGCGTGCGCAGGTAGTTGGCCAGCCGCCGCCCGCCGGCGACGGGATCAAGGCGCGACTCCAGCTCGGGCTCCTGGGTGGAGATGCCGGCCGGGTCCCGTCCGGCCTGCCAGTCGTCGTAGTAGCCGGCGGCGGATCCGAGCTCACGGTAGCCGGCGTCGTGCTCGGGAGCGTTGTCGCCCAGCGCGATCAGCGCCGCCACCCCGATCGAGACCGCGTCGGCGCCCAGCGCCAGCGCCTTGGCCACGTCCGCTCCGGTGCGGATCCCGCCGGAGACGATCAGCTGCACCCGGCGGTGCATGTCCAGCTCCACCAGCGCCTCGACCGCCTGCGGGATCGCCGCCAGGATCGGAATCCCGACGTGCTCGATGAACACCTCCTGGGTGGCGGCCGTGCCCCCCTGCATGCCGTCCAGGACGATCGCATCGGCGCCCGCCTTGACGGCCAGCGCGACGTCGTAGTAGGTGCGGCTGGCTCCGATCTTGACGTAGATCGGGATCCGCCAGTCGGTGATCTCGCGAAGCTCCTCGATCTTGATCTCAAGATCGTCGGGGCCGGTCCAGTCCGGGTGCCGGCAGGCGGAGCGCTGGTCGATCCCCTTGGGCAGGTCGCGCATCTCGGCAACCCGGTCTGAGATCTTGTGACCCAGGAGCATCCCGCCCCCGCCCGGCTTGGCGCCCTGTCCGACCACCACCTCGATCGCGTCCGCGCGCCGCAGATCGTCCGGGTTCATCCCGTAGCGCGAGGGCAGCAGCTGGTAGACGAGCTTGGTCGAGTGCTCCCGCTCCTCGGGCGTCATCCCGCCGTCGCCGGTGGTGGTCGAGGTCCCGACCTCGCTGGCACCGCGGCCGAGCGCCTCCTTGGCGGCCCCGGACAGGGCGCCGAAGCTCATGCCGGCGATCGTGATCGGGATGTCCAGATGGACCGGCTCGGAGGCGAAGCGCGTCCCGATCGTCACGTCCGTGCCGCACCGTTCCCTGTAGCCCTCCAGCGGATAGCGGGACACGCTGGCGCCCAGGAACAGGAGGTCGTCGAAGTGGGGCACGCGGCGCTTTGCGCCAAATCCGCGAATGTCGTAGATGCCCTCGCGAGCGGCCCGCTGGATCTCGGCGATCACGTTGCGGTCAAACGTCGCCGACTCGCGCAGCCCGGGGTGCCACCCGGCCGCCGGCGGCGCGCCCTCGATCGCGCTCGTCACGCCCATCGCTGCGCTCCTCGATCGGCCGTCATCTCAGTAGATCCCCACGTTGTCGATCTTGAAGTTGTAGAGCTGCCGCGCCGAGCCGTAGCGCCGGAACTCCGAGGGGTCGGCGTCCACCTCGGCCGCGGCCAGCAGCTGGGTCAGCTGCTTGAGATGCTCGGCGCGCATCTCCTTGGCGACGCAGTCGGCGCCCAGCGATGCGACCTCGCCGCGCACGTAGATGCGCGCCTCATACAGCGAGTCGCCGAGCGCCTCCCCCGCGTCCCCGCACACCACAAGGCAGCCGCGCTGGGCCATGAACGCGCTCATGTGGCCGACCGATCCGCGCACGACGATGTCGGCGCCCTTGAGCGAGATGCCGCACCGCGCCGAGGCGTTGCCGCCGATCACAAGCAGCCCGCCGCGCGCGCTGGCGCCCGCGGCCTGGCTGGCGGAGCCCTCGACGATCACGCGCCCGGACATCATGTTCTCGGCCACGCCCACGCCGCAGTTGCCGCGCACCACCACGGTGGCCCGCTTGTTCATGCCGGCGCAGTAGTAGCCGACATGGCCGTCGATCTCCACCTCGTAGGGCGCGTCGATGCCCACCGCCAGCGCGTGCCGGCCGTCGGGGTTTGAGATCAGCACACGTCCGGCGCCGTCGGGATCGTGCAGGCGCCGGTTGACCTCACGGACCGAGTCGCTGCGCAGGTCGAAGATCAGCGGGGGCGCTGCGACCCGCGCCGCCGTGTGCGGCGCGGCCATCAGCCGGCCACCGCCCTGGCCCGGCTCATCAGGCGACCACCGCCGTGCCCCAGCTGTAGACGCGCGCGGGCTCCGGCTCCCAGGTGACGGCATCCTGCGCCCCGGGGAGCACCGCGATCGCGCGGTACTCGGACGCCATCGCGACCCACTCGTCGGTCTCGGCCATCACGGCCGGCTTGCACGCGATCGGATCGCGCAGCACGGCGAACCCGTCGGCGGTGCCGACCGCGAACGTGTAGAAGCCGTCCAGGTCCTCCAGGCAGCCCTCGAGCGCCTGCTCCAGCGTCGCCCCCTCGCGCATGCGCCACGTCAGGTAGCCGGCCGCCACCTCCGTGTCGTTGTCGGTCTGAAAGCGGATCCCCTCGCGCTGCAGCGCCCTGCGCAGCCGGTTGTGGTTCGACAGCGACCCGTTGTGCACCAGGCACAGGTCAAGCCCGGTGGAGAACGGGTGCGAGTGCTCGGTGCTGACGCGGCTCTCGGTCGCCATCCGCGTGTGTCCGAGCGCGTGGCTGCCGTCGATCTCCGCCAGCGCGAAGTCGCTGATGAACCGCGATGGGTGCCCGGCCTGCTTGAAGATCTCGATCGTCTGGCCAGCGCTCATCACCGTCAGCTCCGGATGGGCCTCAAGCAGCCAGCCGACCACCTCCTCGGCCGTTGCGGTCACCTGGACGATCGCGTGCGTGTGGCGGACGCCCGACAGGGTCGCCTGCCCAAAGCGCGCCCGCAGCGCATCGGCGATCCACGGCCACGCATCGACCTGCGGGCTGTGCAACGAGAGCTTGCACCACCCCTCCGGGGCCGGATCGCGGTAGAAGGCGGCACCGGCGCTGTCGGGCCCGCGCGACGACAGCTCGGAGAGCATGCGCGCCAGGCACTCCCCCAGCCGGGGGCGGAGCGCCTCGGTCTTGGTGTAAAGCCCCGCTATCCCGCACATGAGCGCCAGCGTAGACCCTGGCGACGGACCATCCAATGGCCTGTGAGAGCACAGTTTCCTCCGCGGATGTGTTGCAAGGCCTCACACCGGCGGGCTTTGGATGTGTGGGCGCCCACCAGCGCAGCGATGCCGTTCTTGGCATGCGGACAGGCGGCCGCCGCTCAGGCCGGCAGCCGCCGCTGCGCGCGGCGCACGACCAGCAGCGCCTCCCGCAGATCCCGGCGGGCGATCGGGCCAAGCTCGCCGGGATCCAACCGGTTCTCCGGAGCCAGCCCCTCGCCGATCAGCCGCGCGTGGTGCTCGAAGCGAACGCGCGTGATCACCTCGAACGCCTCGATCAGCGCGTCCGCCTCCTCGCGACCGATCGAGCCGAGCGCCGCGACCGCCTCGAGCCGGTCCAGCGTGGCCGAGATCGTCACGCCCGCCGCCAGGGCATGCCAGCGGGCGACGTTGACCAGCGGCAGGATCGCGCCGCGCTTGAGGTCAAGGCATCCATCCGGATCGCGCGCGAGGTGCCCGCGAAAGGTCAGCGCCACCGGAAAGCCGGCCGCGGAGCGGGCGATCAGCGCCATCAGCTGCGGGTGCTCGCGCGCGGCGCGGATCCTGGCCGTCAGCTCCGGCGTCACACTGAGCGCGCCCGCCACCGAGCGGAAGTCGAACGCGACCGTGGCGCGCACCAGATGGGACTCGTCGGGCTCCTGCAGGCAGTCGTCGAAGGTTCGCACCCAGGCCTGCTTGGTCATCCGCCAGCGCCGGTCGCGCGCGAGCACGCCGCTGTTGTCAAGGCCGATCCCCGCGCTCTCCAGACCCGCGTTGACATCCCGGCCCAGGCGGGCGAACCAGGCGTCGACCTCGTGCATGTCCGCGCCGTCGGGCGGGGCGTAGGCGAGCGCGTTGTCCTGATCTGAGGCGAGCGTGAACTCCCGCCGAGCCGCGCTGCCCAGATCAAGCCACGCCCACGGCGCGGGCGCCTGCCCATGCTCGGCGACCGACAGCTCCGTCAGGCGCAGGACCACGGCATCGTGGGCGAGCGTGAGCACCCGGCCGAGCTCGCGCGACGGCACGCCGGCGCGCGCCAGAGCGCAGAACAGGCGCGGCAGGCCGCGCGCGGCCGTCTGCAGCGCGCCGGCGTCGGAGGCTGTGAGGATCGCATGGCGCAGCGCGATCGGACTGGTGGCCTCAAGCCCCAGCAGGTCGGATGCGCTCAGCACGCCGCGCACATGCGGCCCATCGACCACGGCCGCGTGGTCGGTCCCCGCCCACAGCATGTCGACCGTCGCCTCGACGGCCGGCTCGCTCACCGAGACCGTCGGCGCCGGCCACCGGGCCAGCGCGCGCACCGGCGCGTCCCCGGCAAGCCCCCCGGCGGCGGCCCGGGCGCGCACCTCGGCGTCGGTGACGATCCCCAGCGCGCCGTCGCGCTCGCAGACCAGCAGCGCGCCCACGCCGTCGCGCCCGAGCCGGGCCAGCGCGGCGGCGACGCGCTCGTCGGGCTCGATGAACGACGGCGGGCGCATGATCTGCGCCACCGGGGTGGTGCCAACCTCGTGCAGCCCGTGGACCGTGTCGCCGGCCCGGACCAGGCGCTTTCGAATCGAGCGCGCCAGGTAGACGACCCCCGGCTCGGTCGCCAGCACCCGGCGAGCGAGCCAACCGGGCACGAGCGCCAGACGGGAGCGCTCCCGGCAGCGGACCGTGAACGCGGGCGCCATGCCAGACAGAAGCGACATGTGGCCGAAGCACTCCCCCGGCGCCAGCGCCTGCACCACCTCGGCGTCGTGGATGAGCTCCGCCGAGCCGTCCAGCAGGACCCACATCCCGGTCGCCGGCGGGCCGTCCTCGATCAGCACCGCCTCGCCCGCCTCGTGCTCGGAGATCTGCGCCTGCGCCGCCACCTCCCGCAGCAGCTCGGCCGGCAGCGCGCCGAACGGCTGATGCTCGGCGAGGAATGTGTCCAGAGGCTCCATGTCCGAGCGCGCAATTGTGTGGGGGTCGCGCCTTGCGGACCGACCGCGACGTGTCAGTGTAGGCGTCCTCGATCACCCTGACTGGAGGGCAGATGGCGGACTTCGCGGCGGAGCACGACGAACTCAGCTACGAGGGCAGCGGACTGCCCAAGACCGGAAACTGGTGGAGCGCATTCGTGATCGGGCTGGCGGGCACGATCCTCGTGACGGGGATCGCCCCGGTGATGGTCGTCTCGCTCGGCGCCGCGTCCATCCCGCTGATCTTCATCATCACGGTCACCGGGTATCTCCTGTGCCTGTTCCTGGCCGAGCTTGCGGCGATGATGCCCGACCGCTCCGGCGGCTCACCGAGCTACGCGTACGTCGCCTACAAGCACCGCTGGCCCCGCTTCGCCGAGCACGTCAACGGGATCACGGCATGGGCGTACTGGCTGGGCTGGTTCCCGGTCGCCCCGCTGAACATGATCCTCGCCTCCTTCTACATCGCTGATCTCTTCAAGCTGAACACCACGAGCGGCATATCGCTGCTTGGCACGCCAATCGCATGGTGGACGATCGGAATCGCGGTGGTCGGAATCCTCGCGCTGTTCGTGCCCTCCTATCGCGGACTGCGCTTTGGAACCGTGTTCGCCACCGTGCTCGCGGTCCTGTCGATGGTCCCCCTGACGTTCCTCGCCATCTCCTGGATCTTCAACCCGTCGGTCGTTCACTTCGGCCAGCTGATCCACTTCCATCACGTCGACGGCAGCGGCTTCTTCACCAGCCAGTTCCACCACGGCTGGCTGACGCTTTCGATCGCGTTCGCCTTCCTGCTGACCTGGAACGTGATCGCGATGGAGGCCGCGGCCTGCTACATCGGCGAATGCCGCGATCCGGATCGCGACGCCAAGATCGCGATGAACCTCGAGGGGGGCTACGGGGTCTTCATCTACACGATGATCCCGATCGCATTCGTGATCGTGCTCGGTGTGCATGCGCTGGGAAACGCAGCGCTCGTCGACCCCAAGACGATCTTCATCGAGTTCACCTCCAAGGTGTTCGGGACCGGTGCGGGCTCGACACTGCTCAAGTGGCTGATCGCGTGGATGCTGATCATCGCCCTGGTGCTTTCGGCGCTCAACGCGATCACCGGGACGGCGCGCTCCCTGCACCAGATGGCCACCGATGGCCACTTCCCTAAGTTCTTCACGCGTGTGAACTCCCATGGCGTCCCAGGCCACGCGATGGCCTTCAACGTCGCGTTCTCGATCATCGTCGTGTTCATGGGCGGCGCGGTTCAGATCTACACCTTCTCGAACGTGGGGTATCTGTTCTCCTTCTTGCCGGTGCTGGTCGGTTACTACATCCTGCGCCGCGACAGGCCCAACGTCCGGCGTCCCTTCCGCCTGCCGGAGTGGATGAAGTACGTGGCGCTCGCGCTCGCGGCCCTTTACGCGATCATCTACGTGTGGGGCGGGCCGGTCTACGCCAGCTGTGCGTGCAACGCGGCCGGCACCACGACGCTGCCCTACTACTTCATCGGCATCGCGGTGCTGCTCACCTACCTGCCGCTCTACTGGTATCGGACAAAGATCGAGGACCGCCGCGGCGGCGAGCACGAGTTCGAGGCCAACCGCTCCACCGCCGCGACGGTCACCGAACACGGCCCGTGATCGCCACGGCCGGCCCGTCGAACGGGGATCTGGAGCGACGGGCGTCCGCGCGCTTCAGGCGGATCCTGCTGGCCTCGGAGGGACGGCCGTTCTCCGATGCGGTCATCGCGCGGGCGTCGGCCCTCGCGCTCGGCTCCGGCGCGAACGTCCACGTGCTGTCGATCGCACGCGTGCACGGCGTGGCGTTCGGCCTGCCTAATCCGGGGCTGCTGCCGACCAAGCGCGAGTGGGACGAGCAGCGTGAGAGCGTGCGCCGGACGGTCGCACGGCTGCGCCGAAAGGGCATCGAGGCCGACGGTCACGTGGTGGGCACCCGCAACGCGACCAAGCGGATCGTCGCCGAGGCGGCCAGCGAGGGATGCGACGTGATCGTGATGGCGGCCGATCCGGACCGCAACCGCCTGATCGGCGACATGATCTGGTCCCAGGAGCCGCAGCGCGTCCGCCGCCGGGCGCGCGTGCCGGTGATCCTCGTGCGCGAGGGCGGCTGACCCGGCCGCCGCCCGCGCCCCCGCTCAGCGCGCCGGGCGGCCGTGCAGCCGCGCGAGCTTGATCGCCAGCTCCAGCGACAGCAGGTCGTCGCGCTCGAGGTCCAGGCCGGTGAGCGTCTCGATCCGCCCCAGGCGCTGGCGCAGTGTGTTGGGATGGATGTAGAGCGCCCGCGCTGACTCGATCACGCTGCGGCGCTCCGAGAGGTAGCGCTCCAGCGTGTCAAGCAGCGAGGCGCGGCGGCGCCGGTCGTAGTCGATCAGCCTGTCGACCGCGTCGCGCATTCGGTCGCGGGGCGCGTGCTCGGCGTCGATCGCCACCAGGTAGCGGTAGGCGCCGACCTCCGAGTAGGCGACGGCGCCGCCGTCGGGCAACAGCGCGGCCGCGATCGTGGCCGAGGCGGCAGCCTCCCGCTGGGCGTCGGTCGCCTCCGCCGGCGCCCGGCGGACCTCGCTGACGCCGATCACCGCCCGCTCGGCGCGGCCCAGCTCGCGCAGTGAGCCAAGCGGCGGCTCGGCCGTGCGGCGGCCGGCGGCGCCCAGCGACAGCAGCGCGCGCACCGGCCCCGGCCCCGCCTCGACGGCGCTGTGCGGCGCCAGCTCCGCCAAGCGGCGCGAAAGCCGCTCCGCGGCCTGCCGCCATTCGATCGTGGCCTGGGTTCGCGTGCCGGCCGGCTGCGCGCGCACGATCACGTACGGGACCGCCAGGTCGCAGCGCAGCTGCGCGGCACGCGCGCTGGCCAGCTCGACGGCGCCCGCCTCGAGCGCCTCGAACAGCTCCTTGACCGCGTTGGCCTCGGTCAGCCCCTCGATCAGCTGGATGCGCCGGATCGCGACCGCACCGAGGTTTGCGACCGAGCGGGCGAGCTCCGCGTCCTCGACCGAGAACGGCTGGCGCGCGCCGGCGCACAGGAGCCCCACGCGCTCCCGGCCCGCCGTCAGCGGCACGACCAGCAGGTCCGCGAGCTGCTCCGAGGGCCACAGCGCGCGTGCGCGCTCGGCGCCGTCGTGGTGCTCAAGGCCCGCCAGCAGCACCTCGGCGGCGGTCGCCGGCGCCGCGAGCGTCTCGGGGACCGATGCGCGCACGTCCAGGCGCTCGCCGTCCATCGCCAGAAGCTGGACCGCGTCGGCGCCCAGGAGGATGGCGGTGCGCCGCACGAGCAGCTCCTCCAGCTCGGCGAGGTCGGCCGCCGCGCCCACCGCCTGCCCCAGCTCGGCCAATCCGGTGAGCGTGCTCACGCGGCGCCGCTCGCGATCGAACAGCTGGGCGTTCTCGATCGCGCCCGACACCAGCGAGGCGATGTGGATCAAAAGCTGCAGGGTGTCCTCGGCGAACTCGTGCGGGGCGCGCGTGTGCAGCACGATCACGCCGATCGTCTGCCCTGCGCGCGAGAGAATCGGCACCGCCGCCATCGACTGGAACTCCTCCTCGCGCAGCAGCGGCACGTAGCGCATCCGCGGGTCGTCCATCGCCCGCTCGCGGATGAACTCCGGCCGGCGATGCCGCGCCACCCAGCCGGTCAGGCCCTCGGAGACCGGGAAGCTGACACGGCCGACCGCATCTGCGAACACCGGCGATGCCGCCCTGATCGTCAGCATTCCGCCACTGAGCAGGTAGATGAAGCAGGCGTGGCAGCCCGTCGCCTGCGTCGCGAGGCCGACGACGCCCTGCAGCATCGAATCGAGCTCCAGCGACGAGGAGACCAGGCGGATGACCTCATACAGGGTCCGGTTCTCCTCGCGCAGCGCGCGAGCCTGCTCCGCGGTCAACGGGAGGAGCTCCTGGGTGGCTGTGGAGGACGTCATCGGCGGATCGGTATGTGGCGCGCGTACATGGACACGGCGCGCAAGGGGTGCGGGCATCCATTGTGCAGCACGACGGGCGGCGGATATACCTCGCTGACATGAACGAGGCTCAACCACAGAACGAGGACGACGTCAGGCGAATCGTCAGGGATAGGGGCATCGAGTTCCTGTTCGCCCAATTCGTGGACATGCACGGCAAGCCGAGCGCCAAGCTGGTGCCGGCCCACCACCTGGACGATCTGCTCACAGACGGCGCCGGCTTCGCCGGCTTTGCCGCCGGCGACATCGGACAGGGCCCCGATGACCCGGACATGGTCGCGATGCCCGACCCGTCCACGCTGACGATCCTTCCCTGGCAGCCGAACGTCGCGCGCTTTGCGTGCAACGTCACGGTTGAGGGGCAGGAGTGGCCCTACTGCCCGCGCACGATCCTTCGCCGCGCGCTGGCCCGCGCCGCCGAGCAGGGCTACGAGCTGCGGATCGGCGCTGAGCTCGAGTACTTCCTGCTGCGCCGCGAGCCCGACGGCTCGCTGGTGCTGGCCGACCCGCTGGACACCCTCGCGCAGCCCTGCTACGACATGCGCGCGCTGACGCGCAACCTGGACTTCGTCGCCGAGGTCTCGCGTGCGGTGACGGCGCTGGGGTGGGACAACTACGCCACCGACCACGAGGACGCCAACGGACAGTTCGAGCAGAACTTCCAGTTCGCCGACGCGCTGACGACCTGCGATCGCGCGATCTTCTTCCGCTACATGGTGGAGACGATGGCCCAGCAGCGGGGGCTGATCGCGACCTTCATGCCCAAGCCGTTCGCCGACAAGACCGGCAACGGGTGCCACTTCCACGTCAGCCTGTGGCGGGATGGGGTCAACCTGTTCGAGGCCGATCCGGCGGACGATCCGCGCGGCCTGGGGCTCAGCGAGATCGGCTATCAGTTCATCGGCGGCCTCAAGGCGCACGCCAGGGCCTACATCGCCGTGACCGCTCCGACCGTCAACTCCTACAAGCGGCTGGTGGTGGGCGCGCCCACGAGCGGCGCGACGTGGGCGCCGGCCTACGTCAGCTACGGCTACAACAACCGCACCCAGATGCTGCGCATCCCCGCCCCCGGACGGATCGAGGATCGCACCGTCGACGGCTCCTGCAACCCTTATCTGGCGGCCACCGCGATGCTCGCGGCCGGGCTGGACGGGGTGGCCCGCGGGCTGGATGCGGGCGAGCCCAACGGCGCCAACCTCTACAGGATGAGCGCACAGGAGCGGGAGGCCGCCGGGATCCAGACGCTGCCGGCCAACCTGCTGGACGCCACCCGGGAGCTTGAGCGAGACGACGTGCTGCGCTCGGCGTTCGGCACCACGCGGGACGGCGACTACATCGACTACTTCATCGAATGCAAGCGGCGCGAGGTGCAGGCGGCCCACGAGCAGATCACGCAGTGGGAGCTGGACCGCTACCTGCAGCTGTACTGACGAGCTTCCCGCGCCGGCCCCCGGGCTGAAGGCGTCCGGCCCCCCGGGCCGAAGACGTCCGGCCCCGGAGCCGAGGGCGTCGCCTTCACGGCGCCCGCAGCGTGCCGACGGTCTGCCGCCCCCGCGTCTCAAGCAGCGTCGCCAGCGCCACGAACGTCCTGGCGGTGGTAAGCGCGTCCCCCAGCGCGTGGTGAGCGCGCCCGCACGGCACGCCCAGCATCTGCGCCAGCGTCGTCAGCGGGATGGCGGCGGGCGCACGGGCCCCGCGCTCGCTCAGCCAGCGGCGCCCCAGCTGCTCGGTGTCGGCGTCAGCCGGCAGCCGCAGGCGCCGGCCGCGCAGCGCCAGCCCCAGAAAATGGCGCTCCACCCGGCCCGTGTGAAAGACAGGGACCCGCCCGGCGAGCGCCTCCAGCAGCGCCTCGAGCGCCTCGTCGATCGCCGGCGCGTCGCGCAGGTCCTCCTCGGTCAGCCCGTGCACCGCGACCGTCTCGGGGGGCGGAGGCCGCAGGGGTCGCACCAGCGTGTACAGCGCACGGGACTCGACGGGCTCGCCGTGCTCGATCGGGACGGCGCCGATCGCGATGATCTCGCCCGCCGGGTGAAGGCGCGTGAGCTCCAGGTCGACCGCCAGCCACGAGGCGCTGCGCCAGGGGGTGCGCGCAGGAGGCGATGAGGCGGCCGCAAAGGCGGCGCCCGCGGGGGTCAGCTCGGGGCGCCGCCGAAGCCTCATGCGCGTGTCTGCCGCCCCGCCCGCTGGTCAGAGCGCCCGCTCAGGAGAGCAGCCCCAGACGCTGGGCCCGCTGCACCGCCTCGGCCCTGTTGCGCACCCCGAGCTTTCGGTACAGGGCGCTTGAGTGCTCCTTGACGGTGTGGCGCGAGAGATGCAGCGCAGCCCCGATCTCCGGGTTGGTCGCGCCCGAGGCGATCAGCGACAGCACGGCCCGCTCCCGCTCGGACAGGCCGAGCGCCCCCGGGTGCGCGCCGGCCGCGGACTGGTCGAAGACGGTCCCGCCCAGGCCGACCAGCCGGACGGCGCTGGCGATCCTGCGCGCCGGCCAGTCCTTGTAGGCAAAGCCCGAGGCGCCCGCCGCCCGCGCCGCCTGCGCCGAGATCTCCCCGGCGCCCGAGAACAGGAGCACGCGGGTGGACGGCTGCGACGCTCGCAGGCGCTCGCAGATCTCAGCGCCGGACTCCTCGCCGATGAACAGGTCCACGAGCGCCACGTGCGGCCGGTAGCGCTCGGCCAGCGCGAGCGCCTCGGCCCCGGTGTGCGCCGACAGGCAGCGCGCCACCCACGACTGCTGGCTGAGCATCAGGCGAAACCCCCAGTGCACCACGTCGTGGTCGTCGACGACCAGCACCCGGAGGCGGTCGGCGCTGCGCGAAGCCTGCCGGCGCTCAGCCGCTGCCATCCTCGTCCACCGGCACGACCAGCCTGACCTTCCAGGTCCCCGGCTCGCGCTCTCCGAACTCGACCACCCCGCCGGACTGGAGCGCCTCGAGCGCCGCAAGGCGCAGCCCCATCCCGGCCCGGCGCCTCACGCGCTGGACGCCGTCGTTTGCGACCTCCATCCAGAACGCGCCGTCGCGACGTCCCACCCGCACCGCCACCCGCGTCGGCCGCGCGTGCTTGGCGGCGTTTCGGACGGCCTCGATCAGCACCGACTGCGCCAGCGGCTCAAGCGACGGCGGCACGTCGGCGGCCGCGCCGCTCTCGAGCACCAGCCCCAGGTGCGGGTGCGCGACGGCCAGCCGCGTGACCTCGGCGATGAGCGTGGTGCGCGTTGCGCGCGGTGTGCGACCCAGCGGCCGCTGAAGCGCGGCGCGCAGGTCGCCGAGCGCGGCCTGCGTCTCCTCGGCGCAGCGCCGCCGCGCCGGCTCGGGCAGCGCGCCCTCGCCGTCGAGCGCCATCGACACGCCGAACAGCCGCTGGATCACGGCCTCGTGGATCTCGCGCGCGAGGTCTATCCGCTGCTCAAGCTGGCCGGCCTTCTCAAACTGGGTGGAGACGATCCGCGCCACCGACGCGAGCGCGGCGGCCTTGCCCAGCGTCCACAGGAGGCTGCGGTCGGCCTCGTGCAGCGGCGGGTCGCTCATTGGGCGATCGGCGAGGATCACGCCGAACGCGCGGTCGGCGGCGGTCATCGGCGCGCACACCAGCCGACCGGGCGCGCCGACGAGCGGCGCGAACTCGTCGGGCACCTGGCCGGAGAGGTCCCCGACCACCTCCACGACGCGGTCGGTGCGGATCGCCTCGGCCGCGATCGGCGCCGACTCGACCGTGACGTGGGCGCCGGCGAACGGCTCGATCGCCATCCCGTGCGCGCCCGCCGCGCGCACGCGCCGGCTGGCGCTGTCGTAGCGGAAGATGACCGCGCGGCGCATCTTCGCCAGGCGACACACCGCCTCGCACAGGCGGTCGTAGAAGCCGTCGACCGCCGCGCCCGCCTCCGACTGCGACAGCACCTCCACGAACAGCTCAAGCGCCTCGATCCCGAGGCCGGCTCGCGTCTGCGCGGGAGTCCTGGCGCTCACCTGCGGCCGCCTGGCGCACGCGCGCCCGACGCGCTGCGCGCCCCCGCGCAACGGGCGCTCAGACGAGGTCCAGGCGCATGAGCGAGAGCCGAAGCGCCTGCTCCAAGGTCACATAGACTCTCCACCGCGCCTGACATGACGGGCACAGGCATCGGATCGATGGATCGTATCCGTCGAGGGCCGCTTCGCAGCGCACCCCCTCGCCGCGCAGGCAGATCGGGCAGGCGAGCGCGGCCTGGACGAGCTGCGGCGGATCCCCGGGCCTGAAGCGCGCGACGTCGGCGAGCGTCTCTGGCGGGCGCGAACGCCGCTGCGCCGGCTCGGTCATCGGGCGGCTCCGACGGCGAGCGCCTGCGGCATGGCCGCGCCGGGGCGGGAGCGACGCGCCAGGGCGGCGGCCCGGATCCGCGCCCCGCCCCACGCCAGCGCCTGCGCGCGGGTGATCGGCCGCTTGCCCCAGCGGCTCGCGGTCGCGAAGTCAAGCAGCGTCGGGAGGTAATCGCGCAGAGGATCGACGCGGATGCCCGTGCCCGCAAGTCGCGCCCGGGTCGCCCGATCCTCGAAGGTGGTGTCGATGCAGAAGTAGGGGAAGTACTCGGCGCCGGCCGCCAGAGCCTCGCGCTGCGCGGGCGAGAGAGGCAGCCGCGCAAAGTGCTCGGGGTCGACCATCTCAGGCAGCGCAACTCCGAAGTAGGCGCTTGCCAGCGCCGCCAGCTCGCCGATCGATGAGCCGAGCGGCCCGGCGGTGAGATGGTGAGTGGCCCCGGCGCCCGGGTGGCGGAGCACGAGCTCCACGATCGCGTCCGCCACGTAGTCGATCGAGACCACGTCCAGCGGCGAGTCCGCGCGCGCGGGGATCGCGGGGAACAGGCCGCGCGACAGCGCGCGCAGCGGCCAGTACAGGACGTTGAACGCGGCCGTCCAGCCGGTCTGGCGATCGCCGACGACGATGCTTGGCCGGATGATCGAGCTGGGCAGGCCCGTGTGCTCGCGCACCAGCAGCTCGGCCTCGAACTTGGAGCGCTCGTAGGAGTTGTGAAACCGCTGCCCGACGTCGTGATCGTCCTCGCAGAAGCTCCCCGGGTGCGTGCCGGCCACGTAGGCGGTGGAGATCTGCGCGTAGTGGCGCAGGGCCCCGCGCTCCTGGGCGCAGCGCGCCAGCTCCAGCATCCGGCGGGTGCCCTCGACGTTGATCGCCCGCGCCCGGTGCAGCGCCAGCGAGAAGGCGACCGAGGCCGCGGCGTGGATGATCGTGGTGGCCCGCTCGGCGATCCCGTCGCGCACACGCGCCTCGAGGCCCAGGCCCGGCGCCGCCAGGTCGGCGGCCAGCGCCCGGACACGCGGGCGATGCTCCACCGCGCGCTCGCCGAACAGGCCATTGAGGACCGCGTCGATTCGCTCCTGCGCCTGCGCGTCGCAGATGGCGCGAACCGGCGCGATCACGTGATCGCTGGTGCGCTCAAGCCATCGCTCGAGCAGCGCCATCCCGACAAAGCCGGTGGCGCCGGTCAGCACGAGCGTCCCCTCGCCAGCGCGCGCCGCGCGCGGGTCGCCGGTCAAGGCCTGCCCCACTGAAGCACCGCCGCTCCCCACGTGAAGCCGGCCCCGAACGCGCCCAGCAGGACCCTGTCGCCCGGCGCCAGCCTCCCGGCGCGCTCGCACTCGGCGAGCGCCAGGGGCAGCGTTGCGGCACCCGTGTTGCCGTACTCGCCGATGCAGTCGGCGACCCGCTCGGACTCCACGCCGAGGCGCTCGCCCACGGCCGCGAGGATGCGTCCGTTGGCTTGGTGGTAGACGAACAGATCGATCTCGTGCAGCTGCAGGCCGGCGGCGCTGACCGCCTGGTGGGTGCACAGCGTCAGCCGCGCCACCGCCTCCCGGAACGTCTCGTGACCGCTCATCCTGATCGTCTGGTCGCAGCGCTCGACACGGATGTGGCCGGCCCCGGCGCCGTCGGCTCCCAGCACCACCGGTCCGATCCGGCCCTGCCCGGGCGCGGGGACGAGCACCGCGGCGCCGGCGCCGTCGGCGAACACGGCGGCCGTTCCCCGGTCCATCGGATCGGTCACGCGCGACATGAAGTCGGCGCCCACGACAACCGCGCAGCGCGATCGTCCCGCCTCCACCTGGGCCGCCCCGACCGCGAGCGCCGACAGAAAGCCGGTGCAGGCGGACCCAACGTCGAACGCGCCGGCCGCGCGGGCGCCGAGCGCGTGGGCCACGAGCGGCGCGCTTCCCGGCATCAGCTCGTCGGAGGTGGTCGTCGCGACGATCACCAGGTCGACGTCGGAGGCGTGAAGCCCGGCGCCGTCCAGCGCCAGCCGTGCCGCGGACGCGGCGTGTGTCTCAAGTCGCTCCCCGGCGGCGGCGATCCGCCGGCGCCGGATCCCGGTGCGCCGCTCGACCCAATCCTCCCCGACGCCCAGGCGCGCGCCTATCTCGGCGCTTGAGAGGATCGTGCGCGGCAGGCTTGACGCCACCGACGCGACGGCCGCCCCGGGCCTCGGCGGCGCGCTCCGGCCGGCCTCGAGCACGGGCTCCAGGGACGCGAACGCGGTCATGAGCCACCTACGCTGCGCGATCGTCGGAGCGGAAGCCAGCGACGGGCCGGCAATACCCGACAAATGGGGGGTGCGACGCGCGGCGCGCCTACCATCGGAGCCATGCTGCTGTCGGTGCTCGACCAGTCGCCGATCCCGGAGGGCTCGACCGGCGCCCAGGCGCTCGCCAACACCCTGGACCTGGCCCGACTGGCCGACGAGCTGGGCTATCACCGCTACTGGCTGGCCGAGCACCACGGCGGGCCGATGCTCGCCGGCCCGAGCCCCGAGGTGCTGATCGGCCCGGTCGCGGCCGCCACCGGGACGATCCGCGTCGGCTCCGGCGGCGTGATGCTGCCCCACTACAGCCCGCTGAAGGTCGCGGAGTCCTTCACGATCCTCGCCGCGCTGTTCCCCGAGCGCATCGACCTGGGCCTCGGCCGCGCGGCGGGGACCGACCAGCTGACCGCGTTCGCGCTGCAGCGCGACCGGCGCCAGCCCGCGCCCGACGACTTCCCCCAGCAGCTGGCCGAGCTGTTGGCCTACCTGGAGGACGATCTGCCCGCCGAGCATCCCTTCCGGCACCTCGCCGCCACGCTGCCCGGGCGCCCCGCGCTCCCCGTGCCCTGGCTGTTGGGCTCATCTGAGCAGAGCGCCATCTGGGCGGCTCAGCTCGGCCTGCGATACGCGTTTGCCGACTTCATCAACCCCAGGGGCGCCGAGATCGCAGCGCTCTACCGGTCTCGGTTTGTCCCGGCGCGGGACCTGAGCGCCCCCCGGCTGGCGGTCGCGATCTGGGCGCTGGCGGCACCCACCGACGAGGAGGCCGAGTTCCTGGCGTCCAGCAGCCGCATGACGTTCACGCTGCTTCGGCGCGGCCGCCTGGTGGCCGTGCCGCCGCCCGAGGTGGCGGTCGATTTCCTGGCTTTGGAGGCGAGAAGGCGCGCCGACGGTCAGGTGCCCGGCCGCCGCGGCGTGGTCGGCTCGCCGGAGACCGTGCGAGCCGGCATCGAGCGTGTCGTGTCCGAATACGGCGCCGACGAGGCGATCATCGTGACGATCACCTTCGACCACCGGATGCGCCGTCGCTCGTATGAGCTGATCGCCGACGCGTTCGGCCTCAAGCGGCGTGCCGCTGCCGGCGCCGGCGCGCCCGCCGCCACGTCGCAGACCGGCCCGGCCGCGGGCGCCACGCCATCGGCCGCGGGCGCCACGCCATCGGCCGCGGGCGCCGCGTCATCGGCCGCGGGCGCCGCGACCTGACGGTTGCGGCGCGGTGGATGCGGGTAGGATCGCGCCCTGGTGTCCACCAAGTGGGTGTACGACTTCGCCGAGGGCTCCCGGGAGATGCGGGACCTGCTCGGCGGCAAGGGCGCCAATGTGGCGGAGATGACACGGGTCCTCGGCCCCGACCGGGTACCCGCCGGCTTCACGATCACCACTGAGGCGTGCGTGGCGTACATGCGCGCCGGCCGCAGGGAGCCCCCGGGGCTCGACGATCAGGTGGCCGAGGCGCTGTCGCGCCTGGAGCGCCATGCCGGTCGCCGGCTGGGCGACCCTGACGATCCGCTGCTGGTCTCCGTCCGCTCGGGCGCGCGCGAGTCGATGCCCGGGATGCTCGACACGGTGCTCAACCTCGGCCTCAACGACCGCTCGGTGCTGGGGCTGGCGCGGGCGACCGCCAACGAGCGCTTCGCCTGGGACTCCTACCGGCGCTTCACGCAGATGTTCGGAAACGTCTGCCGCGGCATCCCGGGCGAGCGCTACGAGGCCGAGATCGCGGCCGCCAAGGCCGCCCGCTCGGTCAGCGCCGACACCGACCTGGACGCCGGCGCCCTGCGCGAGCTCACCGAGCGCTTCAAGGAGATCTACCGCCAGACGACCGGCGAGGAGTTCCCGCAGGACCCCGCAGACCAGCTGCGACTGGCCATCCGTGCGGTGTTCGACTCCTGGATGGGAGAGCGCGCGGTCTCCTACCGGCGGCTGAACCGGATCCCGGACGACTGGGGCACCGCGGTCAACGTCCAGCAGATGGTGTTCGGCAACAAGGGCGAGACCTCCGGCTCCGGGGTCGCCTTCTCCCGTGACGAGCTGACCGGCGCGCCCGAGCCCAGCGGCGACTTCCTCCCCAACGCGCAGGGAGAGGACGTGGTCTCCGGAGCGCGCACGCCGCGCGACCTGTCGGAGATGCGCGAGTGGCTGCCGGAGGTGCACGCCCAGCTGCTGGAGATCCTGCGGGTGCTCGAACGCCACTACGGCGACATGCAGGACACCGAGTTCACCGTCGAGGAGGGGCGGCTGTACATGCTGCAGACGCGCAACGCCAAGCGCCCGGCGCAGGCCGCCGTGCGCTTCGCGGTCGACGCCGTGGACGAGGGCCTGCTTGACCGCGAGCGGGCGCTGCTGACGATCGACCCCGGCGGCCTGGACGCGCTGCTTCACCCGACCTTTGACCCGCAGGCGCACTTTGAGGTCCTCGCCCGCGGCGTGGCCGCCTCGCCCGGCGCGGCGAAGGGGGCGATCGTGTTCACGGCGCCCGATGCGGTGCGTGCCGCCCAGGAGGGCCGCGATGTGATCCTCGTGCGCCCGTTCACCGACGCCGAGGACGTGGCGGGCTTTCACGCGGCACGCGGGATCATCACCAGCGAGGGCGGCAAGGCCTCGCACGCGGCGCTCGTGGCGCGCGGCATGGGCCGCCCGGCGGTCGTCGGCGCGGGCGAGCTCTCGATCGACCTTGCGGCCGGGACGGTCAGCGCCGGCGCCACGGTGCTGCGCGAGGGCGACGTCGTCACGATCGACGGGACCCGTGGCATCGTCACGATCGACGACGTGCCGCTGGTCGCCCCCTCCGTGGACGAGCGCTTCGAACGGGTGCTCGGGTGGGCCGACGAGCTGCGCCGGCTGGGCGTGCGCGCCAACGCCGATACGCCGCAGGACGCGCGACGGGCCCGGGAGCTGGGAGCCGAGGGCATCGGCCTGTGCCGAACCGAGCACATGTTCATGGCCGCAGACCGCCAGCCGAAGATGCGGGCCATGATCATGGCCCACGACGCGGACGAGCGCCGTCGTGCGCTGGCCGAGCTGCTGCCGCTGCAGCAGGAGGACTTCGAGGGGCTGTTTGGGGCGATGGCGGGGCTGCCGGTGACGATCCGCCTCCTGGACCCGCCTCTGCACGAGTTCCTGCCCAGCGCGGAGGACCTCGCGGCGCACATCGAGCGGGCGAGGATCGAGGGATCGGCCGAGCTTGAGCGCCTGGAGCGGCTGCTGGAGCGGGTGCACGAGATCTCCGAGGAGAACCCGATGCTGGGCACCCGCGGCTGCCGGCTGGGGATCCTCTACCCGGAGATCTACGAGATGCAGGTGACCGCGATCCTGCGCGCAGCCAAGGCGGCCGCACGGCCGCCGCATCCGGAGATCATGATCCCGCTGGTGGGCTACGAGACCGAGCTTGCGCTGATGCGCGAGCTCGTGGAGCGGGTGGGCGAGCGTGAGGGCCTGCGGGCCGGCTCCGACTACACGGTCGGGACGATGATCGAGCTTCCCCGGGCGTGCTTCGTCGCCAACCGGATCGCAGCCTACGCGGACTTCTTCAGCTTCGGGACCAACGATCTGACCCAGACCGCCCTGGGCTTCTCGCGCGACGATGTCGAGTCGCGCTTCGTGCCCGTCTACCTCGAGCGGGGGATCATCGATCGCAGCCCGTTTGAGACCATCGACGGGCCGGGCGTCGGCTGGCTGGTGCGGCTCGCGGCGTGGGTGGGCCGCGAGGCACGGCCGACGCTGAAGCTGGGCATCTGCGGCGAGCACGGCGGGGACCCTGACTCGATCGAGTTCTTCCACCAGGCCGGCCTGGACTACGTCTCCTGCTCGCCGTTCCGGGTTCCGATCGCGCGGATCGCGGCCGCGCGCGCGGCGATCCTTCACCCGATGCAGAGCTGGGGCTAGGCCCCCGGTCACCACGGTCGGCGGATGCTGCTCGCCGCCTCCTCCACGAGCCGCCTTAACATCGTTGTGCTGTGCAGCGGCCAGCCGCAACGTTCGAGCAGTCAGCACAGGACGCCGCCCCGCGACGGGATCCCGTGCTTCGACCGCTGCGCCGCGACGCCCAGCGAAACCGCCAGCGGATCCTGGAGGCCGCGCGCGAGCTGTTTGCAAGCCGCGGACTGTCGGTCACCCTCAACGACGTGGCCCACCACGCGGGCGTCGGCGTGGGCACGGTCTACCGGCGCTTCCCGGACAAGGCGAGCCTGATCGAGGACCTGTTCGAGCACCGCCTGGCGGAGCTTGAGGAGCTGATGCGCCAGGCGCTGGCCGACCCGGACCCCTGGCACGGGCTCACCGCCTTCCTCGAGCGCTCGCTCGCCATGCAGGCGCAGGACCGCGGGCTCAAGGAGCTCGTGTGCGGGCAACCCGAGGGGCTGGAGCGCGTCTGCGCTGTGCGCGACCGGCTGATGCCGCTGGCCGCGGCGCTGGTGGCGCGGGCCAAGGACGCGGGCGCACTGCGAGCCGAGATCGAGGCGCAGGACCTGCCGATGATCCAGCTCATGCTCGGAGCTCTGATCGACGGGGCGCGCGAGGTCTCACCGGCGCTGTGGCGGCGCTACCTGGCGCTTGTGCTGCGCGGGATGGCAGCCGACCACGCGCGGGCGCCGCGCCTGCCGGTGGCGGCGCCCGCACCCGAGCAGGTCGGCGCCGTCATGGCTGGCCGGCGCACCACGGTGACGGGCCTGCGGGCACGACATTGACCGCTTCCTGACCGACAGGAAGCCGGTTCATTGCGCCAGCGCGCTGGCAAGACGCTTGAGAACGCTCAACTGGATCCGCCGCAGCCCCATCGGCGCAAACAGCCGCTCGAACACTCCCCCCACCCCACCGGCACCGTTCCAGGAGCTCTGCACCGTGACGAGGCTGCCATCGGGAGCCGGAGCGACCGTCCAGACGGTGACGAACGAGGAGAGCTCGTCGGACTCGGTGAGCGAGCCGGGGCTCTCGGTCACGCGCAGGCGATAGTCGCGCTCGCGCCCGCCGGCGGAGAAGTGGTAGGCGATCACCGTCCCCTCGCCGGTGCCGCCCTGAAGAACCCGATAGTCGCTGTACTCGCGGGTGAGGATCCTCGGCCGCGCATCGCGGTAGTCGCGCAGCAGGTCAAGCACCCGTTCAGGCGGAGCGCTCACCGTGGCGCTCGCGCTCGAGACCACTCTGGCCATGCCCCGATTGTCGCAGCCCAGTGGTCCCGACGCCCGACGGCGCGCGGCCTCCCCGCGCCGCGCCGGCGAATCCATACGTGTACGGTACCCGCCGATGCTCGCAGCCTACGCGCAGCGGACCGACCGCGACGCGCCCCTTGACGCGCTCTGCGTCGGGGAGCGCCCTGAGCCCGAGCCCCGCGACGGCTGGACGACGGTCCGGGTCAGGGCCGCCTCGCTCAACCATCACGACCTGTGGTCGCTGCGGGGCGTCGGCCTGAGCGCGGACGCGCTTCCGATGATCCTCGGATGCGACGCCGCGGGAGTCGACGAGGACGGCAACGAGGTGGTCGTGCACGCCGTGATCTCAAGCGATGACTGGCGTGGCGACGAGACGCTTGACCCGCGCCGCTCGTTGCTGTCCGAGCGACATCAGGGGACGTTTGCGCAGCTGGTGTCCGTCCCACGGCGCAACCTGCTGCCAAAGCCGCCCGAGCTGTCGTTCGAGCAGGCTGCCTGCCTGCCGACCGCATGGCTGACGGCCTACCGCATGCTGTTCACCCGCGGCGGCGTCACCCCCGGCTCGACGATCCTCGTCCAGGGCGCCGGCGGCGGGGTCGCCACGGCGCTGATCGTGCTCGCGAGCGCCACCGGCAGCCGGGTCTGGGTCACCAGCCGCTCGGAGGAGAAGCGCGCGCAGGCGCTTGCGCTGGGCGCGGATCTGGCGTTCGAGCCCGGCGCGCGGCTGCCCGAGCGCGTCGACGCGGTGATGGAGACCGTGGGCCAGGCGACCTGGGCGCACTCGGTGCGCGCGCTCAGGCCCGGCGGACGGTTGGTCGTCTCGGGGGCGACATCGGGCGACGCGCCGGCGGCGGAGCTGACGCGCGTGTTCTTCCTGCAGCTGTCGGTGATCGGCTCGACGATGGGCACGCGCGACGAGCTCGAGCGCCTGATCCGGCTGTGCACCGAGCGCGGGATCCGACCGCCCGTGCACGCGACCTGGCCGCTCGCGCAGGCGCGCGAGGCGCTTGAGACGATGCAGCGCGGCGAGTTCGTCGGAAAGCTCGTTCTGACCGTCTGACGCGCGCCGCCGGCCGGCCGCGACGTCCGCGGCCCGGCGGCTCAGAACGTGATCAGGGCCCGACCGCGCAACCCGCCGGCCTCCATCGCCCTGTGGGCGTCGGCCGCCCGCTCCGGCGGGTAGCGGCCCGCGACGCGGAGCTTAAGGGCACCAGCGGAGGCGAGCGCCCGCAGCTCCTCAAGCCAATCGGTGCGCTCGAGGACCTCGAACACCATCACGGGGTGGATCGCGATCCCACGCTCGCTCTCGCCGTGGCTCCAGCCGCGCACCACCACCAGCGCGCCCCCGTCGCGGATCGCTCCCAGCGCGTCCCGATACAGCAGCGCGGTGTCGTAGACGGCGGCGACTCCGTCCTTTTGCACCGCGCGCACCGCGGCGGCGAAGTCATCAGAACGGGGGACCACCACGTCGGCGCCGAACGATCGCACCAGCTCCTCGTCCTCTGGGCGGGCATCGGCGATCACGCGCAGACCGCGCTCGTGGGCGATGGCGATCACATAGGAGCCCAGCAGGCCCGCCCCGCCGCTGACCGCGATCGTCTCGCCGGGCGCGAGGCCGAGCATCTCAAGGCCCCGCAACGCCGTCAGCCCGTTCATGGGCAGCGTCGCCGCCTGCTCAAGCGTCGCGCCTTCCGGGATCGCCACCACCGAAGCCGCCGGCACCACGAGCAGCTCGCTCTGCGCCCCACCGTCGGGGCGGCGGGGCATCACGGCCGCCATCACCCGCTGGCCGACCGCCAGGCGCTCGACGCCCTCCCCGACCGCCTCGACGGTCCCGGCGGCGTCCATGCCCGGGATCCATGGGGGCGCCAAGCCCTCCGCGCCGCGCGTTCGCAGGCTGATGTCGGTCGGGTTCACAGCGGCCGCCGTGACGGCGATCCGCACCTCGCCTGCCCCGGGAGCGCGAACCTCGCGCTCGATCACCTCAAGCACCTCGGGCCCGCCCGGGCGCGTTATCGCCACCGCCCTTGCCATGCGCGGCAGACTAGCGATCCTCACCGCCAGGCCGCCCTCCAGCCGCCTCGCTCCGCGCCCCGCGGCGCCCCCTCGGCCCCGGCCTGGGCCCGGTGGCCCTGCCCGGCCGGCCCGGTGGATCTACCGGGCCGCGTCGCGCTCCAGGTCAAGCTCGGTTCGCACCCCCAGCCTGTGCAGCGCCTCGTTGGCATCCTCGACGTCGCCGGCGGCGGCGACCGCGCGCGCCAGCCGTCCGACGGAAGCGACGGTGGCCGGCACGTCCAAGAAGAAGGTCACGACGGCCAGGCTCGTGAGCGCGAAGGTCCGCTCCCCGCCGCGGATCGTCACCTCGCCGCACGCGCCGCGGAAGGCACTCACCGCCTGCGCGCTCGCCTCCGTCGGCACGAGGCTCAGCGACCGCTCGAGCCGCTCGACCACGGGCTCCGTCAGCCCGCGGGCGCCGCACAGGCCACCGGCGGCGGCCACGCTTGAGATCCGGCCGAGCACCTCCTCGGCCGTCAGCTCCGAGTCGCACCCCGCGCCGAAGACCCCCAGCAGCACCGGCTGCCCGGCCGATGCCATCAGGCCGGCCGCCGCGAGCATCACCGCGTCGCACAGCGGCGATCTGAGCCCCGGCTCGTCGCCGTGCGCCAGCACGTCCCCACCGACGTCGACGAACACCGCAAGGTCGCAGCGAAGCGCCCGCAGGGCGGCGGCCAGGGATCGCGCGACCGTGGCGGGTCCCACGCCGATGTCGACCAGCACCGTGGGCCGCCCCAGCAGCCGGGCCATCCCGGCCTCACCGAAGCGCACACCCCGCCCGGCGACGCGCGCGTGCGGCCCGGCGAGCAGCACGCCGGGGGCCAGCTCCCAGGCGCCCTCGATCTCGCCGGCGGACCTGGGGCCGGGCACCGGATCGATCGGCCGGCGCTCCCAGGTGAGGCCGCCGATAACGGGGTCGGCGTCGTCGTAGAGGCGCATCGCCTCTGCGGTCGCCAGCGCGCCGACCACGTCTCCGCCGCCGCCGATCCCCAGCACCAGCGGCGCGCGGGAGCCGCGCAGGATCGCCTCGGCGTCAGCGGCCACGATCGGCCGCCACCGCGCCGGCGCAGGCCCGTTCGGGCCGTGGAGCGTCCAACAGCTCGATCGAGGCATGCGGCTCGCCGCGCTCGTCGACGATCCAGCGCTGCGCGCCGGCGACGATCACGCGCTTGGGCCCCGGCTGGGCGGGCGAGCGGAACTCGATCTCGGCGTCGATCCTGTCGGGCTCGGCGCCGGCGGCCAGCAGCTCCTCCTCGAGCGGCTGCCAGTAGGCGGCGTTATTGACATGGCCGGCGACGTCGCAGTCGGTGGCGCGGAAGCGCCACGGCGTTCCCCCCTCCAGCCGCGACGGCACCTGGTGTCGCAGCCGCGCGGTGACTCTGCGGAGCGGGTGGACGCCGCTGTAGGTGGCAAGCTCGGCGTCCAGCAGCGGAAATGGGCGCCCGTGGCGGGGGTCCAGGTGGACCCACAGACCGACAGCCTGGACGTCGGGGCGCTCGCGCTCCCCGCGGGCGTCGACCATGTCGGTGCGCCGCTCGGCCCACATCCGCCCCGCGCCGCTGCAGAACGTGGTCAGCCGGAAGCGCTCGCCGAAGCGGGGGAAGCGGCTCACGCGGATCCGCGCGCGGCGCAGGACCCACACCGCCACGCGGTCCAGTCCGGCGTCGGCGATGTCTGCGTAGGCGACATCCTGGATCCAGCGCGCGAGCGCGTCCAGGCGCACGCGGCCGGACGGGGCGCAGTCGGCGAAGCCGGCACGGCGCTCGAGGCTGAACGTGCGAGCCCCTGGGTCCCGGTCGCGCATGGCACCCTGGGCTCCCCTCACCGGGACTGCCGCGCGCAAAGCCGGCGAACCACCCACATACCCGGCACGCTAGCGGACGGCCCCGGCTCGCGACGACTGGCTGCCCCGGCTCGCGACGGCGCGGCGGGCCTGGCGCTAGCTTGACGGGCGTGCGAACAGCTTCCGCGGGCGAAGCCGGCCCCTCGCTCTCCGCGGCCGACGCCGCGGAGCTGCTGGCCGGCCACTGGGGCATCGAAGGCGAGCTCACCGACCTCGGCTCCTACGAGGACCAGAACTTCCGCGTCGACGCCGGCGAGGAGAGCTACGTGCTCAAGATAGCCGGCCGGGATGTGAGCCGGGCCTGGCTTGAGCGTGAGAACGCCGCGATCCGCCACCTGATCGCGAAAGGCTTCCCTTGGCAGGTCCCAAAGCCGCTGGGCGAGGTCGTGCGAATCGGCGATCACCACGCACGGCTGATGCGCTGGGTACCGGGTGCGCCGCTCACCGAAGCGCCCCATCTCGACCAGGCCACGCTGACCGAGCTCGGCCTGCTCGCGGGGGCCTGCAGCGCATATCTTGAGGACTTCCGGCCCAGCGACATCGGGGAGCAGTCCAAGTGGGACTCCCGTCTGGCGCCCTGCGTCGTCGACGAGCTGCTCGAGCACGTGCAGGACGCGGACCGGCGGCGGCGGCTGCTTGCCGCCGCGCAGCCGGTGCGCGCGCTGCGCACCGACGCGCGCCTGCCGCTGCAGATCGTCCACGGCGACGTGACCGACTACAACGCCGTGTTCGTCTGCGATGAGGAACGGTGGCGGCCGCGGATCAGCGGACTGATCGACTTCGGCGACCTGACGCTCACCTGGAGGGCGTGCGACCCCGCCGCGACGCTGGTCTCTGTCGCCGCACGCGCACCGCAGGACCCGCTGGGGGCGATGGTCGAGGCTCTCCGCGGCTACATCCGAGGGGTCCGCCTGACCGAGGCGGAGGTGGACGCACTGTGGCCGCTGACGCTCGGCCGGGCTGCCGCGTGCGCGGCGATCGGGACAAGGCACCTCGCGCTCGACCCCTCCAGCGAGTACCTGATCGAGATGTCCAGGGGTGACTGGCACGCTCTGGATGCGCTGTTGGAGCTCGCGCCGGGCCTGGCGAACGCCGCGTTTCGAGCCGCGTGCGAGCTTGAGCCGGTGCCCGCCACCAGCGGCCTGACAGGTAGGCTGCGCGCCGCCGCGCCCCTCCCGGTCCTAGACGGGCTTCGCGCCGCGCCGATCGACCTCTCGATCGCCACCGACGAGCTGCGCGACGGCGATTGGCAGGCTCCCGAGCGCATTGCCGCCGCCGTTGCCGGATCGACGGTCGGCCGCTGGGGCGAGGTGCGACTGACGCGCTCCGGGACGCCGGGCGAGCGCCCGCCGGAGACGCTGCACCTGGGCGCCGACGTGCTCGCGGCCCCTGGCACGCCGGTGCGCGCGCCGCTTGACGGGCGGGTCCTGTCAACCTTCGCCGGCGCGGCCGCCGATCCTCGCGAGCTGACGCTGGCGCTCGAGCTCGCCGACGGCGAGCAGGCGCTCCTGCGACTCGCGGGCCTGTCGGTCGAGGCCCAGGCGGGTGCGCGCGTGCGCGCCGGCGAGCGGGTCGGCGTCGTGGCCGCGCGTGAGGACGCCACGCCGCCGCACCTGCACGTGCAGCTGCTGGCCGTGCCCGGCCTGCCCAGATACGGCCTGGCGCACCTGCGGCGGGCGTGGCTTTCGCTGTGCCCGGATCCGTCGCCGCTCGTGGGCGCGCCGTGCGCGGCGGCCGAGCGCGATGACCCGCGCGAGCTTCTGGCACGCCGCGAGCGCCACGTGGCCTCGGCGCAGGAGCTCTACTACGAGCGACCGCCCGAGATCGTGCGCGGCTGGCGCCAGCTGCTCTACGACGCCGACGGCCGCCCCTACCTGGACATGATCAACAACGTCGCGGTAGTCGGCCACTCGCATCCTGAGATCGCGCGCGCCGCCGCCCGCCAGCTGCGACTGCTGAACACCAACTCGCGCTTTCTGTATGAGTCGATGGCGCGCTACGCGGAGCGGCTGGCGGCGCTGCTGCCGCCTGAGCTGGACTGCGTTTTCCTGGTCAACTCCGGCAGCGAGGCCTGCGACCTTGCGCTGACGCTGGCGCGCGTTCACACCGGGCGCAGGGACGTGATCGCGCTGACCGGCGCCTATCACGGCTGGACCGGCTCGGTGTTCGAGCTGTGCACCTCGCCGGTCGACAACCCGGGCTGGCGAGCGACGATTCCGCCGTGGGTGCATGTGGCCGAGCAGCCCGACCCCGTGCGCGGCGCCCACGGAGACGACGCCGACGCGTACGTGCGCTCGGTGTCCGACTGCTGCGCGGCCGCGGCTGGACGCGGCAGCGGCGTGGCCGCGTTCATCTGCGAGCCGCTGCTGGGAAACCAGGGTGCAGTGGAGCTGCCGGCCGGTTACCTCGCGGGCGCTTACGAGGCGGTCCGCGCCGCCGGGGGCGTGTGCATCGCCGATGAGATCCAGGTGGGACTCGGCCGCACCGGCGAGATGTGGGCCTTCGAGCACGAGGGAGTGGTGCCGGACATCGTCACGGTCGCCAAGGCTGCCGGCAACGGCCATCCGCTCGGCGCGGTGGTGTGCAGGGCGTCGATCGCGCGGTCGCTGCACCGGCGCGCCGCGTTCTTCTCATCCCCGGGCGGCGGCCCGGTCTCCTGCGAGGTCGGGCTCGCGGTCCTGGACGTGCTGGCGTCCGAGCGCCTGCCCGAGAACGCTCGCAAGGTCGGAGCCCGGCTGGCCGCGGGCGTGGAGGCCCTTCGCCGGCGACATCCGCAGATCGCCGCCGTGCGCGGCCGCGGCCTCTACCGGGGCGTGCATCTCACCGACGGCTCCTCTGGCCGGCCGGCCCGGGCGCTGGCGGCAGCGGTGTGCGAGCGGATGCGGGAGCTGGGCGTGATCGTTGCGCCGACCGGCGACGACGGCAACGTGCTGAAGGTCAAGCCGCCACTGTGCGTCACCGAGGACGACGCGGACCTGTTCTGCGCGGCGCTGGACCGAGCGCTGTGCGATGTCGCGCCACTTGAGCGGGTGCGCGGCGCGCTCAGGGGGCAGGCGTGGCCGCCGAGCCCGAGCGACCCGCGCACGCCCTCCCGCGGATCAGATCCGCCGCCCGTTCGGCGATCATGATCGCCGGCGCGCTGGTGTTGCCCCGCACCGGCGTGCGGTCAAGGGGACCGCGTCCCAGCGGTCAGGGCGGTCCGTCGGGCGCCGACCTACGCTGCAGCCATGCTGCACGTGCACCGCGCCGCAAGGGCCGACGCGCTGGCGGCCGCCCTCGCGCGGATTCTGGCCAGGCCGCCGGCCGACCCGTTCACGCCGGACGTCGTGTCCGTCCCGACGCGGGGCGTCGAGCGCTGGCTCAGCCAGCGGCTGTCGCACTCGCTGGGCACCAGGCCCGGCGGCGAGGACGGGGTCTGCGCCAATGTGCTGTTCTGCTCGGCCGGCGAGCTCCTGGACGGCGCGGTCGCCGCAGCCTGCGGCGTGGATCCCGACTCGGACCCCTGGCTTTTGGAGCGCACCGTCTGGCCTCTGCTGGAGGTGGTGCAGGAGTCGATCGACGAGCCCTGGCTTGCCGCGCTCGCAGACCACCTGCGGGCCGGAGCGCAGGACGGGCGGCCGAGCCCGGCCCGGCGGCTTGCGACGGTTCGGCGGCTGGCGGAGCTGTTCGCGCGCTACGCGCGGCACCGGCCCGGGATGCTCGAGGCCTGGCGCGCCGGAGAGGACGTGGATGCGATCGGCGAGCCATTGGACGCCGGGCTCGCGTGGCAGGCGGCGCTGTGGCGCAGGCTCAGCGCGCGGATCGGCGCCGCCGATCCGGCGGCGCGGACCGCGATCGCCTGCGAGCGGCTCAGGCGCTCGCCTGAGCTTGCGCCACTGCCAGAGCGCGTGGCGCTGTTTGGGCTGACGCGGCTGGCGCAGGGCGAGTCACGGGTGATCGGGGCGCTCGCCGCCCGACGAGACGTGCACCTGCTCCTGCTTCATCCCTCGCCCGCCCTCTGGGAGAGGATCGCGGCCTGCCCTCCCCCGGGCTCCCGGCTGCGCGCCGACGATCCGACGGCGGCCCTGCCGAGCAACCGCCTGCTCGCGTCCTGGGGGCGCGACGCGCGCGAGATGCAGCTGGTGCTGGGCAGCCTGGAGGGGGCGATCGTCCACGCCCACGACGGCTCGGCCACCGGACCCGCGCCGGCCGCAGGGCCCGCGCCGGCCGCCGGGCCCGCGCCGCGCTCCGATCCCTCCCTGCTTGAGGCGATCCAGGCCGGGGTGCGCGCCGACCGCGCCGCGCCCGGGCCTCCGGCCCCTGGCCAGGAGGACCAGCGGCTGGCGCTCGGAGCGGAGGACCGCAGCATCGAGATCCACGCCTGCCACGGGCGCGCGCGCCAGGTGGAGGTGCTGCGCGACGCGATCCTCGATGCGCTCGAGCGCAGCCCGTCGCTTGAGGCGCGGGACATGATCGTCATGTGCCCGGACATCGAGGAGGTGGCGCCGCTGCTTGAGGCGACCTTCGGCCGGGACGCTCTCGACGCCGATGACCCTGCGGCGCAGCTGCGCGTGCGTCTGGCGGACCGCTCCGCGCGTCGCACCAACGAGATCCTCGACGCCGTCTCGCGGCTGCTTGAGCTTGCCGGCGGGCGCGTCACGGCGTCCGCGGTGCTGGACTTCGCCGACGGCGCCGCCGTCCGGCGGAGGTTTCGATTCGGCGACGACGAGCTCGTGCGCCTGCGCGAGTGGGTGGCGCGCGCGGGCATACGCTGGGGGCTGGATGCCGGGCATCGGGCCGCGTTCAGGCTGGAGTCGATCGACGCCGGAACCTGGCGGGCCGGACTTGACCGCCTGCTGCTCGGGGTGGCGATCGCCGAGCAGGAGGGGCCGTTTGCGCGCACGCAGCCGATCGACGGCGCCCACGGCTCCTCGATCGAGCTTGCGGGCCGATTTGCGGAGCTGATCGAACGGCTGGCGGGAGCGCTGCGGACGTTCGCCGCGCGCAGGTCGCCGTCGGAGTGGGCGCAGGCGATCTCGACGGCCGCGGCGCAGCTGACGGCGCCGCCGCCGCGAGAGGGGTGGCAGCAGGCGGAGCTTGAGCGGGTGCTCGCCGAGCTCGCCGAGGCCGACCGGTACGGCAGCTGCACGCTGGAGCTGGCGGAGGTCCGCGCGCATCTGCAGGAGCGCCTCCAGGCCAGGCCGACGCGGGCCAACTTCCGCACCGGGCATCTGACGATCTGCACGCTTGAGCCGATGAGGTCCGTTCCCCACCGGGTGGTGTTCCTGCTCGGGCTCGACGACGGCGCCTTCCCGCGCCGTGCCGGGCGCGACGGGGACGATCTGATGCTCGCGGCGCCGATGCTGGGCGAGCGTGACGGTCGCAGCGAGGATCGTCAGCTGCTGCTCGATGCGCTGCTGGCCGCCCAGGAGCGCCTGGTCGTCCTCTACACCGGCGCGGACGAGCGCACGGGCGCGATCCTGCCCCCCGCGGTCCCGGTCGCAGAGCTGCTTCACGCGATCGACGCCACCGCGCACGCGGAGGGCCGGCCGGCCTCCGAGAGGGTCCTGGTCCGCCACCCGCTGCAGCCCTTTGATGCGCGCAACTTCACCCCCGGCGCGCTCGCCGGCGAACGCCCATGGAGCTTTGAGGCGGCGTGGCTTGAGGGAGCGCGCGCGCTGTGCGGTCCGCGCCGGCCGCCGCCGCCCTTGGCGAGCGAGCCTCTGGCCGAAAGGCGAAGGGAGACGATCGAGCTCGACGAGCTGGCTCGCTTCCTCGCCCGGCCGGTGCGCGAGTTCCTCGGCCAGCGGCTCGGCGTCCCCAGGCCCGGCGAGCGGCGCCCCAGCCCGGATGCGCTGACCATCGAGCCAGATCCCCTCCAGCGCTGGGAGGTGGGGGAGCGGCTGCTGGGCGCCCGGCTGCGGGGAGCCGACGAACGCACGGCGCTGCTGGCAGAGATCGCGCGCGGCCAGCTGCCCCCGGGCGCGCTTGGGCTCACGTTCGTCTCAGACGTGGCCGTGCGTGTGCGCGCGATATTGGAGGCGGTTTTCAGCGCGCTCGGCGAGGGCTCGCCCATGGAGCCGGCCGACGTGCGGGTGAAGCTCTCGGACGGGCGCGTGCTCTGTGGCACGGTCCCCGCGCTCGTGGGCGACACGATTGTCTCGGTCACCTTCGCACGGCTGTCGCCCGCTCACCGGCTTCGGGCGTGGTCGAGCCTGCTGGCGCTGAGCGCATCTGACCCAAGGCGCCCGTTCTCGGCGCTGAGCGTCGGCCGTGGGCCGGGCTCCGACGAGGTGCGGCTGGCATCGCTTCCGCCGCTCGCGGCCGAGCCTGAGCAGCGGCGCAGGGCGTCGCTCGCGCGGCTTGCGCCGCTGCTCGACCTCTATGACCGGGGGATGCGAGAGCCGCTGCCGCTGTCCTGCGCCAGCTCGCTGGCCTACGTGGAGGCCGCGCGCGCTGGGCAGGATGCGGTCGCCGCCGCGCGGGACGTGTGGCAGAGTCGGTACGGGGGCGGTGGCGAGGGCGCCGAGCTCGAGCATCTGCTCGCGTTTGGAGGCGAGATCGCGTTCGAGTCGCTGTGGGCGAAGGCGCCGCGCGCCGACGAGGCGGGCGAGGGCTGGGAGGACGCCGATCCGTCCCGCTTCGGCCGCCTCGCGCGCAGGCTGTGGGATGGGCTGCTCGCCCACGAGGAGACGTGGCTGCGATGAGCCCCGGGGGCGGCTGGGCGGGCGGCGCGAGCGCGGCGCCGGGCGGTCGCCGGTCGCAGGGGACGCCGCCGGCGTTTGACCCGTGCGGGCCGCTGCCCCGCGGGGTCACGGTGCTCGAGGCCAGCGCGGGCACCGGCAAGACGCACACGATCTCAAGCCTCGCGGCGCGCTACGTCGCGGAGGGCACGCCGCTCGAGCGCCTGCTGCTGGTGACCTTCACGCGGCTGGCGACCGGCGAGCTGCGCGAGCGGGTTCGCCGGCGCCTGGTGGAGGTCGAGCGCGGCCTGGCCCTGGCGATCGCCACGGGCGTAGCGGCGACCGACGACCCGGTGGTCGCCCTGCTCGCCGCCGCCGACGCGCCGGCCGCCCGCAGGCGCCTGGAGCTGGCGCTCGCCGGGTTTGACGCGGCCACGGTCGCCACCACGCACGCGTTCTGCCAGGAGGTTCTGTCGGGGCTTGGGATCTCCGGCGACCTGGAGCCGGAGGCGCGATTTGAGACGGACATCTCGGACCTGATCGACGAGGTCGTCGACGACCTCTACGTCCGACGGTTTGCGCGCGGCCAGGCGCCGCCGCGCGGCCAGCCACCGCCGCGCGGCGAGGCGCCGCCGAGCGGCCAGCCGCCGCCGTTTAGTCGCGCCGAGGCCGGTCGGATCGCGCGCGCGGCGATCGCCAACCCGGACACGCCGATAGCGCCCGCCGAGGACGAGGTCGGCGCGATGCGCGTACGGCTCGCGCTGGCCGCCAGGGATGAGCTTGAGCGGCGAAAGCGGGCCATGTCGCTGGTCACCTACGACGACCTTGTGGTGCGGCTGCGCGCCGCGCTTGACCCACAGCGCGGGCGCACCGCCGCGTCGCGCCTGCGCGAGCGCTTCGACGTGGTGCTGGTGGACGAGTTCCAGGACACCGACCCGTCGCAGTGGGAGATCCTGCGATGTGCGTTCGGTGAGACGGGCGCGACGCTGGTGGTGGTCGCCGACCCCAAGCAGGCGATCTACGCCTTCAGGGGAGCGGATGTCTACGCGTACCTGGCCGCCGCGCGCGCGGCGGACGCGCGCGCGACGCTGACGGTCAACTGGCGCTCCGACCGCGGCCTGGTCGACGCACTGGACGCGCTGTTTGGGGGCGCTCGGCTGGGGCACGAGCAGATCGTGCCCGTCGCGGTGAGCGCCGCACCCGCCCACCAGCGGCCGGGGCTCACCGGCGCGCACGCCTCGGCGCCGCTGCGCGTGCGGATCCTGCAGCGCGACAGCCCGGATCTGTCGCTGACCAGAAGCGGCGATGCGAGCGCGCCGAGCGCGCGGGCGCTGATCGCGGACGACCTGGTCTCAGACGTGGTGGCGCTGTTGAGCTCGGGGGCGACGGTCGCCACCGGCGCCGGGGACGGCACCGATCTCGCGCCCGGGGCAAGCGAGCCGATCCGGCCAGCGCACCTGGCGGTGCTCGTGCGCACCAACAGGCAGGCCTCGGAGGTGCGCGACGCGCTCGCCAGAGCGGGCGTCCCGGCGGTCGTGAGCGGCTCGGGGAGCGTGTTCGCCAGCCGGGCGGCGCTCGACTGGCAGATCCTCCTGGACGCGCTCGAGCGCCCCGAGTCCGCGGCCCGGGCGCGGGCCGCGGTGCTGACGCCGTTCGTCGGCTGGTCGGCCGCCCGCCTGGACGAAGCCGGCGAGGACGAATGGGCACGGGCCCGCGCGCGGCTTCACCGCTGGGGCCGGCTGCTGCGCCAGCGAGGGGTGGCGTCGCTGATGGCGGCGATCGAGCTCGAGCACGATGAGCGCCCGTTCGCCGCGCGGCTGCTCGAGCGCGCCGGCGGCGAGCGGCTGCTGACCGACCTGCGCCACGTCGGGCGGCTGCTGCAGGGAGCCTCCCAGGAGCAGGAGCGGGGGCCGGCGGCGCTGGGGGCGTGGCTGGGGGCGCGGATCGCAGAGGCAGACCAGGAGGGCGCCGCCGACGAGGAGCGCACCCGCCGCCTGGAGTCAGACGCCCAGGCTGTCCAGGTGCTGACGATCCACCGCAGCAAGGGCCTCGAGTTCCCGGTCGTCTACGTGCCCTACCCGTGGGAGCCCGGCTACCTGCCGCGCGACCCCGAGCCGGTCGTCTTCCACGACTCCAGCGCCGGCGATCGGCGGACGCTGGACGTGGCGCTCTGCGGCCGCACATTCCAAAGCCACCGGAGGCTTGCCGCCGCCGAGCAGCGCGGCGAGGACCTCCGGCTCCTGTACGTGGCGCTCACCCGGGCGCGCCACCAGGTGGTGCTGTGGTGGGCGGGCTCCCACAACAGCCGCCAAAGCCCGCTGTGCCGGCTGCTGTTCTCCCGCTCCGCTGAGGGCGACATCGCCGCGGAGTGCGACCGCACGCCGTCGGACGCGGAGGTGCGGGCGCGCCTGCGGTCGCTCGCCGACCGCACGGGCGGCGCGATCGCCGTCGAGCGCGCGACGCTCGGGCTGCCGGCGGCGTGGTCGCCGCCGGCCGAGCCGGTGGCCGAGCTGCGGGCTGCCAGCTTCGGCCGCTCCCTGGATGCGCGCTGGCGGCGCACCTCCTACAGCGCGATCACCGCGGCCGCGCACGAGCTGGACGGCCCGCGCGACGAGTGGGTGGCCAGCGAGCCCGAGATCCCGGTGGCCGACGCGGATCCGGACGAGTCCCGCGAGCCGGTGCTCGCCGCAGCCGGCCGCGCCGGCTCCGAGCGCGGCCTTGCCCCGGCGCCCGGCTGCCGCCCCGGCGCCGAGCGCCCATCCCCGCTTGCGGCGCTGCCCGCCGGCGCGGACGTCGGCACGCTCGTGCACGAGGTGCTGCGCGCCACCGACTTCGCGGCCGCCGACCTGCGCACCGAGCTTGAACGACGCATCGCGGCGGCGCGGAGGCTGCGGTCGGTGCCGATCGGATCGCTGCCAGAGCTCGTCGACGGGCTGCAGGCCGCGATTGAGACCCCGCTCGGGTCGATCGTCGGTGGCCGGTCGCTGCACAGCTTCGCCCGCGCCGACCGCCTGGACGAGCTCGCCTTCGAGCTGCCGCTGGCCGGCGGCGACCGGCCGCGCGGGCAGGTGGCTGTCCGGCGGATCGCGGCGCTCCTGAGCGAGCGCCTGGACGCGGCCGACCCGCTCGCCGCCTACGCGCAGCGGCTGGACGATCCGGCGCTTGAGCGCTCGGTGCGCGGATATCTGACCGGGAGCCTCGACCTCGTGCTCAGGGTGCGCGAGGACGGCGAGCAGCGCTATGCGGTGGTCGACCACAAGACCAACCGGCTGGCGGGCGCCCAGGAGCCGCTGACGCTCGGCCACTACCGGCCACAGGCGCTGCTGGCCGAGATGATCGAGCGCCACTACGCGCTGCAGGGGCTGCTGTACCTGGTGGCCCTGCACCGCTTCCTGCGCTGGCGGCTTGACGGCTATCACCCCGACCGCCACCTCGCCGGCTTCATCTACACGTTCCTGCGCGGCATGAGCGGGGGCGACGGCGCAGAGCCGGCGCACGGCGTGTTCGCCTGGCGCCCGCCGGCCGGGCTCGTCCCCGCGCTCAGCGACCTGCTGGACGGCTCGGCGTGAGAGCGGTCGGCCCACAGGACGCACGTGCTGCGAGCGTCGGGGCTTTCGAGCCATCCCTGGCGCTCGGCGCGCCGCCGCTGCTTTGCGAGTTCAACCGCGCGGGCGTGCTCGACGCGGCCGACGTGCATGTCGCGCGCGCGCTCGGCCGCCTCGCCGGCGAGGACGACGAGCAGGTGCTGCTGGCGGCCGCGCTCGCGGTCCGCGGGGTCCGCCTCGGGCATGTCCTGGTGGCGCTGGACGACGTGGCGCAGACGGTGGCCACCGAGGCCGACGCGCCGAGCGACCCGGCGGCGCTGCCCTGGCCCGAGCCGCAGCGGTGGCTGGAACGGGTGAAGCGCAGCCCGCTGACGACGGGCGAGCCCCCGCGGCCGCTGCGACTGGAGGGCAGCGCCCTGTATCTGCGTCGCTGCCATGCGGAGGAGGAGCAGGTCGCGCGCGCGCTCAGGCGGCGGGCGCGCGCGCTCAGGCGGCGGGCGCTCGCGGACGGGCTGCCGCAGACCGCCGGCGCGGCGCGCCCGCCGGCGCCAGAAAGGCCCGGGACGGCCTCGGCGGGGCGGATGCAGCGGCTGCTTGGCGATCCGCTCACCGATCGCCAGGCGCTGGCGGTTCAGACCGCGCTGGGCGCCAGCTTCTCGGTCATCGCGGGGGGCCCCGGCACCGGCAAGACCACCGCGGTGGCGCGCGTCGTCGCGCTCGCCCGCGAGCAGGCCCTGGCGGCCGGCCGGCCCGTGCCGCTGGTGGCGCTGTGCGCCCCGACCGGCAGGGCCGCGGCAAGGCTTGAGGAGGCGGTGCACGCGGAGGCCGCAACGCTCGACGTCGAGCCCGAGGCCCGGGACTGGATGCTCAGCCTGCGCGCGCAGACGCTGCACCGCCTGCTGGGGCTTTCCCCTCACCGCACCAGCCCGCCCAGAAGGCTTGCGCACGACCTCGTGATCGTCGACGAGACGTCGATGGTGGGGCTGTCGCTGATGGCGTCGCTGACCGAGGCGCTGCGGCCCGCCGCGCGGCTGGTGCTGGTCGGAGACCCGGACCAGCTCGCGTCGGTGGAGGCCGGCTCCGTGCTCGCCGACATCGTCGCCGGGACCGATCCGGCGGCGGTCGTGGCGCTTGACCGGGTGCATCGCTTCGAGGGCGAGATCGCCCAGCTCGCCGAGGCGATCCGCGACGGCGACGGCGACGCGGTGATCGACTCGCTGGCGCGCGCGCGCTCGCAGGTGAGCTGGCTGGACTGCGCGGCGACCGCCGATCGCCCGCCCGACGCGCTGCTTGCGCCGGCGCTCGATGCGGCGCTTGAGACCATTGCCGCCGCGCGCGCCGGCGATGCGCAAAAGGCGCTGCGCAGCAGCGCCGCGCTGCGGGTCCTGTGCGCGCACCGCCGCGGCCCCTATGGCGCCGAACGGTGGTCCGAGCTGATCGAGAGCAGGCTCAGAGCGCCAGAGGGAGCGCCGGCCACATGGGCGAGGTGGTATCCGGGGCTGCCGCTGCTGGTGTCCGAGAACGACCCCGAGCTGCGCCTGGCGAACGGGGACCTGGGCGTCGTGGTCTCACTTGAGGGCGGCGGCGTCGCGTGCGCGTTTGCCAGAGGCGACACCACGGTCCTGCACGGCCCGGGACGCCTGGGCGCCGTGCAGACCAGCTACGCGGCCACGATCCACCGAAGCCAGGGCTCCCAGTTCGACACGGCGCTCGTCGTGCTGCCCGAGCCGGGCTCGCGCCTGCTCACCCGCGAGCTGCTCTACACGGCTGTCACCCGGGCCCGCCGTCGGCTGGTGGTGGCCGGCGAGGAGGAGGCGATTCGCCTGGCGGTGGCGCGGCGCGCGGTGCGCGCAAGCGGCCTCGCCGCCAGGCTCAGACGCCAGGCGCCGGGCGCCGGGCGGGCGAGCTGAGGCGCCGCGCGCCGGGCGGGCGAGCTGAGGCGCCGCTGCCCCGGGCCCCGGCTGCCCTCAGGCGCCCGCGTCCGCGCCGAGCGCCACCGCGAGCGCGCCGGCGTTCGGTGAGCCCAGGCCCGAGCACGCGTCCCACCCGGGGCCGGCAGAGTAGGCGCCGTTGTTGCCCTGCGTGATGTCATGGAACGCATCGGTCCCGAGCAGCGGGTACATCCTCGGCTGCGCGAAGCCCACGGGAGCGCCGAGCAGCTGGTTGAGCCTGGCGATCAGCCCCGCCCACAGGGGGGCCACGGCGCTGGTTCCGCCGATCGTCTGATCGGCGCCGTCGACTCGGATCAGATAGCCCGTCTGCGGGTCGGCGTCGGCGCACACGTCGGGGACGCCCCGGCCCGCGGCGCCCGTGTCGACGTTGCGCGGCACGTGCGCCGCCGCCTGGTATGCGGGCAGCGCGAACGCGTTCGAGACGCCGCCGCCGGTGGCCCCGTCGCCCGGGTCGTTCCACACCGTCTCGGACTCGATCGCACCCGCACGAAGCCGCATCGACGTGCCGCCGCAGGCCAGCGCGTGCGGGGCCGACGCGGGGAAGTCGACGTGGCTTTTGCCGTCATCGACGCCGTCGGAGGAGCCGCTGTCGCCGGCCGCGACGGTGACCGTCACCCCCATGCCGGCCGCCTCGATCAGGATCTGCTCCATCTGCGCGCGCGCCTGGGCGCTGTAGCTGTCCTCCGACTGGCCCCAGGAGATCGAGACCACCGACGGGTTGGCGGTCGCGTCGTGGACGGCGGTCGACACCGCGTCCAGGAAGCCCCGATCGGTGTTGGGGGCGAAGTACACCGTGATCCGCGCCCCCGGCGCGACCGCGCCCACGACCTCGATGTCGAGCATCACCTCCGCGTCGGCGTCCGGGTCCATGCCCGGCGCGTTGGCGCCTGCGTCCACGCTGACGGCGGCCACGGTGGGAGCGGGCATGCCGAGAGCCTGGAAGTAGGCCGCCAGGTCGGCCTGCGAGAAGCCGCCGCCCAGCTCCACGATGCCGACCGTCTCCCGCGTGCCCGTCCCGGCGGAGGGGAACGCGTAAGCCGCCGCGACCTGCGGCGGGGTGTAGACAGCCGTCGCGGCGCCGGCGGCCGGGCGCCTGAGCAAAGGCCGCGCCTGGGGACGGTCGTCGAGCCCGAACACGCCCACCACGATCCCGTCGAGCGCCGCGGGGATCGTCAGCGCGCCCGACCGCGCCCGGTATCGCCGGGCGCCGGGCGCGGCCTCGTACACGCCCTCGATGCGCGCCCCGAACGCCTGCGCCGCGGCCCGCAGCGGCCCGTGCAGCTCGACCGTGCGCCGCGCCAGGTCGACCGCGCCGACGCGCAGCCCCGCGCGGCGGGCGAACGCGCCGACGGCCTCCGCGTCGGCCGCAAGCGCCCCGTGCTCGTCGGCCCACTGTCGCCGGTCGCGCCGGCGCCGGCGCGCGGGCGCCGCGAGCGCCTGCCGATCGACCCAGTCGGCCGGCGCGCGCGGGCGCAGGTATACGGTGAGCGCCACCGGCTCGCCGGGGTCGGCGTCGCGAACGCGCCGGTGGCGCGGGTCAAGCGAGCGCTCGCTGCCGGCGATCGCAACGCGCTGCGCGGATTGCATGCTCTGTCCCTGCCCTAAATTGCGTCCGGACACGAGTCTACGCCGCCAGTGCGTGCCATGCGGCACGAGCGTAGGCTTTGGACATGGCGAGCGCGATCGAGCGCCACGAGCTTGGCCTCACCTGGGTTGAGGAGAGGGGGCTTCGCCGGGCCGCCCATGCGCTTGCCGACGGCGGCCGCGTCTGGCTGGTCGACCCCTTCGAGGACGAGGTCGCGCTGGCCGCGGCCTGCGAGCTGGGCCGTCCGGCGGCGGTGCTGCAGCTGCTTGACCGCCACGAGCGCGACTGCGGGCGCCTGGCGCAGAGGCTCGAGGTCGCGCACCTGCGCCTTCCCTCGGTCCTTCCCGACAGCCCGCTGACGGTGGTCCGGGTGATCTGGCGCCGCTGGTGGCACGAACTGGCGCTCTGGTGGGAGGACCGGCAGGCCCTGATCGTCGCCGAGGCGCTGGGGACCGCGCCGGTGATGGCGCTCGGGCGTCGCGTGGGCCTGCATCCGCTGCTGCGCCTGTCGCCGCCCAGAGCGGCTTTGACCGTGCACCGAGCCGAGCGGCTGCTGGTCGGGCACGGTCGCCCCCTGCACGCCGGCGCAAGCGACGCGATCGCCGAGGCGCTGGGCGCCGCGCGCACGGACCTGCCGCGGCTGGCACGAGCCCTGCCCGGGCTGCTGCGGGACCGCTGAGCCGTCCCGGTCAGCCGCTGCCGCGGGGCCCCGGGGGCGGCGCCGCCGCAACGATCATCGCCCTCAAAGCGCCCTCCGCTGACACGAGTCTTACACCAGCGGCCCAAAACGCGGCGAATTCCGCCGTCGGAAGGCATTCCGCCCGCGGGGCTGCCATCATCGACCTCATGAGGGCTCGCGAGCCGCAACTGGCTGTGCGCAGGTCGGGTCCGGTGGAGCTGGCGGCCGCCGGCGCTCCGGCGCGCGTGGCGGTCTCCTCGCAGGGCGCACGGCTGGGGCTGTTCGGCCTTCTGGCGAGCGCGCTTGTGATCGTGCTCGCCTCCTCGCACACGAGGATGCTGATCCCCCAGTCCCTGCGCGACGTGCCCCAGGCGCTTCGGCCGATCCCGGGCTTCATCGCGGGCGTGTTCGGCAGCGTGCACCTGAACATCGGCCTGGTCGGGATCATCATCTCGATGGGGCTGATGTTCGCCTGCTACGCGCTGGCGCTGGCCAGCTCGAGCAGGATCTCACGGCGCGCGGTGCTGATCAGCATCGCCGCGCTGAACCTGCTGGCGCTGCTGGCGCCGCCGATCATGTCCACCGACCTGTTCAGCTACATCGCCTACGGCAGGCTTGGCGCCACCTACGGGATCAACCCCTACTTCTTCGGCCCCAACGTGATCTGGTTTGACCCGCTCTACCAGTTCGTCGGCGCTCAGTGGACACACACCCCGACGGCGTACGGCCCGCTGTTCACGGCGCTCAGCTACCCGCTGTCGGAGCTGGGCATCGCCGCCAACGTGTTCGCCTACAAGGCGATCGCGGCCGCCTCATGCCTGGTGCTGGTCGTGCTCGTGTGGCGAGCCGCGCGCCTGCGCGGGCTTGACCCCGTCAAGGCTGTGGCGCTGGTGGGCCTCAACCCCGTCGTGGTCGTCTACGGCGTGGGCGGCGGGCACAACGACCTGCTGATGCTCGCGATCCTCGTGGCCGGCATCTACGTGCTGCTGCGCCGGCGGGAGGGCGCCGGCGGAGCGATGATCGTCGCCGCCACCGCGGTCAAGCTGACCGCGGGGGTGCTCTTGCCGTTCGCGGTGGCGGCCGGCGCGGGCCGGCGGCTGTCCAGCATCGGCCGCTCCCCGATCGTGGTCGGCGCAGCGGTCGCGACCGCGCTGTTCGGCACGCTCGGCGCGGTCATGTTCGGCTGGGGCCCGGTGCACCTGCTGGCCACGCTCTCGGGGATCCAGGCACAGGGCGGCCTGCACAGCATCCCGGGGTTCATCCTCACGGCGGTTGGCCTGGACCGCCTCACCGGGCCGACCGACACCGTGCTGCACGTGCTGTACGCCGCGAGCCTGGTGTGGCTTGTGCGTCGCGTCTGGATCGGCGAGCTTGACTGGATCACCGCCTCGGGCTGGGCGACGGTGGGGCTGCTGGTCACCGCCGGGCTGCTGATGCCCTGGTACGTGGCGTGGCTTTTGCCGCTGGCGGCGCTCAGCTCCGACCGGCGCCTGCGGGTGTCCGCGATCGTCCTGACCAGCCTGGGGCTGACCTCGCTGTAGCGCGCGGGCGATGGCCGGCCGGCCGCAGGACGCCGTCGAGATCCGCGTCGGCGGGCGCACGGTGCGCCTCACCAACCCCGACCGCGTCTACTTCCCCGCACGCGGGGAGACCAAGCTCGACCTTGCGCGCTACTACGTCACGGTGGGCGAGGGCATCGTGCGCGCGCTGCGCGAGCGCCCGTGCATGCTGCACCGCTACCCGCAGGGGGTCGGCGGCCAGAAGGTCCATCAAAAGCGGCTGCCCGCCGGAGCGCCCGACTGGGTGCAGACCGTCCGCGTCACCTTCCCCCGCTATGGGCGCCACGCCGACGAGCTGTGCGTGACCGAGCCGGCGAGCGTGATCTGGGCGGTCCAGATGTCGACCGTCGAGTTTCACCCCTGGAGCTCCCGCCGCGGCCACGTCGAGCGCCCGGATGAGTGGCGGATCGATCTTGACCCGATGCCCGGCGCCGGGTTTGACCGGGTGCGCCGCGTGGCGGAGGTGGTGCGCGAGGTGCTCGGCGAGCTGGGCGCGGTCGGCTGGCCCAAGACATCCGGCGGCGCGGGGCTGCACGTGTACGTCCGCATCGAGCCGAACTTCGGCTTTCACGAGGTGCGCCGCGCGGCGCTGGCGTTCGCCCGCGAGGTTGAGCGCCGCGCCGGCGGCCTTGCCACGACGGTGTGGTGGCGCCGCGACCGCGGCCGGGACCAGGTGTTCGTCGACTACAACCAGAACGCCCGCGACCACACGATCGCCTGCGCCTACTCGGTCCGGGGCGTCCCGCAGGCCACGGTGTCGGCGCCCCTGCGCTGGGAGGAGCTGTGCGACGTCGACCCTCGCGAGCTCACGATCGCCTCGATGCCGGCACGCTTTGCGCGGCTGGGCGACCTGCACGCCGGGATCGACGAGCACCCGTTCGCGCTGGAGCCGCTGCTGTCGTGGGCCGACCGCGACGGGCTCTAGCCCGCCGCCATGGCGCGCACGCCGGCGCCGTTGCGCTCCAGGTAATCGACCAGCTCCGCCGGCGGCATCGGGCGGGCGAACAGGTAGCCCTGGCCGGTGTGGAACCCAAGCTCGCGCAGGGTGCTGCACTGCTCGGGGTACTCGATCCCCTCGGCCACGACCTCCAGCCCGAAGGTCTCCCCGATCCCGACGACCGCCGAGGCCAGCCCCGAGGTGACGGGCGCGGCGCCGGCGGCCAGCAGCGAGCGGTCCATCTTGAGCACGTCCAGCGGGAAGCGGCTGATGTAGCTCAGCGACGAGTACCCGGTCCCGAAATCGTCCATCGCCAGCCTGAGCCCGAGCTCGCGCAGCTCGGTCAGCCGCGCGACGGCTGTTTCGGTGTCGGTCATCATCACCGACTCGGTGATCTCGAGCGTCAGCGCCGCCGGGTCAAGCCGCGCGTCGGCGAGCGCCTCGGAGACGTCGGCGATGATCTGCGGGTCAAGCAGCTGCTTGACCGACAGGTTGATGCCGACAGGCAGCGCGACCGGCAGGCGCATGCGCTCCTGCAGCAGCCGCGCCTGCCGGCAGCCCTCGCGCAGCACCCAGCGGCCGATCGGCACGATCAGCCCGGTCTCCTCCGCGAACGGGATGAACTGATCCGGCGCCACCATCCCGCGCTGCGGATGGCGCCAGCGCAGCAGCGCCTCGATGCCGCAGACCACCCCGTCGCCGAGGCGCACCAGCGGCTGGTAGTAAAGCTCAAGCTCCCCGCGCTCGAGCGCCATTCCCAGGTCGGCCCGCAGCTCGAGGCGCCTGAGCACGCGCTCGTGCATCGCCGGCTCAAACACGCGGTAGCCGCCCTTGCCGTCCGCCTTGGCGATGTACATGGCCGCGTCGGCGTTTCGGATCAGCTCGTCGGCGTCGGTGACGGCGCCGGGCTCGGCGACCGAGATCCCCAGGCTGGCGCGGATCGTCAGGTCGTTGTGCTCCAGGCGCAGCGGCTCCCCAAGCGCGGCGAGCACCCGCTCGGCGCAGTCCACGGCCGCCTGGGCGTCCTGGACGTCCTCCACCAGGATCGCGAACTCGTCGCCGCCAAAGCGCGCCGCCGTGTCGGCGGAGCGCACGGCCGCGGAGATCCGCTGTGCGACGGCCAGCAGCACGCGGTCGCCGGCGGCATGGCCGAGGCTGTCGTTGACGGTCTTGAAGTCGTCCAGGTCCACGAACAGGACCGCCATGCCCACCCCCTCACGCAGCGTCCGGGCGACCGCGTGGCGCACGCGCTCGTTGAACAGCGCGCGATTTGCCAGGTGCGTGACGGGATCGTGGAACGCCTGGTGGGCGAGCTGCTCCTCGAACGCCTTGCGCTCGGAGACGTCGCGTCCGTTGAGCACGATCCCGCCGACCACGGGGTCCGCGAGCAGGTCGGTGTAGAGGATCTCGAAGTGCCTGCGGCCGCCGTCGCGATGCGCGAGCAGGCACTCGATCACCTCGCCGCGTCCGCCGGCGGCGGCGCCATCGGTCAGCCGGCGCACGAAGCGACCCTGGTCGTCGGGGTGCAGCAGCTCCTCAAACGGCCTGCCGGTCACCTCGGCGTCGGTGTAGCCGAGCACGCGCTCGATCGACGGGCTCTGGTAGAGGATCCTGAGATCCGGGCCGATCACGGTGATCAGATCCGACGAGTTCTGCACGAGCGTGGCGAAACGCGCCTCCGACGCGCGGCGGTGGACCTCCGCGGCCAGCTCGGCGCTGCCCAGCGCGAGCGCCACCTGGTGTGCGAGCGTGCGCAGGGCGTTGCGCGTCCCCTCGGCGCGAATCGCCGGCCCGCCGACCAGCATCACCAT
>Ga0070737_10000442_pt1 | contig 88532 bp, 69 predicted proteins | sample Coa_R1_10_FD_66438 | JGI IMG/M metagenome (GOLD analysis project Ga0070737, IMG submission 66438) | Surface soil microbial communities from Centralia Pennsylvania, which are recovering from an underground coalmine fire - Coalmine... | ecosystem: Environmental > Terrestrial > Soil > Unclassified...
CCATCCACTCATAATTCTTTCAGCGGGCCTACGGCCCGTCAGGACGGGAGGGGAAGCAAGCGGGGACACCCCGCACCCCGGCAGGGGTGAAACCCCTGCACCCCGAGTTATGAGTGGATGGCAGAGACAGTACATATCGAATTTGTGCAAAATGCACTACCAAAAGATCACCGCGTTCGTTTTGCGTTAAAATTCATCCCGAAGTTGCCGATCTTTCTAGTAAGATTAGAATTTTGGTATCCAATGCTGATGCCTTGAAATTTTTTTTTGCCCGGTGTTATACTTTGACGGGGGATAGAGGTTTATCAATATATTTGCGCATTTCTCATGAACCAAAAAGGTCTCTTTCACTCGCAAACCTTGCCGTATGCCGGCCCATGAACGTATACGCATGAAATGAAAAGGGAACAAATGTGTGGGTAACAACGTCTAGTTTACGGAATATTTTTCGTTGAAGAGCTGATCACGAAAGGGCTATTTGATCCAATGCATATTTCGCGGTCCTGGTCAATCGTGCGTTACTGGAAGTCGTCGTCCGGATTGAGTGATAGACGACGCATGCTGCATATCCTCGCAATCCTGTTCTTTTTTGCCCTGATCTGGCTAGAAATGGGGAATGCTAGCGCCGGTACGTTCAACCATACTAATGCAAGTGTCGATTATAGTTGCAGCCAGGCATATTTTTCACCGGATGGTAATCCATTTCCTCTCTGTCCAGGACCCTACCCCAGTGGGGGCAATTGTGTCTGGTGGGCATGGGAGCAATGGCATCTGCTTGGCTATAACCTCCCACTCAACTGGGGCAACGCTGCGGATTGGATCGTCGATGCGGAGCGTTTTGGTCTGCCGGTTGGCACGACTCCGCGGGTTGGCTCGATCGCGGTCTTCCCACGCGCCGATGGCGTATGGGCATTTGGTACTGCAGGGCACGCAGCTTTCGTCACCTGGGTAAGCCCCGATAGCTCAACTTTTAACGTGACCTATCAGAACTACGGCGACCCTACACCTATGTTCATTGGCAATGGCTATAACGTCTCCTACATCAATCAACCGCGTTACCAGGATGGCGAACTCCGCTTTATCTATTTCCCCAAAGTGATCGATCCCACGCTATTTGCTCGCCTGCCGGGTGTGAATGGCAATAGCGTAGCGCAGGTATCCTCAGTAAATAACATGCTCATGAGCAGCGTTACTAGTAGCGGTTCGCTGGCAAGCAGCGAACTTGCGCTGGGTTTACCCCCCGGGTCATATGACCAGGAATTCAGCGCTGACTTTACCGGCAATGGCCTCACCGATCTGCTGCTCTATAATCGCCAGCAAGGACGCCTGGATGTACTTACTTTGCAAGATAAGCTGTTGCCGAACTATGCTCGCCTGGCGCACGACAGGGTGCCAAACGATACACAGGAGGCCGCTATACCTCAGCGTGTCAGTCTGAGCGACAAGACAACACCCGTCAATGGCTGGGGGTCGAACCTGGATATTCGTATAGGAGATTTTGATGGAGATGGCCATGCCGATATCCTGCTATACGATCTTGTGACAGGTAAAATACAATTGATCAGCCTGACACCAGAACTCACGATAAAGAAGCATGTAATTCTTCCGGGTTGGGGTCCTGGCTGGGAACTATATGTTGGGCAATTCGATGGGAAGCGCAGTGGCGTCTTCATGTACAATCGCTTCGCTGTTCCCCAGCCAAGTCCGCTTCCCAGCCCAACACCGAATCCCAGTCCCAGCCCCAATCCAAGCGGAACGCCGGGTCCGTCCCCTACTCCGAGTCCCAGCCCGTCTCCGACGCCCAGTCCGAGTCCGAGCCCAAGTCCCAGTCCGACGCCCAGTCCGAGTCCGAGCCCAAGTCCCAGTCCGACGCCGGTTCCGAGTGAGGTAGTTCCAAGCCCAACTCCAACCTTAACGCCGAGTCCAAGTCCCTCGCCAACACCCAGCGCGACTCCTACAAAAGTTCCGACAAGAGGGCCTCTACCGTCTCAAACCGCGAATCCTACGGAATCTCCATCGCCTGATCCAGCTGGAACAGGGCAGGGCAGCAACGTAGTAATGGATGTGAACTATGGTTCTACGCGGGATTATAGCGATTTGACCTATCTCAGCGGTCCTCCGGGCGCTACCTCGCAGTCGCAGCTGACTGCTGATGTGATGGTGGTCGATTTCGACAATAACTTTAGCATCAGTCATGTCCAGAAGTATGGGCTCCTGTATAACTCCTGGGAGGTCTATGTTGGCCGCTTTGTAAATCCGCAACAAGATGGCGTCTTTCTCTATGATCGTAACTCAGGTGAAGCGCGCATCATGGATTTTACCGGCGATCTGGAAATAACCAACTATCACGAATTGCACAATCTGGAGGGGAACTGGGAAGTGCATACCGGTGATTTCAACGGTTCAGGCCGCGCCCAGGTACTGCTGTATGATCCGAGCAGTGGTGATGCGCAATTCCTGGTCTTCACCCCCAAACTTAGCCTGGCGCATCAAAAGAGCCTTTCATCACCTGGCAGCAATCTTGTGCTCTATGTTGGTCACTTTGGAATGCCGACCTTGAGTGTGATGTTGTACGATCCACAGGCGGCCCAGAGTACCTTCATTGCATTTGATTCGTCGCTTGATGTCGCGCGCCAGGTTACTGTCGACAGTTGGGATCAAAGCTGGCAAATTCTGATAGGCGCTTTTCTTGATCGTTCGCGATGTCTTGCCAATCATACCTGTGCTAGCGGTGACGATATCCTGTTGCTGAATCGCAACCTGGGCGAGTTAGAACAATACATTTTCTCTTTTGGGAACCAGTACAATGTATTCGATAACCGTTCGCAATCCTTCGTGCGCGACGGGGTAGCCCCACAGGGAGTCCTTTCACCGGTTGATACCACTACCTTTGGCCTGGTAATCACGCTTGATACTTCTATCCATGGTGAGGAGATATACTAGAGGGCGGCCTCTTGCCTGATTAATGTGTTACCGTCCATAATCGGCCTCGTGTCGATTACCACAGTATTTTGTTCAAGCGCATGATCACGTCCAGAAGGGGTCTTTTAGTGTATGAGGGGAGCGGGTAGGATGGGCAGAGTTCTCAAAATATGGTATCATACTCCTTACGAAAAAGCTGTTGAAGCGTAAAGAGGAATTGCATGAGTCAAGAAAATATCAATCGGCTTCGAACATGGTTATCTGAGCAGAGGCTGGACGCGTTTCTCGTGACACAACCCCAGAATCGGTCTTATTTAAGTGGATGGCTTAATGATGATGTAGAGGGCGCTGGCATGCTGCTGGTAGGACAGCAACACCAGGTATTACTGACGAACCCCCTCTACAAGGAAGTTGCCGAACGCGAGGCAACCGGCTGGGAAATTGTCATCCCACCATCGCGCGAATATGCGCCTGCTTTAGCCAGGCTGGCGAAGGAATATGGCTGGTCGGGCATCGGTTTCGAGGCCATGGCTATAATCTATGGCGTGTACGAAACGATACGCGCGGCAGGTGAAGAAGTTTTCACCCTCCATCCATTCAATGAGAGTATTGTGAGTACGCTGCGTCTCGTCAAGCAGCCCCATGAATTAGAATTACTGAGGCAGGCCGGGGCTATTACGGATCAGACCTTTGCGCATATCTGCCAGTGGATTCAACCTGGCATGACGGAAAAAGAAGTGCAGTTAGAGGTCGCGAACTCCATGATATCGTTGGGGGCAGATGGGCCGGCTTTTGAAACCATCGTCGCCTCCGGGCCGAACGGTTCGATGCCGCACGCGCACGCAAGCCAGCGTCGTATACAACGCGGCGAACTGATTACCATCGATATGGGCGCTCGCTATAAAGGCTACTGTGCCGATATGACACGCACCATCTGCCTGGGCGAACCGGCTGAGAAGCGTATGGTTGAGGTATACGACGCGGTGCTGAATGCTATGAACACGTGCGAGGCAGGACTTCATGCCGGTATGAAGAGCCAGGCGGCCGATGCTCTTGCGCGTTCCGCGTTAGAAATGCAGGGGCTGGCCGAATATTATATTCATAGTACGGGTCATGGCGTTGGTTTGCAGGTTCATGAAGGCCCCTCGCTTTCGCAGAGGGCTCCTGAAGATATGACACTGCCTGCTGGCTCCGTTGTTACTGTTGAGCCGGGAGTGTATATTCCTGACTGGGGCGGTGTACGCGTCGAAGATTTTGGGCTGATCACAGAGGACGGATTTGAGAGCTTCTCACACTCACCCACCCAACTTGTAATTGAACGCTAAGTTTCTCCAGTCCTGGGGCGTAGGGGCCGGATAGATCGCGTCCGGGGCGCGACTCTCTCCAGGAGACACCGCGAGGGCGGAGAACAAGCGCGAAGGAAAATATAAGGAGTAAGCAGATGATATCTACAGGCGACCTGAAAAAGGGTATAACCCTGGAATTTGAGGGCCAGCCGTGCAGCGTACTGGATTGGCAGCATGTGAAAATGGGACGCGGCGGCGCCATTGTGCGTTTGAAACTGCGTAATTTGCGTACCGGGGCTACTTTTGATCGCACCTGTGACGCCGGCGATAAATTCAAACGCGTCTATCTGGATCGCAGCACTGTCACCTATCAATATCAGGACGGTGATCAATACCATTTTATGGATACCAGCACCTATGATGATATCGTGTTGAGCGGTGATCAACTCGGTGACGCAAAGAATTATCTCATCGATAATCTTGAACTCGATTTGATCCTGCTGGATGGAGAGCCAATTTCGGTCGAACCACCTGAGAAAGTCGTGCTGCGCGTTGATTATACGGAGCCTGGTTTTAAGGGCGATACCGCTACAGGTGGAACCAAACCTGCAACAACTGAGACAGGTCTGGTAGTGCAGGTTCCCCTTTTTATCTCAACGGGTGATATGATTCGTGTGAACACAACAACGGGTATCTACGTCGAACGCGCGTAGTTGCTGTACCAAACCGTTCGCAATGGAGAAGATCATGGACAGAGACAGCTATACTCCCCCTATCGAGGATGCGGAGTCAGGGGAACACTATGCAGCACAGGAAGAGCAGCCAGCAGGAGCCATCACTATCGAGCAATTGCGCTGGCTTGTGCGCTTACTCGACCAGAGCAGCGTTTCTGAACTCGAATTGAAGCGTGTTGAGGAGGGAACACGCCTGGTGCTGCGCAAAGCAAAAGCTGACCACAATCCCGCTACTCAAGATGGTTTGCTGCTCAGCCCACAAAGCGTTGTCTCCGCAGCGAATGAAGAAGCTAATCCGGTGCCTTCAGAGATTGAACATAAGGTCGTAGCGCATCTGGTAGGTACGTTCCATGTAAGGGCCAGACCAAGGGGTGGAACATTGGTAGCCGTGGGTGATCGCGTCAAAGAAGGCCAGTTGTTAGGAATCATCGAATCGCTGAATGTGTTTAACGAGGTTGAAGCTCCAGCGGCAGGACGTGTCGTCGAGATTTTTGTACATGAGGGTCAGCCGGTAGAATATGGACAGTTGCTCATGACTATCGCCAGCCCGGTCGAAGAGTAGACTCGGATGTTATTTTTAGATGCGCCGTCGGTCTTGAGTGTTTCACAGCTCTCTCGCTATCTCAAAGAGCTGTTGGAAGTGAACGAGATGTTGCAGGATATATGGGTGCAGGGAGAAATTTCCGGCTGCAAGATATATCCTTCAGGCCATTGCTATTTCACGCTCAAGGATGCCGAGGCCCAGTTGCATTGTGTCTTCTTTAAATATGCGCGTTTGCGTTCCTCGGCTCCTGAACTGCGTGATGGAATGGCGGTCGCCGCTAATGGTCGCATCTCATTATATGAACGCGATGGCAAACTTCAACTGTACGTGGACAGTATCGAACCATTGGGGGATGGCGTCCTCTTTTTACGTTTTGAACAACTGAAGGCCCGCCTGGCCGCCGAAGGCCTTTTCGATATCGAACGCAAGCGTCCTTTGCCGGCATTTCCCTCAGTCATCGGCATCGTTACTTCCCCGCAGGCTGCCGCTCTGCGAGATATGCTGCGGGTACTGCGCACTCGTTGCCCGCTGGCTCAAGTCATTCTCTCGCCTACTCTGGTGCAGGGGGCCGATGCTCCCGCGGCGATAGCCGACGCGCTTGATTTACTGAATGAGCATGGCGATGTCGATGTGATTATCGTTGCGCGTGGAGGTGGTTCGATAGAAGAACTCTGGGCCTTCAACGAGGAAGTGGTGGCGCGGGCGATAGCGCGTTCGCGTATTCCCGTAATTAGCGGTGTGGGACACGAAACCGATTTCACCATCGCGGATTTTGTCGCCGATCACCGCGCCTCTACGCCCACGGCGGCCGCTACTGCCGCCGTTCCCGATCTCTCCACCTGGCTTGCAGATGTGCAGGCACACCGGCAAACCCTGGCAGAGCTTATGGAAAGTAAACTGCTTGACCTGGCGGAGGAACTGGCGCGCGCCGAGCGTGATTTACAACGTCAGAGCCCACGATACCAGCTTGATCGATTGCGCCAGCAGCTCGACGATACCACCGCGCTTTTGCAAACGCGCCTGCAGCATATGCTTTCACTACGCAGTGAACGTCTACGAGGTAGTGTATTGCAATTGCACTCGCTCAGTCCTTTGCTCACCATCGCCCGTGGCTACGCCGTCGTGCGCCGTGACGCCGATAGCGCCGTTGTAACCAGCACGCGGCAGGTTCAAGCAGGTGATGCAATAACGATCCAGGTAAAGGATGGGCTTATCCATGCGCAGGTTCAATGATGAATCAATGAGGATAGATCGATGGAAACACTCACTTTTGAAGAGGCTTTTGCGCAGCTTGAAGCAGCTGTAGCGGCTTTACAAGACGGACAAATGCCCCTCGAACAGGCGCTGCACCATTACGAAGAGGGTATGAAACTGGCGCACTATTGCAACGAACTGCTGCAAAAAGCAGAACTTCGGGTACAGCAATTGCGTGTTAATGATGAAGGGGTACCGGTGGTTATTCCGTTCGAAGCCGAATGAAGCCTGGAAAAATCACACCAGCAGCATGAAGACAATTTTTGACAATCATATCCTGATCGCCGCTTTCGCGGCCTGGGGGATTGCGCAGCTATCGAAGGCGCTCTTTGAGTTATTGCGATACCGCCAGCTCAAGCTGAGTCGCCTTGTCTCATCGGGCGGCATGCCCAGTTCGCACTCGGCGCTGGTTATGGGCCTTGCCACAGCGACAGGACGTGTGACGGGTGTCGCTTCTGCTTCTTTTGCCATTACCATTGTCCTGGCAAGCATCGTGATGTATGATGCCGCGGGCGTTCGCCGCGCCGTTAGTATCCAGGCGCGTCTCCTCAATCAAATGATCGACGAGGCTTTTCAGGGCAAACCGTTTGCCGAAAAGCGCCTGCGTGAACTCATAGGCCATACTCCTTTACAGGTGATAGTTGGCGGGCTTCTGGGCATCGGTGTAGCGCTAATCCTCACTGCCTAGCGCAGTGAGGGCGATTCAAAAGTCCCATCCTGGGTCCATGCCATCTCCTCTCGACTTTTGAATCGCCCTGCTGCCTGGTGCCTTTCCACTTGACTTTTTCGCATGTGAGAGTATAGCTTCCCGTGGGGAAGTGGCAGGAACCGGACCCTTTTCCGATCTCCCGGTGGGGATTGAAACTATTGCGTCGACAGTTTTCGATAACTGCTCATTCCTGCCACAACCTCTACATTATTGTCAGTTTTTATGGTATACTTTCGCACAAGATACAATCCATGTATCTTCCACTCTTTTTCATCATCCGGCATTCGTCAGCATTCTAAGGAAGGAGGCTTTGTAGACAAATAGCAAGTAAGCCGTGTATGTGCATTATTCTCCAATCCCACTTTTGCGCTGCTGTGTACATTCGGAAGAGAGTAGCGTAGCAGCAATTCAACTCATCAATGCGTTGAACAAGCGCCACAGGTAAACGTGGCACAATGGAGGGACACCACTATGGCATCAACAAGTTTCCGCGAAGTTACTACTGAGGCAACGCTTGAAGAGAAGAAGAAACTCCGCAAGGAGTTCAGAGTCTTCGACATGATTTTTATCACGATTGCCGCTATCATCGGCATCGATACGCTCGGTGCAGTTTCCTCTAACGGGGGCCAGGCCCTCACCTGGCTGGTTATCTCGGCTATCACGTTCCTTATTCCTTATGGTTTGCTCACTGCTGAGCTCGGCACTACCTTTACCCAGGAGGGCGGCGTTTACGAGTGGTGCAAAATGGCAGGCGGGCGTTATTTCGCATCCCTGGCCGCCATGCTCTACTGGATCTCCAACCCGCTGTGGGTTGGTGGAACCCTGTCGGTGACGGCCATAGCGGCTATTGCCACCTTTTTCTTTGGTAACGCAAACTACCAGATTGGTGGGAGCGCAACGACCAACGCCATTTTCAGAATTATTGTAGCCCTCATCTTCATCTGGGGTGTAACCTGGTCGGCCATTTTGTCGCTACGTGTTGGCAAATGGCTCTCAGTCTTTGGTTCATATGCCAAATTTGCGCTTTTCGCTGTATTTGCCGTACTCGCTATCGTCTTTCTTGCCGGCGGTCACTCTACCGGCGATCACCTGACATTTGCCGATTTAATACCCTCCGCAAACTGGTACGCTATCCTCAGCGCCGTGATCCCGGTGTTGATTTTCCAGTGGGTTGGCTTTGAACTGCAGAACGGCGCGGGCGAAGAAATGGTCAATCCCCAGCGCGATGTGCCTCACGCTATTATCCGTGCCGGCATTGTCGCGGTCGTCGCCTATGCCATTCCTATTACGGTCATCCTCTTTACCTTGCCGAAGTCGCAGCTCACAAATGTCGGAAGTTTCCTGGCAGCGTATAAGACGGTCGCCGCCATCCTGCCGTCGTTTCTTGCCACAGGCCTTGGCTGGCTTGTTGCTCTAGCTATTGTGCTGAGCCTGGCCTCTAGCGGAGGTTCCTGGATCATTGGGGCCGACCGTACTTATGCCATTGCGTCGCTGGATCGAACCGGCCCCGCTTTCTTAGGCCGCTTCAGTGGCAGATATGGTACGCCGATTGTTGTGAATACCATGTCCGGCATTGTCGCGTCGATAGCTATGATCGCCGCCATCTTGATCACAGCATTTGGAAGTGGCAACATTACCACACTCTTTGGACTGGTGTTTGGCTTCGTGGTCTCGACAACAACGCTTTCCTACCTGTTCATTTTCCCGGCGTTTTTCTTGCTGCGTCTCCGCTATCCTGATGTTCACCGGCCCTATAAAGTGCCGGGTGGGATTATAGGCGCGGCCATTGTGACTCTCTTACCGTTCATCTATGCAGCTTTTGCCAGCTACTTCATCCTTATACCCACTGATGCCACTGTCGCGAACAATGGTGTTACCAGGCTCACCTATGAATTGACACAGTTCGTACCCCTGGCTATCATTGTCCTGCTCACGACCGTCTTTTACATCTGGGGGCACCTGGAAAAGCGGAACAAGGATGTGGTGGTCGAGGTCAATCTGGCTGATCAGGGTCTTGAAGGGTTGAGCGGGGTCGCGGGCGATTAACCGCTAGACGCTTTCTATTCCTTGTGATATGCTTGTCCAAAAAGATTGGCTAAGAAAGATAAGCATATCACAGGGATTTTTTCATGACTTCTCCTACAACACAGCAAAAATCGTTTCCATTGGTACCCATTCTGTTGAGCATCGGCGCCTCTGCCGGTCTGACCGCGCTTGCTGTGCGTTTCTATCGTCGCCCGTATGAAACATTGCTGGACGCCGCACGTGTGGGCATGCATTTGAGCGGTATGCGCGAAGAAACCATAGATGTGACTGGCCTTCGCATGCATTTCTACAGTGCTGGAAGGCGAGGTGATCCTATCGTCCTGGTGCATGGTCTCGGCAGTTCAGCCGAAACCTGGGCTCCCTTGATGTGGCTGTTGAGCAAAGAAATTCTCGTCTATGCTCCTGACATGCCCGGCTTTGGCAAGACGCCCATAGCGCCGGAGGGCGTCAACATTTCCACGCATGTCCTCTACCTGAAGCGCTTTCTCGCGGCGCTTGGCTATCCCCGTGTAATACTTGCCGGCAACTCGTTGGGAGGCTGGATTGCCACGCGCTTTGCCGTGAAACACCCGGAACGGGTCAAGCACCTGTATTTATTGAATAGTGCTGGCCTGCGCCGCGAAGGGCTGAACTCACCCTACGCGGTTGATCGTGACTCGGCACGCCGCTCCATGGAATATATTTATGGTCGAACCATGCCACTACCCAGTTTTGTGCTGGATGCCGTTGTGCGTAACTCCCAGAATCCTGCCTATGCTGGTTTCATTCATAGTTATGACCCGGCCGAGGAACTAGATAACGTCCTCGCTCAGGTGAAGACTCCAACGACCATTATCTGGGGGCAGCAAGATGGCCTCTTCCCCGTCTCCATCGCGCATGAATTCCATGCCGGAATACCTGACGCTAAACTCGTGCTCTTGCCCAATGCCGCGCATATGCCTCAAACGCAGGCTACCAGAAAGGTGGCAGGAATTATTATGAAAGATGCAGGTATGGGTGATCAGTAGGGGCGTCCGCGCCCATTAGTCATCCAACCTTCGCCACAATAAAATCCACCAGTTCGCGTATATGCCGCTCTGCGGGAACGTAGATGCCGCCGGACTTGTAGGCTTTCGAGCGCATGCTCAGTTGTGCCCACTCGCACACCTCCCAGTCCTGGCGATTGACGATATCGAAGACCTCGACCGCGTCCATTGGATCAAAGCCGGGCTGGCTCATGACGCCAGGATCGAAAAGCCATTCACATATTACCTGCGTGCGTCCAGGCTCCTGGGGAAGCAGCGTATGGATAACAACATGATCGTCGAGCAGGTTCACCAGCATGTTCGGCAGAATAACGATGCCATAGTAGCGGCGTCGATCTTCCGGGAGCAGTCCCGGCAAAGGGGGGCGACTGGCCTTGCCCGTGATAGTGAACGCCTCGACATCCTCAGCAAGTGTCGCTGCGTCGCCATCCATATAGGTCTTACCTGAGCGAAAGCCTGGCAGGAGGTGGCAGAGTTCAGGATGCATCGGCCCGCAGTGATAGCACTCCATGAAGTTCTCAAGGATGAGCTTCCAGTTCGCCTGTATATCGTAGGTGATAGTCTTGCCAACCCGCAAACGTTCCAGGCCATAGCGCGAGAATGGCTCATAGCTGCCAAAACGCTCCACAACCGGCGCTGTAACTTGCTGCGCAATCGGCGCAGGATCATCTGAGAGGTTCAGCCAGATGAATCCCTCCCAGGTCTCCAGCGCTACCGGAAACAGGCCAAAGAGTCTGCGGTCAAATTGTGCATCGTTTAGCACGTTTGGGGCTCCAATTAACTGCCCATCGAGTCCATATGTCCAGGCATGATAGTGGCACTGGATAGACCCTTTCAGTTGTCCGGCGGCTTCTGTGCATAACCGCGCACCCCTGTGACGGCATACATTGAGAAACGCTTGCAGCAGGCCTTCGCGGTTTCGCACGATAATGATGCTTTCATGCCCCAGGGTGACGGTCCGGTACGCGCCAGGAACAGGAAGCGCCTCGGCCCGTCCAGCACAAACCCACATCTGTGAAAAGATGCGCTCCTGTTCAAGCTCGTAAATCCCCGGATCATAGTAATAGCGCCCCGGAAGAGTAGAAAGGAAAGGAGCCTCTGAACGAACTGTCGTAGTCATGTAATGCACCTCGCATGTGGCTATCGTCCATTGATATGGTTTTCGGCGGTTACGATGGAGTGGGGGTCCATCTTAGATGGCATTATACGACAGGAACCCCGGAATCTTCCAGGGGTTGATCAATTGCTGACCGCTCAGACCCATTAGTACTTTTCGATACTTGAAAGTACCATTTCATGCTACATTCATGCGATAATAGGGAAAAGTTGAGATGGGGCGTGACATAGCGATAGCGTCTCACTTCGCCGGGGTTGGAACTATGAGTGATGCGAGGCGGGAAATGCAGCGCTCCCCGGTTGCTTCAAGTAGGGGCGATTGAACAGTCGAGAGAAGAAGATGGACTTCCTGTTGGATTTCGACGAACGAATCGGGAAATGGGATGGGGGACAGGGACCAGCCGCTGTCCCTCCAGGAACACCTAAGATGTCACTTTTGCGTAGCCCTGGCTTCAAGCCGTGAATGCTTGTAAGCTGAAGTTTCTCGTGTTATACTTTTTAGGCGTCGAGTTTTACCTTGATTTTTGTTAGCAGGGAGCTATTGTCGATGGAGCCGCGAAACTCCTATGAGCCAATCGGTTCTGAAATCAGCCGGGCAGGGAAGGCTGAAAGCACACCACAAATGGAGCTACTCTCAATTAACGAACTGGCTCGTTGCTGCTCCGAAGAAACGAATAAGTTTCTCAAGCAAAGCGCATCGAACGATCGCTATTGCTTAGAGTTATTTCGGCGCGCCATTACTCGTCATGATGACGATGCCTGGGCTTGCATCTACCAGCAGTATGCGCCTCTAGTGCTTACCTGGGTCAATCAGCACCAGAGTGCGGCGCCATTGCTGGGCCAGGACGGAAGTGGGCCGCTCGTGAATGCGGCTTTTGCCAAATTTTCACAGGCGCTCACCCCTGCCAAAATGGATAATTTCGACTCGCTGGCAGCAATTTTGAAATATTTAAAAATGTGCGTGCATAGTGTCATTGCCGACGAGGTACGCTCGCGGCAGTCGCGGCAGTATGAAGAAACGTTGGAATTGATCGAGAATGAACCGGCTTCAGAAGATCCCGCCGATGATGTCGTTTCCAATATCTCAGCGCAGGGGTTGTGGCAGGTTATTCAAGAAGAACTCAATGGGGAAGAAGAGCGCGTGCTAATCTATCTCGCCTATGTTCATGGCATGAAGCCCAGCGAGATCAGCAACCAGCACCATCGCCTGTTCCCGACGGTAGAGGATGTCTATCGTATCAAACGCAACGTGTTAGAGCGACTGAGACGGAATCGTCGTCTACAAACGTTATTTAAACATCAACACCTGTAACGATCAGGTGGTCGTACAATATTTGCTGTGCTTTCAAATGCGCCCAGGCGCAGATACTAAAATAGCAAATGTGTTCGTTTATTCTGTTGAAAAGGACAAAAGAAGCCTGCCGAGAGGTGCGCAGTTTACGGGGGCAAGGGGAGAAGTCTCTGTATTGTGCGCATGTCATGCCCGGTGGGGATGGTCTGGCCACTTCGCTAAGTGGGCTGTGGCCATTTGATCACAATCCTGTATTAAAAGGAAACGCTCATGGAGTGTAGTGAACCTGGAACCATTCGCGATGAAGAACTGCTGGCATATCTGGCGGGGGAGAGAGTACGGCCGGCCGTTGTGCAGCATCTTGGACATTGCCAACACTGTTCGGCGCAGCTAGCAGAGTATCGCAGAATAGAACGTACGCTTGTCAATAAACTCTACCGGTGGGATTGCCCACCGAATCTTACGCTGGGCGAGTACCAGTTAGGGCTGCTCGACAAGGAACACGCGATGGCTGTTAGACTTCATCTCAGCCAGTGCGTGCTTTGCGCCGCGGAAGTAGCCACCCTTACCGAATTTCTTACCGATGATCCAATGCTCGTTGAGCGTGTGCCTGTTCGTCCTTCCTCCCTCAATCATCATCGCCCGGCTGCCCGAGAAGTCACAAATGTGCTGGATCGTCTGGTTGACCGTTCGCGCGAGCGAGTGCGGCGTATCAAAGCAACCCTGTTGCCACCGCAGCCACGTTTTGCGTACCAGCGCAATGTAGCTCAACCCTCTGCCTGGCCGCGTCGTTATACTGCCGAGGATGTGAGTATTTCCATCCAGGTTGAGCAAGCTACCGGCCGCAAGGAAGACTTACAATTGATAGGATTCGTCACGCGCAAGGGAGCCGCGCTGGAAGGGCTGCAGGGCGTTCCGGTCCTTCTTTCGTTACAATCTGATACTGTATACTCGCAGAATATCGATGAACTGGGCAATTTTGTCTTCTCCTCGATTGCTCCCGCAACCTATACGTTGGAGTTGCAGTTTCCAGAAAGTACGATTGTGATCGAACACCTTCCGGTTACTCTACAGGATTAATACAGAGAGTTGACTATTGTGCCGCCAGCCCCTACAATGTCCATTGTAGGGGCTGATTTGTGAATTCCGAGGTTATCTTTCACACGAACTGTCCCATGCTTTGAAACGCATATACATACAAGGTACGGTCCTGGTGAAATTAGTGGAAGCCTTGCTTGCATGACACCTCAAGATCTGTTTGCCACTCTTCTTGATATGGACGAGGAAGAAGGGCGGCGTGTATTGGAAACCGTGATCCCCGCATACAACAGCGCCTCCATTGATATGCTGGTAGAGTTGATTAAGCGCGAGGCAGACCGCCAGTGGGTGAAGGATTCGCAGCGCTCGTTTATAATGGCTGGTTACCTGTTGTGCATGGGCGACCTGCTGCGCGATAAATATGTACATGCGCTTGGATTGATGACACGTGGTGATGCGTTGCGGCGTATGGACCGGGATAATGATGCGCTGCCATTTTTAGATGCTGCCGGAGAGGAATTTCTCGCAATCGGCGATGAGGTGGGCTGGGCCCGAACTCGTATCGGGCGTGTCAGCTCCTGCTTGCGCTTGAATCGCACGACCGAGGCGCTGCGGGATGCGGCTGCTGCCCGCGAGGTCTTTGTACGTCATGGGAAGTTGCTGCGGGCCGGGCAGATCGATGTCAACGCAGCAGTGATCAACTACGAGTTGGGTCAATACGATCAGGCTTTGCGTCTCTTCGACCGCGCTATTGAAACATACACACGGCAGGAGAAGGGTGTTGACCTGCATATCGCGCGCGCACGCGGCAACAAGGCCATTGCACTTGCGGCGATGGGGAGATTTCGCGAAGCCGTAGCGCTGCATGAGCAAGCGCGTACCACTTTTGCCAGGCACCGGGGGCAAGAAATCTCTGTAGCACGAGAAGAATTGAACATTGCCCAGATTTATGCCGCTCAGGGTCACTATAGTCCGGCTTTGTTGCTCTTCAATCGCAGCCGTGCCAGCTTTCTACAGCACAATATGCTATCAGAGGCCGCCGAAGTCGCCCAGCAGACTTGCCTGTGCCTGCTGCGCTTGAATCGCGCGCAGGAGGCCTACGAGCTTGCCGGTGAAACGATTAAGTATTTTCGCACGTCGAAGCACCAGCATCGCCATAATCTTGCTCACTCGCTCATGTATTGTGCTGAAGCTGCTATGTTAATGGGCGATGTGCGCGGTGCCGATGAGATGCTGCAGGAGGCGAGCAATATTCTTGAATCGATTGGCTTTATGGCTCTGGCGACGGTTGTCCGATTGAAAAAAGCCGAACTTTACTTTGCCGATGGCCAGCTGGAAGCGAGCCTGTGCGAGGCTCGCCATGTGGCCGATGCTTTCGCGGACCAGGAGGCCTTGCCCCAGCTGGCGTGGGCTTCCCTACTCCAGGCTCGTATTGCCGCAACGCTTGGCGATACTGCGACGGCCCAAGATCTCTGCGACCAGGCGCTTGATATTGCGAAAGGCCAGGGACTGCTTGAAATGCAATATCTGTGTTATTACTTGCTTGGCCAGATTGCCGAATATCATGATGATCTGGAGACAGCGGCAAGCTACTACGATCGCGCCATCCAGGGGATCGATGATGTGCAGAGTCACCTGGTCATGGATGAGCGCAGCACATTCTTACAGGATAAGGGCGACGTGTACCGGCGCGCGATCACTCTGGCCCTGAGACGCGGAAATATCGATGGAGCGCTTGTCTATGTCGAAAAGGCCAAATCTCGCGTCCTCGGCGATTACCTGCGCAATAATATAGACATTCGCTTGCGGGCGGGCGATAAGGCGGGTGAGGCGATCCTCGAAGACCTGGCGCGGCTGCGTGAAGAGCAAGCCTGGTATAGCTCGCTCGTCTATGAGTCAGAACAAGAAGGGAATCTAAGTGATACGGCCATCATGCGCATTCGAGCCATGAAGCCCGGAGAAGCGCGGCGCGAGATGCAGAAGCGCGAACGTTATATTGAGCGCCTGCTGGAGCAAATGCAACTGCGCCTGGCCGGAGACCTGGTGTCGCGTCCGCGCACGAAATGGACGGATAGCATCGTGACATCGCTCTGGCCAAAACTTGAGCCCTCGACAATCATACTGGAGTATTATCTGACCGAGCAAGACCTGTATATTTTCCAACTTACTCGCGGTGGTATCGATGTACAGGCCGTTGCCGGAGCCGTTCCCAAACTGGAGCGCCTGCTCTCGCTCTGGCGTGTCAACCTGGAACTGGCAGCGCAGGTGAGCGGCGCGCAAGATCGCTCTCTGGCCTTTGCGGGCCTGCAAGAAAATAGTCTTGGTTTGTTGCAGCGGCTTTACGATCTCCTGCTCAAACCTGTTTCTCATGCGCTTGAAAGGCACGAACATCTGACGATCATTCCATATGGCATGCTGCATTACCTGCCTTTCCATTGTTTGTTTGATGGTGTGCAATTTGTGGTGGAGCGCCTCAACGTTTCCTATCTGCCTGCTGCCGCGTTGCTCGATATCTGCCGCCAGCGCGGGCAGCGCATTGCGGCAAAAGGCGTAAACCTGCCAGAATCGCTGGTAATGGGGATAAGCGATGGCGGTCGTCTGGCCTTCGCGGTGCGGGAAGCTGAGGCAGTGGCGCAACGATTGGGAGCTCCTTGTATGCTCAATGAAGCAGCGACTACCACGATCTTGCAGCAGAAAGGAGCGCGCAGTCCCATTGTGCATATCGCCGCTCATGGCCTGTTCCGCCTCGACGCTCCGAACTTTTCGCACATCAAGCTGGCGGATCGCCAGCTCAGCACCATTGAGGTGTTCAACCTTGACCTTTCTTCGTGTTCGCTGGTGACATTAAGTGCCTGCGAAACGGGACGCGCCATCATCGGCGGAGTAGACGAGGTAATTGGCCTGGGGCGAGGCTTCCTGTACTCCGGCGCAGCCTCTCTGCTGCCAACGCTCTGGAAGGTTGACGATGCCAGCAGCGCGGAACTGATGGAGATGTTTTACCAGGCCCTGCTCAGCGATTATAGTAAGGTGGCTGCCCTCGCCGGTGCCCAACGCGCATTTCTGGCGCGCGCTCGTACCTCCATTCATCCTTATCGCGTGCATCCCTACTTCTGGGCCGCATTCCATCTAATAGGCGATCCTGGGAAGTTATAAAGGAACGAGGGATATTTATGAAATATCTTGTCCCGGAATATATCTATACACCTCAGGGGTTGCAGGCTGGTATGATTATCTCTATCTCTGATGAAGGGTTCATCGTGGATGTGAAAAATGCGCCGGAGTCGTTTCTTGATTCCTCAGAAATTGAAATGCTTCCGGCCATCGCCCTCCTGCCAGGTTTCGTGAACGCACACAGCCATGTTTTCCAGCGCGCTTTGCGAGGTCATACCCACCGCCCCCTTTCGCGGCAGGATACCTTCTGGACATGGCGGCATGCCATGTATGCGCAGGCGCAGCGCCTGAACCCCGATCTGCTCTATTCGCAGGCTCTGAGTACCTACCGTGAGATGCTGGCTGCGGGCTATACCAGCGTTGGTGAATTTCACTACGTTCATCACCAACCCGGTGGGTGGCCCTATGCGAATCCGAACGCGATGGCGGAGGCCATTCTGCAAGCCGGGCATGATGCCAGGATTCGCGTCGTATTGCTCATGACGGCCTATGCCCAGAGCGGCTTTAACCAGCCGCCAGAGGAGAGTCAGCGCCGTTTCTGCGATGCCTCGGTTGAAGCTTTTCTTGAGCGCGTTGAGGCTTTGCGTGTCACAGGCATTCCTATTGGTATCGCGCCGCATTCCGTGCGTGCTGTACCCGCATCCTGGTTTCGCTCCATCGTCGAGTACTGCCGTAGCTATCACCTGCCTGTGCATATTCATGCCGACGAGCAGGTGGCCGAGATCGAGCAATGCCAGGCCGCATATGGCTGTACCCCCATAGAACTATTGGAGCGTTTCGGAGCGTTGGATTCGCTGACGACAATTGTTCATGCCACCCATGCCAATGCCACAGAGATTGAACTGCTTGCGCGGTATGGTTGTACGGTATGTGTCTGTCCAACCACCGAGGGCGATTTAGGCGATGGTATTGCACCCTATGCCGAACTGCTCGCCGCGCAGATTCCGCTGGCGATTGGCTCGGATAGCAATACGCGCCTCGATCCCATCGAGGAATTGCGCTGGGCTGAGTATACCGCTCGTATGCGCTACCAGCGTCGACGCGTCCTGGTTTCCGGCGAAATGACCTCTCCTGGCCCGCTTTTGCTCACGTATGGCACGCAAAGTGGAGCAACGTCCCTTGGCTTAACGGCAGGGACAATTGCTCCTGGTATGTCCGCCGATTTTATCGCTATAAATCTGAAACATCCATCACTGGCAGGCTGGACCCCTGAAGATTTGCTGGACGTGCTATTCTTCGGCGCGGCAGCAGATGTTATTAAACAGGTATGGGTGCAGGGGAACAGCGTGAAGATTGGATAGAAAAATCCTTATCTTTTTGCTTTCCTCGGCTTCTCCTCGGGCTTCGGTTCCAGAACTGGCACCTCTTCGATGCGTTTCAGCGCCTCCGCAATCGCGCGTTCCAACTGTGGATCGAGGCCCCTGGCATAGTCTTGCGGCGCGATATCGACCTCGATGTCGGGATCGGTACCGTAGTTTTCTACGCGCCAGCCTACGTCCTTAAACCAGAAGGCGAATTCCGGCTGCGTGGTCACAGTACCATCGACCAATCTATGACGCGCGCTAATGCCGATGACGCCGCCCCAGGTGCGCATACCGATCAGCGGTCCCAGGCCCATCAGCTTGAAGCTGTGGCTGAAGATATCGCCATCTGAACCCGCGTGTTCATTAGTGAGCGCAACCATAGGCCCCCGTGGTGACTCGTAGGGATAGCCCGTTGGCTGTCCCCAGCGCCGGAATGAATAGGCGACGCGCCGTCGCGCCAATTTCTCAAGCAGTAGCCCCGAAACATTGCCGCCGCCATTCCAGCGTACATCTATGAGCAGCGCGGGATAATCGAATTCCGCCAGGTAGCTGCGGTGAAATTCGGCATAGCCGTTCGCTCCCATATCAGGAATATGGATGTAACCGACACGTTCCTGCGATGCCTCGTGTACGATGCGGCGGTTGCGTTCTACCCACTCGCGATAGCGCGCATCCCATTCTCTCTCCAGGGCTTTCACCGTAATCACCCGCGTTTCTTTAGTTGTTGCCTCTTCGATGATCAACTGTACCTCATTCTTGGCCTGGTTGACCAGCAGTTCCTGTGGGCTGCGATTCGGCCCGACACGCTGGCCGTTAATAGCAAGAATTGCATCCCCTTCGTTGACATTCAATCCCGGCCCCGTCAGAGGCGAAGTTTCGAGCTCATTCGCGGGATCACCCTTGACGATATGCGCGATACGATAGCGCGCGCTCTGAGCATCGTAACTCCAATCGACACCCAGGAACCCCTGCCGGTAATAAGGGCCGCGCCGGTATTCGCCCCCAAATTCATAGGCATGAGAAGTTCCCAGTTCTCCCTGCACTTCCCAGAAGAGATCAGAAAGTTCCGCACGCGAACTGACCCGCTCCAGAAGAGGGGCATATTGTTTGTAGACCGCGTTCCAGTCGATGCCTGACATATCCTCCGTCCAGAATTGCTCGCGCTGCAGCCGCCATGCCTCGGCAAACATTTGATTCCACTCTGCCGCTGGTTGTACCGAGACTTTCACGCGATGCAGATCAATCCAGCCACTTTCGCGGCCTGGCTCCTTCTTGTCCCCTTTTGGGGGTTTTTCGCCCGCTTTGAGTGCGCGCAAACGATGATGTGCCCTGTAAATCATCGTCTTGCGATCGCGCGAAAGATTAAAGTCGCTCACTTCTCCCGTGAGATACTCGACTTTGTGGGTTGCTAAGTCGTAATACTCGATATGCCCTTTAGGCTCAGGGTCGTCCGTAGGCTGGTGAAGAGTTCCAGTAATAGGAAATGACAGGAATAAAGCCTTGCCCTTGATACCGCGCACGGCGCTGTAGCGTCCTTCTGCTACCGGGAAAGGTAGGACACGCGAGGTGATTCCATCCAGGTCGATTTGCAAGGCTTCCGGCGTTTCTTCACCGTCCTCTTTTTCTTTCTCCTCAGATTCATCCTGATCGTTAGATTCTCCATTATCTTGTGACGTGGTGGACGATTTTTCTGGCTTGCCGTTATTCTTCTCATTCTTTTTCTCATCCGGGGCCTTCGGCTCTGGAATGAAAGGGGAGCGCAGGTCGCTTTGCAGCATAATCGCGTAAGGTTTGACGCCGCGTGGGAACCCTAGATCGAATTGCAGGCTGTCATAGACCGGATTGAGGATGCGATAGCCCAGGAAGTAGAGATATTTCCCCTCGGGATCGAAGGAGGGCCGGACATCTTCCAGAACCGGTTCCGTCGCGAAGTGTGTTTCGCCGCTTTCTATGTTGCACAGTTTGATAGCGGTTTTTTGCTCGGTAAAGGTAAATCCATAAGCCAACCAGCGGCCATCGGGTGACCAGTCCATCCCACGTATGCGCGCGTAGTCGCTGCGATCAAGCACGCGAGCAGTCTCTTCTTCCAGATCGACGACGAGCAGTTCATTGCGGTGATTGGTAATAGCAACTTTGTCATCGGTAGGTGAAACGGCCAGCTCGACCACGCGGCCAAATTCGATATCAGGAAAAGTTTTTGCCTCGCCGCTATCATCCGGGTTGAAGACGATCAGGCCTTCGCGTCCGCCAGCGTCGTGAATTGCGACCAGGCGTTTGCCGTCGTTGAGCCATTCAAGGAAGCGATAGCGCACACCGTCAGGCTCGCCATGTTGTAATACCGGCCCCTCCCAGTTCCCCATCGTGAAAGCCTTGCCACGCGTGGTAAGCGCTAAGGCATATCCCTGTGGATGTAAGGCGTAGGTATCGAGGTATTCCGAGGCCGAGACAAATTTGCGGTTGCGCTGGGTGCGTATGCTTGGCAATTCCACGTCCAGATGTTGGACAATATCAGTGCCGGGATCGAGTAGATAAAGCTCGGCGCCGGCGTGATAGACCAGGCGCTGCCCATCGCTGGAGAGGTTACGCGCATAGAAATCCTGGTGATCCGTATGACGGCGAATATCTTCACCCATAGGTGTACAGGAATAGACATTTCCTACCCCCTCGTGGTCGGAGAGGAAGTAAATGCGCTCTCCGACCCAACATGGAGTGGCGATATTGCCTTTCAGGTCGAGCAATCTCTGGAATGTGCCATTTCCGCCGGCATCGCACCATAAATGGCCCACTGTGCCCCCGCGATAGCGTTTCCAGTATGCAGGCTCGCGAGTGTTGCGGCCGATGACGATGCCTCCACGTGCCCCATACGATATGGCGTTCGCCATCCCCACCTCTACCGTGCGTGGTTGGCCTCCCGCGGAATCGATAGCATAGATCACGCTCGCGCGAGGTGTAAAGAGGCCCGCGTTGCTGGCATAGAGGATAGAAACACCATCGGGTGACCATCCCACCACACGGCACATGGCGGACTGAAACGTGAGCCGCCGCGCTATCCCGCCATCGGACGGCATAATATAGACTTCACCGGGCCCTTCCTCGTGACCCGTAAACGCAAGCCATTTGCCATCTGGTGAAAAATGTGGATGGCTTGCTTCGTTTACACCGGCAGTCAGGCGTTCAGCCCGCCCGCCCGCGCTCGACACAAGCCAGAGGTCATCCTCTGCGACAAATACAATTTGATCCTCGTGAATGGTTGGATAGCGCACATATCCCTTGGATGGCATAGTTTCTCCTTTTAGCCTCTGCACATATGTTTACCGGTTTTTGCTTTAAAGCAAAAGCATACTATAAATAATAAAGAACTGATTTTGGAGTGGCATAGTCTATTCTACCACAACGGCAGAAAGATTGTCGAGACTAAGATGAGCTCACACAGTGATTATGCTTGCCCAACTGCGTGTACCGCCTCAAATGGGGGGGCGCGTCATGAGCCTCAACACGCTGCTCATCATCGGCGTGCGCCCGCTTGGAGCTTTTCCGGCCAGTGGTCTGAGCGCCTTGATCGGCGGTCCATTGAGTGTGATCATCAGTGCTTTGATGATAGGGAGTTACTCACTGTATTTGCTTGTAGGGCACCCCGTAATTCGCACGCTGCGGTGAAGCCCTTCCTGACCACCGGCTCTCCGCTCTTGAAGTCGGGTGGACGGCAGGTACTTTTCGGCCTGCTGGCGGCAGGTGTCACATTTGGGTGGGGCAAGCTCGCCGGGGCAGCGATCCATTAATAGACTGGATGATCACATGGCAATCACAGAAAAGTAGCCTTATCTGCACAGAGAGGTCGCATAATAGTGAGGTATCATAGTATACTGATAGACAGGAAGGCGTAGCAAAAGAAAATGGTATTTACGCTAACTGGAATGCATTGCACCTTTTCCGGTAAAATAAAGAAAGTAGTTACTCTAAAATGTTAGAAGGGGCTGTATGAAGGTGGAACGACGAGACGATGATGTGCTGGTTACACCTGTCCTTCCTCCGGAGACGAATCCAGAAGGATCTTTCCACAGCGTGCTGAAGAATCGCTCGTTTTTGCGGCTCTGGCTGGCACAACTACTTTCGCAAATTGGCTTCAATGCGGCCAATTATGGCATTATAGCCCTGGTTACTGCGGTCACCCATTCGACAGAATTAGTCGGTCTTGCTATCGTTTCCTTCACGCTTCCCGCGGTACCGTTCAGCCTGCTTGCTGGGGTCTACGTCGATTATTTGAATAAGCGCCTGGTGCTGTGGGTAAGTAATGCCCTGCGTGCTGTGGCTACCGGGCTGATGGTATTTGCTCTCCTGGTGAACTCGCACGCCATCTGGCCAATCTACTTGCTGGCATTTTTCATCTCACTGGTGACGCAGTTCTTTACCCCCGCTGAGGCGTCTGCCATCCCGCTACTTGTCGGCAAGCAGGACCTGGTGTCCGCCATCTCGCTTTTCAACATCACGCTTACCCTGGCGCAGGCGCTAGGTTTTCTGGTCCTTGGTGGGCTCATCACGGCGCTGGTTCCCACATTTCAAATTTCGCTCGGTTTTACTCACATTCGGGTCGTACCTTTTGATGTGCTATTCGCCGTCGTCACTATCCTTTACATCATTTGCGCGCTCTTGATCCTGGCCATTCCTCGCCGCGCTTTACACCAGGAACTGAGCAGGAAAGCGGGATTGGTTGTAGTTTTTGGGAAGCAGACGTGGGAAATGATACGACTCGATCTGATGGAGAGCTGGTCATACATTCGCAAGGACCGGCAGTTGTTGCTTGCCTTATTGCGCGTCTCGTTCATCAGTGTCCTGCTGCTGGTAGTTGGTGAACTTGCAGGTCCATTCGTCGTCGATGTCTTGAATCAGCCCGTCAGCTTTTTACCCCTCATTTTTGCGCCTGCTGGTGTTGGGTTGGTGCTTGGTGGGGTGCTGATGCCCTTGCTCACGCGGCGGTTTGGCGCAAACCGCGTCATTGCCATCGGCAGCCTCAGCACTGCTGGCGGGCTACTGGTCATTCCAGTCGGCCGCTTCGTCTGGCTGCACGCAGGTCTGACCCCAGCAGGGTTCCTCTTCGTTGTGGCCGGGCTGATGTTTTTCATAGGGATTGCGCTTGATATGGTCAATATTCCCGCTCAAACCATTATGCAGGAGCACGCGCCCGAAGAGGAACGCGGGCGCATATTCTCCTTCCAGGCGATGCTGTATAATGCCGGTTCCATTCCCGTTCTGCTCTTCGCAGGCGCGATTGCCGATATCCTGGGGGTTGAGACGGTTATCATCCTGCTGGCATCGACGGTACTGGGATTTCGCTTATGGGCCGCCAGGTATACCCACAGCTCGATAGTGCCGTGAAACCTGATTTCCTGTCATGTCACTGTTCGATCGTCTCCTCACCTCGTGTTTAAGGTGCAGTCCTTTCTTATAGCCGCAAGGAGTTTTCTAACAAACGCCGCATGCAAGCTTGTTGGAAAAACTCAGGAATTCTTCAAACCTCTTAAGGAGCATATCATCAGGTGAATTCGAGCAGTGGAAAAGCGCGATGCGCTCGCGGCGGCATGAGAAAGTTCTGGCGGCGTGTGGCGGTCAGAAAGCGCTCAATTCCATTATTATTATCTGATACACCATATTTGTTCACGAGGTCCAGGGAAGCCGAATTCTCGCGCAACTTGACGAAGAAGTCAGCTGTGGGTACGAAAATCGTGAATTGCAGCTTGGGTTGGTTGGAACCGTCCGGCATATCCATTGAGTCATAGCCAGGCCCATCCATACGAATATGAATGGGGGTGCCATTTTTAGCGCGTGAGGAGCGCTGCAAACCGGTGAGATGCCCCATGCGGTGCTGGTGCTGGTAGGTGCCCTTGCCCTCTGCGTTTTTCTGAGCGTCGTTTGGGCCCTGGAAGGTATTATCCAGGTATGCCGGGCCTCCGCCATTCTTAAATTGATCCTTATTGCCAAGCGATGGAATGGGGTCTGAACGGAACATGTACTGGCAGCGTTCGATAAACGTCTCGGTATCCCCATAGAATTGACCCAAATCTTGAATTACGTGTGAAAGGTGCTGGATTGAGCCGTCATAGAAGTAGTCTCCAGACTTTGTATTGGTAAATCTTGCCGAGGAATTTCCCTGAAAAGTGGTAATCTCAGCAGGCCCCGAACCGTCTACCTGCTGGTCCGCGAATCCCATCCACATTGGCGAAGATGGATTTATTCGCTCAGCATATGGCAAGGCGTTGGAATCGGCCAGTTGACGCGGTAGCCCTTTTTGCAGGAACATGAGGCGGGAAGAGGTGAATGTCAATAATGTTGAAAAATCGGGTGGGGGGATATGCTGGCCGTTCAAAATGTTGGTAAGTCCTTGCAGCCAGTTTGACACATTCTGCAGATTGCTCAATGAGTCGCTGCGAATAGTAAAGAGGAGATCATTTGATTCAATGACTACAGGTATATTGAAATTGAGCTTGTGTATGCTCGGATTCTGGGGTGAAACATCGGTGGGGCCAGGAACCGCCTCTTCGAGGGCAAAACGCTGCGGATTTGAGAGCAGCCGCGGGATATAGGTGTCAAACAAATGTTTTGGCAGTCGATGGAAATAGGGGAGGCCATAGGAAACAAACGTGAAGACTCCCCGCGGACTGAACGGGTAAGCCGATTCGATAGTATCGAGCGCGTTAGCTAGCGTGCTGGCGTCATTCTTCGTGGGTGTATGCTGCAATTGGGCGGTGAGGAAAAGCGTGTGAACCGGCCCAAAACGGAAAGCGACGCCGTTGATGTTGTGTGCCGGCGGTAGGTAGTTGGCAATGTCGTATTGAATATCCGGCAACGTGGCCGGGGCTGCATGTGCTATGCGTTCGGGCATCCAGCTGAATGACTCGATGGCGGCGAGAGTGGCCGCGCTCAGGCCGAGCGTTCCCAGGCCCAGTTTCAACACGGTACGCCGATTTAACTTTGGAGAACCCTCGCTATTATCCTGTTCTGAGTCCCTAGATTGAAAGCGTTGTGTGTCCATTCCTATACCCTTTTCTAGCGGCTCCGGGCATAAAAATACTATGCATCGACGGAAAACGTTGTAACAAGCAAAGGCTATACCTAACGTATATCCAACGTCAAGGAAAAACCGGTTGAGATTTCTTAACCATGCTGTAAGTCAGGAGGTGTGTTGTGTCCAGGGTCGAGCATTCCATGATCTTTCCCGAATTAAGAAAGCCGCTCGTCTTCGCTCACCAGGGCGGCGAATTGTTAGCTCCAACCAATACGATGGCCGCGTTCGCTGTTGCGGACGCGATTGGTGGAGTAGACTTCCTGGATATCGATGTGCATATGACGAAGGACGGCCACCTGGTTGGGATTCATGACCAAACGGTTGACCGCACCACCGATGGTCATGGGCGCGTCGATTCGTATACGCTAGCCGAATTGCAAAAGCTGGATGCCGGGTACTGGTTTAAAGATTTGCAGGGTCAATACAGCTACCGGGGCAAGGGCGTTAGAATCCCAGCGCTTGAAGAGGTCTTCAGCATATACGCTGGCAAATATTATTTGCACTTTGAGGTGAAGGATGTGTATCCACAAGGAGGGCCATCACAGGTTGAAGAGAAGCTGTGGCAGCTTATTTCAGACTATCACATGAAAAAGAAAGTAATTGTAGCTTCTTTTCAGCAGCGAATTGTGGAGCGTTTCAATCAACTCGCGCGTGGAGAGGTCGTGATTGGCGCCGGGCGTGCAGAAATACTCCGCTTCGTGCTCGCACACAACGCCAGGCTCCCTTTATTGTACCGGCGCTACTCTCATGTGCTGGAAATTCCACTCAGCAGCAACGGCATCAACCTGAAAAGGCGGAGCCTGATCGAGAAAGCTCATCGTATGGGCATGGAGGTCTATTACTGGACAATCGATGACGTCCCTACCATGAAAGAACTGATCGAACTGGGCGCGGATGGCATTTTTACAAATCGGCCAGATCTCTTGAAAACAGTATTGCAGGAGTTGCATTTGCGATAAGCGCTTCAGGTTTTTACTCCACGGATGAATCGCACAGTTACAGTGCCAATCACACAGTAGATAATCGCCATGGTAAAGAGTAACTGGTAGCCCAGCACAGGATTTCCGGCGCGTGTAAATGCGTCGATCAGAGGCCCTCCCAGCACGGGCGCGACTACCTGGGGCAGCGAGAGCGCGATATTCCAGACTCCCATGTCGCGGGCAAAGCTTTTATCCGAGGGGAGAACATCGACGACCAGCGCCCAATCGAGGCTCTGGTAAGCGCCATATCCTAATCCGAAGAGCGCGCCTGCCGCGATGACGATGATATACGAGTGCGTGAGTACAAAGATTACCCCCACCAGCGCCATCAGTGAGCCGGAGATATAGACCATGCGCTTGCGTCCGAGGTGATCTGAGAGCCAGCCGGCGAAAAAGGCGGTGACAAGACTGGTCAGGGAAACCAGGATTACGAAATTCGTTGTGGCCTGCTCAGGATGCGCGACCCCGACTGCATCGCGCATGTAGTATTGCAAGAACGTCTGGATGATATAAATACCGAGCATCATGACCAGGCGCGTGATAAATACCCAGGCAAAGTCCGGGTCGCGGCGCGGGTTGAAATCGAACAGTCGTAAGATACCAATGGTGACAATCAATTCGAGTACGACCTGCTGAACGGTGCTATCAATCGAAATTCCGACTACGTTCAAACTATTCCAGAGCGCCATGAGGTCCCAGGCGGCCAGCGCTGCCGCTATCGTAGCTATAATAGTAATTTGCAGCGAGCGAGGCGAGCATGAGCGAGGTGATGTTGCGGGCAGAGGCCATCCAGATCAGCGCGGCTACGTTCACAATCACGCCTGTTAGAATGTAAGGACGGCGGCGGCCCCACACAGCCAGCCTGCCATGCGTTCGGTCACTGAGCCAGCCAAATAGCGGATTGGCGAAGAGGGAAACGAAAGCGCCGGGAACCAGGACGAATGCCAGGGCCGTGCCCTTGTTCAGGTCGCCAACGATCTTGAGTACCTGGCTGGGAAGAATGATGATACCGAGAGCTGCCCAGTGAAAATTCAGGGCGAAGGCGAAAATGCTGATGGAGAGTATCTGCGTCCAGCGTAAACGAGGTAGGTCGACAGCAGCACGACGAGGAATGGCAGATCCGGCATTTTCCTGGTTCACTGTAGCCATGGCATCCCCTGCCTTTCTGTTGTAGCGCTTTTGTGCTGCCTATTTTATACCATTTGCAACCTTTCTTGCAACAAGTCGCTCTGTAAAGGCTGGGTGATTGAAAAGTTGATCCATCTGAGGTCAAAATTGCCCGTTCCGTAGGGACAGTGGCTTGTCCCTGTTCCGGTGCCCCATGTCAAAGGACAGGGATGAGCCGCTGTTCCTCATGAAATTTTCCAACCGAATGGGGTAATGCGATTTCCCCGTTTCGGTTGGAAAATTTCATGAGGAATACTGGCATCTTCTCTCGACTTTTGAATCGTCCTGTGTTTATCGCTTTATCGCCTTTCCGCTTGACTTTTTCGGATGTGAGAGTATACTACTCCCATGGAGAAGCGGCAGGAAGCAGGCCCTTTCCCGACTGGGATTGAAACAGGAAATCTATCACGACTTGGTTGAACTCGGCTGGCTTCTCCATAAACGGATGATGCGCTGTCTCTGCCATGACCACCTTTTTTGCTCCCGGAATCTCTGCTACCAGTTGCTCCAGTGGATTTGGCGCATCCCACTCCCCGAGAATGACAAGTGTTGGCACGGTAATCTGCGAAAGACGACCAATGGCCGGCGGCTCTAATCGCACCGGTGGTGTCTCGGCCTGCGCCTCATCATCTGGCCGCGTCCAGTTGTGAGTCGTCATCTCGCGTACTCGCTCGCGCACGTCGGGAGCCGCCTGCCCCGGTAACCGGCCCGGTCCATCCGTCCACAGTTCAAGCGAGATTTCAACCGCCCGGGCTATGTCGTGTTGCTCAAAAGCTTTATCCAGACTCGTATACATGCGCACTACATCTGGATACTTTTTCAGCATGTCTTCCGATGGCCGAAATCCGCTGACACCTGCTGTGACCGGGATCAACGCGTCGACCATCTCAGGGTGCTCAAGCGTAAAATCGATTGCCAGCGCGCCCCCGCCAGAGACTCCCATCAGATAGGCGCTCTCAATGCCCAGGAATTTCATCAGTTCATAGAGGTCCTGGCGATCAGAATACGATTCTCCTTTTGTAATGAGCCCTGAGTCGCCGAAGCCCCGCTGGTCATAGCGGATGACCTGGTATCGCTGCGCAAAGACATCGAACTGATCATCCCACGATCTTCTATCCAGAAGGTGCCCATGGATGAGAATGAACGGGTGTCCTGTACCTGCAACTTCATAGTACAACGTGGTGTCGTTTACGTCTGCGAATCCGGTCTGTATATCTTGTGTGTTTGACATAGTGCTGCCCCTTTCTTTTCATGTGTCTATCGATATGATAGCATGGAAAGCGGGCAGAAACGGCCCTGTATTATTAGGAAACTCGAACCAGGACACATCAAGCCATCACTCTAGAGTGATACGCCGGTAAACAGCGTCAAAAGGGAAGCTCACGCCGATACTTTTGAGTTCCACCAGGTCGCCGGACTGATAGTGGTATGGCATCCAGCTGTTTTCACGCCGGTAAATGACGATCTCTTTCATCTGGCTACCAACCAGCAAGTATTCCATAAGGGACGGAAGTGTTTTATAGGTTGCAAGCTTGGCGCCCCTATCACGCTTCTCGGTGGCCGGAGAAAGAACCTCGATCACTACGACCGGGTCGGTCAGCATTTTTCCTTTTTGCTCGTCACCGCTCACACTGACATCAGGATGGAAGTAGTGGCGACTGCTGCCGATCTTCAACTTTACATCGCTGTTGTAAACGATACAGGAGCTATCGGTAAGAGCATAATCGAGCAGACCTCCCAGGCGTGCGCACAGGGCAGCATGAGCGAGGCTTCCCCCGGCCATATCAATGATTGCTCGCTCGTCGTAGGCGGATGATGGTGGGCGCAGCATAACGACGTAGCCATCATAAAATTCATAGTTGCCATCCGTCGCCTCGTCTAGAGTGAGGTATTGTTCCTCTGTCATATACAATCCATCATGGATTGCTGATTTATCGGCTGCCATCTCCGTCTCCTGTTTGCAGATGTATCAAGTTTATGTGTTACTCATCTAAGTGTACACGATTGCAAAAGAATTTGCACTACCTGCAAGCAGGCAACTTCTAGGCTTGCGTCTTGATAAAATGGGACCTGGTTGTTTCTCTTCAATTCGGGATCACCCATGTTCATGATATCAATCGTCAAAGACCATGTCAGGGTAATTTGGCGCTGCCGGGCATGCTCTTTGTTGAAGCACTAAGGGTGGCAAGGGTTGCTGGTTGAAGTTAAAAGAAGTCATCATGTCATTGGAACCCCCATCCAGGCCGGTCAGGGATGGTAGTCCCCAGTTATCCTCCACAAATTTCAGGATAGAACTGAATGTGAAGAACGTGTGGTCGACGTATCCAGGGATGGCGTAAGGTGATATCACGATAGCCGGAACCCTGAAGCCATATTGGATAACGGGATTAGGGCCTTGCGGTGGAACGACATGATCGTAAAAGCCGCCCCAGTCATCCCAGGTGAGTATGATTGCTGTGCTTGCCCATTCATCCGGGTTGCCCATGATCGCGTTGATCTGCGAGACGGTCCAGTTTTCGCCCTTGCAAATGCTATAGGGTGGATGATCGCTAATTTTACCGGTCTGCACCAGCCAACTCACTTGCGGAAGTTGGCCGCTTGCCGCATCGCTGGCAAATTGCGTGTAGGGTACAACATTCTTTGTCCAGTCCGGGCCATTGCGGATGTGATTAATGGTATCGTAGGTAGACCAGCTATAGCCATTGACGCCTTGAGGCGGCGCGTAGTATTTCCAGGTGATACCCGCCTGGTCGAGCAGATCGCCGAGCGTCTGGAAGTCAAAACAAGGAAATACATCTGTGATCTGATTATCCGCATTACGTTCCTCTACGCGCGTTTGTGGAGGCGAGTCACAGCCCCATCCAGAGCTACCGCGTGGTTTACTGTTGTGTACTACCCCATCTACGTTATCATCCTCTCCGGCAATGGTGAAGATATGATTGGGAAAGGATGGCCCCAGGATAGTGGAGAAGAAATTGTCGCTGAGGGCGAAGTTTTGTGCATATTGCCAGTAGTTAGGGATATCGGCTTGCAGGAACTGCGCATCGGAGACATCGATGCCGTACTGCTTTGCGTCTACGTTCTTGCAAAATTTGTCCATCTGCCCATTATCATAGGCTTTGGTCGCGTTCTGCCAGGTGTGTCCCAGATCTGACTTCAGGTGGTCAGGCTCGTGGTTCATGGGAAGTATCTGCCCATTGCAGTCATAGGTCGTGGTCCCATTGGCGCCAGGAAATGCGCCGAACATGTTATCGAACGTCCTGTTTTCTTTGACCATGATGACAATATGCTGAATGAGACTATCAGCATGGGCGTGTGGGATGGATTCTCTCGATTGAGTGAGCGTATTGCTTGCGACAAAGAGTGTAACGAGAATTAGCAGGATGCGCAGATATCTCTTCATATAGAGTTCCCCCAATTGCAAAGAGAAAAAACACATCAAATTGCGAGTGTGAAAAGAAATTGATCCCCTGATGCTATTATAACATAGAACTCCTGGAGTGCAATTGGGTAATTTGAGTAATTTCTAAAAAGAGGTGAGCCAATCGACTCACCTCTCGCTGCTATCCTTTATAGGTTAGGACGCGCCCCCACAGGCTCTTGGTTCCCCATATTCCTGCTCGCAAGCATTCCAGTTGCACAATCTGGCTATGATCGACGAAGAGGTTGACTTCGGGCCCGTAATTCTTGATATACCATGCGAAGACCTCCGGGTCGGCGGCCTCGAACATCACTTTCTCTAAGCCCAGCGCGCCGATGATTTTGGCCGCGGCATCGGTACGCCATGTTTTGACATTTTCGGTAATGCCCTCGGACTCGATCATAATCATATAGGCTCCGGCCTCTAGAAATCTCCTGGCCTGTCCAATGGCCCATTCCACGTCCCTGGTGCCCTCGGACTCTAGCTCCTCGGCAGCGCTGGCGCCGCCTGCGCCAAACTGAATGCCGACTTCCGGCTTGGCTTTGAGTCCCGTTTTCTGCACCTTCTCGACCAGCCGCAGCCAGTCGTCGACCGGAATGGTGATGAAACCGCTGGAGATTTCGAGAATATCGAAGCCCACGTTGCGGCACTCTTCAATGTAGCGGTTTACTATCTCCGGCCCCTGCGTAAGGACATGCTCGATAAAGCCGCCAGTGGAAACCAGCACATTGTAGCGGTGGGCCAGATCGATGATCTCGCGCAGCTGCTTCTCAGGCATCAAAGTAAATGATCCACCCGCGAATTTCAGCGAGTCTACGTATTCACCCATCGTCTCCAGCACATCCTCAAGGTAGCGTTTGCCCATAGGTGTATAGTAGGGGCCGCGAATCTCGGTGATGCCACGTGTACGCGGTTTGCCCTCGCGCTCGTTCATACGAATAAATGGAAATGCTCGTTCGTTCATTATATAGCCTCGCTTTCTCTGTTTAATGGACATGCACAGTAGACGCGCTCAATAACGCGGTCAACTGCGCTACATCTTTTGCTTCCAGGCCTGCCACGGTCTCTATTATCGAGGCACGTTGCTCGGCATTGGTATATGGCGTGGCCAGTTGCTCGAATTTGGCCGTGACCTGATCCCACGACATTGGATGTGTGTAAAATCCCTCGTAGTCCTGCTTCTCGCTGTGGAATGTTTGCCCATCTTTGAGCGTGATTTGGATGCGGCACGGCATTTCATCCGGGAAGCGTTTACTCAATTCGTCATCGGGCCGGATCGTTACTTTGCGCAGCAGGGTTTGCACATCTTCGCGCTCGATACGCTCCGGTATATATTGCGCAGGCGTAACTTCGCCATCCAGCAGGGCAACTGCCACCATGTAGGGCAGGCTATGGTCGGCCTCTTCCTTGGTGTGTATCTGTCGCTTATCGCCCTCTTCACCCCCGCCAATGATGTTGTAAGCGACATCAAAAATGTCGATGTTGATATTTTCAATGTCTCCTGGATTCAGGTGATGAGCGGCGCGCAGTTCGAGGATACCCTCGAGCGCAGTCTGCGAATGGAATTCCGCGTTATACTTCTTGACGCTCGCGCGCCGGACGGCTTCGAGGTTCTCCTTGTTCCAGTCCAGTACAAAATGCCCGGCAATCGCGTCCATGAACCCCTTGTTGCCCTCGAAAACTTCCAGGGGTCCGGTAATACCGCGCATAGCGAGGAAAGCGGCGTGGGTAGCCCCGAAAGCAGTGTCAGGATATGCCAGCCCTTTCCAGTTGGAGAGGCTTCCCGTTCGCGTGACGCGCAAGGCATTGTAGGCCGTTCCGCTTATTGCAATGGCATTCGCGGTTCTCTTCTGATCGAGACCCAACGCCTTACTTACGCCGGCTGCTACGGCATAAGCTCCCTGCGTAGTGTGGTCAAAGCCTTTCGCACGCACTGGAGCTACATCTGAGAGCCGGCACTGCACCTGGTAGGCGATGGCCAGAGCCGTCAGGAGTTGCTTGCCGTTTCCGCGCGCATACTCGCAGGCCGCCAGCACTGCCCCAAGGTTATCGCTGGGGTGACAGGTCTCCTTTTTAGCAAGGTAGCTATCGTTGTAGTCCAGGTAGCGCACCAGCGCCGAGTTGTAAAAAGCGGCGCGGTCAGGCGCGTTTTTCCCACCGCCAATCAATGTCGCCAGGGGTTTGCCGCCGAAATCCCCAAGCTGCTCCCTTATCATCGTGATGGGTGGCCCCTCAAGCGCCCCGAAAGCGCAGCCGAGGGCGTCGAGTATGTGAATCTTCAGTTGCTGGCGTGCTTCCCCGGAAAGGTCTTCGTACCGCATACGTTCTACGAAGGCGGCAAGTTGTTCAACCTGAGTCATATCTTCCTCTTTCCTCCTGTACGCGAGAGTTTTTTATTCGCTAAGGATCATATTCATAGTATAGGCGGGAAGATTTGATGCGTCCAACACCTGTTTGATATAATGTTGATCTTAAAGTGAGATCAATATCTGAAAGGGACCTGGATGGAGTTCTACCAGCTTACTTACTTTCTGGCGGCAGCGCAGACGCAAAACTTCCGTAGGGCAGCTGAGTTGTGCCTGGTAGCTCAGTCGGCGTTGAGCCGCCAGATCGCGGCGCTGGAGGACGAATTAGAGGTCGAACTCTTTAGACGCCATAAAAAGCGGGTCGTATTGACTCCAGCAGGGCAGGAATTTGCCGTCTACGTGAGAAATGCGATGGAGCAGCTACAGGAGGGCCAGCAATTCCTGGCCCAGTTGCGGGCGGGTCAGCGCGGCACGATTCACATAGGCTGTATCGAATCTCTGGCCAGCGCGTTTCTACCAGCGCTATTTGCCACTTTTCACCAGCAATTTCCAAATGTGCGTCTGAAAGTGAGCGTGAATCATACAGATGAGTTAATTACATTGGTGGAACAGGGAGAGGTAGAGCTTGGCCTGATTCTTGACCCGAGATTACAATCGGAGTTGCTGATCGTCAAAGAGTTATTTCGCCAGCCGCTGCATCTACTTATTGCGGCCCAGCATCCACTGGCGCAGGCGAAGACTTCGGCTGTTACGTTCGAGCAAATCACAACGGAGCCTATGATATTGCTAGATGAGACTTCGCGCATGGGCCAGATCACCAAAAGAATCTTTTCCCAACGGGGATTGCCACTCCATCCATTGATTGAAATAGAATCCGTCGAGGGGTTGAAGGAGATGGTTCGGCAGGGCATCGGTGTAACGCTAACACTTCCCGCGCTGATACGCCCGTCTCAGGTTGGCAATGATCTGGTGCTGCTGCCAATTACTGATTTGCGAGAAGAGTTTATTTTCGCGCTAGTCTACAGGCGCGTCGGGTCTATTTCGCGAGCGGCGCGGGAGTTTATTCAGGCGATTGTGCGGCAGACTGGGACTTCATCTTCTGTGAGTAGATAGTTCCTGCGCACGCCAATCATAACCTCTTCGTAGAATTTGACGAGACATAACATGCATGACAATAAAGGAATTTTCAGTTGTTTTTTTCTTTATTGTCATGCATGCCATATCTATTTGTAGACTATGTGCTAAAAGGAGTTAGGCTCCAATTAGCACTCACTATGCCCGCAGTTATAGCACTTCTTGCACCCCTCCTCGTACACCATCGTGTTGCAGCCACACTGAGGACAGAGATTGCCTGTGATATTCAGGCGGCTGAGGCTCAATGGACTTGAGTTCGAGGTATCAGTTTGCGTGCCATTCGTATGACTCGTATGAACGCCGTTCATTCCATCGCTAATAGCTTCCGGGTCCACGTGCTTCTCGGCCTCCTGTTCCAACGACTCGACATGCAGTTCGAGCGCGCGAGCCACGGCGTCGGGCAGCGAGCGTACCTGCTGTGGGCCAAAGCCTACCGAACGACTGCCACCGATACCGCGCAGTTGATCGGCGATTTCTTTGACACGGTCGGTTTGCGAGAGCGGGCTGAGGATGCGCAGATTCAGCGAGATCAATCTACCCAATGCCTCCGCCAGGGCGGCGATGTCACTGCCGGCCTTGCCGACGTTGACAAACACTTCCAGTGGCCCATGCTCGTCGCTATTGATCGTGACATTGATCTTCCCCTCCGGCGCGTTTACCTGGCGGGTATATCCCCGCACGACCGGCGGTCGCGGCTTAACCCCCTGCTGGATCGAAGTCACAGGCGTCATTACGGTGGCCTGCTGTTCCTGCTGCTCTGGCTTCTTCTCCTCGATATGCGAAAGCACGCCCACGCGCGAGCCGTCGCGCATATAGGTGATGCCCTTGCAGCCCAGTTCGTATGCCAGCCGGTAGAGGGTCTGCACATCTTCCACCGTATGGCTGTTGGGCGCGTTGACCGTCTTGCTGATGCTCGAGTCCGTATACTTCTGGATGGTTGCCTGCACGCGCACGTGTTCTTCGGGCGTCAGGTCATTGGCGGAGACGAAGTATTTGGGCGTTGGCTCGTCGGGGTGTTTATCGCGCCATTCCTGTAGCAGTGGGTGATACAGGATATGCTCGCCTGTGCGGTCACGACGCACCATCGCGAAGTCGTACACCGGCTCAATGCCCGAACTCACGCCTGACAGCAGACTGGTTGTACCCGTCGGAGCCTGCGTGAGCAGCACGGCGTTGCGAATACCTTGCTTTTTGATCTTGTCCTGAATAGCTTTGGGCAACCTCTGGATGAACTTGCCCTGCATATATTTGTCACGGTCGAATTTCGGGAACGAGCCTTTTTCGACGGCGATATCGGCGGAAGCCTCGTATGCCGCGTCGCGTATCGTGCTATAGATGCGCTCGATTATCGGGATCGACTCTTCGCTGCCATAGGCCACTTTCATCTTGATCAGCGCGTCTGCCAGCCCCATTGTTCCCAAACCGGTGCGCCGCGTGCTAAGCTGTGCCTCGCGATTCTCCTCGATAAAGTACTCGTTGGCATCGACGACATTATCCAGGAAGCGCATCGCCACCTTGCTCATTTCGGCGAGGTGCTGGTAGTCCATCTTGCCGTTTTGCACAAATGCTGAAAGATTTAATGCACCTAAATTACAAACGCCCCACGGCGGCAAGCCTTGCTCCCCGCAGGGATTCACGCAGCGAATATCCTCGTAGTACCACGTATTCGATAGCTTATTGTATCGATCCATGAACACCACACCTGGCTCAGCCGATTCCCAGGCCGACTTGCAGATCAGGTCCCAGAGATAGCGGGCGCGAATGGTCTTCTTGACTTCACCCTGCCAGACCAGGTCCCAGTCCTCGTCATCCTTTACCGCCTGCATGAACCTGTCGGAGATGGCGACGGAGAGGTTGGCGTGTTCGATCTTGCCCTCAGTCCGCTTAACCGTAATGAACTCTTCGATATCAGGGTGGTTATCGTCGAGCATAAGCATTAAGGCCCCGCGACGTGAGTTAGATGTGTAGAAGCCTCCACCTGACAGCAGGTGTACATCATCAACTTCAAAATCGTATACATCTGAGCTGCCCACAGGCGTGATTGAGACAATGGTGTCGGGTAAAATGTTTAAAAGAGCACCGGGTCGTTCCAGCATTCCGACACCCGCCGAGGGAGCCACGCGCTCTTTCGTCGCATCAAACAGACCCTGGTAGTAGCGGCCAGGAATGCCGAGCGTATCCCATACTTCCATTGGGTAATTGCTGTTATGACTGCGATATCCCAATCGCTGTTGATCTTTATGGCTGCCGATGAACTGGCTGCAACGCTCTCGGAACTGTGCCCCTGTGATGAGCAGGCGATGAATTGGCAGCCAGCCTTGCTTGCTGCGATCCTGGGTTGTAATGTGGGAGACAATGCCGTTAGCAAGCAAAAGCTGCTGAATATCTTCCAGCATTTCACGGCTCACGCTATCGATGCCATAGCCCCCCTCGCCGCCGCGGTCGCAACCATCGGCATCGAAGTAGCCTTCAATGAAGGCTGCCATGACATGAGAGGGCGAGCAGAAGATGGCTTCTGGCACCCGGACTGCATTTGCCTTTTGTTTGAGTAGACCATTCTCCTGTAGCCATCCCACCAGTAAGCGTGAGTAGACCTTGATAGTAGCACATGCACCATCACCAGGATAAACTGCCGGCTCTAGCGAAAACAGGCTCTTCACAAGCGAGACAAGACGTTCCTGGAGATCAGGATGGGCATGTTCAACGGTGAAAGAAATGCCCTTTTCATCCTGCCAGGCCACTTTCTTGCTTTGCAGGCCATCGCCATAGAAGAAGCCGAGTAGATAGGCCAGTTCTGCGGTGAGGTGGGTTGGCAATGTCACCTTTTCGTTGAGCGTCGTACTCATCTTCGAGCGTTGATATGGGCTTGCCGAAAGCGGCACGAGCGGAGCCTTATCCGCTATGTCTTCACCCAGCAGCAGCAAAATTTCGTCGCCCTTCTGGAGTTCGCGCAAGGGAATAGTGGTAAGCTTTCCGTGACGAAGCACGCCCATCTTATGGTCGAGTGTCACCTGAACGCGATAGCCGCGATGGGTTTTCACTTCATAGAGGTCTTTGATGCCGTTGCGGAATACGTAGGTAAATGGGCGTGTCCCTCGATGTGTTTTTGCCTGTATGTGCTCTCCCGCTTCCAACCGGTCCGCCAGCTCTTTTGCGCGAATCAGGCCGTGATCGGTAGCGATGCGCTCGTCTGGGCCGAAACAACCACCCTGCTGTATCACATCCCCCGTCGCCACCGAATAAAGTTGCGCCCACGAACACGGACCAGAAGCAGTGCCGTTCACCGTCTTGATATAGGAGCCGCGCGGGCGTAGCGTCGAAAGATTGATGCCAACGCCGCCACCGCGCGCCATAATCTCGGTCATCGTTTTCAGGTTGTCGAGGATGCCCTGGCGGCTGTCTTCAGGGCTAGGAATCACGTAGCATTGCCCGGTCAGGTAGCCGTGACTAATGGTGATGGTATGCGTCTCAGGCTCAACGCAGCAGTAAACTTCCTCGTAACGGTCGGTTTCTTCGACAGACTCTACACGAATCGAAGCATTGCGTGCTGCCGGTGATTGAAGGAAATTCTCCTGGTGCTTCGGATGCAAGATATCACGCTGGTTGATAGCCGCTTTGAAAAGCTGCAAGCGGTACACGGGTTTTTCTTCCCCGCTATGAGGAGAAACCTCGCGTGTCATGGTGATACCAGATGAGACGAAGCCCGCTATAGCCATTCCTTCAACTATGCGTTCCAGGGCTTGTCTGTCTCCATTGTAGATTGCGACCGAACCGCGTTCGTCAACATGCCCCTCAGTTGCGATCAGACCTGCTACAAAGCCGCGCCAGTAAGATGCAGAAGCCGTTTTCGTGGGTAGTTCTTTCCACGTTGCGGGAAGTCCCTGAACACGGATATGCTCCTTAGTTGCGACTGAGCCACCACTCTCCTTGTGCCTATAGGGGTCAAACCAGCCGGCTAGCTGTTCCTTTTCCTCAAACAGGCAGACATGGGCCTTGCCATATTGTACTGAGCCATCGCCATACACAATGCCATGCTGTACACCTTCAGCGAAGTCGTTATCATAATCTGGAGCAGGACGGGGATTGATAGGAATGCGTCGCCCCTCAAGGTCGCGAGTTGTGACACGTTCGGTTCCGCCCTTTTCTTTGTTCACCACCCATTGGTGATCTGCCGTTGCATATATCTGGGTACCGTTGGCTAACGTTACTTTCCAGAGCTGTTGTTTGCCATAGCTTTTGAAGAACGCGGGCCGGTAAACGCCGCTGTCGCTCAAAACATCGTGTTCTCCCTGAAGAGTACCAATCGGTACCATTCCTTGCTTTGTATGTACAAGAGTATCACCGCTCAAACAGTTGTAAAATGTCACCTGGTGGCCCGAACCGGCTCCTGCCAGGATGCGCCCGCCGGGTACGAATTGGAAGCCGGAGAGCGCCTCGTAGAAACGCTGTTCCCAATGTTCGCGTAGTGCATCAGTAGGCTCTACGGCAGCAATGCCACGTGCTACTCTGGCCCACGTTTGTTCGGGATAGTGTTCCAATGGCTGCCCGGATGGGTCTTTGAGGGAATATCTATCCATGAACACCTTCTGGCGAATCCCCTCTAGTTGCGTCATTTGCTGTGGGTCTGTACCTGGCTGGGCTTTTCTGGCAGGCTCCTTCTGCTCCAACATGAACTAGCTCTCCTTCACTACACTGGTCATACTACATGCAGGGATGCGATTCATCACGCTTTCCATACCTGTATGCATTGTGTGTTTCAAATAAATCAGGTCAGGATGTTTTGACCTACGCCACACAGTATACCTGGTAAAACGTCGAATTTCAAGGTTTTGGCACAACATGTTGATTTTCTAATGTTTCCTGGCACAACATATTGATTGATATGAGTTTGTGGTATGATATGAGCACATCTGCCAAAAAATTTGACGGCTTGCCATTGCTCTACCACTGAACATAAACGTGTCAGGTGCTATGGTATGGCATCTTTACTACTACCGCCTGCTTATCAGGCTATCATTTCTGGAGGAATTATGCGCGCGGAGATTATTTCCTGCGGTACTGAATTGCTGCTCGGTCATATTACCGATACCAATGCCACTTATCTGGCCCAGAGCCTCGCCGCACTGGGCATCGATCTCTATTTTGTCTCGCAGGTAGGCGATAACCAGGGGCGCATCGTTGAAACGCTACGGCGTGCCTGGGAGCGCTCCGACCTCATTGTTATGACTGGCGGCTTGGGTCCGACCGAAGATGATCTCGCCCGCGAATCCATCAGTACTCTATTAGGCGAAACGATGCAGGTAGATCCTCAATTGGAAGCCGAGTTGCGATCAATGTTCGCGGCCCGCAATAGCCAGATGCCGGAGCGCAATGTCAAGCAGGCCACGCTGATTCCTTCGGCGCAGGCGCTGCCGAATCCGCGGGGAACCGCTCCCGGCTGGTGGGTGCAGAAGGATGGGCATATTATTGTGGCCATGCCTGGCGTGCCACGCGAAATGTATCGCATGTGGGAAGAAGAAGTTATTCCCCGCCTCAGTCCCTATACGGGTGGCCTGATCTTCACGCGTATTTTGCGCGTCTGGGGCCTGGGAGAATCCGCCGTCGAGGAACGTCTGCAACCTTTACTCCACAACACCAATCCCACGATTGCGACCTACGCCAAGTCCGATGCCGTCGATGTGCGTATCACGGCTAAAGGCGAAACACACGCAGAGGCAGAGCAGAAGGTGGCGGATATGGAGATACAGGCGCGCCAGATTCTTGGCCATTATGTTTTCGGCGTCGATAAAGCGACTTTACAAGGGGTAGTAGGCGAGTACTTGGTAGCACGTAATCAGTGGCTGGCCGTAATGGAATCACTGACCGGAGGGCTACTATCGAGTACGATTACAGACAGTCCCGGCAGTTCTAAACACTTCATAGGTGGCATCGTCTCGTATAGCCCTGACCTCAAAGTGCAGATGGGTGTACCACGTGAGGTGATAGAGGAATATGGCGTTATCAGCGAACAAACGGCCAGGGCTATGGCACATGCTGTTCGCGAACTGCTGCACGCCGACTACGGTCTGGGTATTACAGGAGTTGCCGGCCCTGACACACAAGAGGGTAAGCCGGTCGGTACTGTTCATATAGCCATAGAAGGGCTGGATGGGGTAGTGACGGGAATGGGGCCGGGATGGCGGGCCAGTCGCGAAGATACCAAACGTTTATCCGTATTAGCGGCCCTCAATCTTTTGAGGCTACACCTTGAAGGAGTGAAAAAAGAGGAATAGAGGCTCTTGTCAGTAGTGGAAAGGGCATGTTATCATCTGCTCAAAGGTTGGATGAAAGGAAAAACAGGTAAGAATAGTCTGTATCTCTTCTTTCCTGGGTGTGTGGCCCATGGATACTCCACGCGAGAAAACAGAGGAACCCAAAAAAGACCGCGCTCGCCGCAGGAAGACAGCGCGGTCGCGTTTTGGTCTAACCCGTTCATCGTCACTATTTCGGCTCTTTGCTGTGTTGGGGCCGGGACTGATTGCCGCCAATGCCGGTAATGACGCGGGAGGTATTGCCACTTTTTCGCAGGCGGGTGCCAGCTATGGCTACAGTCTGCTGTGGGCGCTTGCCATCTCCGGCTTTTGCCTGGCAATTGTGCAGGAGATGTGCGCTCGCATGGGAGCCATCACCGGCAAGGGATTGGCTGACCTCATCCGCGAACAATTTGGAGTACGCCTGGCCGCTCTTGCGATGCTGGCGCTGCTGATTGCCAATACGGGAGTGACCGTCTCCGAATTTCTTGGCATTGGGGCCAGTGTGCAGGTACTGGCCAATGACCCTCATACTCCTTTTGTCTACCTCGTTGTGCCTCTCGCAGGCCTGATTCTATGGTGGCTTGTCATCAAGGGATCGTACCGGCGCGTCGAAAAAGTCTTTCTTATCATGTCGCTGGGCTTTCTCGCCTATATCCCCGCGGCATTTGCCGCTCGTCCTGATTGGAGCGACGTTGGCCAGCAGATCATTCTACCACCACTCAGCACGAGCAGCGGCTATTTGCTCACAGCTGTGGCGCTGGTTGGCACGACCATCAGCCCATATATGCAGTTTTTCGTCCAGTCTTCTGTTGCTGATAAAGGTATTCACGCCGGTGAATATGTCTACGAGCAACTGGACATCTATAGCGGTACCATTTTTGCGATGATCATCGCTGGATTTGTAATCGTTGCTACCGGCGCTACCCTCTTTCCGGCGCATCATACTGTGCAGACAGCGCTCGACGCGGCTTTTGCGCTCGCGGCCTTTGCCGGTAAGTATGCTTCGCTGCTCTTCGGCATCGGCCTGTTTGGGGCATCGCTACTTGCCGCTGCCGTTTTGCCGCTATCCACCTCGTATGCTATCTGTGAAGCCTTTGGCTTCGAGCGTGGCGTCTCACGTAGCTTCAGCGAGGCCCCGGTCTTCCAGAGCATTTTCACCGGTCTGATTATCCTGGGTGTGCTCATCACGCTTATTCCAGGACTCCCCATCATCCAGGTGCTCATCATCTTGCAAGACCTGAATGCGGCTATGCTGCCCATCCTGCTGGTATTCATCATTTTGCTGGTCAATAATCGGCGTTTGATGGGGCGGCATGTCAACGGCGTTGTCTTCAACATCATTTCCTGGACGACAGTCGTGGTCATCTCGATCCTGATTATACTGCTGCTGCTGAATACCATTTTCGGTGTCACGATATGATTTCAATCCCAGGGCGAGTTCAGGAAAGGAACCCGCCATTCCCGCCTCCAGTGGGGGCAGAATAGCGGCCAAACCTGAAAAAACAAGTGCAAGGGCAAGGTGACAAGGCAAGAAGCAATTCTGGCTTCTGCTCCAATAACTCTCTCTTAAAGTCTATGGGGCAAGCCTGTACTCTACCAGATTAATTCTAGTATGTAACCCCTACGCTTCCTGCTGCGTATATCTTTTGTGGTACAATGCAATAAAGTGAATATCTGGTCAAACAGAATTGAGGCAAAGAACGTATGTCCTGGAAGCCCGGCGATTTTTCCGAATATAGCGAAATGCCAGCCGATGTTGATTACTCCAGCCCTGCCTATTATGAGCCCGATGGCGCGCGCGCGCCTCGTTCTGCCCAGCCCGTGCAATCCCTGCAACCATTGCAATCCTATCCTGATTATGATAATGCGCAAGGCCCCACCCTCGTCAACGGCTACAACCCTGCTCCAATGACGGATTATCGCGGGCCCACGAATCTGGAGGGCTATACAGTTGATGCCGGTCAGGAGCAGCGAGAGGCCGCCAAACGTGGCACTGCCAGCGATGGCAAGAAACGCAAGGGGCTCGCGGGTCTTGGCGGCATCGGTGCCAGTATTATTGCGCTGCTGCTCAAGTTCAAGACGCTGTTATTACTCTTGTTCGACTTCAAATGGCTGGCTTTCTTCGCGAAATTTGGACTGGCAAGTATTACTGCCCTCATTTCTATTGCCGCCTACGCATGGATTTTTGGCTGGCCTTTCGCCATCGGCCTGGTCGCGCTGCTATTTATACATGAGATGGGCCACGCACTCGTGATGAAAATGAAAGGCATGCCCATTGGCGGCGTGGTTTTTATTCCGCTGCTTGGGGCGGCTGTTTTCATGCGCCAGATGCCGAAGAATGCCAAAGATGAGGCGGAGGTGGGTATTGCTGGACCGATAGCAGGCGCGATTGCCTCCTCGATCTGCCTGTTTCTGGCGCAGTTGACTCCCGGCGTGCATACCATCTGGGCGCCGCTGGCCTACTTCGGCTTTTTCATCAACCTGTTCAACCTGATACCGATAGTGCCTTTCGATGGTGGGCGTGTTCTTGCCGCGATAGATCGCAGAATCTGGATCATCGGCTTCCTGGGTCTGCTCGCTTTCGAAATCTGGTCGTGGTTCAACGGCAACTTTTCCATCTGGCTGCTCTTCTTCATCTTTATGGCTGGTTCTCAACTCTGGGCGCGCCGTCATGTTCCCAATACACCCGAAGCTCGCGCTTACTACAGCGTACCGGTGTTCGAGCGCGTTGTACTTAGTCTTGCCTACTTTGGGCTGGCCGCTGTACTGGTGTTAGGGATGTCGGTCTCGCACGGGTTGATTTTTGGGCTGGGATACTGATCAAAGATCTCTCGCTGCGCTGTAGGGCCTGATTCATTTCTTTCCATACGCTGGCGTGCGCTTATCACATGATAGAGGACGATGAGTTGGGTGAGGGCAAGGGTATCGCTCTGCCGCTGAATATTACCAACGTAGAAGCGGCCCAGGTCTTGCAAGCGATCCGGGCGAAGATGACTGGCCTCCTGCATGTGCGACCAGATGCGGTCTTCAAGTTCGCGCGCTTTTTGATGTGTGATGGTGCCATCGATTTCCAGGATATCGCGCATCGACCCTTGATACATAGTTTCGGTGAGCCGCAGAGCCGGCTGCGAACCATTTTGAGACATTTCCAGGACATCGGTAAGGTCGATTTTGGGGGCGTGCTTGGCCTCAATCAGGCGCACATCGAGGTGCGCCAGGTCACGCGTGCGGTAATACAAGTCGCCGCGTGAGAAGCGGATGATGATATCGGCAAACTGTTTTTGCGGCTGAATAAAAAGGCGGCTATCACGGCGGCGAATCTTCATCTGCTGGCGAACCTGCTCAACTGTGTAGCCACGTGAAGTGCTGTCGCGCATGATTTTCCATTGCTGCAAGAGAGCAGTTTCAGGGTCGAGATAGATACGCACATGCGCCAGGCCGCGTAATTCTTCCGTGAACAGTGGATGCAGGCCATGCACGATGATGATCTCGGATGGGTAGGCGCGTTCAGGCGCGGCGAACGTGCCGGTCTTATGGTCGTAAACAGGCTTGACGACAGATTCGCCACGGGCTAACTGGCGAATATGCTCGGTCATGAGCGGAAAATTATTGGCTTCAGGTCGAAGGGCCGTGATGGACCGCTGCAAGCGAGTCGTCCGATCAAGGAGATGATAGTCGTCGAGACAGATATGTGTGATGCGGTCCTGCCCGAAGACGCGTACCATGCCATCTGTCAGTGTTGTTTTGCCCGAACCGCTGTCACCACAGATTGCTACTATGAGAGGCTGGAGAGCAGTTGTCATTCTTTGCATAGGCTAAAACTCAGCAGTATTGTGTTTGCTGTTGGGTTCTGCCAAAATCATACGCGCTACCTTTCCGAGCAATCGACTCAAAAATGTTGCTCATTGCGACGCTTACAGGCGAAAACATTTGGTACTTATAAGTATAGCAGAGGGAAGCGGCTTTCAACCATAGATCACCCTCTCTCTTATCACTCACAAATACATGTACGTTCTCGCATTTCCTAAAGGAGCCAAATGAGGGTACAATAGAGGACGATGAGTAGCTGTCAAGATTAGCTGGCGGGAGAAACTTTTTTCTATGGAACACGTGTTACTGCAACAACTTCGACAACGGCCCTTGCTCTGTGATGGAGCGATGGGTTCGCTTTTATATGCGCGAGGAATCACCTACGAGCAGTGCTTTGATGCTCTGAATTTAACGCAGCCGGAATTGATCGCGGGCATCCACCGTGAATATATCAGCGCGGGCGCCGAGATCATTGAAACCAATACCTTTGGGGCGAACCGCACGAAGCTGGAGGCGTATAATCTGGGAGACCAGGTACGTGAGATCAATTTCCGCGCGGTGCGATTGGCACGAGAGGCGCGTGAGATCTCGGGCTTGCCAGTTTTTGTGGCGGGAGCCGTAGGCCCGACGGGTCGTCCCTTGCAGGCGCCCGATGAGCATCGTTTAAGCGAATTGCGGACTATTTTTCGCGAACAAATTGGCGCATTGCAAGAGGGTGGCGCCGACCTTGTAATCCTGGAGACGTTTTCGAGCCTGGCGGAGTTGCGACAGGCAGTGCTGGCGGCTCAAGAGGTGGGAGGGCTACCCATTGTCGCCCAGATGAGTTTCTATGAAGATGGGCACACGCTTTCAGGCCAATCGGCAGCACGAGTGGCGACAGTTCTAAATGACCTTGGGGTGGACGTGATGGGCGCGAATTGCAGCGTTGGCCCGGCAGCGACACTCGATGCCTTGCAGGAGATGATTGCTCAGATTCGCCGCCTGGAGGGTGATGCGACAGGCGAACGCTGCCTGTTCTCCGCTCAGCCCAATGCGGGTTTACCGACTCGCATCGGCAACCGTTTCTTCTATGTGGCGACCCCTGACTACTTCGCGGATTATGCGCTGCGTTTTGCCCAGGTAGGGGTGAGATTGATCGGCGGATGCTGTGGCACAACACCGCGGCATATCGCCGCCATGCGCCAGGCACTGGATGAACAGTATGGCGCGCGTATTCCGATAACCGCAGGCACGCCGGTAGATGTTGCGCAACCGCAATCTGCTGGGTCCTCCAATGGTAAGACGGTGATTGCGCGGCTGCTCGAAGAGGAGGTCATTGTGCCGCAAGAGGGATCGAGGACGCGCCTGCAAGAAAAGCTGGATGCGGGGGAGTTCGTCGTCTGCGCTGAGCTTGATCCTCCTAAAGGCCTGAATCCAGCGAAAATACTCGAGGGTGCGGTATTTTTGCAAGAGGCTGGTGTGCATTGCATCAATATCGCCGATAGCCCCATGGCGCGTGTGCGCATGAGTTGCCTTGCGCTTGCGCGTTTAATTCAGGACCACCTGGGCATCGAAACGATTATTCACTTTACGACGCGCGATCGCAATCTGATGGCTCTGCAGTCCGAGCTACTTGGAGCTCATGCGCTGGGTATACGCAATATCCTGGCGCTATCCGGGGATCCGCTGCGTGTGGGCGCCTATCCTAATACCACGGGTGTATGGGATGTGGATTCTGTAGGGTTGATCCGTATCATCAGAGGAATGAATGAGGGACATGACGCGGCGGGATCATCGATTGGCGCGAGAAGTTCATTTCACATTGGAGCGGCGCTCAATTTGAATATGACCGATGAACAGCGGGAGCTGGAGATCGAGAAATACAGGCGCAAGATCGACGCAGGAGCCCACTTTATTATGACACAGCCTATATATGATCTGGCCCCATTATGGCGCTTCCTGGATCGAGTGGGAAAACCACCTATTCCGATGCTGCTGGGCTGTATCCCGCTGCATAGTTCAAGGCATGCGGAGTACCTGCACAACGAGGTACCTGACATTACTGTTCCTGAAGCCGTACGTTCGCGCATGCGCGCTGCCGGTGAGCAGGGACGCGAAGAGGGCTTGAGGATGGCGCAGGAACTACTGACCCAGGCGCGAGAGCTGGTGCAGGGCGTCTATTTAATGCCATCATATGGGCGCTATGATGTGGTAGCCACGCTCACGAAGATGTTAATCGAGCAGACACCGCAGCGATAAAAATTTGACTTGCTTCAAGGAGTATGCTACACTTTATGCGTCTCCTTAGCATTTGTTTTTGCCAGGAGCAGTTTGATTACCATTTTTGGAGCATTCGAAATAAGGAGGTCCAGCCTATTAACAGGGATTTTCGGGGGAACGACCGTCCGCGGGAGACGCGGGTCAACGAGCGTATTCGGACGCGTGAGGTGCGCCTGATCGATGAAAACGGTGAGATGATCGGTGTGATGCCCACGCCACGCGCGCTTGATGTTGCCCGCGAACGAAATCTCGATCTGGTCGAAGTATCGCCCAACGCCGTGCCGCCCGTGTGCAAATTGATGGACTACGGCCGGTATAAGTATGAACAGGCGAAGAAAGAGAACGAGGCACGTAAGAATCAGAAAACCATCACGCTCAAAGAGATCCGGTTACATCCACGTACAGACGAACATGATATTGATGTGAAGACTCGTAAAATCCAGGAATTTTTGGCCGAAGGTGATAGGGTGCGAGTCAGCGTTCAATTCCGCGGACCGGAGATGCGCCACCCGGATATTGGACGGAAGTTGCTGGACGGAATTGCAGAGGTGTTGAAAGGGACAGCTATCATCGAGCGCTCTCCCAGTATGGAGGGTAGGATGATGTCGATGATTGTCTCTCGCGCCCCTGGTTGGGAGCCGGCTAAGAAGCAGCAAGCGGCCACTCCCGAAAAGAAGAAAGCAAATCCTGCAACGGCAAGTAATGGAGCCACGACGCCGGCCCCTGAACCCGCCCTTGTTCCAGAGAGTAACGAGGCAGCAGGCGGTGCAAAGGATATGTAACCTTCTTCCCCTTACCAGCATATGTAGACGCATTGCCTATAGTTGAAGAGGGCGCAAACTCGACGGGGTGCTGAGGCCTGGCGAACGCACGGATTACCTCTCCGTTTGCAGATAAGAATACGGTATGAGGCTTCGGGTGAATAGCGGGCATATGTGCGCCCCTTTTTTATTGTCACTAACCGGTTGACTTTTCAAAGTGTGGGCTACTACGATAGAAGTATCGCAATGATTCATTCTGTTTTGCGAGTAACTTATGATACCCGCCGGTATGGAAACTATAAACGCTTCATGTATTAAGATATGGGAGGCCACAGGTGAGTAGCTACGACGATCCACGCTGGTATGAACAGCCCGAGCATTTTCCCCAGAACGATGCAAATCAACTTCCTGCGCCAGATGAAAATGGTGGCAATTTGGGTCAGGGAGGATTCAATACGAATGATGCAAATAGACCCGATCAGCAGAATTGGATACGCCAGCAACCCGCATCTGATCCTTCAGTGGCCAAGAAGCGTAATAGGAGCGGCCTATTTGGCCAAATTGTGGTGACGCTTGCCTTAATGGTCATTGCTTTTCTAGCCGGGTGGTTTGGGCACCAGGTATTCAGCACGCCATCCTTCAATGCGAATAACCCATCACAAAGCTACTTGAGCCTGTTCGATCAAGCCTGGAATATCGTCAATCAGAATTATGTTGATCGCAAAGCCGTGAACTATAAGCAAATGTCCTATCAGGCGATTGAGGCTATGCTAAATGTGCTGGGCGATACCGGTCATACGCGATTCCTGACACCGCAGGAGGTGCAGGCGGAGAACCAGCAGTTAAGTGGCTCTTTTGTCGGCATTGGCATTTACCTGGAGCAAGATCCTAAAACGCAGGATGTCATCATAACCGGCACCATCCCCGGTTCACCTGCTGAAAAGGTGGGCTTTAAATCTGGCGATATTATCATTGCTGTCAACGGTACCAATGTAGCCGGCAAGAGTCTGGACGCTATTCATTCGCTAATCGACGGGCCCGCGGGCACCAGCGTCTCGATTACGGTGAAGCGTCCCTCGACAAATTCTACACTGACCATTAAGGTGACGCGAGAGCAAATTACTGTGCCCAACGTAATCATGCATTATATTGCGCAAGACCATATAGCGGATATTCAGATCGCACAGTTCTCAGATGGCACCTCGAGCCAGTTGAAAGCTGCGCTCACTCAGGCGAAGAAGTTGGGCGCCACGAAAATCATTCTGGATTTGCGCGATAACCCCGGTGGCTATCTGCAGGAGGCAATAGATACAGCCAGCGAGTTTATGGGCGGCAATAAAACCGTATTGATCGAGCAGGATAGTTCTGGCAATAGAAAAGCTGATCTGGTGACAGGTCAAACCGTCGATACAGCGGATCCAATTGTGGTGCTGGTGAATGGGAATACGGCAAGCGCGGCAGAGATTGTCTCAGGGGCTTTACAGGATAACCACCGCGCTATCGTTATGGGGACCAAGACCTTTGGGACGGGTACGGTTCTGCAGGAGTTCGACCTGGCCGATGGCTCGGCTATTCTGCTGGGAACAAGCGAGTGGCTGACTCCGGATGGTCAGTTTATCCGCAGCCATGGTATTACTCCCAATATCACCGTGAATTTAACCCCCAAAGCTACTGAGCTGACGCCTACTATTGAGAATCAACAGAATATGACGGAGCAGCAAATCCTGAATAGCGGAGATAATCAATTAGTATCGGCAATTAAGTACCTGGAGGGGCATCCGTAGGGCATGCGCTCGCTGCCGCCTGGAAGTATTTGCTGGTTGGCGCGTGTCCTAGAAATGGCGCAATGAAGCGCGTGGCCGCGACTACCTGGTCCAGGTTCACCCCGGTTTGAATGCCCATGCCGTGCAACATGTAGAGCAGATCTTCGGTAGCGAGATTGCCTGCTGCGCCGGGAGCGTAGGGGCAACCACCCAGGCCACCGGCGGATGAATCAATGATGCTGATACCCATTTGTAGGGCCATGAGGACGTTAGCCAGGGCGGTGCCGCGTGTGTCGTGGAAGTGGACGGCAAGTTGCTCAATAGGAATTGCTCCCTCGTTGAGGAGCAGGCTGATGACTTCGAAGACCTGGTTGGGAGTGGCAACGCCGATCGTATCCCCCAGTGAGAGTTCGTTGATACCCATTTCTAGCAAAGCTTGCGTGACGTTTAGTACCTGGCGTGGGGAAACATAGCCTTCGTAGGGACAGCCGAAGACGGTGGAGATATAGCCGCGCACCGGGATACCATGCTGCTGCGCCAGTTGCACAACCGGACGAAAGTTGGCAAGGCTCTCGGCGATAGTAGCGTTGATGTTGTGGCGGGTAAAACTTTCGCTGGCAGCGGTGAACACGGCAATGGCTTGTACACCGGCGGCCAGTGCGCGCTCCATGCCCTTAATGTTGGGTACCAACACCGGATAGGAAGTGGCGGGCAAGCGCTTTATGCCGGTCATGACGGCGCTGGCATCGCTGAGCTGCGGGATGGCCCGCGGGCTAACGAATGACGTGGCTTCGACGACGGGTAGGCCGGCACCGGCAAGCATCTGGATGAATTGTATCTTCTGCTCGGTTGGCACGAGGGCCTTCTCGTTCTGTAGTCCATCACGGGGACCCACTTCGACGACGCGTACTGAGCTCGGAAATTGCGGAGAAAACTCCTGAGATGGTCCTGAAGTTGGTATCATGAGAGTTATGCTCCTCGAATTTGATGATGGGAAGGCTCATCGGAATGTCTATTGTTTTCGTGATCCGGCGGCGGAAGCATGGCGGGCTTCGAATCCTCGTCCTGCCGGTGAGCAGGATTACTTTCCTGTGGCTGGTTGCGCACGACCCTGACTTTGGTAATACGCCTGCCGCGGGTTGCTAAGACCGTATAGGTGATATTTTCGTGGGTGATGGTATCGCCTGCCACCGGTATTTTGTCGAGCTTGTCGTACAAAAATCCGCCTAGCGTGTCGTAATACTCGTTTTCCAGATTCGTATCCATGACCTCGTTGAAATCGTCGATGCTGATTTTGGCGTCGAAAATGTATTCGCTCTCATTGACGCGTTCAAACAGGACTTCTTCGCGGTCATACTCATCTTGAATGTCGCCCACGATCTCTTCGACCAGGTCTTCTATCGTTACGAGTCCTGCCACCGAGCCATATTCATCGACAACGATGACCATGTGAACGCGTCGCTGGCGAATTTCGTGCAGCAAATCGTCGAGTTTTTTGGTCTCAGGCACGAAATAGGCCGGTCGCACAAGTTCGCGTATGGGCAGGGTGTTGTGTCCTTCACGCAACTGCCTGAGCATATCTTTGGTGTACAGGATGCCGATAATCTCGTCGATGCCAACACTCTCTTCATAGACGGGGATACGTGAAAAGCCCCCCTGTAAGGCCAGGTCTACGGCTTCATCGACGGTGGCCGTGCTGGGCAGCGTAACCATATCAATACGCGGTATCATAACTTCGCGCACGGTAGTATCAGCGAACTCGAAGATGCTATTGATCATGTCGGTCTCTTCTTCCTCGAGTACGCCCTCTTCCTCGCCAACCGTGACGAGCAGGCGCAGTTCTTCCTCAGTGACGAACGGTCCTCGGTGCTTGATCTGGCCGCCCAGGAGTCGCACGAGCGCGTTAGTGATGCCGCTCAAGGCCCAGACGATGGGGCGCAGAAGCCAGGCTGCGCCGCGCACCGGATCGATGAGCATACGTGCCCAGCGCAGCGGGTTTTGCACGGCGGCAGTTTTGGGGGTGATCTCGCAGAAAATGAGGACGACCAGTGAGGTGAGGATGGTTGAGATCAATTCGCCGAGCGTGGCCGAGAAGTGCAGCGCCAGGATGGTAGCCATGCTCGAAGCGACGATAACGGCGACGTTGTTGACGATAAGAATCGTGGAGAGCAAGATATTAGGTTGGTTGATCAGGCGATCAATCTGAGCAGCCTTCCGATCACCCTCTTCAACCTGGTTTTTCAACTTGATGCGGCTGATGGAGGTAAAAGCGGTTTCCGCAGCGGAAGCCATGCCGGCGAGGATAAGTGCTAAGATGAGTACGAAGATTTGGAGCCAGTTTCCACTGTCAATTTGTGGGGCCTGTGTATTGATGGCAGCGTGGATGACTGCGTAGGCAATTGCCAGTATTCCGGCTAAGCCAGGGCCGTCCATAACTATGCTACTCCTTTTCGCCACTCTCCGCCCTGGAGCGATCTACGGAGTTATCAACGGAATTACTCACAGAGCCATCGTTCGAGTTTCTGGTGCTATCGATAGGCTGGCGCATGCGCAAAAAACGCGCCGGAACACCAACAACCACAGCCCCAGAGGGTACGTCGCGGTTGACGACGGAACCGGCTCCTGTCTGTGCGTGTTCACCGATGGTAACAGGAGCTACTAACATTGTATCACTTCCAATAGACGCCCATGCGCCGATCTCGGTGTGATTTTTCTGTACGCCATCGTAATTGACGGTGATGGTGCCGGCGCCAATGTTGACATGTTCACCAAGAGTGGCATCACCGATATAGCTGAAGTGATGAATGTCGGTTTCCGAGCCGATATAGGAGTTTTTGACTTCTCCGAAGTTACCCATGCGTACATTATGTGCCAGGTACGCGCCTGGGCGGCAGTGACTGAAAGGGCCGATGCTGACGCCGTCTTCAAAGGTGGTTTCTTCTAGCACGGAGTTGCGGACAATGCAGCGATCCCCAATGGTGGATTGATCGATGGTAGTGCCCGGTCCAATGCGGCAGTGCGAACCGATGCTAGATTTGCCGGTGATGATAGTACCCGGCAGTATGATGGTATCCATACCAATTTCTACTTCTGCCCCGATATAAGTGGTGGCGGGGTCGATGATAGTGACGCCATTGTACATATGGTGCTCAAGGATGCGACGGCGCAGGAGTTGCTCGACGTCTGCGAGCTGGACGCGGTCATTAACGCCCACAGTTTCGTCGAGGGAGCCACTGACGGTGATGATGGTGCGTTGCTGTAAACTCGCGATGGCGACCAGGTCGGTAAGGTAGTATTCGCCGGAGGGGTTGCGTGGCAGGCTGTGTAGGGCAGGCCAGAGCCAGCCCCGATCAAAGCAATAGACGCCCGAATTGACTTCGCGGATGAGCTTCTGTTCTTCGGTGGCCCGTTTCACCTCGACGATCTCACGCACCTGACCCTGACTATCACGGGTGATGCGACCGAAATCAGATGGCAGGTCGGTGATGGCGGTTAAGAATGTGATGGTGGCCTGGTGCTTGAAATGCTCGGTGAGGATGCGGGCAAGTATTTCGTTGCTAATAAGGGGGGTATCACCATAGCAGACAAGGACGGCTTGCGGTTGGGGGCGCAGGGCGTCAACGGCTTGCTGGGCAGAGAGAACAGCGTGTCCCGTCCCCAATGGTTCTGCCTGAATAGCATAGAGGCAGCGATCGCCAAGAGTCGCTTCAACCTGCTCTGCTCTATAGCCGAGGACGACGATGGGGCGATCAGCAGAAGGACTGGCCAGGCCAGGTGAGAAGGCGCAAGCGGATGGAATAGTCTCGACGGCATTGAGTACGTACGCAATGAGCGGCAGACCCGCCACCTGGTGAAGGACCTTCGGTAAAGTTGAACGCATCCGTGTGCCCTTGCCGGCGGCAAGCACGACGGCCGCATACGTGTTCATAGTAAAATTTCCAAACCCTTTTGGTTTTACCTGTTTTTTAGAGTAGTGCCACAGTCGATTTTTATAAAAAATTACTTAGCTCGGGTGCCAGGATTCGAACCTGGGATCGCGGATCCAAAGTCCGCTGCCTTACCGCTTGGCCACACCCGATCATTTTTTATTCGCCTTAAACACCCTGGGATTATATCATGATGTAAAGATATTGACAAGAGGTTGATGTTGAATTACAGGGCAATTTGGAAGACGAGGGCTTGCTCAAGCGACTTCATCCTGGAAGAATTTCCCCTCACTTACGGGTAATCTCCAGTGGATGACTTCTATGCGTACGAAAGAATGAATGATATAATGTGCAGAGCATGTGTTCATGCGTTCAGCAGGATGTTATCAAGCCATTCGTCTAGCTCGTCAAATAGATTCATGAGCGAACACTTTTGCGGCTCTATATTGAGAAAGGAGGGCGCAGTAGTACGATGGGCTGCGCTTTGAGTGGAATTTATGGAAGATATTCGTTTTGAGAGGCATTTTCGCACACCTTACTCTGAAAGCTATTACATTATGCAGGGCTCGAGCTTGCAGAGCAATAACCGGCTAGGGACGGTAGATATTCACTTTACGACGACAACGGTTCACGGTACGCTTATTTTGGAGCGCGAACTGGAAGAGACAGACCTGACAAAGCTGATTGAGCAGATCGATGAGGACCTGGTGCTATCCGCGGATATGCCGCGAGAGGATTTTTTGGTGAGTGTGTATATCGGCAAAGATGTGGGCTTTTATAGCGATGAATACTTCGCGGAAGAAGACGATTCGGGCCTGGACTTTGGTGAGGATGACGAGGCATAACACGGTCATTCTGCTGTCGTGTGGGGTCGATAATGGTTTTTGACAAATAATTTGGTAGCCGGGTGAGGCTAATCACCCGGCGATGGGTGCGATGAATACTACCTTTCGCATCGGGTGACGGCGCAGTTGTAGCCGCGGTCGAGCGGCGTTTCTGGCAGGAAAAAGATGAAGTGGCCCCAACGAGCTCGTTGGGGCCACTTCATCGCCTGCTAATCTTCGAGAAGGCCGCGCCGCATGGCATATTTGACGAGTTCGGCTCGGCTGTGCAGATTAAGCTTATCCATGATGTGCGTGCGATGGGTATCGACGGTTTTGGGGCTGATGACAAGGCGTTCGGCGATCTGGTTATTAGTGAAGCCCTCGGCGACAAGCTTCAATATTTCTCGTTCTCTCTCGGTAAGGCTTGAGTAACTATCTTTCTCTTCACCTGCATGGACGCGCTGCAGGTAATCTCCGACCATGACCGACTGGGCGCTGGGTGAGAGATAGAAGTTACCATTCTGAACGACATGCAAGGCCGAGATGAGTTCGGTGTCGGCGGCCTCTTTGAGCATGTAACCGGATGCGCCTGCGCGTAGGGCCTGGAAGACGTACTCGTCGTTTTCATGCATAGTCAATATGAGGACCTTAACGTCGGGCAGGAGCTTTTTGATCTGGCGCGTGGATTCGATGCCACTCATATCGGGCATCGTGATGTCCATAAGGACGATATCGGGATGCAGGCGCTGGGCTTCGTGGATAGCCTGTCGACCATCCTGTGCTTCGCCCACGACTTCCATGTCGGGCTGTGCGTTGAGCATCATTCTAAGCCCCGCGCGTAAGATGGTGTGGTCGTCGGCCAATAGTATATGCATTTTCATCTGAGCTTCTCACGATCTATCCCTTTTCATTGAGACTTTTCCTCTAGGAGACCTCCTGAGTGGTCAGTTCATCTATTGCCGATCTACGCCATTCGGTCGAAGATGGTAATGGGATATGAGCTTCGACCCTTGTGCCACATCCAGGAGCCGAATGAATGGTCAGAATACCGTCAAGCAATACTGCTCGCTCTTGCATGCCTGCCAATCCTATACTGCGTTCCTGGCCACCGGTTCTAACGAGAGCATCATAATCAAAGCCACGGCCATCATCAATAATGGTAGCGTGGATGGCTTCGCCCTCTTCTTTCAAAGAGATAGTAACTTTATGGGCATTTGCATGCCTGGCCGTGTTGGTTAAGGATTCCTGGACAATACGATAGAGGGCAGTCTCCATTTCGGCGGGCAGCCGTTCTTTAAGGCCGGAAGCTTGAAACTCGACCTCGATGGCGCATTTTTTTTGATATTCCTTGATATACCAGCGCAAAGCGGGCAGGAGTCCTAAGTCATCGAGGGCGCTTGGTCGCAGGTCGATGCTAAGACTGCGAATGGCACGCAGCGTTTGATGAGCGAGCGCGCGGGTCTCAGCAATGCGTTCGCGGGCTTCGGATGGGCCGATGGATTCTTCGAGCACGGCAAGGCTGATGAGCAGGGAAGTGAGTACCTGGCTCGTCTCATCGTGTAGTTCGCGGGCTATGCGCTTGCGCTCCTGCTCCTGAGCTTTGATGATCTGGTTGGCGCGCTGGTGAGATGCTTCGTCGAGGGCTTCGAGCATCATGTTAAATGTACGTGCAAGTTGATCGGCTTCGGGGTCCACTCCCGTGAGGGGGGCACGCAGAGAACGCTCGCCTTGCTGGACGCGGTCCATGACTTTGCCGAGATGAAAGAGCGGGCGAAAAGCGACTTGTAGGACAACGAAGTTGAGGACGATGCTTATTAGCCAGCCAATAGCGATGAAAATGATAAGGGACATGGGAGTTGCGTATGGCTCCTTGTTCAAATGGGTAGCCAGCCATGTGCCCCCAGTTGCGCCAATGAAGATGATCAGGCTGTTGGCGATGAGAACTTTATAGAAAACAGGAATGCTGAGCAGTGGTTTGAGCATGCGGTTCTTTCGTACTGGCTCTTCTTCTGTCTCAAAATTTGTTCGAGAATAAATCATGGTGATATTCCTCGGAGGACGACCTGTCTCGCGATGTTGGTTCCTGATCCGTCCTGCCTGTGCCTGCAAGGGTATGCTGGGTGGCTCGTAGGAGGACGAAAGGAGAATTGAAACCGTTCTCTCATACTACTTCTATTGTACCGGTTGTACAGATAACATGTCAAACCCAGCTCTCTCCTCAGCAGGGTGTTCATCTTATCTTACTTATTACTTATCCAACGGGGCGGTGTCGATCAATCGACCCTGAGGCCCGGCTATTTCGCCAAGGATACCAGGATTTTCGTGCTGCGTTCACGTGAAATCAGGTGCATACGACAGGAATATCAGGTATATACCTGATACACGCTTGCTAAGGGTTAGAGTAATCTAATTTTGAGTAGAAGTCCTATGTACCTGATAGTGGTATATGGCCATTGAACTCTTCTCAATTCTTTACGTTTGCGTTACAATCAAAGCAGAGGCCGAAATATTTCCAGGTTCTCGTGTTGAAACAGGATTTCTCACTTCAGTTTCAATAAGAGGTATACAGTACGATAGTTTGTATGCTATAATCGGCCACAGGGTTTGGCACCAGGCCACACCGTCAACACCAATATGACGAGTGCGGTAAAACCAACTCTCTACGCATCCCAGGTGATGTGCAGGCAACGGACTTTTTAATTGAAAGGCAGGCACTGTGAGTTCTGTACCGAAGAAGAGCTTGCTCGACACCATGACGCAGAAAATGGTCGAGAGCCAGGTCTGGCGCTCTATATTTCGTCATGGTTATCCTGATACCCCACTCAACCAGTCACTGGTGATGATGGGTAATGTGTTTCTGCACCTGCATCCGGTGAAAGTCAGCCGCCAGGCAATGAAGATTACCTATACCTGGTGCATGGGCGGTATCTCTTTCTTCTTATTCCTGCTGCTGACGATCACGGGTGTCTTCCTGATGTTCTATTATGTCCCTGATACTAATACGGCGTATCAGAACATCAACCAGTTGAGTACCGCGGTATCGTTTGGTCACCTGACGCGCAATATGCACAGGTGGGCAGCCCACTTGATGGTGGTTTCGGTAACGTTACACATGATTCGCGTCTTTTATCATGGCGCGTACAAGCCGCCCAGAGAGTTTAACTGGGTGGTAGGCGTTGGACTTTTCTTTGTAACCCTGTTCCTGAGCTTCACCGGTTATCTCCTGCCGTGGGACCAGATCGCTATCTGGGCTATTACTGTGGGTACCAACCTTGCGCCATATACGCCAATCCTGGGTAGCCCGGTGTATAGTGTGCTTGTTGGTGGCGCAGCAGTAAGCCAGGCCACGTTGATCAGGTTCTATGTGGGACATGTGATCCTGCTGCCTCTGGCGGGTGCACTGTTGATGGCTGTTCATTTCTGGCGTATTCGTAAGGATGGCGGCGCAGCCGGTCCACCCCCACCCTCTCGGAGGGAGTTGGAAGCGCGAGCCCAGGCCGAGCGTGCATTGACGGGCACAGTTCGTTAATGGCGATGATGTGGAGGCCGGTAAATCGGCAATTACGCTCTGGGGCCAATTTATTGAGCCCGGCGCCGATGGATCGGCCATAGACGGTTCTATCTATTGAGATGAGAGGAAGTACGCATCATGTCGATTGAACAAAAAGAACCAAGAGTGCAGACGCAAGCGTCGGCGACGCAGCGCCGCTACCGCACGCTAGCAGTAGTCAAACAGGAAGCGATCACACGTGTTGAGAAGCCGCTGGAAGACTCGGTCTTTGTATGGCCACACCTGCTTGTGCGCGAGTTTTTCGCCGCGACCATCGTGATGGTGATGGTGACGCTGCTGTCGATTAAAATCGATGCCCCACTGCAAGGGCCTGCCAATCCAAATGTGACACCGAACCCCGCTAAAGCTCCCTGGTACTTCCTCGGGTTGCAGGAACTCCTGCACTACTTCGAGCCTACCACTGCTGGCGTGCTGGTTCCCGGATTAGTGCTGGTTGGGCTCGCGGTATTGCCGTATGTGGATCGCAACCCGAGCCGTGCCTATGCCGACCGTAAAGTAGCAATTGTTACTTTTACCATGTTTGCCGTATTCTGGGCGGTTGTCACATTGTTCGGTAGCTTCTTCCGCGGCCCCGGCTGGGTCTGGGTCTGGCCCTGGCAACACATCTACTTTGATTTGTAATACAATCAATTCGGCCGGCCGTTCTCTAGAAGAGGTTAAAATATGAGTATCGATAGTAGTGATAGACCTGCTCTTACACCACAGCAGTACGAGGTCTTGCACGGCGGAGGTGCCGAAGCGGCTGAAATAGCCAAACAGCGCCTCTCGCGACGAAAGTTCCTGCGTAGATCGATGCTGGCGATCTGGGGTTTGTCTACGACTGCTGCCGTGGGTGGAGCATTATATATGTTGTATCCAAACCTGGCGGGTCAATTCGGTTCAGATATCGCTGTTGGCAAGAAAACGAACTTTCCTGCTGCCAAGCCCGCTAATTACATATTGGGACAGGCAGGTGTGTTTTACGTACAACTCGCCAAAACGTACATTTCTCATCTGGCCGCGGATACGCCTTTCCTATTGCATGGTTCGGATCTAACAGAGCAGTTGCAATCTGAAAACTTCGTCAAAGATAGCGATGGCTCCTACTGGGTTGCGCTGTACCAGCGCTGCGTTCACCTGGGCTGCACCGTTCCGTTCCGTGATGACTGCGATAGCTTTAAGTGTCCATGTCATGGTTCTCACTATAACGTTGATGGAGAATTCCTTGATGGGCCGGCTCCTAGAAGCCTGGACCGTTTCGCTATGTACTTTGATAACCAGGGTAATGTCGTAGTGAGTACAGGCACCCTGAATCAAACTGTGCAGCATCCGGACGCTAGCACGCGGTTGATTGCTATTCCAACCGTACCATGCAGCGTCTAGCAGATAGGGCAGCACAAAAGCTGCCCCTACCTGGCAGGCTGCATACGTATACAAACGAGATTGTGGGTCTTGAGGTGAGAGAGGCGGAGGGCGACCGCAAGAGTGGCCCTTACGAGAAAAATCGGGTTGCGGGTCTTGATTTTCGCGCAATTCGTTATTATTTAATTGGCATCTATCCGTCTTGTCTGACTCCCGTAGATGGTATAGCGGGCGACCATGAGGACCGCCTCTGTATTTGATGGCAGGACGATAGGAGAGGTAGTGTGTTATGATAGATCCAGTACAGGCTGTAATAGGTATCGTTATCCTGTTGATAGTCGTTGGTGCTCTGCTCTTCCTGTTCTACTCGCGCACAAATGCGGTTGAAAAGACTGGATATGGCGCTTTGATAATGCTGGCCGTGGTCTCAATGTTTATTCCCGTACTCTGGATTATGGAGACAAATGCGGAGGCTATGGCTAAGGTGCAGCAGCATACCCTCGCTGTATCGAATGGCGCCGGGCTTTACGCGCAATATTGCCAGCAATGCCATGGTCTTAAAGGACAGGGCCTAAGTACCGGCCCGCAGCTCAATGGCAGTAGTGCCGTAAATAACCTGAGTGATGCGCAGTTGCTCGCCATTATCAGTGCCGGTATTCCTAATCCCAATAATCCCTCGCAATATCTCAGTCCGGCAATGAGTCAAGACTTTAATGGCCCTCTGGATTCAAATCAAATTCAATATCTCTTTGAACTCCTTCGCTCAGCAGATCCGGCATATTTGCAGAAGAATGGTTATCCCGGCGGTTCAAGCGCTAACGGTTTTAACCAGGTAGGGCCTGATCTGCAGGCAAGCGCTCCATCTACCTATCAGACGGCTGTCGCAAGGGATGCCGCGGGACAATTTGGCGCTCCCCAGGATTTTACGAACCAGAAGGGTGTAACTGTTAATATCATCCAGCCGCCCTCTGGCGCTACCTGCACTCCGGCGTGCTTCCAGTATATCAATATCAAGGTCAAGGTAGGCACTACTATTACCTGGGTCAATCAGAGCACTACGCCACATACCGTAACTGCGATGAAAGGCGAGAACCCCACTTCTCCAACGCCGGCCTCGAATATATTCGACTCAGGTAGTTCACCATCAAAGTATATCCAGCCGGGCCAGTCATTTTCCTGGACGGTCACGATGGCAGCTTACAACTTCAATAGCAATCACGAGGTCGTCTACTACTGCCAGATTCATCCTGATATGGTTGCTGAGATTACTATTGTGCCATAAATCGTTCGCATCATACATCTTGTGAGACGCCTTTCGCCCTGCCTGTATTGGAGAACGAAAGGCGCAGAGTGTTGAAAGGGATTGCAATCTATGCAACAAGCTACACAACGGGAGGTGCCTGATCGCATATCCTGGTCGAGGGCAATGATATTTGGCGTCGGTTTTTTCTTCATAGCCGCCTTGCTCATCGGGCAAATCCCCAGTTATATTAACCTGGAGATGACCTCCTCCTCACTCACCGGCTTTGAGCAAGGTGTGCTGGCGCTGGGAGTCATTTGTATTGCCGCGTTCGTCATTATCCAGGTGATCGTAATGCTCTTTGATCCCAAACCGTTGATACCACCGATTATTTTCACCGGCCTGGGAGTGATTCTTGGCGTTCTTGGCTTGCTCTTGCTTTTATGGGCGGCTTATACAGGAAACCAGTATTTTCCGGCTCCCAATGTCTACTGGAATCCCGTCCTGGGTGGAAATGTGCTCTGGTTGGAACCGGCGGCGATAGACTTTGTGATGCTGGGTACAGTCATTATGTCTGTCGGCATTGGTATGGTCTTTTATAGCATGCTTGCGCTCCGTGAGCAGCGCAATCCAGATCGTAGCGATCCTGGTACGACACGCCCGATTCGCATCCTGCTCATCGTTGGCAGCGTTTTGCTGGTCGCCTTTATGTTTTTTTATACATTCGTTACCGACCAATCCTTAGCGCCCATGATTTACCCGCAGTGCCCCTATGCTATCAACGCGGCTAAAGGGTGTCCTGGACCATTCACCGGGCTGGCTATTATAGATACCATTTTGAATGTTGTTCTGGGGGCCGCCATCTTTTGCACCCTGGGAGCTTTTGCCTTGCGCCTGCACTACCTAATGCGCCCGGTACGCAAACGCACGATGTCGAACCTGTACATTACAGGTATCGTAGTTGCGCAGGTGGGAGCAGTTTGCCTGCTTGCCTGGTTTTTGATTTATCCATTAATCACATGGATACACTCCTGGACCTTCATCGGACTCGGTAGCTATCTGACGGTCTGTGGCAAACTATCCGCCGTTCCTCAAAGTTGCGGCTTCTCCCAGCAAGCAGGATATATTATAGATGCCGTTATCACCATGAATAACTTCGTCCTGTTGATGGCGGCCGTAGCTTTCTGGAAGACCAGGCGCAATCTTGTCGTCATCGCGGGAGTGACGACGGCGGCATTGCTTGCACTGGCAACGCTGGTTACTCACATGCATCCAGATGAGCTTTTAATTGCTATGCTGATCAGTGGCGGTAGCCTTATCCTTGCTGCCATCTGGACAAGCGTCGCGCGCCGCGAGTTCGCCGTCGTGGGAGAAAACAACCTGGGTTGTCTGGGTCAGTGGTTAGTCATAGGCACCTGTTTGCTGATCTACTTGACGGCATTTGCCTTCTTCTCCATACCTGGTTTCCGAGAGACAAACCCGAACATACCTTTCGTTGCTGGAGCCGGGTTGAATGCCGGTATAACCAATAGTATCAACGCGGTTCTGGTCATTATCATCACCGGTGTGCTCGCCGCCGTTCAGTTCTACTTCCTGACGCGTAACCGCTATAAGATATGAGGGAAAAAAGAGCAAAAGAGAGGAGCACAAGGCCTTGTGCTCCTCTCTTTTGCTCTTTTTTCCCTCATATCCTCATGCTATAATGCAGGAAATGGCAACGTAGGGGAGTAGAGAAATGCACGACCAACAGCCACTAAAAATACTGATGCTGGCCGCCGAAGCGGTGCCGTTTGCTAAAGTGGGCGGGCTGGCCGATGTGGTAGGTGCCTTGCCGAAGGCCCTGCAGGAATTGGGACATGATGTGCGCATAGTGATGCCTCGCTATGGGCAGATTTCCATGGAACGTTTCGAATTGAAGGCCGTTGTTGATTCGCTCACCGTGCGGATGTCCAGTTTTCACGAGCAAGTGTGTGTGCTACGGGGCAGCATTGGCAATGGCATACCGGTCTATTTTATTGATGCTCCACGCTATTTTGACCGCGAGAATATTTACGGCTATACCGACGATGGAGAAAGATTTATCCTGTTTTGCCGCGCCGCGCTTGAAGCAGCGCGCGCTTTGAACTGGTCCCCCGACGTGATTCATTGCAATGACTGGCAAACTGGCATCGTGCCCAACTGGACACATACTGTGTATCGCGATGATCCTTTCTTTACTGCAACTGCGACTGTGTATACCATCCACAATCTCGCGTATCAAGGCATTTTTGGTTATCGCATCCTCGAGGTTGCGGGTGTAGCTGCGGGTGGTTTCCTCTATCCACAAATCGTCGAACTCGCCAATGTGGTCGATATCATGGGGCGTGGCATCCTGTTTGCGGATGCCGTGACAACGGTTAGCCGGCGCTACGCGCAAGAAATACTTACTCCAACTTATGGCGAGAAACTCGATCAACTGCTGCGCTCTCGTCGTGACCGCCTCTTCGGCATTCTCAACGGTATCGATTATACCGAAATGAATCCCGCTACCGACCATTACATTGCCGCGCGATATGATGCCGAAACGCTGGATAAACGCGCCGAAAATAAGCGCGCGCTGCAAGAAAGGGCGCATCTTCCCCTCAGGCCTGACATCCCCTTGATCGCCATGATCTCACGGCTAGCAGACCAGAAAGGGTTTGATCTCCTGGCGCAGATTGTTCAACCTTTGTTTGCCCAGGGTATCCAATTCGTTGTCCTGGGTATCGGCGATCAGCATTATCACGAAATGTTTCAGAACCTGGCGGTCCGCTATCCTGATCAGGTCGCTACTTTTCTGACATTCAATACAGAACTGGCCCAGATGATTTACGCGGGCAGCGACATGTTTTTGATGCCATCGCGTTTTGAACCCTGTGGTCTGGGCCAGTTGATTGCTATGCGCTATGGCAGCGTGCCCATCGTGCATAGTGTCGGCGGCCTGGCAGATACGGTGCAGGAGTATGATCCAAACACAGGGCAGGGCAATGGTTTCGCTTTCACCCATTATGATCCCTGGGAACTATTTGCTGCCATTGTGCGCGCCCTGGAGCTCTATCGTTTCAAAGACATCTGGCGTACATTGCAACAGCACGCTATGGCCGCAGATCATTCCTGGCATGCATCCGCAACAGCCTATGTCGATGTCTACCGCGATGCCATCGCATTTCACAACAGTGGTCAATGATTGTGCTCCGGCATCTTTCGTCACAATGCAGGCATTCTCAGCTGCCCTCCATATTTAGCGCTGTAGGAGGACCAGCCGTCGGGGCCTGTCGTGCGTTCGCAATGTTCAATAAAACCGCTCAGGCTGGCCTCTGCCTTATCGGCAAGGTGAACGATCAAGGCTTCAATACTCACGGGACTTACGGGTGAGCCATATTCCCTGGTGTGATGGGCCAGAATGATATGCAGCAGATCATTGCGCGTGGCCATGTCTAGTGTACTAATTTGCTGTGCCCGCTCCTGAACATATTGCAAACCGCGCACAATATGGCCAAACATGCGGCCATCAGGCGTGAAGCCCGATCCAACCTGCTCTTCCAGTTCCTCCAATTTACCAATATCGTGGAGGAGCGCCCCTGCCAGCACCAGGTCTGCGTTGCAGGGGTACATCTGCGTCATCCTATCGGCGATCAAGGCCACCTGTACAGTATGCTCCAGTAATCCTCCAATGGCTGTTCCGTGATGCCGCACCGCCGCTGGCCAGCGGCGAAAACGCGCGACGACTTCGGGAGTAAAGCAGCTTTCGAGCAAATCATGCAAGTCAGGGTGATAGACTTTGTCTATAAGTTGTTGCAGGTTCCGCTCAAGCTGGGCCAGGGGGTGGCGAGTTGCGGGCAGGAACAGTTCCGATGGAGCAGTTTCATCTGTCATGGCCTGTGACAGGCGTATATAGACCTGGTTATTGAATTTTTCGACGATTCCCTCTAAAAGTACAACCGTACTTTCCCTTGGCAAAAGAGCCTCATTGCCTGGTGGGTCGAAGTAACGACCGGTGATTTCGTGCCCGAGCTGGTCGCGTAGGGTAAGATCGAGAAACAGCTTACCATTGTTTGCCTTGCGCATCTGCACTTCTGTCGCAAACAGCCATCCAAAGATGGCGCTCTTTACCAGGAAATCTCTGATGCGAAGTGGTTCAGGCGCGGTGCCATGGTGGGCAAATCGCTCTGCCATGCTATAAACCTCCAGTTTGTTTGTGGTCTCATTCTCATAGATACGCGTCGTGTCAAAAAAAGCGGAAATTATGTGGTGCTTCCGCTTTTTTCGTCGCGAGAGACTTAAAGAAAGTAGGGCGGGGTGATCATGAATCGGAAGGGAGGAACAGCTATCTAGCGGCGTCCTGGCGATTACTGCTGCCTGGTAGCCCATGCAGTGTTACCATTGACCTTTTGCGCCATCATGCCTATACTGAAGAGGAAATCTTCAAAATTATCTCTCGCGGAGGTAGTGGGTGCCGTGGAACAGCAGCATTCTCAGGCCACACACCTATCACTTGTGGACTCGCTCGATGAGGAAGTAATCAAGCGTCATGCTTACCTGGCCGGCATATTTGAACATTTGCCCATATATGGATCGGAGGCTTTTTGGAGCGCTATTGAAACGCCGTCTATGAAATCGGCGCTTCCACTGGAAGTGCTGGTAAAATGCCTGCGTAGCGCCGTTTCAAGAGGTGATGTTGAGGGACGTAATCGCATTGCCACGATCATTATTCGCCATATTCAGGTATCTAATGAGTTTTGGGTGCGGAGGGTACTTAATACCCTTTCTTTGAGGGTTGAGGAGCAGCAAGCGTTTTTCAATGATCTCTATGCTGACCTGTGTGAGCATCTGATGCGAATGCTGATCGATCCAACTCGCCTGTTCTGGGAGGAGAATTTTCAGCACTGTTTGCGCTTCGAGCGTAAACATGTCTATCATGCCTTTATGGTGCGCGAGGGGAGATGGCAGCACTCGCCGGGCAAACTCCCTGAACGTATACCGCGTAAACATATAGATAGTCTGGATACAATGGTTGTGCATGCCGGCGATGAAACTATCGAATTTGAAGTGGACGACGAACAGGCCCGGCGGGCTTTGTTGGCCGTGGAATATGCGGAGATACCGCATCTCGTCCTGCATTTACCTGAGAAACTACGGGCCGTTGTGTGGCTCATTTTCTGGGAGGGTAGAACAGAAACGGATACCGCCAGGATTTTGGGCGTTTCTGATCGAACCGTGCGGAAGCGAAGGCACGAGGCGATGGAGCTACTACGTGAGGCGTTGCATACAAGAAGGGAGGAGTGGTTATGATGAATAGAGAGGAGGAAGAGGATGTGTTGTGTATAACTGCCCAATATGTTGCGGAACAGCGAGCCGGTCGTCAACCCCGCTTGAGCGATTACTTGCTCCGCTATCCACGCTATGCCAGCGCAATTACCGATTTCGTAACCTATTATCATGCCGTCGAGGTCGATATCCTTTCTGTTGCAGGCGAGGAAGTCTCTACAGGTTCTGTGCTGCCTCCTCTGTCAGAAAATGCTCGTCTGGCGCTCGACCAGGCATGGAGGCGTGTTTCGCAAGCACGTGAGAGCCATGAGAGTCAAATGAATGCTCCTTTGACAATACAGGAGGTGGCAAGGAGACGGCAAAAGTCGTTATCGCAATTGGCAGGCGAGGTCGGACTGAGCGTAGATGTTCTGGAAAAACTGGCGCGACAAGCCGTTAATGCTGCTACAATACCACAGGAGGTTCTGAGGCGATTAGCGCGAGCGCTGGAACTGCCGCCTGATATTGTTGCCGGCTTTTTTAGCTCGCGCGCAGCTAGAGGCTCAGCGCCTGGAATAGCTGAGGCCACGGCAGAGTATGTTGTCGGGGAGCAGCATCAGGCACAGAGTTTCCGCGAGGCTCTTGAAGAAAGTATTGCGCCATCAAACGGGCAGAAAGAAGCATGGCGCGAGCTATTGGATAGAGAAGGATTATAGAGGCAAATTGTGCGGTTGAACACAATAATGCTTAGCTTGCAAAATTACCGGGTAGATATGATAGGGGTGGGCGCTGCCGGGAAGCAACCCCGTAAAGGGGAGAAGAGGTTGCACCTGGCAGCGTCCTATGGGGGAGGGACACTGAATATTTCTTTTCCTCATATATTAAACCGGAAATTTCAATCCCCTGACGGATTCAGGAAAATATCTGGCTCCTATCGCTTCTGGTAGGAGCAGTAGAGCTGCCAAAGCCAAAAACGTCAAGCGCAAATGCGCTAGGAAGATTTGCCTATGACACAGCTTATTGCCTATCTTGATTGTCACTCCGGCATCAGTGGTAACATGTTTCTTGGCGCAATGCTCGATGCCGGCCTGTCGTTAGATACGCTTAAACACGCCCTATGCGCTTTGCCTCTCAAGGGCTATGAACTCAAGCTCGAGCACTTTGAGGATAAAGGCATACAAGGCTCGTATTTTGAAGTCATCCCTCCAGATCAACAGCAACAAGCGCGCCACCTTTCGGACATCGTAACGTTGATGGAAGCCTCCACGCTTTCTTCGCGTGTGCGAGAAATGACAATCGCTATCTTTAAACGCCTGGCGGAAGCTGAAGCGATTGTTCATGGCACCAGTATTGAAGAAGTGCATTTCCATGAAGTTGGAGCAGTCGATGCCATCATTGATATCACCGGAGCCGCCATCGCTATTGAAGCCCTGGGAATAACGCAATTCTATGCCTCGCCATTGCCAATGAGCAGCGGCCACGTGCAAACTGCTCATGGACTATTGCCGGTTCCTGCACCCGCCACGCTCGAAATCCTGCGCCGTATCAATGCGCCATGGAAGCCGTGCCCGGTCGAAGGCGAGATGGTGACGCCTACCGGAGCGGCCATTCTTGCGACGCTGGCACAATTTCGTATGCCTACCATGACTATCGAGCGTACAGGCTACGGCTTTGGACACAAAAAATTTCCCTGGCCCAACTGCCTGCGTGTCTGCCTTGGTACATCGTACGGCCTGGAACAGGTTGACAATAGTTCGGTGGACACCGATTGGGTCACAGTTATCGAAACCAACATTGACAATATGACAGGCGAACTGCTGGGTGGACTCATGGATCGCCTATTAGCGGCTGGCGCGCTGGATGTAAGCTATATTCCTATGCAGATGAAAAAGAATCGCCCTGCTGTTATGCTGATGCTCATCTGCCGCCCCGAAGAGAGTGATGCGATGGCTCTAATGCTCCTTAGCGAGACCAGCACCCTCGGCGTGCGCATCCAGCGGGTGCAGCGTTTGAAGGCTCAGCGCAGCCAGGAGCAGATTGAGACGGCGTTAGGCCCCTTAACCATCAAGGTCAAGCGTCTGGGCCGGCGCATCGTCAGCGCCAGGCCAGAATATGAAGAGTGCCGCCGCATCGCGCTCGAACGAGGGATAGCGCTCGAGGAGGTCTACGAGGTTGCGCGGCAAGCAATTGCCGCGCAATTTCCAAAGTAGAACGCTTGCCTGGACCGGGGAGTGGGGGTAGGGATCGGATTCATCGCGTCCTGGGTAGGGCGGTCCGGTGTCGCGCTACGGGAAAGGGGATGTAGTAGAATGCTTGTTTGGACATCCGCGCTCGCAAGTTTTACAATTATGATAGAGAGGAAAGTGACAATAACGATGGACGGCAGAGCCAGGATGCTCTTGTCTGCAAGCCAGGAACACTCTATACATGGATTTCAAAGACTGGCGTAAATCGACGCAAAAGGATGCTGAAGAGGAAAAGGTACCGAAAGTCAACAGGTACCACGGCAAAAGATTCTACGATTACATCGATGAGCAGATTCGAGAGGCGCAAGAACAGGGTAAATTTGAGAATCTGCAGGGGTTTGGTAAACCCCTCAACCTGGATAGCAACCCCTATTCGGGCGATAAGACCCTGGGGTATAACCTGCTCAAAAGCAACGGCTATGCGCCGCCGGAGATCGAGTTGGCAAACGAAATCTCAAGAGAACTTGCGGGCGTGGAAACAAAGCTGGAGAAGCTGCGCCATCAGGGGCAGGCAATGCGAGCGCGTCGTGTTCCTCCATTTCCCAGCGAAAAACGGGCTTTTAACGCCGCGGTAGAGAAGGCCGCTGCGGAATACGACCATAAGTTGCGCGAATTGAATCGCAAGATACTCACTCTGAATTTGTCGGCCCCCTCTGCCATGCATAGGCCATTGTTAGAGGTTGAGAAGCAGGTGCAACAGTTCCGTGCATCTTGCCCTACTTTCCCCGTGGAGCCCTGATACCTGCAAGGAAGCTCACCGCTTTTCACCGGTCAAATAAATAAGGCTTGCCTGGACCGGTTGAGGCGGACAACCACTCTAGACTGCGGATTGATCCAGTACGTGGCACGCCCCTCCAGCATTTTTTCCCCAGAATGAGCAACTCCGGTAGAGACAGGTCTGGTAGCTGTCCAGCACCTCCGAGGCGCACAGAGACACGTCTATCCCTGCCGGAACGCAGGACACGCTGGCTTCTTCGCCGGTATGGTTGTTCCACTCCAGTAGGTGAAACGGGAGAAGCGCGCTTCTCGTGTAGAGGGAAGAAGCTACCTCGATGGGCCTGTAATGGTGACTGCAAGGGTTCTGCAATTCTTAGGTGGCTCTCTGTGGGAGGAGCGTCAGTATTCATGTATACCCTGGGAATCAACGCCGCCTATCACGACCCGGCTGCCTGCATCGTGATAGATGGCCGGGTGATGGCAGCTGCGGAGGAGGAACGTTTCACACATGTGAAGCATGGCAAACGGCCGGTGCCTTTCTCAACCTACGAATTGCCTTTTCACGCCATCGATTACTGCTTGCGCGAGGCGGGAATTACGCTTGCGGATGTCGATCACGTGGCCTACTCCTACGATCCCTTTGTGCTGCTTGGCCGCTTTCGCAATGAGACGATGATAACGCTGCCCCTGGAGCCAAGCGCCTATCCGACACCACCAGAGTGGGAGTCTGCGTGGGACCCACTCTTCTTATCGTCGATTGTCAACGCCCCGCGCCACCTGGTTGATGGGGTTCCGCTACACCTGCAGGCGCGTTTTCGCGGGCATAGCCCCTCGACGGCGAGGAAAAAAGGTCGTTATAGCTGGCATTTCGTCGAACACCATATCGCTCATGCTGCCAGCGCGTTTCATGCCTCACCTTTCCTGCAGGCGGCGGTATTGACGCTCGATGGGCGCGGTGAGAAAGCCACCACAGGCTACTATAGAGGCGAGGGTAACATGTTGCATTGGATTGGGCAGGTGGATTTCCCCCATTCCCTCGGACTTTTGTACGAGGAGGTCACAAGTTATCTTGGCTTCCTGCGCTCTTCCGACGAGTATAAAGTGATGGCCCTGGCATCTTTTGGCAAGCCCCACTACCTTGCGGATTTCCGCGAGATTATTCAAATCGGCGCTAATGGTCAATATACCATAGGCTCTCCATGCCTTGAAGAGCGTTTCGGCCCGGCCAGGATGAAAGGTAGCCCGCTGGAGCAACGCCATTATGATATCGCGAGTTCATTACAGGTCGCGCTTGAGGAGGCGGTACTGGAACTGACCCGCTGGCTGTACGACCAGGCCCCGCAGGAGAATCTGTGCCTAGCGGGCGGGGTTGCCCTGAACTGTGTGATGAACGCGCGTATACGGGATAAAGGCCCATTTCAACATGTCTGGGTGCAGCCTGCGGCTGGAGATGCTGGGACGGCGTTGGGTGCCGCGCTCTGGATCGATGCAAAGGAACGGCAGGAGAACGGAGATGACAAGCGCAGGTTTTGTATGGACCATGCCTTTCTTGGCCCCCCCTATAGCGATGACGAGATCGAACAGTTCTTACAATGGGCAAAAATACCCTATCGCCGCATGGCTTCAGTGGCAGAGGAAGTCGCGGATCTATTGGCGCAGGATAAAGTCATCGGCTGGTTTCAGGGACGCATGGAATTTGGCCCACGCGCACTTGGAGCGCGCTCGATCCTGGCGTCTCCGCTACCTGCCTCGATGCAGGCCCGTCTTAACGAGATCAAGGACCGTGAAGATTTCCGTCCGGTAGCGCCGGTGGTGCTTGAGGAAGAAGCGAGTAACTGGTTCGCCGGTGCCGGTGTATCACCGTTCATGCTCTTCGTCTACGATGTGCTGCCTGAAAAGGCCGATCTTATCCCTGCCGTGCGCCATATTGATGGCACAGCGCGTATTCAGACCATCAACCGGAAGCAGAATGCGCGTTATTATGATCTAATAAAGGCATTCCAGGCGCGAACAGGCGTCCCGGTTCTCGTCAATACCTCATTCAATACGCGTGGTGAGCCGATTGTGTGTTCGCCGCGAGACGCGCTTGAATGTTTCTGGACATCGCCGCTCGATGCGCTGGCAATCGGCTCGTTTTTAGTAAAGAAACCGTGCAGTTGACCGTGACAGAGAAGACCTATCGTATTTCAGTCGTAGTACCTACCTACAAACGCCCGGATTTACTCCATCAATGCCTGGCGGCCCTCAGCATGCAAGACCTGAAACCATCCGATTATGAGATCATCATCGTTGACGATGCTGCGTGCGAAAACACCCGGCGGCAGGTGGATCAATGGGCCGCATGCCTGAGAGAGAGGAAGCCAGCTAGCGGCCCTGTGCCTGCGATACGCTATATTCCCGTTACCGGCTCTCATGGGCCGGCAGTGGCTCGCAATATTGGCTGGCGTGCCGCCCAGGCCGAGATTATCGCCTTTACAGACGATGATTGCATTCCAACACCCAGCTGGCTCAGCGCGGGCCTTGCTGCCTTTACCCCTGGCGTCGTGGGAGTATCTGGAAAACTTGTGATGCCACTGGATCATATCCCCACCGATTACGAGCGCAACGCGGTTCAACTTGAAAATTCCGAATTCGTGACCGCCAACTGCTTCTACCGCTGGGATGTACTCGAGCGCGTGGGTGGCTTCGATGTACGTTTTCGCATGGCATGGCGCGAGGACAGCGACCTTTTCTTTACCATACATGAGCACATTGAGCAATGCGGGTACAGAGAAGGCATATCTGCTTCAACAATGCCAGGACGAGCGCAAAACTTCAGCGATGATCGCTCACAGATGTTGCCGGCACAAACAAGCATCGTCTCTGCCTCTTTAAAGGACGAACACGTGGCAAAAGACCCCGCGTGCAAAGCGTGCAACAGCAATCCCTCGCATGCCCTGATCTGCGTGCCCAGAGCGGTAGTCATTCATCCGGTGCGCCCGGCGTCCTGGGGGATAAGCTTGAAGCAACAGCGCAAAAGTATGTACAACGCGCTCCTCTACAAAAAGCACCCCCAACTCTACAGGCAAAAAGTTCAGGCGGCCCCACCCTGGCACTACTATTGTATCATCGTTGCGCTGCTGATCGCGCTTGCGAGTATGCTGACCGGATCCTGGTTCATCGCGTTGGGTGCAATTACTGCCTGGATAGTGATGACGGGGCGCTTCGCTTGGCAGCGATTGCGCGATACCTCTCATGCCCCCTCGCACGTGCTGGAGATGATTGTCACATCTATGCTGATTCCGCTATTGTCAATCTTCTGGCGGATTGCCGGGGTGGTACGGTTTCGCGTGTTTTTCTTATAACCAGTTTACTCAAGCCATGCATCTCCCTTATAATAAGCTCTACCATTTTGATGGTAATACATATGGCCTTAAAAGGCCATATGTTAACTGGAAAAACATGCAACAGGATGATATGTGTGTTAGAAGAATCGAGACAATTTGTTAGAAAAAGTCCTACGACAGATGAAATAGGGGAGCGGGCTCAAGGGGTAATCCTTGCGTCTACCGTAAACACACAGGGAAGGTCTATCTTATTCCTGTAGAAGAAATAAACAGCACCGATGGGGTTCTCCGTATAATACCGGCAGCTAATAATCAGACAAAAGGAGTGCGATGGGCGAGAGAGTATGAAATATAAAGAGCCGGTGATGGGACTCGAACCCGCGACCCGCGCATTACGAATGCGCTGCTCTACCACTGAGCTACACCGGCTTATCTTTTTATAAGATTTAAAAGACTTTCCTGACGCAACCGATTATACTCCTGAAGTGCGGCGGTGTCAAGTTTTTTTCTCTTCTCTTAACGCTTTGGCGGCGGGCAGAGGGAGCCAATAATGAGTTTGAACAAACTACTCCGGCAACGCAGGGGGCCGATTCATCGCCCGGTTGCTGGAGTAGTTTGTGAAAGTACATAATACGTAGCATGGACAGGTTACCCAACACATGGTAGACTTAGTGTGTTAGGTAACTCGTACAGTGGAATATGTTGCGCACTTTTGCCTGGATGATATGATGAAACGCGGTCCTCTGCCACAGGTCTCTAACAACTTGCTGCTCAGGTACGACGGCGCAGAAGATCAATTCGCGCCTGTTGTTGTCGGATCGGATGCCTGGTACATGTGGCTGGCGGATTCAGGCCTACAATCCTTTTCGTTCAGGAACGCCCTGGGTAGCTTTACTGCCCGGCGCGAACGGAAACGTCATGGGCAATACTGGTATGCCTACCGTAAGTGCGCGGGGAGGCTGCGCAAGGCCTATCTGGGCAAGAGCGAGGATTTGACGCTTGAGCGGCTCAATATCGTGGCGGCAATGCTTGCGGGTTGTAGCAATCAGAGCAATGGTGCGCACGCACACCTGGATGACCTGGGGAGAACTGTTCCGGCAGTCTCTCGGGATGTCTATGATGAGAAGAATAGTTTTTCTCCATGGCCCGCCTCCATGTTGCCGTTCCCAGTATCTACCCAGTCCTGCAAGGGCCAGCTGCCTGCCCGGCTCACCCCGTTAGTCGGACGTGAGCAGGAAGTGGCCACTGCCTGCAGCTTGTTGAGGCGACCAGAGGTACGCTTCTTGACGCTTGTTGGTATCGGCGGAGTTGGCAAGACGCGCCTGGGCGTCGAGATCGCAACAGAACTGGCTGCTGACTTTACCGGTGGAGTCTGCTTTGTTTCACTTGGGTCCATTAGCGATCACCGGATGGTCCTCTCTGCCATTGCCGCAGCGCTAGGGCTTCGAGAATTCGGGGAGCAATCGTTCATCGAACGGCTCATCGCTTGCTTGCAGGAGAAAGAATTGCTCCTGTTTCTGGATAATTTCGAGCAGGTGATAGATGCCGCGCCAGAGCTGACCACACTGCTGGGAAGATGTCCCGCGCTGAAGATACTGGTCACCAGCCGTGAGGCGCTGCGCGTGCACGGCGAACAAGAATTGCCAGTGACCCCACTGGCGCTCCCTGATCTCGCACAGCTTCCTGAACCTGAAGCCCTGGTACAGTATGGGGCCGTGGCCCTCCTTCTCCAATACCTGCGCCAGGTGCAGTCCAATTTTCAGATCACTGCCGCCAATGCCAGCACGATTGCCGCGATCTGTAACCGCTTAGACGGCCTTCCATTGTCGCTCGAACTGGCTGCTGCTCGCCTCAAGCTCCTTTCACCCCAGGCTCTGCTATCGCGCCTGGAGCACCGGCTGGCTGTCCTGACGCAGGGTAGGCGAGATGGCCCTCCCAGGCAGCAAACGCTGCGTAACACCCTTCAGTGGAGCTATGATCTGCTCGATGCCAGGGAACAATGCCTCTTTCGCAGGCTTGCAGTCTTCGTTGGTGGCTGTACAGTCGAAGCGGTCGAAGCCGTCTGTAAGACGCTCGGTGAGGAGACAGAGGATATATTCGATGGAATAGCTTCCCTACGCGATAAGAGCTTGCTGCAAATACAGGGCGCGCAGTTCGATGGAGAAATGCGCCTGACTATGCTGGAGACGATTCGAGAGTATGGGTTGGAGTGTCTGGCCAGCTATCGAGAGATAGAGCCTGTGCGACAGGCTCACGCGCAGTATTACCTGGAACTTGCGGAAGAGGCCGAGGTAGAGCACTCACAACATGCTAGAGGGCTGGAGCGATTAGAGTGCGAGCATGGCAATCTGCGGGCAGCAATGCAGTGGTCTCTCGAAAGCAGTAAGGCTGGAGGAGGTTATGGGGAGAGAAATTGCGAGATGGCCCTGCGTTTTGCGCGGGCCCTGCGCGGCTTCTGGGTCGTATACGGATACTGGAGCGAGGGTCGAGTCTTTCTGGATCGCGTTCTGGCAGCCAGCGAAGGAAACGAGACGGTTGCGCGGGCGAAAGTGCTCGAGGTGGCAGCAGGCCTGGCCGTCTACCAGAACGATCACGAGCGAGGAGAAATGCTGTGCAGGGAAAGCCTGAAGCGATGCCGTGCATGCGGAGACACGGACGGAACGGCCTATTCGCTCTACCTGCTAGGCACACTCGACTGGCAGCGGGGCGACTTTGCTACCGCCCTCTCACTGGTGGAAGAATCGCTCGCACTCTATAGGGAAACCGGTGACGAGAGGAGTATCGCCTACTCGCTCTCATGCGTGGCACAACTGCTCACGCAGCAGGGCGACTACGCCAGAGCGCATGCTCTACTAGAAGAAAGCATCCTGATCTACAGGAAGCTGGGAACCAGGAGGGAGCTTGCTCATGCGCAGCGAGCCCTGGCACTGACACTCTTTATTTCCCAGCGCGACCCTGCCCTGGTTCGCTCATTGCTTGAGGAAAGTACTGCGCTTTCCAGGGAACTGGCAGACAAAAGCAATCTTGCCCGTTGTCTCTCCCATTCGGCGTTAGTCGCTCTCCAGCGGGATGACGTGGACACTGCATACCTGCTTTTAGAGGAAAGCATGGCACTGCATAAAGAGACAGGAGATCTCTGGGGGATTATCTGGGTACAGTCCTTGCTGGCGCGCGTCGAGGTACATCGGGGTAACCTTGAGGTCGCATACGACCTGTACGTAGAGGGCCTGGAAGAAGCCATCAGGATCAATAGCAAGCTCAACATCGCCGTCTGCCTGGAAAGCATGGCAAATATATTAGTGATATGGAGGGAACCTGTGCGAGCAGTAAAGCTCTGGGGCACAGCAGAGGCATTGCGGGAAGTCATCGCTGCCCCCATCTGGTCCGTTGAACGGCCTTCTTATGAGCGTTCAGTAGCTGTGGCCCGCAACCTCCTCCGAGCGGCGGCATTTACTGCTGCCTGGGCTGAGGGAAGAACGATGCGGCCAGAGCAGATCCTCGTCATAGAGAAATCGAGGAAGATGCCGTCAACAATCCCCGCAGGATATCTATCGCTTCCTGCCATCAAGACTCAGGCGCGTTTCCCGGCCAGGCTGACCAGGCGAGAGGTCGAAGTGCTCCGTTTACTGACGAGAGGATTGACCAGCGCGCAGATCGCCGCACAGCTCGTCATCAGCCTTCCCACCGTTAATACCCACGTAGGTTCGATCTATACGAAGCTGGGTGTCAGCTCCAGAGCCGCCGCAACCCGCTACGCTGTTGAGCATCACCTCGTTTAGCAAAGCCCTCCTTATAAAAATCCTTATTTCTCACGATGCATCTTTGCTTTTCTCTTGTTAAGCTGATAGCAGAAATTAAAGCACGAAAATCTGAAAGGTTTCCAGGAGAAAGGGTAGATTATGACCAGAGATGACATGTCTAAACATATCGCCACAGGCTGGCGAAGGAAGTTGCCGGTAATGATGCTGGTCCCGTTCCTTCTGCTTCTCCTCTGTGCCTGCTCGGGAGGTAACACTGCGCCATTGGCTTCGGCAACCCCAACCGCGCCTGCCCGGCCAACGCCAACCTCGTTGCCTGCTGGCACGTTGCTCTACCAGTCGGATTGGTCGCATGGACTGGACGGCTGGAAAAGTACTGGCGGGTGGAAACTCATGCACGGCGTGCTGCAATCAGATGTAGGCGCTGGAGAGATCCTTACGTCACCATATATGCCTGTGGTTCCCAACTATGCCATCGAAGTCCGCTACCAGATCATCAGCACTCCTGTGAATGGAGGAAACTTTGCCGTGGTAGCAGACAAGACACCGCAAAAAGATGGATATACCGCTGGCATTTTGAATTTCCATGGGCCGGCTCCGCACTCGGAATTTTCCAATCCCGAAGTGCTCGTCTTCCTTAATCCGATCGACGCCGCTGGGAGCAGACTCCAAATCTCTGATTACGACTCCTCTCCAGGCGTACACACGTATCGTATCGAGGTGCGGGGACCAGAGATTCAGTTCTTCATCGATCAGGAGAGAAAAAGTAGCGCGACCAGCTCACAAACCGATTTCCTCTCCAATGGCCCGATCCACTTGAGGGTAGATGAGGCGATTATCCGTGTGTTCAGCGTGCGTATCACCGCGCTATGATATCCCGTTGTTCCTGTCTCTCAGGTACATTGGTACTATCTTATGTTAAGCATGTATGTCCCCTCCGGACCTGGCACGTTTTTCATAGTAGAAATGCTAGAAAAGGAGGGGCGCTATGTCGAGTGGAAAGATAACCCCTGATGTATCTGGCCAGGAAAAAACGATCCTAATTATAGATGATGACCATGATATTGGAGAAATGCTTCGCACCGTCATTACTCAGCAGACGAATTACCGGGTGGTATGGATAGCGGAAAGTGATCTGGCGCTCGAAGCTGCTTCACATATGCGACCTTCACTCTTGCTGCTCGATTATATGATGCCTACTATGGATGGGCTGAAGCTCTATGATTATTTACAGGACAAACCGAATATGCGCGGCGTTCCTGTGGTAATGATTAGCGCCTGGGCCACGCTGCCTTTTGAGCAGATACGCGAGCGTGGTATGTATATGCTGCGTAAACCTTTTGATCTCAGCGACCTGTTGGATATTCTAGCGGAGTTGCTCTCTAATGAAAGCGCCTCATAGATCCTCTGACGATACAAGGGTTCATTCTCCTTTCTACCGTCACGTGGAAGGGACAATTCTTGTAGTCGCCTGGCACAGCTTTTGCCAACATCTGGCGAGGTTAGCGAACGGATAACGATGTTTCCAGGATGTCGCAGAATTGCTTCACCAGCACCGGGTCAAACTGTGTTGCTGCGCATGTGGAGAGCTCTGCCAATGCCTGAGCAGGCATGCGTGCTGGCCGGTAAGGTCTTTGGGAGGTCATCGCATCAAAAGCATCGATGATTGCCACGATGCGGGCACCTGGCGGTATAGCTTCTTCGCGCAAGCCACAAGGATAGCCTTTCCCATCCCATCGTTCATGGTGGTGATAGACCAGTGGCATTACGCACTTCATTGTCTTGAACTGTTGGAGTATCATAGCGCCAAATGTGGGATGCTTTCTTATGATCTCAAATTCTCCGGCGCTTAATGGTACTGATTTGGCAAGTAATTTTACATCGATGATGATTTTGCCGATATCATGCAGGAGCGCAGCCGCCTCGATAATCATTGCATCATCCGGTGCGAGCTCCATCACTTCTAAAAAAACATGAGTTAGCCTTTTTACACGCATGGAGTGTTCGTAGCAGGGAAGATCATTTGCCTTTAATAGCAGTTCAAGAAATGCAAGCTCTCTATCAAATGCCCGTCTCTGCGGCTCGCTCAACGCTTCCTTCTCTGCCGGTGGAATACGGAAGAACGCCTCGGCCCCAAAAAATGAACTGGGGGCTTGCAGCGAAATGCCCGGCAATGATTCATCCGGGGGTTCCAAATAAGGACGGTTATATGTATCCAGCACGCCACTGGATGCCGGGGGTAGCATCTGGGTACTCATGCGAGGTACTCTCCTGTTCTTGTATTGGGGGCGCAACTTCTTCTGGGATATTTGCTGGAAAAAATTCACTACTTCTTCTGCCATAATATACGCTGAACCAGACCCAAAAGTGGCACTGAAATTGGCTTCCAGCCAAACTCGACAGCTTGCCTCTAATATGATAGAATAGGGGCCTATGTGAAAATCTTCATGTCTGGGAAGTAGTGATGCGTGATTTATTGCTGGCAACGACGAATGTGCATAAGCTAGAGGAATTCCGAGCCATGTGCGCGGATTTGCCCTACAGGTTGCTGTCACTTCAGGATATTCAGTTACATATGGATGTGGAGGAAACCGGCAGCACGTTTGCGGAAAATGCAGAGCTGAAGGCCCGTGCCTATGCCGAGGCTTCGGGCCTGCTTACCCTGGCAGACGATTCGGGTCTGGAAATAGATGCCCTGGGAGGAGCCCCTGGCGTATTTTCCGCTCGTTTTGCGGGCAGGGATACATCCTATCAGGAACGTTTTCGTTTGATCCTGGAGCGACTGGAAGGGCTGCCGCTCGAGCAGCGTGGTGCCCGTTTTCGCTGCGTCATTGCGTTGGCCGAGCCTTCTGGTTATACTCGTATAGTGGAGGGAGCGATTGAGGGTGTAATTGCGGACGAACCACGCGGCGCCAACGGATTCGGTTACGATCCTATTTTCCTGGTGCCCGAACTCGGTAAGACGACTGCCGAGTTGGAGCCAGGGGATAAGAATCGTATCAGTCATCGAGGTCGCGCGGCCCAATTGGCTCGCATTCTACTTAAATACTGGCCCTGTTTGACCGGGGAGACACCTGAAAATAGCAGCCCGTAGAGTTCTGAAGACCGTGTTCTGGCTGTATACAGAAGAGAAAAAGGAATTGTATGTCAAAGCAGCCACCCATTCGCGTGGCACTTGATCTGGAAACCACCGGTTTGCATGCTGAACAGGATGCGATACTCGAGGTTGCAGCAGTCAAGTTTCAGGGGGGAACGATACTTGATACGATGGAGACGCTGGTTGCTCCGGGTCGTCCCATCCCTTTCCGCGTGCAGCGCCTGACCGGCATAACTCCACAACAGGTAGCGGATGCTCCTGGTTTCGAGTCGATTGCACGCCGTTTACAGCAGTTTATTGGCGATCATCCGATTGTGGGCCATAGTATTCCTTTTGATGCCGGTTTCTTGAGACGGCGTGGCCTGGTTCGTAACAATCCATTGATAGATACATTCGAACTGGCAACGGTGTTACTGCCCTCTTTGCCGAGTTATAACCTGGGGCAGGTCGCCCAGGCTCTGGGCGTGCCTCTCGTACCGGGACGACACCGGGCTATGGTTGATACCATCCTCGCAATGAAGGTCTTTCTAGCGTTGGATAAACTCCTGAAGCAGGTCGATATAGGGCTTCTCAACGATCTTGCGAACCTTGATGCGCCTCGTTCGTGGCCCCTGCTTGGTTTTTTCCGCCAGGAATGGCGCGAACGCATGGCGGCAGACGGCATGCAAAATGTCCCTTTGCGAGGTAATCTGCGTGATCGATTCGCCGCGCAATTAGGCATGGATCCGCGCGTTTTATCCTTCGCTATTGCCCGTGGCGAACCGTCAGCTGCCGAAAACATCGCGCCGGAAGCACAACCGGCCGTGTCATCTTCTACCGTGGCTGAGCAACAGAGGAAATCGGCGCCGGCCACAGAGCATATCACTGCAGTTCCTGTAGAGCAGCAGGCGAGTTATCAGGGGCATCAAGCGGCTTACCGGGCAGTGCTACGGGCGCTAGAAGAGAAAAGCAGCCTGCTGCTTGAGCTCACGATCGGGGGAAACGATTTTACTCCCGCCCTGCTTCCCGCGTTGCAATGGGTTTGCCAGCAGTCTGCGAGCGGTGCGGATTCCGCCGCCTCAAATGAAGCGAGGCGTCTTGTCATTGCCTGTGCGAATACGCAGGCGGCGCGTCGCCTGATCGACAATGTTTTGCCGCGCCTGTCTGGGCAGCTTGCAAAACCGGTAAAAATGGCGTATCTTGCTGAACGCGGTGGCTATCTGTGTATCCATCGCTGGTTTGGATCGGCCTTGCGTCGAACCAGTGGGGAACTCTCCGCGGAGCAGGCGCGTGGTTTAGCAAAGTTAGCTCTATGGGCCCAGGAGACTCTCACCGGCGAGCGCAGCGAATTGACCATCTTACCGCAGGAAATGACGGCCTGGGAACGAATTTGCTCCGGAGTTGAGCGTGTGTCGCTGGCCCTTGCTGATGGGCGTGGCGATAGTCCTTACCAGCGCTGTCTCTACCGTAGCAAAGGCTACTGTTTCGTCAGGCGCGCGGAAGAGCGGGTGAATGTGGCGGATGTTGTTGTAACTACGCATGCCGGGCTGCTAGATGATCTCTCTTCTGAGAAGAGCCTTTTGCGCGATGTGGACTGCCGGCTCATCCTGGATGCTGATCTGCTGGACGAGGAGTCTGCGCACTGGAATAATCAAGAACTCGATCATCAGAGCCTCCTCAGGCAACTTAATACCATTGGTATTGAGTTGCCCGATGGCCGTTACCAGGGATTACTGGCGCTCGCGGCGCCTGCCCTGCGCGAGAATGGTCCTGGCGGTCTCTCAACCACTCACACGATAGCTAAAGCAGAACTTGACAGTCGCATGCTTGGCTGGTTTCAAACTCTGCGCCAGGCGCGAGCAGCCATCGATACCCTCTTTGTCGCTCTTGCTCAACTCATACAGGAGGTATCTAGCGCTGGCAATTCCGGCGGTCCGAGCAATAAGGGCAAAGCGGCCAGGATGGATAACGCATCGCGTTCCGCGAATCCACGAGTCGTCGAGCGCGTCGACCAGCCTTTGCGACTCACTTCCCAGGTACGTAATGTCGCGGGCTGGATGGAAGTAGAACACGCGTGGCAACAAGCTGCCTATCGCTTGCAGATGGTCATTGACCTCGCGCATGAGGCTGAAAAGATCATGCTTACCAGGCAGCGCCCTCGTCATCGCCTTGATCCCGGCGGTGGAGAAGACGATTCGGTTGCCTGGGAATTCGCTGCCATCGCGGAACGCCTGCTTGCGCAAAAACGCTTCGGCCAGCAGGCCTTTAGCTTGAGCGAAAACGGGAGTGGAGGCGGTAATCCTGTAAATAGGGAAGAGGCCATGGTCTATTGGCTGCGAGTTCCGCCCGCGCCCTTACCTTTTGCGCAGCAGCGTGCGGGAGATACGGTCTCTGCCGGCTCATCCTCGCCCAATGCTCTGTCACCGGCGGTACAGGTCGAGAATTTACCTGTGCTCTACGGTCAGCTTGTGCAGGCTTCCACGCTCTTGAAACGATATATATTGACACCCGGTTCCGCTGTTATTTTCGCCGGTGCAGCCCTCTCCATAGACAACAACTTCTCATACTGTCGCGGGCGCTTCGGTCTTGATGCTGATGCCAGCCCGGCCCTTTCAGTCGTCACCGAACACCGCGAGCAGACCTTGCTGTTCGTGCCCAATGATGTGCCAGAGCCAAACATGCCCCAGTACCAGCGCCATCTCGATGAAGCCATCGCGCAGCTAGCCATTATGCTCGATGGCCAGCTGGTCGTACTCTTCACCTCGTATGCCGCTCTGCGCAGTTCCTACGCAGCGGTTAAGCCTTTGCTAGAGGCGCGGGGTATCCTCGTCCTCGGCCATGGCATCGATGGCTCGCCCAGACAGTTGTGGCAACTGTTCTCAGACCAGGAGCGGGTCGTCTTACTCGGCGCGGGCAGCTTCTGGGACGGTATCGAGGAAGTCAGCCGTCCACCTGCCTGCGTGCTTATTTCGCGTCTCCCCATGCCTGTACTCAACGACCCACCCCTCGCAGCCATTGCGGAGCAATACTCCGACCAACTGCATCAGGTCACCATTCCTATAGCCACCTTGCGCACGCGCCGCGCCCTTAATCGACTTGCCTGGAGCGGCAACCGGCGCAATGCCGTTGTCCTCTTCGACCGGCGCGTCATCTCAAAGGAATACGGCGCTACTATCCTGAATACATTACCCCATTGTTCTCAGCGGCAGGGCCAGGTATCGCATATGCCCGAAATTATACTGGATTGGCTGACGGCTACCGGCTCCTGGGAGTAGTCGCACCTGGGGCGCGATAAATCGGACCTCTATGCCCCACTCCAATGAGAGGAATATCATACCTCTGCGCTTGTAGTGTTGCATGCCCTCTTGCTAAAATCTTTCCCAGACTCCATTTCTGCTCCCGCCTCGTCCTGTAAATAAGCAGTGCTGCTATCAGTACCACCAGCAGCATTGCTCCAATCCAGGTAAAGACAAGAGAAAATGGAGGCATCAGCAGCGTTCCGCCCAGTACAGCGATGATGGCCATGAAATAACTACGCGGCGTATTTCTCTCAGGGACTTCACTTGCAGCATCCGCCCTCTCCATCTTCTCCATCAGCTTTCTCCTCCCACCATCCAACTACCAGTACATGTCTATTCTTCATAATACATTTTACCGGCTCTTCCAACAAGCGGGCAGTGTGTAACCTGACGACGTAGTAAGTAATGGTGTCATACTCTGTCAATCCATACTCTTTTGGGGAAGGAGATTCGCTCTATGTATTTCGCAAAACTTCGCCAGGGTGCTTTAACCATTGTCATCGTAACAACACTCTTCACATCCTGCCTCGTATTTACATTGCTCGGAACAGACCTTAGCCAGGCACATGCATCGGGAGGTGGCTTCAATAATCCCGGCAATGTGCTTATTTCAGACCAGTTCAACAATCGCGTCATTGAAGTCGACCGCAATAAAAACATCGTCTGGAGCTTTGGTACAGGCGATCCCAAAGATTGCTCTCCTGGCCCAGGTCATATCATCGCGCCGAATGATGCTGAACGCCTCGCTGGCGGTCTCACTCTCATCCCTGGCACCGGCACAAGCAATTGCCCTGATAACCGCGTCATCGTCGTAGATCAGAGTGGCAACATTATCTGGCAGTATGGAGTAGCCGGGAAGACTGGCCGGGGTTTTAATCGCCTTAACGTTCCCGTTTTTGCTATTCAATTGCCCAATCACGATTTCCTGATTGTTGATCAGGGCAATAATCGTGTGATTGAGGTCAACAAGGAAAAGGAGATCGTGTGGTCATATGGGCCTAAGACCGGCCCGGGCGCGCTAAATAGCCCCAATAGCGCTGAATTGCTGCCCAACGGTCATATCCTGATCGCCGACGAGAACAACAACCGTGTCATCGAGATCGATCGTGATGGGCATATTGTGTGGCAATACAGCCAGGGGCTTAACGTCGTCGCCTTTGCCAGCCGGCTTCCTGATGGCGATACCCTCATCGTTGATTCTGGAAACAACCGCATCATCAAAGTGACGCAGGATAAGCAGGTCGAATTCCAGTACTTCACGAACAAGGGAAAGAACAGCAATCCCAATCCCAATCCGACCGGAGCAGTGCAATTGTACGATGGAGATATCTGCATTGCCGATCAGTTTAACGACCGTGCTATCATCATCGATCCGAATAAGCATATTGAGTTTCAGTACGGTATGACCAATATCGTCGGCAATGGTCCCGACCAGCTGAACGCGCCCTACTCGGCAGTCGTGATAGGCGATTACAATGGGCAGACTCCGCCGCCAGATCACTTCTAGCTCGATCTATCTGCCATCTTCATCCCATCGCGTCCATCGAGCCTGGCATCAATAAGAGGTGCCAGGCTCTTTTCAATCTCCATAGGACCCTGGAGCGAGACTACTCACCATCGCTCTAATTGTGCGCTATAACGGCGATTTCGCACCTCTAAGCCCTGGCTTATGATGTATAATAAAAGTCGCTCCATGTTCCTCTATCACCCTCTAGTGGTGCAGAAAGCAAAGAGAGATTCGTTATGTCTATTGAAAAGAGCGATGCATTATCTTCAACGCCCATCGTTTCAGAATTAAACGTTTATCCCATCAAATCGTGCGCGGGAATCACGTTGGAAACCGCTCGCATAGGCCCGAGGGGTTTTTATCACGACCGCGCGTACATGCTCGTCGATCCGCTCGGCTACTTTATCACGCAACGCGAACAGCCCCGCATGGCCCTTATTACACCTGCCCTCGCCGGGGATGGCGCGCTGAGGTTACAGGCTCCTGGCATGCAAGCAATGACGATTACTCCTTTCCGGGCGGGAAAAAGACGCGAGGTTTTTATCTGGGATGATAGCTGCGTGGCCGTAGACCAGGGCGATGATATCGCTGCGTGGTTCAGCGCCTTTCTAGATACCGCCTGCCGCCTGGTAAGGTTGCCTGAGGACGCTACAAGACCCGTTGATCCTCGCTATGCTATAAGCCAGCGTGACGAGGTAGGATTTGCCGATGGCTTCCCATTCCTGCTCATAACCCGGGCCTCGCTTGATGATCTGAATGCCCGCCTGAAGCAGCCAATCCCCATGAATCGCTTTCGACCAAATATCGTCGTGCAAAATACATCGCCTTATGCCGAGGACACCTGGCGAACTATTCGCATTAGAGATATCACGTTTCATATAGTCAAACCATGCGCGCGTTGTGAAATTCCAACTACGGATCAGACCACTGCGGAAAGGGGCAAGGAACCGTTAAAAACGCTCTCGACATACCGCCATGCTGTACGTGGTGTCATGTTTGGCCAGAATCTGATACATGAGCAGCAGGGCAGAATTCGGCTGGGTGATGCTGTCGAAATCATCGAGGTAGCCGATTCACCGAATTTCAGCTTGAAGAAACGCTCATAGGAACGCACTCGCGTGGTCGCACGCCCGTCTATGAGTACCAATCTATTTGACGCCCATCCCATGCTGTGTTACCATACCTTTCGGCAATCGGGAATCGTAATCATGCCCATTATCGGGAGGGATATAGCAGCTATGAATCTCTATGAGCAACTACTCGTCGTCCGCGAACGCCTGGAAGGTATTGGCGCGCACGACGACAGCATGGACCTGGTCGAGAAACTTATTAAAAGGGCAGAGGCGGCGCGCGGTGACAAGACCAGCATCACACAGGTGCAGGTTCTCCGCCACATGTTGCGCATGCGCGAGGCCAGCGACAATTACAACATCTACAATGACCTGCAAGAGCTTCTCAGCGAGCGCGATGAAACCGAAGTCAGCGCGCGCGAAGATGCCGCCCCGGCAGCATATGAGGATACCGAGCGGCATCCCAAGCCAAAGTCGTTCTACAAAGCCAAAAAGGAACGCGACAAAAAGAAGGGCTAGCCCCGTCCAGGGCTGGCCCTCAATTTGTCTTTCGGCCTGTATACCGGTTATTGTGCTTGTTCCCTTGCTGACCGGTTTGTCTCTTTATGGGAGGAAGCCCTGGTTTCTCTTCTCCGGCATGCCACCTCATAGATGCCACCTGTTTCTTATGAACAGATCGATGTACTTTTTCCTTCCTGAAACGCTCCTACCTGATCTTTTACCTATCCTTCTCATAAAACTGACTTCCCAATGACAAAGAAATCGACTGTGAAGAGACAGGTAAATGTTTACGCGTTGTTTATGCGACAGGCCACCACGTTTATGCGTCGTTTACGCCTGATTGATTACACTTTCTCCAGAAACTGTGAGTACGGTTCATCCACCAGCATGGCGTGAGAATGCTCAGGATGGGTACGTATAGACGTTTTTCGTGAGCGGGATTATGAAAAAGGAACCTGGTATGATGAAAGAATTAACTGCCATGACACAAACCCAAGATACGCAGAACCGCACGACGACAGCCATCGAATTACATGATGTTACGAAGCGCTTTCTGACGCCAGCTGGCAAAGTATATACTGCCATTCACGCTATCAACCTGTCAGTTGCCTCTGGCGAGTTCCTTGCCATAGTTGGTCCGACCGGATGCGGCAAATCCACTACACTGGGGCTTATCTCTGGTCTGGAAAAAACGAGCGAGGGCGTAGTACAGATCATGGGCGAACCTGTGCAGGGTATTGATCCGCGTATCGGCTATGTGTTCCAGTCGGATGCCGTTTTTCCCTGGAAGAATGTCCTCAATAATGTAGCTACCGGCCCATTGTTCCGCGGCCAGTCCAAAAGCGAGGCACGTAAGAAGGCGCGTGAGTGGATAGCACGAGTTGGCTTGGCCGGTTTCGAGGATCGCTATCCGTACCAGCTCTCAGGTGGCATGCGCAAGCGTGTCGCACTGGCTCAGACCTTTATCAATGAGCCACAGATTCTGCTGATGGATGAACCTTTCAGTGCTCTCGATGTGCAGACTCGCACTTTGATGGAAGATGAGTTACTCACGCTCTGGTCTTCTCTCAAGGCTTCGGTCGTCTTTGTCACGCATGATCTGGAGGAGGCCATTTCTCTCGCTGATCGCGTCTGCGTCCTCACTGCCGGGCCGGCCACCGTCAAGGGTATTTATACCATCGACCTGCCTCGCCCGCGCAAAGTGGAGGACATCCGTTTCGATGCCCGTTTTGTCGAATTGTACCAGCGCATCTGGGAAGACTTGCGCGAGGAGGTATTGATTAGCTATGAACGTAATAAGCAACGAGCCTGAAACTATCAACGGCGTTCGCGAGAATGCAGTAGTGCCATCGGTCATTGCGGCTCGCCGCCGCCGACGTATCATCGTCAATAGCCTGCGCGTGCTAATCCTGGTAGTGATCATCGGAGGGTGGCAACTCCTCACCAGCGTCGGCGTCATCGACCCATTCTTTTGGGGGCAGCCCTCGGGAATCTGGGCGCAGCTTGTCACCTGGGTTACGCAGGGAACGGCGCAAGGTCCGCTGTGGGAACAGATCGCTACCACGTTGGAAGAGACCATTCTCGGTTTCATTATCGGCGCCGTGCTTGGTGTTACGTTCGGCATCATACTTGGACGGAATCGTTTCCTCGCCGATGTACTTGGTCCCTATATCAAGGCAGCTAATTCCATCCCGCGTGTCACCCTGGCACCACTCTTTGCCATCGGATTTGGCCTGGGGATACAATCGAAGGTTGCGCTGGCGGTTGTCTTAGTCTTCTTCATTGTGTTTTTCAACGCCTTTCAAGGCGTGCGCGAGGTCGATCGTAGCTTGCTTGCCAATGCACGCATCCTTGGCGCCAATCCGAGCAAGCTCACGACGCAGGTGATCATTCCGTCCGCGCTTACCTGGATCATTGCCAGTATGCACACGAGTTTTAGCTTTGCGCTTGTTGGTGCCGTGGTCGGTGAGTTTATAGGTTCGATCCAGGGCATTGGCCTGATGATCCAGACCGCAGGAGCCACCTTCAACGTCAATGGTGTTTTCGCGGCAATGGCAATTCTGGCTGTGGTTGCTTTAGTCACTGAGGCTCTCGTCACAGCACTGGAACGTCGCTTGCTCAGGTGGCGACCCAGCACCGTCAACGATGCGACCATCTAGTTTTATCGTCCCATGTAGGGGTAAAGTCTAGTGGCGCCTGCAAAAGGCGCCAGGTTCTACCGGCAAAGATCGCTCTAGCAAGAATACTTACGATCAATGGCATCGTAAGTAAGGTAAACCGGTCATACTCATGACCAATAAAGATTAGGAGGAGACCAATGAAGGTATGGAATCGGAGGCTTGGACTCAGCGGCCTGATTACGGGCATCATTTTAGTGCTGATCTTGAGTGCGTGCGGTAGTAACAGTACTAGCACGGGGGGTGGAAGTTCAAATAGCCCCATCCCTCTCAAAATTATGGTTGGTGGCCTCAGCAAACAAATTTATCTTCCGAACATGCTTACCCAGCAACTCGGGTACTTTAAACAGGAGGGGCTTGATGTCACATTGATCGACGAGGCCTCGGGGCAATCGTCGGAGAATGAGGTGCTGGCGGGCCAGGTAGATGCAGGCTCAGGATCCTACAACCATACTATCGAACTGCAAGCGGCTGGCAAGCAAATGGAGTCCGTGGTGCTCTTGAATGTCGCGCCTGGAGAGGCCGAAGTCATTTCCGCCAAAGAGGCCAACCAGATTCATTCCGTTAAGGACCTGAAAGGGAAGAACCTGGGCGTAACAGAACTCGGTTCAGGTACGCAAACGCTGACCACGGCATTGCTGCACAATGCCGGGATTTCCGCCAGCCAGGTACATTTCGTTCCAGTGGGCGCAGGTGATACCTTTATCGCAGCGCTGCAACAGGGCAAGATCGATGCCGGAATGACCACCGAACCAACGATCTCGCGTATCCTGGCATCTGGTCTTGGCAAAGTCCTGGTTGACCTGCGTTCACCACAAACTACAGAGGCAGCTCTCGGTGGAGCCTATCCGTTCATCTGCCTGTTCATGGAGAACAGTTACGTCAACAGCCACAAGGATGTTGTGCAGAAGCTGGTGGATGCCTACGTCAAGACACTGAAGTGGATCCAGACGCATACAGCTGAGCAGATCGCCGACATGATGCCCCCCGATTATTATGCCGGCAACAAAGCCCTCTATGTCCAGGCGTTGCAAAACCAGAAGGCCATCTACAGTCCTGATGGTCTGATGCCAGCAGGCGCACCGCAATCAGTGCTCAACATAGAATACCAGAGCAACCTGATCCCACAGAGCAAGCAGATTGATCTGAGTTTGACCTATACGAACGAATTCGTAAACAGCGCAAGCTAAACACCGGTTCTTATGGCTCAAGCGCTAACGATGGTCAGCGCTTGAGCCATGAGCGTAAGACATTTCCAGGTCAGCCAAAATAGTATAATCAGTATATTACTCCT